>Ga0209541_10004619_pt1 | contig 24351 bp, 29 predicted proteins | sample RifCSPlowO2_01_FD_184027 | JGI IMG/M metagenome (GOLD analysis project Ga0209541, IMG submission 184027) | Groundwater microbial communities from Rifle, Colorado - Rifle CSP2_plank lowO2_0.1 (SPAdes) (version 2) | ecosystem: Environmental > Aquatic > Deep subsurface > Groundwater | place... | reverse complement strand
ATAAACATTGCCGCAATGCCGATAACAGCAATTGCCGAAAGAACGCTAATAAATAATCCCTTCTTCATCATCGGTGAAGCGGTTTTTGTTTCCGTTTCTTTTGTCGGTTGCTCTGTCTCTGCTTTTGTTTCTTGCGACGGCTGTGCTCCGTTTTGCGGCGGTATCGGCGGCTCAATTTTTTCTTCTTTTCCCGTCATATCTTCCACCTGTGGCAATGTAAACGGTTCTTCTTTTTTTGTCTCATTTATCGGCATTGTCGCCATATCTGCCGGCGGCATTCCTCCGCCCATTGGTGGAATATTTGGTGTTGGCGCCTGTGGTTCGTAAGGTTTCGGTTGTTCTTCTCCACTTTTCATTGAAGAAATATCCGACGCCATTGTTCGCATATCAAATTTTGGCGGTTGAGCCAAAGGCGACTCGCCCTCGCCTGTTCCTAAATTTCCACCCTGCGGGGCTTGTCCGCCTACTGGTGGATTATTCTGCGATCGGTTTCCTTGAAAACCGCCAAACGGATAATTTTGATCTGGCATTATTTCATTATACACATCCAAAATATCCTCGCCTGTGGAAAACATATACAAGTAAATCAAGCGAGACAAAAAGATAAGCAAGTTAAATGCCCGCCTCGCTTGATTTACTTGCCTCGCTATTCTCATCAAAAAAACGCAGCCCCAAAAACTGCGTTTTTTTATTTGACATATCTGATACACTTTTGATACAATTGTAGCATGTCCACTATTAAAACAAGAATTAATATAAGTTTATCAGATAGTGTGATGGATACACTTGCGAAAATAGCCCATCGCGATCGTATTCCTCAAGCCACCAAAGCGGCGCGCCTTCTTGAAATCGCTCTTGAAATAGAAGAAGACAATGTTTGGGATACAATTGCTCAAAAACGAGACATAAAAAATTCCCGTTACCTATCGCATAAAAATGCTTGGAAATAATGTTTGATGTTATTTATCACCATCTCGTTGTTTGCGATGACATTCCTAAATTATCCAATGAGTGGAAAGAAAAAATACGGCGCGCGATTGAAAACAAACTCACAATTTATCCCGACCTTTACGGCAAACCGTTAAGGCGTTCGCTGAAAGGATATCGCAAACTGCGCGTAGGAGACTATCGCGTTATTTTTAGAATTGAGAAAAACACAGTAAAAATTTTAGTCATTCAGCATCGATCGGTAGTGTATACGGAAGCTAATAAACGGATATAAATTTGTAAAAACTCTCTCAATATCTTGATGCATATTGAACAAGTTCTGATACATATGAGACTTTTCAACAAACCGAAAAGTCTCAAATGTTATGGACGAGTACAAATTATTGTGTAAAAATGAAAAATCGCATATAATAAAACTAATGAAAATTTCATTCTTCTAGATTCTATTTTCTAGATTCTAGATTCTTTAAAGAAAGCCCAATCTTTCCTTCCTCCGCCCGTATCACCTTTGCCCTCACAAAATCCCCCAGTTTCACGACATCTTCCACTTTTTTCACAAAACCTTCTTTTAATTCTGAAACATGAATTATTCCGTCTTGCCCGCCGCCCAAATCCATAATCGCTCCGAAATCCAAAATTTTTATAATGTTACCTTCCACAATATCGCCGACTTTCAATTCTCTCGTAATCATTTTAATTGTTTCCAAAACCTTTTCCGCTATGCTCGTGTCCACGCTCGCGATATAAACTTGCCCCGTCTGTTCTATGTCAATAGAAACTTGATTGTTATATTCGGCGATTAAGCCGTTAATCACTTTCCCGCCTGGTCCGATCACCGCGCCGATTTTCTCCGGATTAATATTCAAAATTAAAATTGTCGGCGCGTATTTGGAAACTTTCGGGCGCGGCGTGGCAATAGTTTTATCCATCATCGCTAAAATTTCTAGTCGCGCTTTTTTCGCCTGTTCCAAAGTTTTTTCAAAGATTTCTTTAGTGATGCCTACCACTTTTACATCCATCTGAATTGCATTTACGCCTTTATCCGTTCCGGCAATTTTGCAATCCATATCGCCATGATGGTCTTCCGGCCCCTGAATATCCGTCAGTATTTTGTAGTTGTGAGTCGTCAGTTGTTGGTTGTTGGTTGCGCCAAGCATAAGCCCCATCGCAATCCCCGCCGTATGTTTTTCTATCGGCACGCCCGCGTCCATCAAAGATAATGAACTAGCGCAAGTAGAAGCCATTGAAGAGGAGCCGTTGGAAGACAAAGTTTCCGCCACGATTCTGATTGTGTAAGGGAATTTTTCTTTCGGCGGCAACATCATTTTCAGGGCTTTGAAAGCCAGATTGCCGTGGCCGATTTCTCTCCTTCCCGTTCCGCCTCGTTTACTCATTTCGCCGGTGGAAAATCCCGGAAAATTATAATGCAACATAAATCTTTTCTTTTCGCTTGTTTCCATCGTTTCCACCAGTTGCGCCTGCGCGGGCGAAGCGAGCGTTGTCGCCGCGAAAACTTGCGTATCCCCTCTTACAAAAAGCCCCGAGCCGTGCGTTCGTTCAAAAAGCGCTGTTTCCGCGTAAAGGGCGCGGACTTCATTCATTTTTCTGCCGTCCGCTCTTTCGTCGCGTTTTAATGCCATTTCATGAACAAAAGAATTAACTTCTTCCTCAAAAACTTCATCGGCAAATTTTAAATCTTGCGCGGGTAAACCCATTACTTTCAGATGTTCCATCAAAGAAGATTTTAATTCGTTCAATTCCCCATTTTTCACCGTCGTTTCTAATTCATTTTTTATAAAATCTTTTGTTTCTCTTTCTGTTTGCGGATTTTTATAAAAATTAACTTCCAACTTAGATTTTCCTAATTCTTTAATTATTTTTTTTTGAAAAATTATCAAATCATTTATTTTTTTCTGCGAATCATCAAAAATTTTCACCACTTCTTTTTCTTCTATTTCTTTTCCCGATAATTCAATCATATTAATTTGTTCTTCCGGTCCGGCAAAAAAAGATTGTATGTCATTGGTAACATTTTTCACTCCCGCGACCGGTCCGTTCCAAGGAATATTAGATATGCTTAAAGCGGTGGAAGCCGCGAGCAACGCAATCATATCAGGGTCGTTTTTTTCGTCGTAAGCCATCACGGTTATCACCACTTGCACATCTCTACGCAATCTCTGGTCAAAAAGCGGCCGGATTGTTCTATCTATCAACCGTCCGGACAAAATTGCTTCGTCCGATGGCCTGCCTTCCCGTCTGATAAATCTGCTGCCGATAATTTTCCCCGCCGCGTAAAATCTTTCTTCGTAATCCACCGTGAGCGGAAAAAAATCTCCTTCTTTATCTTTTTGCCCCATCACCACGGTAGCCAAAACTGCCGTTTCACCGTATTTACCCAAAACCGCCGCGTTAGCTTTTTTCGCCAAATCGGAAATTTCCAGCACAATCGGCGCGCCGTCTAATTCCGTTGTATATGTTTTTCTATTAAGAGACATAGATTAACTTTTAATTGACCCAAATAATCACTTTTCGTATTTTCGCATCGTTTCGTAATTTCGTAGTTATTAGAAATTAGAATAATTAGGTTAATTAGAACAATTTAAAATTAGTTTCTGATTTTGAGCAGTATCTTCGGTATCTTCTCCACTTCTATAAATCGGTCAGCCGTTTCTTTTAGTTTGCCGGAAGTTGTTCGGCTGAATGCCGCCACTTCCACTTGTTTGCCCAATCCCCATTTCAAATACTCAATCAGAGGAACAAAATCGCCGTCGCCTGTTACAAGAATTATCACATCCACCGAACCAGCCATTCTAATCGCGTCCACCGCCATTCCCACATCCCAATCCGCCTTTTTCATTCCGCCGGCAAAAACTTGCAAATCTTTCAACCGCAATTCCAATCCCGTTTTTCGCAAAGCTTCAAAAAAAGATTCTTCTTTCGTCATTTCTTTGTTTTCGTTTTCACCGACATCGCTTTTTACGACATAAGCCACCGAGCGAATTAAAACTCGCTTGCCCACGGCAAACTTTATAAGTTCCTGAAAATTCACTCGCGCTTGATATAAATTTTTCGCCGAGTGATAAATATTTTGGACATCAATGAAGATGCCTACTCTTTGCGCCGAATGAGTTGTGTTCACTTATTTTTTGACGAGAATCCGAGGAGTTAGAGTCTAGAATTTAAAGTATATTAAAAATAATATTGCTCTAAATTCTATATTCTAAATTCCAAAAATTTTCGTTATTTTTTAGTTACAATTTAATTTCTACTTAATTACCGCTTAATATCCACTTAATTACTGCTTCATTACCACAATTACTCAATTTCCAGTTTCTTTACCAACTTATTATACGCCCTTTCATTCTCCCTTTTCAAAAATTGCAGAAACTTTCTTCGTTTTCCGACCATACCCAAAAGCCCCCTTCTAGAATGATGGTCTTTTAAATTTTTTTTCAAATGCATTGCCAGTGCCTTAATTTTGCCCGTGAGCAACCCAATTTGCGCTTCCGCCGAACCAGTGTCTTTGTCGTGTTTCTGCGTCTCTCTCATAATTACTAATTTTTTCCTCTTAGAAAGCATTACTACATTTTAATTGAAATGTTCCCGGATGTCAAAATTTACATTCAGATATATTCGTATTTGTAGCATTCGGATAAATTCGTATTTTAGGATTATTTTATCGGTTTTCCTGTCGCAAAATATTTTGAGCTATAATATAAATTATGAATCATGAATCAAGAATCGTGAATTAAGGTTTTTGATTTCGTATTCTTAAATCTTCAATCGTCCATCTTAAATCTAAAATTTCCCATAATTCATAATTCCTGATTCTCGTTTCTGCGCCTATGTCCATCAATCTCCTTCTCAAACAATATCTTGATTATCTGGAAATAGAAAAAAATCGTTCTAAAAAGACGCAGGAAAATTACGCGCGTTATCTAAAAGTTTTTTTTAACGAAATGAAAATCCAGTCTCCTTATGGTGTCACCGAAAACGCGATTCGCGATTTCCGTCTTTCTCTCGCCAAAAAAAATCTCAAAAAAAATACTCAAAGCTATTATGTGATTGCTATTCGCAATTTTTTGAAATTTCTGCTTAAAAGAAAAATCAAAGTTCTTTCGCCGGAAATGATTGAATTGCCCAAAGTAACGAGAAGGGACATTGAAACGCTTGATTATGGAGAAATGGAGAGATTGCTCAAGGCGCCGCAAGGCAACGATTTGCGTTCTCTCCGCGACAAAGCGATTTTAGAAACATTATTTTCCACCGGCCTCCGCGTTTCTGAAATCTGCGCCTTGAATCGTTATCTTGATTTAAATCGCGGCGAAATTTCCGTGCGCGGCAAAGGCGATAAATTGCGGGTGGTCTTCTTATCCGACGGCACGAAAAGTGCCGTTAAAGAATATCTAAATAAAAGAACGGATATGGAGGAAGCATTATTTGTTAGTTTATCTAAGTCCTCAAATTCTAAATCTACAACCTACAACCTAAAACCTAAAACCTCAAATACTATTGGTCGCATCATTCCCCGTGCCGTGCAACGTCTCGTTGATTATTACTCCCGCAAAGCCGGCATCCAGAAAAAAGTTCATCCACATCAATTACGGCATAGCTTCGCAACCGACCTTCTTATAAATGGCGCCGATATGCGTTCCGTTCAAGAACTTTTAGGTCACGCGAACATTGCCACCACCCAAGTTTACACTCATCTCACCAACAAAGAACTTCGCGAAGTGCACAGCGCCTTCCACGCCCGCCGCCGAAATAAATAAAATAAAAAACCCGCCATATAGCGGGTAATTTTTATTGTATTTATATTTTTTATTAATGTTGGTTTATCTAGAAAGTCAATCTTCTTGCTTCAGCCGAAGTAACAACCTCAACAATCTTAAAAAAATATCTTTCTTTTTAAGCATTCGCTTAATTTTTTTAAAATCATTATTTTTCACAATCACATCTTGATCGCCCGGCAACTCAAAATAAATTCCTTTTTCATAAAAATAATCTAGGCATTTTCCAAAATCAACTTCATTTCGGAATGATATTGCTTTATATTTCTCTATCAATTTCAATCAATTAAAAAATATTTATCGCTATTATCTATTATATAAAATACTTTAGTATTTATCAATCCGTTAATCTTACAATCTTATAACCCGCTAGCTGGCGGAGCAATTTTGCAATCGTAATGGCAATCGCACCGATTACTACGCCCGCTGGTATATCTACAAAATAGTGTTGAGCAAAAAATATTGTGCCGAACGACGAAAGAATAGCAAGGGGCAGGATGGCAAACAATAATCTTTTGTCGCTCCAAAAACCGTAATAGGCAAAAAGCAGAGCCCATTCAATGTGCGCGCTGGGGAAAGTCGTTGTCGGCGCGTTGTTTCCGAGACGATTCTTGCTCTCGCGAATTTTTTCCAAAAATTTTCGCAATTCCGCCTGCGGTTGATAAGTCGCAATCGCTTTTTGTGTCTCCGAATTTATTTCCAGGTTATATATATTATCAATAAACCTGTCGTGCGGGCTCATCGCCGGAATCATAATCCAAAAAGGCAAAGAAACAAGCAAACTCATTGTAAAAGCCGTCGCGGCTTCCAAAAATAAATCTTTTTTTGTAAAAAGCAGGTAAATTAAAAAAACGGCAAAAAAAAGCGGTAGGGAACCAAAAGAAAAATCCACCGCTTCTACCGCCCATTTTGGATAATGAATATTTCCTAAAAAAATAAACGGATATAATCCCGTGAGCGCCCTATCCGAAGAAAGCAAAAGTTCATCGCGCAAATTGCTTGCATTCAGAGAGTTAATGTAAGAAAGATTTAATCCAAACAAAACAAAGCTGATTACAAGCGGCGTGGCGAAACGAATAAGCGGGGGCAAATATTTCGCGCGCGTAACAACAATAAAATTTCGCAATCGTTCGCGGGAAAAATATATTGTCGGTTTTATTCCTCTCGCAAGCGACAAAAAAAACATTGCGTATAAATAAAGAAAAACAGAAAATCCGAGAAGAATCAAAAACCACTCTCCCCCGCCAATTAAAGAGTGAATTAAAAGTTTAGCGTAATAAACAACAAAATTTCCCTCTGTATTATTATTTTTATAAAACAATATCCAAAAAAGTGTCGTAAAAAATATCGCAGAGCCGTATATCGCAAGCTCCGCGGCGGTAATCTTAAGGCATAATTTTCGCAGCATAATTCTAAAACCTACAACCTACAACCTATCGTCGTGTGCCGAGGGTGGGATTTGAACCCACATAACCTTGCGGTCGTCAGCTCCTAAAGCTGATGCGTCTGCCAATTTCGCCACCTCGGCGGTATATTATGGATATTATACTTTTTTTGCTAATATTTGACAAATTATTGCGAATAGTGTAAAATCAAACCAGAAAATTAACAAATAACTATTGACTACGGCAATAAGACTCAAAGCCATAAGTTGGCCAATCGTCAAAGGTCAAGTGTTAGAAAGGTACATAATGTTATCATCTTTATTTTTGCTGTATATCATTTTAAACGCCATCATTTTTATGATTGGCGGCCCGAAATTAACCGGCAAATCCAATAAATGGTTTTTCAAACTTTTCCGTTGGTTTTTCAAGACCGTCTGGAAAACTTTGAATAATTTATTAAATTTGGTTGTAAAAAATTTAAGCTTGAGCATATCAATAATCGGCATCGTCGTCATTATTATGTGTCTCATCATTCTTCTCAATTAAAGGAGCAAATTGGATATTTTTTTATTGGTATTAGGTGGAATTATTTTGATTATCGGTTTATTTATTCTTAGCGGAATGAAAAAAATTTCTGCTGATCCTCCTCATGTCGGTCTCCTAACCAAATGGGGAGAAAAGAAACCGATTATTTACAATGAGGGTTGGATCTTTCTTTTTTTAAAACCCATTTTTTTGAATGTCATAGAAATTAATGTGAAAAAAAGAGATAAGGTGACAAAGATTGATGCTCGCCCGTCGGACTTATCCGAAATTTCTATGCCGATTACTATTACTTGGAGCCCGAACTGTGAAGACGGGCAAGATTTAATTAATTTCGTGGATAATGGGAAACACGAAAGTATTGAAGAAAGGTTAAATGAAATGATAAGTCAGCGCATTAGGGAATGGCTGGCTTCTGAAAACGAAGGACCGGAAACCTGGATGGAAGCTCGCGCCGCCGGCGAATTAGCGGCAATGGCTATTGTTAAAAGAATAGTCAAAGACAATCTGGATAAAATTCCGTCTGATATTCCCACGGAAATTCTGCTGAAATTCTATGACAGCAGAAAGCCCAATAATCGCGAAAAAGAAAGATGGGGCGAACATTGGGGAAAAGTTGAAAGTAAAATCAATCTTCTTGAACCGGCGGAAAAAAATAAATTAGAGGAAGCTTTAGAAAAAAGAAGAGAAATTATTAGAGGGCTCCTTGCTGGTAGCAGTAATTTAAAAAATCATTCTTTGGGAGTAAGAATCCATCGGCTCACTATCGGTGAAGTGAAAGTTTTAGGCGAAGTCGCCAAAGCCGCCGAGCAAGAAGCCAAAGAAGAAGCGGAAAAAAACGCCGAAAAAAGAGAAATTGAAGGCGTTATGGACAGAATAACTCAACTGTCCTATCAATTAAAAATTCCCGCTTCCAAAGCAAATGAGATTGTTGAGATAGAGAGAGGCAAAATCACAAAAAATATTCAAGAATTTCAGATCAATCTCTCGGAAGATACTTTAGGTGCTCTTGAAAAAATATTCAAAGGGCTTCTCTCAAAAATAATTTGGAAAGGAGATAAATAATGAAAATGAATCCATGGGTGCCGGGCGGGATTATCAGTGTCGCTCTACTTCTTATTGTAATTGTCATTTTTAGCACTTGCGGCGGTTGCGGCGATGATGATAGCCCCGGAAATAGCGATAGCGGTAGCGATACTCCGCAAACTGATAATGGCGGTCATGATAGTAGTAGCAACGGTGGCAATCCAAATATACCAAACGATCCTGTTCTGCCTATCCCAACGCCAGTTCCTGTTATTTCCATTCCTTTTGACCATTCTTATAGAATGGGAAAGGAAGAATCCATTAAAGTCCAATTATTTGAAGATTGGACTGGTTGGATTCGTATGAATCAATATACCAATTTTAATGTTGACCCGGCTGATTCTATGTCCTTTTTTGAAATTGAATTTGGCGACATGAGAAGACTTAGGGTGAACTGGAAGAATAAAGATAAAATCAGGATCAAAAGCGACCCCGACAACAAAGATTTTCGTCTTCGCGGTCAAGGCGAAGCGATTATTACGGTTTTAGGTCGCACTTATTAATGATGTTCATCAAAAACCTCGCGGAGATTTTTCTCTACGAGGTTTTTTATTTCGTCAACCTCCAACGAAACATCCAACATCTAACTACCGTATACATACGGCGCAATCATCAAAAAACTGGCGATGATCGCGGAGCCAACAATAAAGCCGTAAATTTTTTGTTTATTCATCATTTGTTTTTCCAAAAAATCTTTTAAAAGCATTGCCGCTAAAATTATTCCGAAAATATACGCCGGAAAATAATGGTAAAAATATGTCGCTCTACTTACTAAGGCGAGTGGTAGCATTGTTAATGCATAACTGCCCAAAACCAAAAAATGCGTTTTATATTTTTTAATATTCTTACGATAATTAAGGCATTTCATCAAAATGCCAAAAATCGCCATCGTCGTTATCAACCAAACCAAAGGATTAGCCGTCAAAATTATTAGCGGATTGTGATATGAATAAAAAGTCGTTGTCCATTTTGTTGGCCACTCATACCAATGCGTGGAAAATGTATCGTTCCAAGGCACGCCAACTGTGTAGCCATTCAAACTCGTGCTCATTTCCGTAAGAAATGCCTTAAGATGTAATTCCCAGTTGCTTAATATAATGTCATTTCTTGGCAACCATTCCATAAAACTTTCATAAAGCATTAGTCGTTCCTTCACCGGTGAAAATATCGTATTGATGGCGATATGTAAAATCAAATAAGCGATAATAGCGACAACAGAAAATTTAATTATATTTTTAAAAATTATTCTTCGTTCGTCTTTATCTCTATTTAACAAAAATGCCGCGATAATCGGCCCTAAATAAACTATCGCTATCCATTTCACGCCTATGGAAAGTCCTAAAAATATTCCGCCGATTATCGGTTTTGGTTTTTTGCTGAAAAATAAAATCAGAGCGATGATGCCAAACGCCAACCCCATCACATTCAAAAGTATTAACCGACTTTCCAAAAGCAAAGCGTTCTCAAAAGTCGTCAAAAATGCGGCAACGAGTCCGACTGTTTCGCTTCCCGTTAAATTTCTCGCGAGAAAAAAAACTAGCGCAATCAACGCTATGCCAAAAATCGCGCTCACATACCTCAAAGTAACATAAGGGAAATTGCCGAAACTTTCGTTGTTTCTTTCCTTGTCCAAAATTTTTTCGCCGTTCGCGTCGGTGTTTATAAATATTTTTATAAATTCCGCGTCGGTGATTTTTTTATCTTTATGGAAAAATAACGGCAGAGCGTAAATAAATTTCCCCACCGGCGGATGACCGTCATAATGCGGTTCAAAATTCGCGTAATCGGAAGCGAAAGTCGCGTAATAAGTTTCGTCAAAAACCGGTCTCGTCGGCTCGGCAATTTTATAAAAATGCAAAAACGCGCTCACTAAAACTAAAATGCAGAGGAAAAATTTCGTCATCTATAACCTATAACCTAGCGTTAATTCGCCACGCAACTCGTTCCATTCCAATGGCATTGCGAGCTTTGTAAATTACAAGTTGATTCGTATTTATTAGTAGCGCATTTTGCGTAAATAGTTTCGCAACTGTTAGAAACCCACTCGCATTGCGCGCGCGCGTTGCATTCTGACGAATTGCTAAAATCGTCACACTCGCGCGCCTCGCAACCTAAAACACTATTCCACTCGCAATCAGAATCATTGCCGCATTCTTCCTCGTTTTTTGTTACGCACTCCGCTCCATATCCACCACCTCCTCCGCCTCCGCCGTAAGTGTCTCCTCGGAGCAAACTCATCGTTATCGGTTTGATGCCGGTCGCGAGTAATGCCACCATCGTCGCGATTAAAGCGTATTTTAATCTGCTTTTCGCTTCGTCAATTTTACCGTCATCGCCGCTCGCGAAAAGAAAAGTAAATGCCGCCCAAATCACAAAACCCACGGCAATTATCCAAAACATTCCGATAAGCCAACTGACTATTTTTTCCGTAAGTCCATAACCGCTTCCGCCCACATCGCCCAACTTGCTTAAAGGCGGCGCGTATTTCGCGTCAAAAAAGCCGGATACGGGATTATCAGGGCCTTGAGCGGAAACATTTGCTAGAACAAAAAATAAACAAAAAATAGTTATAAAAATTCTAGTAACCATTGCTTTTATAATTATATATACTATAATACAACCATCACGATAAGGGGGCACACCTAAGGTTCGTCCGAAGGTTACTCCCCCTTTTTATTTTGGTTGCTTAATTTACGGCTTAAATTGTCTAAATAAACAAAATATTTTCTAAATTTTCTTAAAAGTGAAGAATATTTCTTGTGATTAGGAATAAAAAGGTGCAGTAATTTATTTTTGTGTTCCAAATATTCAATCAAACAATGAAAGTCCCCATCTCCGGAAATAATAATTGCTTTGTCGTAATTGGGGTATTCAATCATCGCGTGCAACACTAATTCAGCGTCAACATTGCCCTTAGTATGAATTTCACCGCTTTTTTTATATTCTAAGGTCGGTTTAAAAATAATAATAAAACCCGCTTTCTAAAAAGATGTGTATAAAGTTTCGTTGCCCGCGACATAACCTATAAAAATAAAAACTTTTTCTACTTTATATTTATCTTTTAAATAAACATAAAATTTCTCAAAATTTAATTTCCAACCGCAATCTTTTATTGATAAATATAGATTATTACTGTCAATAAAAACATATATTTTCATATAAGTTAATTAAAATAATTGCGTTTCATAAATCCTCAATCTTAAATCTAAAATTAGTAAATATTCCCTTTCAGTAAATAATAAACTATCACATCAATTCCTGTGGCGAGAGCGGCAACCATTGCCGCAATCATCGCGTATTTCAGCCTATTCTTCGCCTCCCCGATTTTCCCCTCGTCACCATCGGCAAAAAGAAATGTGAACGCCGCCCAAATCACAAAACCAATGGCTAAAATCCAAAACATTCCGATAAGCCAACCTATTAGCGTCGCCAATGTCCCCGTTTTCGCTGTTGGATTCAAAATGTCGTCCAATTTTGTAATTGGCGGTTGTGGTAAATCGCTTGGATACAAAGGCGCGGGCGCGGCGGCGAAAATCGCGGAAGGATACAGAATAAAGAATAGAGAATACAGGAAAAAAATTAAAAAAGTAAAAAATTTCATATTTTAAATTATTCTAATTATTCTAATTAACCTAATTATTCTAAATAAACCCCAAATATTCAAATCCAAAATCTCAAATGCTAAATTACAAACAAATCCATTGGTCATTATTTAGAACAATTAGAATAATTAGGTTAATTAGAATAATTTCCAAGCTCTACCACCTATCACCTATAACCTTACAACCTACAACCTACCACCTCGTTTAGTTTCCTCCTAGTAAATAATACACAATCACATTTATTCCCGTTGATAGCAAAGCTACTGCCGCCGCAATCACCGCGTATTTCAGTCTGTTCTTCGCCTCCCCAATTTTTCCTTCGTCGCCATCAGCAAAAAGAAATGTGAACGCCGCCCAGATTACGAAACCGACCGCCAAAATCCAAAAAACCGCGATTAGCCATTTTAACAATTGCAAAAAAAGATATTCCACCGAACCAGTAGTTGTTCCGTCAAGTTGTGTGAGCGGCGGTTTTTCTACGCCAACAAAACTCCTTGCCGCATCCAACGGGTCGGCAGCAAATATATTGCTAAAATTTAGAAAATAGAAAGTAGAAAATAGAAAAATACCGCAACAAACGACTAATAATTTTTTCAAAAATATTTTCATTGCCCTCAATTTAAATATTTATTTATTATTAATTAGTAATGCCACAATAATATCTTTAATCTCTCCTAAAACAGATTTATCCAGAAACCCTAACTTTCTAATTAATCTGGATTTATCTATGGCTCTGATTTGAAAAACCAAAATAACGGAATTTACCGACAAACCATTTTTCTTTGAAGAATTTATTGCTAATGTATAAGGAAATTTTAGAGCTTTTAAATTAGAAGTTAATGGCAAAATAACGACCATATTTGTTATCGTGTCAGCTAAAACAAGAGCTGGCCGTAAACCATTTTGCTCGTTACCTTTAATATCTATGAGTTCAACCAGCCAGATTTCGCCGCTTTTCATAATAATTTTTCAAAATTTAAAAATGCCTCTTCGCTAGCCCTATCCCAAAGTTTTGATTCTTTCTTTAAGTCCAGATAAGGTTTTAAATTATCAAGATAAAAAATCAAAGCGCTTTTGATTAATTCTTTTTTTCTCATTCCTAATATTTTTGCAGTTTCTTTAACTTTTATTTCTAATGTTAAATTTTCATTTCTCATATTTTTATTATCTCTTCAAAACTAAAAATAGTCAATCAATACAATGAAATTATGTCCCGCTCAAAATATTCTTCACAATCACATCTATTCCAAAAGACAAAAATCCGACAATCGCCGCAATCACTGCGTATTTCAGCCTATTTTTTGCTTCCCCAATTTTTCCCTCATCGCCATCGGCGAAAAGAAATGTGAAAGCGGCCCAGATTACGAAGCCCACCGCGACCACCCAAAAAACGGCATAGAACCATTTTAATAATCCCAGAAGAACTGAAGTAACAGATCCTTCTCCAGGCGCGCCAGGTCCATCTAGAGAAACTATCGGAGGTGGTTCCGTAAAACCTAATCGCTCATAAACTTTTTGTGCTTGGGCAAATAATTGAAGCATTTATGTAAGTAAATTTTCCACAATCATGTCAATTCCCGTTGAAAGTAGCGCCACCGCCGCCGCAATCACCGCGTAAAGCAGTCTTTTCTTCGCCTCCCCGACTTTCCCCTCATCGCCATCAGCGAAAAGAAAAGTGAATGCCGCCCAAATTATAAATCCCACCGCGAGTATCCAAAAAATGCCAATCAGCCAAATTACCAGACTTTCAATGCCCAAATTGGATAATTTTTTTATCGGCGGTGACGGCAATAAAGTGGATATATCTCCTTCTGTGTTAATTGCCGCGAAAACCGCGTTAGAAAATAGAAAATAGAAAGTGGAAAACAGAACAAAGAAAATTAAAAAAGTAAGAAATTTCATATTAAAATTTGCAATTCCCAATTATCAATTTTCATTCAATGATTAAATTTACAAATCGTTTGAGAATTGCTTCATTGTAATTTGTAGATTCGCATAAATTCGTAGTTTCGCATCGGTTTATAATTAAAATTTATCGTCCCTACCACCTATCACCTATAACCCATCACCTACAACCTCGCTATGTCGCGCCTGTCAGCAAATTCGTCACTATATCTCTTATGCCGTTCGCGAGTAAAACCACCGCCGCGGCGATGAGAGTATAAACTAGCATTATTTTTGCTTTCGTTATTTTATCGGCTTCGCCGTTCGCGCCCATAAAAAGAAACGCCGCCCAAATTATAAATCCCACCGCGAGTATCCAAAAAATGCCGTAAAGCCAAAACACAATTTTTTCCAATGAAGTTTGAACTTGCGTGATATTCGTAATTAGAACCGTATGACCAGCTATATGCGCGGCTAAAACCACCTCATTTATCAAGAAAATCTGCGCCACTATCATTATCGCAAACGCCGCCAAAAATAATTTCATACATCAATTATAACTTACTTAAAATCTTATGCAATTTCTGTCATTGTGCTCCCGATAACCGTTAGGAAAAACAATCTCGTGAAGTTGGCTTCTCGCGGAAATTCCGGCTTCTAAACATTAAATCGTTTCTATAACCTATCGCCTAAAACCCAACAAAAAACACCCCTCCGAAAGAAGAGTGTTTTCAAAACCTATTCTCAAAATTTAATTTCCAGTGAGCAAATTCGTAGCAATTCCCTTAATACCACCCGATAGTAAAGCCACTGCCGCCGCAACCAACGCGTAAATCAGCCGGTTTTTCGCTTCACCGAGTTTATCTTCGTCGCCTCCAGCTGTAAGATAGGTAAACGCCGCCCAAATCATAAAGCCCACCGCCACTATCCAGAAAACCACTATCACCCAATTCACTATGTTCGTGATCGTAGTCTGTAAATCTCCCAAAGAAGTTATCGGCGCTGTATCCGAAATAACGCCTGTTTGCGCGAACGCAAGCATCGGCAAAACCGCCATTGTTAAAACCATTCCCGCGCCAACTTTTGCCATTATTTTTATCATACTTTTGTAAATTCAAATCTGATGCTAAACACGACCTTTCTTTATTAAAATTAATATTATCTTAATTAATGTTTAGTTTCAACTTAATTATCGCCTAGTTGTCATTATAACAAAAAACACCCCTCCGAAAGAAGAGTGCTTTTGAAACTTACTCTCAAAAATTATTAACTTCCTGTCAGCAAATTCCTAGCAATTCCCTGAATACCACCCGAAAGCAGAGCTACTGCCGCCGCAACCAGCGCGTAAATCAACCGATTTTTTGCTTCCCCGAGCTTATCTTCGTCGCCCGCGGCCGTAAGATAGGTAAACGCCGCCCAAATCATAAAGCCTACCGCGACAATCCAAAAAACCACTATTACCCAGTTTACTATGTTGGTAATCGTCGTCTGTAAATCTCCCAAAGAAGTTATCGGCGCCGTATCCGAAATAACACCTTCTTGCGCAAACGCAAGCATCGGCAAAACTGCCGCCGCTAACACCGCTCCCGCGCCAATTTTCGCAATTGTTTTTATCATAACTTTTTCAAAGCTTTTCAATATATAAACGACCTTTCTTCAATAAAATTATATTACTAATAATTATGATTTACAACCTATAACCTATTTCAATATATTCCTAATCACCGCCTCAATTCCCCAACCCACTAAAATTATAGCATATCCAATAACCGCGTAAAGAATAATATTCTTACCTTCCTCAAATCCTTTCGGGTCGCCCGCGGCAATAATCATTTTCACCGCTCCCCAAATAATCATCCCCACCGCGATTGGCCCCGCGATTATTATAAGCCATGTTACAATCGCTTCAATCAAATCAGGTATTTCTTTTGTCTCTGCTCCCAGTGGATTATACAGGCAATTCGGCTCATCAGGCGCGCATTCTCCTTCAGCGAAAGATATGTTACTCGTCAATAGAGAATAACCAATAACGAGCAGAATTGTTGGGAAAATTATTTTTTTGAATTGTAATTTATTTATAATCAACATTTCTTTATTAAAATATTCATTGTTATTAATAAATTTTCTCATTTGAAGAGACTATCCGCAACAACAATTATAAATTAAATCTTTGCGTTTTTTTAGCGAACCAAACTTCTTTCCGAAAACTCCGCAGGCAGTCGGCATGGTCCGTTCGTTTTACGCAAACGAACGGCGACTGCCGAGGACCAAAGCGAGCGATCCGTCAGCTGACGGAGAGCGAAGCGGTTTGAGGAAAGGAGTTTGGTGAGCGAAGTTTGCCGCGAGGATTCTGTTGATGAAAATGAGAAAATTTATTTATATTCGACGCTTATGAATTTTTAGCATTCAATTTTGTTCCACGGAAAATCCGCATCGCCGGCGATCAAATGCAGTATCGTATTAATTATAGTCCAAGCGGCGAGCGCGATAGTAATGCCAATCACGGCATTTGTCATTATGCTTTTGCCAGCAGTTATATTTTGCTCTTTGCCAAAATTCGTTATCATTCGCATTGCCCCGTAAACCATCATCCCCACGCCGAGAGGAATCGCGATCTTCACCAAAAAATTAATGATATTATTCGTCACTTTCACCGCGTCGCAAAAATTACAGCCGCCTACTTTAGTATTGCATTCACCGGTTCCCTCCCAAATATCCTGCGCGAAAACCGCGGAAGGATACAAAATAAAGAATAGAGAATACAGGAAAAAAATTAAAAAAGTAAAAAATTTCATATTTTAAATTATTCTAATTGCTCTAAATAATACTCAATGCCCGATGACTTTAAAATCCCCAATCCTAAATTACAAAATTCGTTAATGTAAAAGCGATTTTGAATTTATTATTTTGTATTTCAATTATTGTTTGTAATTTGTGGTTTATAGTTTGTTATTTTCGGTCATTGGGGTTTATTTAGAATAATTAGGTCAATTAGGTTAATTAGAATAATTCCCATTATTTCCGCAACGCGCTCACTTGCGTTTGCGCCTGCCCCAAAGCATTTGTTATAGAAACTTTGTTTTCCAGCACCGAAACAATCATTTGATCAAAAATTGTTTTCACCGCTTCCGGGTCCGGTTGCGCCCAAGAACGGGCAGTTAAAGCCTGTTTCGCAAAAATCCCCAATCCTATATCATTCAAGTTTTGATTAATTAATTCCCGAAGCGCCGGCGGTTTTTTTGTCGCTGTCATATAAGCCCCCGCTTGTTGCGTTGCGAGATTTGCTATGAACCGCCAAGCTAAATCCTGTTTTTTACTTTGCTTCGGCACCGTATATCCCCAATAATGCGAATAAGAAACGGTTTTTTGCGCCTCTTTTGATTGCGGCGCGGGCGCGGCGGCAAAATTCAAAAATTGGTTGCGGGCTTTTATTTCCGGAATCGCGCTGGCGTAATCTATGATAAACGGCACTTTTTCTTGCGCGAAAGCGTCCAGCGAATATTGCAATTGGTCGTTCCAAACATAACTGTCGCCGGTGGTGTCGGAAAATTGCGTGTAAAATTTCAAGGCGTTTTCTCCTTGCGCGGAAGCGAAAGCCGGACCGCCTTGATTGTTCGTCATCGTCGTGCCATTTTGCGCCATCAACATCATTAAAATATCCGGCGCGTTATGAACGCTTTTGGAAGAACCGCCGATTGCCGCCCCCGGAGAAGCGATTGTTTTTCCGGCGGTGAGTTTTGTGATTTGTATTGTTATTTTTTTGAAATCCTCCCAAGTTGTCGGTGGATTAATCGCCGCTTGGTCTAATAAATCTCTGTTATAAAACAAAACCAAAGTGTCTATTGAGAGCGGCAAAGCGTAAACATTGCCTTGCGCCACAAAATCTTGTTCCACCACTTGCGGAAATGATTGTCTTAAAAAATTAATATTCACTTGCGCTGGCGCCGGCTGTAAACGGCCAATGTGTTTTGTAAGTCCGTTTGAAGGAATCATCATTATATCCGGTCCTCCGCCGGTCGCGAGCGCTTCTAAAATAGCGTCAAAATATTCTTTTTCGTTATCAAACTTTTTATAATTAAACTCCACGCCGGGATTTGCCGCGCTGAAAGCGCTAAAAGCCGTTTTGTAGGATTCTTTATTATCATAAATTCCCCAAAATTCCAGCGGAATTTTTGGCGGACTTTTCACCACCTGTCCGCCAGTTTTTGCTCCTTCCTGTTGCAGTCCGGGAATTATGCCGTTAAAAATCAAAACAAAAACTACAATCACAAAAGCCACGATGCCAATAATAATTAATTGAGATTTAGTAAGCATTATTACTTAAATTATTCTAATTATACTAATTAACCTAATTATTCTAAATAAATCCCAAATTAAAAATCACAAACAATATCAAAATTCAGAATAACCGAATAACCAAAACGCGTTTTTGAATTTCGGATTTAATTATTGGACATTCATTATAAATTGAACATTGTAAATTAAAAATTATCGTCCCTACAACCTATAATCTACAACCTCGAGACCTAAAACCTATAACCTACAACCTCGTCATAAGCACACCATTCCCACCAATGTATCGCCTTCGCTAAGATTTATAATTCTTACTCCCTGCGTCGCTCGGCCTGCCACACGAATATTTTCCAATTTCGTTCGCAAAGCTTGCCCTTTGGTGGAAAACGCCAAAATTTCTTTTATTTCGTCGTCTACTATATATGTAGCGATAACTGGTCCGGTTTTCGCCGTTACTTTCGCCGTTTTAATTCCCGAACCGCCCCTTCTCTGTATTTTATATTCTTTAAGCGGCGTCTGTTTCCCAAACCCGTTCGCCATCACCGCCAGTAGTTTGTTGTCAGTTATTGATTGTTCGTTGTTAGTTATTATTATATCAAGTCCGGCAATCGTATCTCCTTTCTTTAATCTCATTGCCGTCACTCCCGAAGCCGTTCTTCCCATCGGCCGCACGTCTTTTTCTTTAAATCTTATCGCTTGTCCCTGCGCGGTGCTTAAAAGAATTTCATCGTTGCCGGAAGAAAGCGTTGCCCATCTCAAAGAATCGTCATTTTTCAATTTCAAGGCAATAATGCCATTTCGCCGCACATTGCCGAAATCTTCCAGTGTTGTTTTTTTAATAACGCCATTTGCCGTCACCATCACCAAATAATCATTCTTGTCTCTTGTTTCTTGTTGCTTGTTGTTTGTCTTGCTTTCGTATGCCACCATCGCATTCACTTTTTCCGTTGTGGGAATTTCCAAAAAATTATAAATTGACTTGCCTTTCGCCGTTCGCGACGCGACTGGTATTTCATAAACTTTCGTCTGAAAAACTCTTCCTCTATCGGTAAAGAATAGTATATTATCGTGCGTGTTGGCGGAAATAAATTGTCTCACTAAGTCTTCTTCTTTTAATTCAAATCCAATCAGTCCCTTTCCACCTCTCTTTTGCGCTTTGAAAGTCGCGGGTGGCAATCGTTTAATATAACCGTCTTGCGTAAACATTACTACCGCTTCCTCTTGTGGGATTAAATCCTCCGCTTTGAATTCTTTTAAGCCCGAAGAAACCATTTTTGTTTTTCTCTCGCTCGGAAAAGTTTTTTTCAAATCTCCCAGTTCGCTGGAAATAATGCCGAGAATTTTTCGCGAATGCGCCAAAATATCCTGTAATTCGGCGATAATTTTTTTCTTTTCTTTCAATTCGTCTTCCAGTTTTTGTCTTTCCAGAGCGGCGAGCGTTTGTAATTTCATTTCCAAAATCGCGTTTGCCTGCAAAACAGTGAACTTAAAAATTTTTATTAAATTTTGTTGCGCGTCTTCTTTGTCTTTGGATTTTTTGATAGTCGCGATAATTTTATCTATCACATCCAGCGCCTTCACCAATCCGATGAGAATATGCGTTCGTTCTTCCGCTTTTTTCAAATCAAATTCTACGCGCTTCTTCACCATTATTTTTCGATGGTCTATGTAGGCCTGCAAAATTTCCTTGAGCGAAAAAATTCTCGGTTGAACACCTAGGTCTAACGCCACCATATTAAAATGGAAATTTTTTTGTAATTCCGTATATTCAAAAAGCTGATTTAGCACTTTCTGCGGTGTGGCGTCGTGTTTCAAGTCAACCGTTATTCTCATTCCTTCTCTGTCGGATTCATCTCGCAAATCTTTAATACCCTCAATTTTTTTCTCCTGCGCCAATTCCGCCATTTTTATTATCAACTCCGCCTTATTTACTTGGTAAGGAATTTCCGTAATCACAATTTGATAACTGTCAGTTTTTTTTTCTTCAATATTTGCCACGCCCCTTATCGTTACCGACCCTCGGCCGGTGGCGTATGCTTGTTCAATGGAACTTTTATCGTAAATTACTCCGCCGGTCGGGAAATCCGGCCCCGGAATAAATTTCATTAAATCTTTCACGCTTGCGTCAGGATTATCAATTAAATAATTAGTGGCGTCGGCAATTTCCAAAAGATTATGCGGTGGCACGCTTGTCGCCATTCCAACCGCGATGCCCATTGTGCCGTTGAGTAATAAATTCGGCAGTTTTCCCGGCAAAAATTTTGGTTCAACGCGAGAATTATCGTAATTCGCCTGCCATTCCACCGTTTCTTTTTCTATATCAATAAGAATATCTTCGGCAATTTTCGCCATCCGCGCTTCCGTGTATCTCATCGCCGCCGGAGAATCCCCGTCCACTGAACCCCAGTTACCTTGTCCGTCAACCAGCGGATATCGCAGAGAAAAATCTTGCGCTATTCTCGCCATCGCGTCGTAAACCGCGCTGTCGCCGTGTGGATGGTATCTTCCTAAAACTTCGCCCACCACATTGGCCGATTTCCTGAATTTAACATTGTGTTTTAATCCGCTGTCCCACATCGCCCACAAAATTCTTCTCTGCACCGGTTTTAATCCGTCTCGCACATCCGGTATAGCGCGCGAAACTATCACCGACATCGCGTAGTCAATGTAAGATTCTTTTAATTCGTCCGTAATCTCCCTCCTTTGAATTTTTTGTCCATTTTTCTCCTCCATAAATTCCTAACGCCTAGAGCCTAACGCCTAAAGCCTCATCACGGCAACTCCACCGCCGGCACCGGCTCCAACTCCAACGGCTCATAATTATCATTTGTGTTATTTATATTGGTTTTCATTTTGTCGCTCTGATTTTCCGTTTCCTGATTTATAATTCCTGATTCCTGATTCCCGTTTGTTGTTCGTGTTGGTTGTTCATTCGTGTTCGTGTTATTTGCGTCTGTTCGTATTATTTGTGTCGTCTGTTGCCGTTTAATCATTTCCATACTTTCTGCCGTCATTTGTTTGATTGTATTGAATTTTTCGTCAAAATCACTTTTAATTTCCTGCCACCCTTTCCTAAAAGTCCCCCACGCCGTCTGCTCATTGTTTCTTGCTTGTCCCGTAGTGAAGCGGTTCGGGGTCTCTTGCTCTTTATCGCCCGTTTTACTAATTATCGGCAATGTCGCGTTTAAATAAACCATCCAGAGAGTTACTATTATTGTCATGGAAATCCCTGAAAAAATCACTAACCAAAACTTTTTCGTTCCCTCGTCCGCTTTTTGCAATTCTTTAATATGTCGTTGGATAAAACGCATCTTTGAATTATTTAATTAAATTTTGAATTTAGAATGAATTTTTAATGATTAAAATTAGAAATACCGAAAGGTCTTTACCACCTATAACATCGAAATCTACAACCTACCACCTAAAACCCAATCACTCGTATCTCCATCCCTTTCTCTCTTGTATCTTTCTTTTTAATTACCAGTTTTTCTTCTTCTTTTGGCGATTGTCCAAACTCTTTTGAAAATTGTTTTACTTCTTCCGATTTTTTGAAAAACGCAGGAATAATAATTCCCGGCTCTATTTGTCTCAAAAATTTGGCCAAACTCGCTTGATTGATATATGGTTTGCCGCTCGCGGGGACCATAATAATATCCACCCCTTTCAAATTTTCCTGGATTTCCTTATTCGGTTCATTCTCTAATCCTCCCAAAATTCCTATAACAATATCGTCAAAAAAAATCTTATAAATAGTTTTTTCACTTATTTTACTTGCTTTACTTACCTCGCTTATCTCGCTTGATTTACTCGTCCCATTCATCCCCACAACTCTTATCCCCTTAATTTCGTATTCACCCTGATGTTCAATCCAAAACGGCTCCGCGCCCTCCGGCGGCTCCGCGAAAGGCGGTTTTATGGTATTCAAAATCACCGCCGTTCCTTTGTAAGCTCTCTGATTAGTCGGGTCTATGAGTATTGAATCCTCTCCCGATTGAATCTTAAAATAATTCTCGCCATTGTAAGTGATTATCATTATTCAATCATAAATCATAAATAATAAATCGTAAACTTCTAGATTCTAGAATCTAGAATCTCATTTTCTTCTTGCTTTTCAAATAGTTTTCGTGTTAATGTTTAACTCATTCAGATTTATAAACCTACAACCTACAACCTATAACCTAATTTATGGAATCCAAACCCACCATCAGTTATCTCACCCAGGCGATTAAATCCAATCCCGGTTTATTTTATTTTTTGAAAGCCGGCGATTTAGTGGAAGGCAAGCTTTTAGCCAAATCCCCTCGTGAGTTAATTGTTGATTTAGGCAAATACGGCACTGGTATTATTTATCGGGCGGAAATGCAAAATGCCAAAGCGATGGTAAAGAATCTGCAAGTTGGCGATTCCATTACCGCTAAAGTTGTCACCGTTGACAACGAAGATAATCTGATTGAGCTTTCTCTAACCGAAGCCGATAAACAAAAATCTTGGGCGTCCGTCGTTGAACTGAAAGAAAAAGATGAAGTGTTGGAAGTGAAAATTACGGGCTATAATAAAGGCGGTCTCACCGTGTCTTTAAGCGATCTTCAGGCTTTTCTTCCCGTTTCCCAGCTTTTGCCGGAACACTATCCGAAAGTTTCTGATGACAATAAAGCCAAAATCGCGGAAGAATTGCAAAAATTAGTGGGCGAAACTTTAAAAGTAAAAATTATTGACGCGAATCCCCGCAACAACAAACTGATTATTTCCGAAAAAGAAGCCGCCGCGGTTTCCAATAAAGAGTTGATTAAAAATTATGTTGTTGGCCAGATTATTGAAGGCATTGTTTCAGGCGTTGCCGATTTCGGTGTTTTCGTGAAATTTACCGACAATCCTGCCGTGGAAGGTCTGGTTCACATTTCTGAATTGGCGCACAAATTAGTGGAAAATCCGAAAGAGATCGTGAAAGTGGACGATGTGGTGAAAGTCAAAATTATAGATATTAAAGAAAGCCGTATCTCTCTCTCGCTCAAAGCTTTGCAATCTGACCCTTGGGAAAATGCCAGCGAAAAATATAAAGACGGCGGAGAAGTTGTGGGCAAAGTTTATAGTTTTCATCCCTTTGGCGCGACAATTGACTTGGACGGCGAGCTTCAAGGCCAAATCCATGTTTCCGCCTTCGGTAGCGTGGAAGAAATGAAAAAACAACTTGTTCTCGGCAAAGAATATTCTTTTGTTATAGAATCCGTCAAAATCCCCGAAAAAAGAATCTCCCTTAAGTTAAAAAAGTAAATACAGTAAATACAACAAGAACAGCAAATACAGCAAGAACAGCAAGAACAGAAAAAGCGGAAAAAATGTATGTCAAATATAAAAACTTTTCAAGATTTGATAGTTTGGCAAAAATCTCATAATTTGGTGCTTCAAGTTTACGAAATTACTTCCATTTTTCCTTCGGAAGAAAAATACGGATTAATATCTCAAATGCGAAGAGCGGCAATTTCTATGGCTTCCAATATTGTTGAAGGGTTCAAAAGAAGAACAGTTAAGGACAGTCTGAATTTTTATAATATTTCCGCCGGTTCATTGGATGAGCTAAAATATCAATTATTAGTCTCTAAAGATTTAAAATATATGCCCGAAAAAAATTACAATGAATTATTAATTTTAGCAGAAGAAGTAAGTAAATTGCTCACTTCTTGGATTAGAAGCCAGAAAACTAATTCTCTATAAAAAATACCTCGCTGTATTTACCGTCCCTCGCTGTATTCACTGTCCTCGCTGTCTTTGCTGTCCTCGCTTAGTTTGGGCTTGACAAATTCTACCCATCTGCTACAATGC
>Ga0209541_10004617_pt1 | contig 24360 bp, 19 predicted proteins | sample RifCSPlowO2_01_FD_184027 | JGI IMG/M metagenome (GOLD analysis project Ga0209541, IMG submission 184027) | Groundwater microbial communities from Rifle, Colorado - Rifle CSP2_plank lowO2_0.1 (SPAdes) (version 2) | ecosystem: Environmental > Aquatic > Deep subsurface > Groundwater | place... | reverse complement strand
GCCGTGGCATTGGCCACACCATTGGCGTTTACGCGTTGCGTGGTATTGCCGTAAACAGCCGTGCCGTCAGGAGTTGCTGAGGAACAGGTGGGCGGCGGAGGAGGGGGAGGCGGATTGGCACAAGTATAGTAGCCGTCCGACTGGGGTCCCCAGTTACCCCAACCGTCCCGTGCATGTATCCACCAGTGGTAACTATGCCCAGGCGTGGTGCTGATCGAGGTCGAAGGTCCAGTGTAGGGCTTGTTTTCGGGAATCCAAAAGCTGGTTAGGTAAGCACCGCCCGCCGTATCGTCCGCGATTCGAAAATATGCATCATACGGAGGCATGGCATTCCAGCTCATAGAAGCAGTGGTTCCGGCACCCCCGCAGGAGCCAACTAAACCGGTGGGAGTTGGGAACCAATCAATGTAGGTCGCCGCCTTGGCTGATTTGGCCGCAATAAATAATCCCGCGAACAGGAGGACAGAAAAAATAATTGTGAGTTTAAGTTTGTTTGTCATTTGAAATTTGATGTTTGTAATTTCCATAAAATTGCTTCGCAATTTTATGGCGCGACTTCCCGGAAACTCGGCACCTGGCCTTTGTTCTTATTCACGATAATCGTCGGCGCGCAGGCGATTTTGGATCGTGCCTCGCTATCCGTATAATAAACTACGCCGCAGTTGGTGACAATTTCCTGCGATCCGCTGCTGGCACTGGCAGTAAAAGTTGCATCAAATGTCACCAGCCAGTTGTTGGCGATATTTTTGATACCGCTGACATTGAATCTTAACCCGGAATTACCGCCAGCCAAACAGGCGGCATTGTTTTGGCTGATGCCGGAGCTAGCTGAGCCGCTGCCGCTCACGCTCAGGTTTCGGATATCCGTCAGATTGCCGCTGGCGTTGTCGCAGATGTAATTAACCGTGGCGTTCGCCGGACCGTCGTTGACGATGGTGATTTGGTAGGTCAGAGTATCCCCGTCTTTGATCACGGTAGTCCCACTATAGGCTGCGCCATTGACCCTGATCAAGGCTTTGGATGAAGATGAGAGGTTGGCAACACAGGCCACATTCATGGCATTGGCGCTGCCAGAATAAGCTTCCAACGGATCAATAACAACGCCGCGGTGCGCGCTGACGCGATAATAATACCGGACATTGGTCTGCGGAGGTGTATCTTGGTAGGAGCGGACACCGGTGCCGAGCAACCCCGAGATCGGACTGCCCCAGGTAGCGCCATCTATAGAGCGGTAAACATAAAAGCCATTCTCTACGCCATTGTTACTGTAGCTCCAGGTCGTCGTAATGGTCTGGCAGGGAATATTGCTTACTGAGACACCGGTAGGCTCATTCAATGTCAGAGCTGTATATGTGATGCCAAACACCAGGCTCGCCGAAGCAGTGACTGTAAAATTCGCACTGTCGCACCAGACAAACCCGGCAGATCCGTTCCAAAGGTATACGTGGACGTTGACCCCGCCGGTGCCCGGATGAGCGGACATGGGAATATCGTAATACCATTGATTGCCGCTGAGGATATTACCCTCATACCAGATTAAATCGTCTTGCCCCCCTGTATCAGTCCAGGCTGGGAAATAAACCATTCCGGTATTGCCACTGACACCGTTGGCAAAAGTCCGACGGGTGGATTGGGCGGTGGAAATGCTGTCGCTGTCCGGAGTAGCTGAAGTGCAAGTCATCCCCGAAGGAGCGTTAACGTTCACTGTCACGCTGGCAGTGGCAGCACCGTTATCGCAATTGACCGTGTAGGTGGTGGTAGCGGTGAGATTTCCAGTGCTGTTACTGCCCGAAGTCCCGGTCCACCCACCGGGTGAAACCGAACAAGAAGTAACATTAGCCGAACCCCAAGTGATATCTGCCGCAGTGTTGTTGGAAATAGTAATTGAAGTCGGTTGGCCGTTGGCTTTGATCCAGACTGTGGGACCGGCTGGTGGAACGGTGACATTGAAATTCGCCGAGTCGCACCATTGATTGCTGAAATTAGCATTGGTCATGTAAACATGAACATTGACGTGGCTGGCTGGCAGGTTCCCGGAAACGGGAATATCCACGTACCATTCATTGCCGCTTAGGATCGCGCCTGGGTACCAAACGGCACCGGCCCCGCCTTGGGCATCAGTAAATGTCGGGAACCAGACATTTGTCGCGTTGACCACGCCATTGGCATAGGTGCGCCGGGTGGGGGCGGTTGTATAAACCGAATCCTCATCTGGGGTGGCGGATGTGCAAGTCGGGGCCGTAGGAGGGGGTGGCGCAGAATTCACGTCCACAGTCACGCTGTCCGAGGCTGAGCCTCCTGCGCCAGTGCAATTGACTGTATAAGTAGAAGCGGCGGTAAGATTGCCCGTGCTTTGACTGCCCGACGTGCCGGTCCAGCCGGTTTGAGCAACTGTGCAGGAACTGGCATTGGTCGAGGACCAAGAAACTGTGCTGGCGGTATTGTTATCAACCGGGTTCGGATTGGCGGAAATTGATGCGGTGGGAGCTACCGGCGGAGGGCCGCCGCAGTTTGCCTGGGTGGCGCTGATACTAAGAGTATTTGAAGAAGTGGTGCTGCCACTGGGGTTGCTGGCAATTATATGGTACTCATAAGTTTGATTCTTCGAAACGCTATCAGCGTATTGATCGAGCTCGGCATATGTCAGGTTGGATGCCACCACTGCCCACGAACCGCTGCCCTGCCTTCTTTCAAGCGTATATGTGACCGCACCCGAAGATTGACTGCTGTTGACTTCGACTTCCGGGTTGGGCCAGTTGAAACAGGAAAGATTTGTAAGGCTAAAGGCTCCGGGCGGACTGCCGCCGGATGATTGGACTGTCACTATCGTATCCCAGGTGCGAAAATCTTCTCCGCCCATACGGGCCGGCCCAGCAACTCGCAGACTAAAAATATATGTGCCGGGAGTATTTAAAGCTATGGGCAAACTCCAGCTCTCAGTATCCTCCGGCATACCGTCGCTGTCATCCCAGAAACCACCGATGCCGTTTGGCCCCTCCATAAACATCTGGCGGCTCGGCACAGTCCCAGTGGTCGTCCAAGAAAACTGCGGTGACACTCCGGTCGCAATCGAAGGAGTAAGAAGACTAGAGCTGTCCAAACTTGTAAATTCGCGGCGATGCATTGTCCATTTGACTTGCACGTCATTTTCGTTGAAAAATGTTTGATGAACCTTGAGCCTGACTACCAAATGAGAATAGTAAGTGTAGTCCAAAGAATCAATGCCGCCAGTAACGATTGAAGGGCTTCCAGTATCATCTCCCGGTGAGCCTTCATATGTTTGGACTGTATTGCAAAAGCCGTCGCCCCAGGCCGATGTGTTATTGACACAAAATTCGATACCCGGGGAGGGATTGTCGTTTTGCAAAATTTGCCAGTCAATTTGATAAACCTGGCCCCAATTGCCAGGAAAGACAGATAAAAATAAAGCTGTGACCGGGTCATTCCTTCCATCAGAAGAAAGTCCGGTTGTGACGGTTTTGGTCGTGCCATCGGACCCCTCTGGATCGGGCTGCGGCGGATCGTCTTCCTGGCAGGTATCGGTAAAATCCTGGTTCGGCGGCGGGCAATCGCCAGCAGCGTGAACCCGATGCGGGCTGATCAAATAAACGCCGACCAGAAGCGGAATTAAAAATAATAAAACTTTAGTTGAATTGTTGAGCTTCATTATTGAGCTATATAAACTTTATAATGCCTGGAACGATTCCAAGAAATTTTCCACGCTCTGATCCATCTTGGCCGGCTGGCCGGGCGAGATTTCAAAAATTATTTTGCGGCCATCAGGCGCTTGCCACAGCAAATCGGTAAACGTTACGGTCGAAGCGGCTCGCCCCTCCATGGCCGGCACTTGCCTTTCGATATCGACGCGGATCATGGTTTTGCCGCCAACTGTTATCTGACGGCCTTTATCAAGACCCAAAGCCTCAATGATACTTTCGGGGTATTCGATTTTCACCAAAATGCTGGGTTTCGATGAATCCGCGGCATTTTCGCTAACCCGAACATAACCTTGGGACGGCGAAGCGAGCCAGGTTTCCGGCTTCTCAAAACTGACTTTATTGGTCTGATCTATGTAAGGCTGATAAACCAGCGGAGCGGGACTTTGATTGCGTAAATAGAAAAAAGCCCCTGCTACAAGGACTAAAATTACAATTATGGAGATAACTGTGACCTTTAGTTTCACTTTTGTTTCGATCGTCTTTCTGAATTTGAATATATTATAGCATATATTCGACAAGTGCGCAACTCTTTGAAAGCGTGGGGCGTTGAGCGTACAGCAGAGAGGTTTATTTATCCTTAAGCTTTGAAATCATGACGTAAAGCATTCTCTGTATTTCATCTAAAAGCGCTTCAGCTTTGGAATAATCGATATCCGTATATTGTTGCTTACAAATAATAAGCTGGGTCTCGAGTTCAGCAGCTGATGAAATGGCAATCGCTAAAAATTGTATAAATTCTGCTCTATGATTTCTCCTATAGCCTTCTGCAATGTTCGAAGGAATTATAACGGCAGCCCGCTGCATTTGCGAGGATAGACCATAAATTTCATTGACCAATTCAATTGATTTTTGCCAAACAATGAGTTCTTTGTACGAATTTAGTTTCATAAATATTTTAGTTATTTTTCTCAACGCTCTACGCTTGGCAATAAAAAACAGGGAGCGACGCTTGTGCATCACTCCCCGCAAACAGACGAAGGTGGCCTGACCGCAAGATCAGATCACTGAACGATCAGCGTCGGCGACTGGCGAGAATCCGCGCCGTAGGCGTCGCTGATCTGCGCCATCGGGGTGTATACGCCGGTCTTCTTCGCCACGAAGTCGGTGAGCATGTTGGCGTTGAAGCTTGCTTGCACAGGGCTGTCCGGGCGGCTGATCTCGGCAACGACGTTGCCGGCCGGATCAAAGACCTTGAGGCTCCGATTCACGTTGCGGTCCGTGTTGACCGTGGCTATCATGACAACCCGGATATTCGAACCCATGGGCACGGGTCCGGTCACGAGTGGGCCGCGCGGATCCCCGAGTCCCGTCGGCGCGTAGTGGAACTCGATGCCGGTGATGACGGGGGCCGTGGGCGTAGTTCCCACCGGCGGCGGATCCGGCTGAGTCGGGCTCCGCTTTCCGCAGGCGGCGAGGGCGCTGAGCATCAAGCACAGCGCCAAGATCACGACGACGTTCGACGCGGCGTTGCGCTTGGTCATTACATCCTCCCTTTGGATGTGTGAAGGCCCTTGTGGGGCCGGTTGTGTGCTAGTGGTTCTATCGTAACTGGGAATTATACACCTGAACAGGGATTTTGTCAAGTGGAAAAGTCAAAAAAACGGCTGTGGTTAGCCGTTTTTTTGACTTTATATAATCTTTAAATAAGCATAAAAACAGGGGTTTCCCAGAACTCTCTGGAAAACCCCGTATAACGAGCACCTGCCACAGGTCGCCGACTACCGTTGCAGCGTCGTGGTAGCGGCTGCTAGTACCGATTCCAATTCAGCGGCGAACTGAGCCGTGAGATCGCCCTTGCTGTCCCCGTCTTCCACCCAGGGCTTCTTGTTGATGCCGCCCTCGTGTTTGCGCTGGAAGACCCGAACGCGAACAGTAGCAGCGCCGTTGTTATCGATGACCTGGACCACGGCCCTGTCTTCACAGCGATTGCCGATGCCGCAGCGTCGATTGTGACCCCACTCGGTCGAAATCCGATCGCCCTCGATCTTGTAGTCGGCGTTGCGGCTTTCGAAAAACGTTTTCAACGTTTTCGTTACCGCGATAGGCGCCAGCGTTGTCGGAATTACTGCCGGCTCGCCGTCCTTCAACTTCTTGCCGTCAACGGTGCTGCTGTCCTTCTTACCGCCGACGAGCCCCGCCAGTCCAAACATCGGAAACTTGCGGCCGCGGGAGGCGGGTTTCTGGTCAGGAGCCTCCGGGGTAATCGTTGGAGCGGTCGGAACGGTGGTGGCCACAACTGGCGTCGCGTTCACTGGTGCGGGTTCGGGCGAATACGGTTTGCCCAAGACGGCGGCAATGACTCGGCCCGAAAGCTTGACGGCCTTGAGCGCGATGAGGCCGTCGGCCGAAGTATCAAACGATTTATTCGACGCCGCCTCGATCGCGTTCACGATCTCTTGTTCGGTGAACCCGGCGGCGTGCAGTTTGAGCACGTCTTCGTTCGTGAATGGTCTTGGCTTCGCCGATTCGGCAGGAGCCGGTGCTTGTGTCGCGGCCGCGGGCTTGGGCTTGGCCTTGGTAGCCTGCGCCCAGACCACGCTTCCCGACAGGACGAAACAGATTGCCGCGACAAACAGACGACTTCTCATAATTTCCTCCATCAAGTTGTGATCAATTCAGTAGCCTAATTGTAGTCCAAACCCAATTTAAAATCAAAACGCCAAACTACGGGAATAGCTTGGCTACAGTGATAAAAAACGAGGGGTTCTCCGGAAAATGAATCCCGAAAAACCCCTAGCGACCGCTTCACCTCGGCCAGTATACGACCTGGACTAAGCCCTTGTAGGCGCCTAGGGTGTCCAGGCCATACGCGGCGACCGTGACTGTGAGATGCCGCGACGGCGAAGCGGTTGCTCCGACGCCGAGACCGAAGATCGGCAGCCAGGAATGGCCTTCGAAAATTTCGACCACGCTCTCGGAAGATATGGGCGGTCCATCGTATCGCCGGGTTCCGGGCGCGGGCTGGAACTTGGCGACTGAACCGCTGACCTTCCCGACCCCGCCGTGAACTGTAAGCATGGGCGCCACCGGCCACTTGGTCGGGCCGAAGCGGAACTGCCTCTCGACCTTGAGACCGCGAATCGCGACGTTGTCCGTGACAAAGCGGTAGAAGCCGTCGTTGGCCGAGCTCCCGTCTTTTATTCGGATCTGCGTGAACGTAATCCGGATCATGGAATGACCCGGGCGGCCGCGCGCCGCGCCGACATCGAATGTCCGGCCGGTCATGTCGAGCTCCAGCCCGATCTTCTCCATGAACGTGGACAGCGGCCCGCTGTCGAGCTTGCCGAGTGTCCCGCCCGCCGTCGGCGCCCATTGCGAGTCCTCTTTGGATTGCGCCGCGACCGGTGAAGCGGCACAGAGGGCCGCCAGACCAACCACCATCGCCACCATCAGTCGTAACCGTGTCATGTTGATCCTCCTCAGAATCTGACGTGTTGATTGCCGTGATTGCCTCGCATCATAACTCAAGCAAAGCCCCGCAGTCAAGGCCGCGGGGCTTTATAAAAACTCTAGAATTATTTGATCTTGCCCTACTCGCCGATGCGGCCGGAGACGCCATCTAAAACCTTAAGTTTTTTTAGACCATATTTCCTACTGCACCGTCGTGCCCTTATTGTTGAGCGTATCGTCGTCAATTGACGCTGTATCCACCACCGCAATTGGGACGGTTTGCAAGGCTTGCCCCACAAACGCATCAGTACCGGTGGCCGCAATGTCTTTGAGCAGAATCATGGGCTTGTTGCGGTCCGAGTCGGTCGGCGTAACTTCGATCTGGAATGTAACTTTGGCCGCGGGCGAAAACTTGCCGGTGAATGCCGGCACGGTTCCGAGGAGCCAGCGAATCTTGCCGGAATTGGAATCATAAACCAAGCGGCTCTTTTCCGAATCTGGCACGATGACATTTTTCCAAGCGGAGGGCGCTAGGGGCATAGAGGCCACAACCTGGGTATCGGTGGAATCGTTGGAGGAATTGGACAGCAGGAACGTCACAGCGAACAGGGTCGGCTTGCCGACTTCCATGGGCGCGCTACCGGAAACAAAATCCCCCTGCACCTGCAGATCAAGGCTGGAGATGAGTTTCAAAGATGAGGCCAGAGCCTTGGTCGGCTTACTCGCTTCGTCGGAGCTGATGCTGGCGGAAACCGCGACCGACTGGTTTTTGAGATTGCTGCCGATGGTCGATCTAAGCGGCACGCTGAACCGCAGCCGGCCGGCTTCGTTCGGCGACAGGATCGACAGACCGGGACTGGTCGCGGCTTTCCAGGTGATCGTATGATTGGTGATGATGGCGTCGGAGGCGACAATCCGGGCATAATCAATGGCCGGGCTTTCCAGCTGAACCGCAATCACCAGATTGTTGAGACCGATGTTGCCCTTGTTGGAATAATCAAGATCGTAATTGATCGTCTCGCCGAGCCGGACAAAATCTTTGTGATCGGCGCTCACGCTAAGGGATAGCGCGGCCGGGACAATCCGGAACGTGGCCGTGGCCGTAATCTGCGGCGCAAAGTTGTTATTGATGATCTGGCCCAGCCAGGCCGTGACCAGCTGTTGTGAATTGGCGTCCCCGGTAAAGCTGCCCGTGATATCGAGGCTGGCGGAACTGTTGGTTAGGAGCTTGGGCAATTTCCAAAAATTGTTGCCACGCGACGGGGGTTGCTCACTGGAGCTGAAGATATAACCGGGCGGGTAGCTTAATTCCACGGCCAGATTGTCGAAATCCTGAGGCGTGACATTGGTAAAGGTCACGGAAAAAGTCGTGTCCTGTCCGCCGATGACATCGACCGGGCCCGCAATGTCCATGGTCAGATCCGGCGGCAGGATGTTGGTGTGGATGGATTCCTCGATGACAAAAATCGAATTGAAATTGGACAGCTTGTATTGCAGCCTGGCTTTGATTTGCTTGTCCTCGCCGGTCGAGCCGGATAATTTGCCGCGCACCACGACCGCGCTGTCCTGGCCGGCCGGCACCGGCGGGAGATTAAAGCTCGATCCCCCGGCCATGGTCGGCATGGGCGTGGCGGATTTAAACGTCCAACCCGAGGGATAAAAAATTTCCAGCGTCAGCCCGACCAAGTCGGCGTTCTCACCGTTGCGGTAAGTGATCGTATATTCCGCTTCGTTGTTGGAGGTAATCTGCGACGGGCCCTTGATCAGGAGCAAAACGTTGCTGGACTTGGGCGCAATGCTGTTGTTGCCCGACAGGAAATACCAAAAAATTCCGGCGATCAGAAGAAGGGCCGCGGCGGCGGCGATCCAGACCGTGTTTTTTTTGAACCAATGCCGAAACCCCCTGTCCGGGTTATTATACTCAACCGGAATCTCGCTGCGGGTTTTATCGTCTAAAATTTGATCTTCCATATGATTTTCTTTTTAGATCTCCCCTCCCCTGACGAGGGGAGGGGGTCGGGGGTGGGGTCAATTTAATTTATAATAAGCATAAACTCTTCGGATTTCAGATGGCGGTCCAGAATCGATTCCACGAAATCCACTACCGCGCTGTGGGACTGGGCCTGCTTAGGCGAACCAAAGCCCAAATCTTGAGCCAGGTTCAGCGCAAAGTTGTCGATCAGATCATGGCCGTGGATCTGTTCCGCCTTATCCAGCTCCTGCAGGAAATTTTTCAACAGCTCAAAGGCCTGCTCGTTGGGATGCTCATCCGCGGTCATCTTGAGCATCAGCTCCGCGGCATAGAACGCCACCGCCGCTTTTTTTAGATCTTCGCGCAGGCTGCCGAACTGCCGGATGGATTTGACGCCAATCAGAGTTGCCAGGCCGTGATGGCCGGCTAGGTCAATCTCGCAAATCCCCAAGTCGGCCAAGCAAAAATTTAGTTTGCTTTTAAGCAGACGCACGCCGCGCGCTAGGGCCCGCACTTTGCCCGCCTGTTTGGTCCAGAGCGTTAAAATTTGATCCGCCTCGCGGTAATTTTGTTTTTTTAAAATAATGCCTGTTAGTTTTTTGTATTTCATAGTGTTATTCCCCTCCCCTCCCCTCCCAGGGGAGGGTGGCCGGAGGCCGGGTGGGGTAGTTTATATAAGCTACCTCTCTGTCGCTTCGCGACATCTCTCCTGAAAGGAGAGATGAACTGCCACTAAACTATTCTAATTTTAGAGATATCTTCTTGCCATCCACGTCAATTTCCGTCCCGCCGGATTCTTTCACCATCTTCGAAATATACTTCTTTTTGGTATCAATCAACTCCATTGCTGCGGCTAAATCCGAGTCATCTGTATTATAACTCAATGTTACCGGTTGCCCAACTTTAAACCCGAGCTTTTTGCGCATTTCCTGCACCGCGCGGGTAAGTTCCGCTGCCAGGCCTTCCTGCTTGAGTTCTGAAGTAATGTTTAGATCAAATTCCAGCTTGTCCCCTGCTTTGACGGCTTTGACGTTCAATTCGTCCGCGAGAATTTCTTCAAACTCTTGGGCCAGTTGCTTGCCTGAATAACCAAACGAATTCAACGGCTGGCGCAGTTTGATGTTCGCCGCCTTGCGCAAAGAGTGCCCCTGCTCCACCAGATCCCGCACCATTTGCATTTGATTCAAGACTGCTGTTTGATCTGGGGTCAATTCCAATTGCTCCGGCCATTTGGCCAAGTGAACCGATGGCACTTCCAGACGGCGGTTAAGATTTTGATATATCAGTTCTCCGAGATAAGGCATGGTCGGGGCGATAACTTTGGCCAATGTCAGCAGGGCGTGGCGCAAGGTGCCAAAAAAATGAGCATCTTTGCGGCCGCGACTTCTGCGCAGATACCAAGTTGATAATTCATTGATGTAATTTTCAATCGCGCGCGTGGCTTTAACCGTATTGTAACCATCGAGCTGATCGGTAACTTCATTCACAAGCTCTTGAGTTTTGGCCACGATCCAAAGATCAAGAACTGATTTGAAATTTGAAATTTGAAATTTGAAATTTTTCTCAGGTTCCCAACCCGCCTCGTTGGCATAAGTCACGAAGTAATTAAACACATTCCATAGGATCAAAATATTCTTGCGGTAAATTATGCCCAATTCCCGTTCGCTGAAATTCAAATCCTCGGCCTGCATGACCGGCGAATTCATCAGGTAAAACCGCAGGGCGTCGACCCCGTATTTTTCGATCATCAGCCACGGATCCGGATAATTGCGCTTGGATTTGCTCATCTTCGCCCCATCCTCAGCCAGGATCGTGCCAGTGGTCAGGATATTTTCAAATGGCGCAGAATTGAACAAAATCTGGGCCATGACATGCATGACGTAAAACCAGGCCCGGGTTTGGGGCAAGTATTCCACGACAAACTGCCCGGGAAACCGGCTCTTAAAAATTTCTCCTTGGGCGAACGGATAGTGATATTCGGCAAACGGCATGGAACCGGCTTCAAACCAGGAGTCAAAAATTTCGCTGATGCGATGGGCCGGCTGGCCACATTCTTTGCATTTGATCACAACTTCATCAATATATGGCCGATGCAAATCCAGAATGCTGACATCAATCTCATAAATCTTATCAGTGTGGTTATTCGGATTCTCCTGTTCCGAGCCATAATGCTCCAACAACACCCATAAGGGGTCGCCGTGACCCACGACCACTATGCGTTTGCCTTCGTATTTTTGATTAATTTCATTCACGAACGCCACCATTCGCTGTTGCACCTGGGTCAGCGTTTCGCCGCCTTCCGGCGCTTCTTTCCAAATATCATGATGCGCAATATAATCATAAAATTCTGAGACCGGCCGATTGTCATAAATGCCGGTGTCGTATTCACGCAAGCGGGCATCTGTCATTACCGGAGCCCCTAAGTGCTTACCGATAATTTCGGCGGTGGATTTGGTGCGTAAAAAATCCGAGGAAAAAATTAAATCGACGCCACCTCTGTCTTTGAGGCCTTGGGTGACTTTTTCAGCATTCTCGAATCCCTTGTCCGTCAAAGGGTATTTATCCGTTTCGAGTTTAGTGCTACTGACCCGCAATGTATTTTTGGTGGATTGTCCATGGCGCACAAAATAAAACGTATTTCGGTTCAGACCAAGATCTTTGATGGATCCCACTACATTCACATGTCCGACTTCGCACTTCCAGACCGGAATCGGATTGCCCCAGTAGCGGTTGCGGGAAATATTCCAGTCCGGCGCGGCTTCCACGGATTTCTGGTAGCGGCCATGCTTAAGATGGTCAGGATACCAGTTCATCTGCGCCTCGTTGGTGCGCAACAAATCCGGTTTCACTTTCTGCACATTTACAAACCAGGCCGGAATGGCATTGTAGAACAGCGCCGTGCCGCAACGCCAGCAGTGCGGATACGAGTGCTGGTGCTGCTGTTTGGCAAACATCAATCCCCTGGCTTCCAAATCTTTCTTGATTGTTTTTTCCGCCGCTTTGAAATACTGACCCCGGATCAAACTTGGCGCGTTATCGTTAAAAATGCCTTTTTCGTCCAAAAGCGGGACAACCGGCAGGCCTTCTTTAAGCCCCAAATTGTAATCGTCTTCGCCATAAACCACAGCCGTGTGCACCACGCCGGTGCCATCTTCAATATTAACAAAATCCGCGGCGTAGACTTTGTAAGATTTGTCCGAGTGAACCGCCGGCACGTCGAACAGGGGCTCATAGGAGAGACCGACAAGTTCTGAACCCTTAAACGGAAAATCGAGAATCGAGAATCGAGAATCGGGGTGCAATTTCATGAGATCGTTCACCCGATCTTTAGCCAAGAGATAAACCTCCTGATTCATTTTTACCTTCACATAATCAATATCCTTACCAACGGCGAGAGCTACGTTACCGGGTAGAGTCCATGGTGTTGTGGTCCAAGCCAATATAAAAGTATTAACGAATTTCGGATTACGAATTGCGAATTTTACGGTCACCGCTTCTTCCGTCACATCCCGGTAGCTATTATCCATAGCAACCTCAAAGTTGGACACCGGCGTTTCGCAGCGCGGGCAATACAGCAGCACCTTGCGGCCTTCGTAAATCAAACCCTGCTCGTAAACCTGTTTGAACGCCCACCAAACGGATTCCATATAATCCCGATCCATGGTCTTGTAGGAATTGTCGAACTCCACCCAGCGCGCGATCCGCCGGATGGTTTTGCGCCACTCGGCGACATACATCAGCACCATACTGCGGCAGGTTTCGTTGAATTTCTTGATGCCCAACTGTTCGATCTGCTTTTTGCCGGAAATTTTGAGTTCGCGTTCGACAATTTCTTCGATCGGCAGGCCGTGGCAATCCCAGCCCCAGCGCCGCCGGACAAACCGGCCCTGCATCGTCTGATAGCGCGGGATTGCGTCTTTGACGACCGACGGCAAAATGCTACCGTAGTGCGGCAGGCCGGTGGCAAACGGTGGGCCATCATAAAAAGTATAAGGTTTCCCTTGTTTGGTTTGCTCCAGGGATTTCTGAAAAATCTGGTTGTCCTCCCAAAACTTCAGTATCTCTTCTTCCAGTTTCGGAAAATCTGGCTTTGGTTGTATTGGGTTAAACATGAGTTTGGCTTTATCTATAACTCCCTCGCTAACGCTGTATCTGACGCACCCCCTCTTACATTAAGAGGGGGTAAGACAGCATCTGCCCCTCCCCTTAATGTAAGGGGAGGCTGGGAGGGGTTATAATTCTTAGTTAAAAAATAAAAACAAATAAAAGCCTTGTTGTTTTGCGATCCCTTCCGCCGGCTGGCGGAGGGAGGTACCATCGCAATTCCTTTTGGCTCTTAATTCTGCTCTTTACGCCGAGCGCGCGGTAGGCTTCGCATCCGGTTGATAGCCGGCATCGCCTTTAACCTCCATATTATAGCAAATTGGCCAAAATTAAACACCCCACATGGGTGCGGGGTGTTTAAAATCTTATATATTACGATTGGGCAAAAGCGGCCTTCAAATTTTGCCGGGCGGTTTCCAGAGCGGCCTTGAATGCCTGGTTGGCATCCCGCACCGCCTGGTTGCGGGTTTGGGTCAAATTCTTAATTTGCCCACCCAGCTTGTCCAGGTCTTTGTTGGCCTGCTGAAATTTATCTTTCGCCGCCTGCTGGGCGCTCATAAGTGTCCGGCGCACGGTGGCGGGATCAACCGAAGCGGCGCAATCGGTTTTGGCTTTGGCCATAGCCGCCGCAACATCGGCCTTAAACGTGGTGGCATTGGCTTTGATGGCATCCTGCCGTTTGGTAACCAGACTTTCCTGACTGGTGCGGAAATCCGCCATCGCTTTATCGACGGCGGCTTTGCGCACCTCTTGCGCGGCCGCAACGGCAGCCCTAAACGCGGCTAGGGCCGAGAGCTGCGCCTCGGTCAGAGCGTCGGATTCCAAATCGGAAAGGCGTTCATCCAAATCGGCTTTGGCCTGGTCGCGTTTTTCCTGAACCTGTTTCACACGACTCTCTTTGCGCTCCTTAAGCTGATTGAACACCTCCGTTCGCTTACTGCCCCGATCCTGATCGACTTTGACCAGTTTGGAATTGACTTCACCGGTAACGTTGGCAATCCGGGTGCAGAAATTTTTGGCATCCGAAGCTGGGGCGGTCGGTTTGTCTTCGCGGGCCAGGCCCAGCGCCGGGGTCAGAATGAATCCCAGGGTCGCCAGAATCAAACTGAAATTTTTAATAGTTCGCATTGGTCGCTCCTTCATAGTCGTTAACGATCGTCTGGTCGGAATTTATGACATCGTCATCGGACTGTAAATTAACTGCTTCTTCGCTATCCACGCTCGCATTAAGGTTGCTGACCGCGGCGTCCACCCGGCTCGCCGAGTTGGATTCCGTGGAATTGCCGGTGCTGGCTTGGTTGCCGGCATTGCAGGCGGCCGCCAGCAGCATTAACCCGGCGGTTAAAAACAGAATTTTTTTCATAAATCTCTAGTTAATGACATTTCAATTATATCACATAATGAAACGGCCTAACGGCAGCAATGTTACATCCCGCACCTTTTTGCTTGGAGAATACTGTTTTCGAGTCTGATCTTAAGTTCACTTAAGCCCTTACCGTGATGTTTAAGTTTCTTTTCTCTGGCTGCCGCATCATCCACCGAAAGGTATGCTTCGTAATAAATTAAGTGCCAGGGACCAAACTTACTAGTGAATCCGTTCTGGCCAGAGTTATGTTCAAATATCCTTCTGTCCAAATCGTTAGTGATACCAACATAAAATTTTCTTTTCGCGGATGGTTCCAGATTATACAGAATATATGTATAGTACATCGCAAAAAAAGTGCGGGATTACATTTCCTCGAGGGCTTGAATCCCCAATAACTCCAAGCCTTTGCCCAGTGTATTTTTGGCTTTGGCAATCAAAGCCAGGCGGAAATTTTTTACAGTTTGGTCTTTTTCGGACAGAATATGGCTTTCGTGGTAAAACTTGTTGATCAAACCGGCCAAATTATACAGATAATTGGCCAGGATATTGGGCAGATAATCCGCCAGGGTATCGTCAACAATTTCGGACAGGATAGAAAGCTTAAACAAAAGCTCCCTTTCGGTATTTGAAATTTGGGATTTGGGATTTATTTGAAATTTGGGATTTGTAATTTGAGATTTCTTCAATATGCTAGAGAGTCTAGCATAGGCATATTGCAAATACGGGCCACTGTTCCCTTCGAAATCCAAAACTTCTTCCCAGCTAAACTCAATGTCACTGTGACGGTTGTGTTTGAGGATAAAATATTTCAACGCGCCTTTGGTCACGGCCTTAATTACACCTTGTTTATCCTTTAAATCCGGATTTTTCTCCGCAATGACTTGCGCCACTTTTTCTTCGGCCTGAGCAATTACATCCAAAGCCAAAATCATATTCCCCTTACGGGTCGAGAGCGCTTCACCTTTGAAACTGACAAAGCCATAATCAATATGCGCGCCTTCTCCCTCTTCGATTTTTTCCATTCGGTGCAGGATGGCAAACAGCTGCTTATAATGATGCGACTGCCGGTTATCGACAACATATAAGTGTTTTTTGAATCCCTCTTTTTGCGCAAATATAAAGGTTGCCAAATCGCGTAATAAATAAGTCGTGCCACCGTCAGATTTCACAATCACAGCTATTCCAAGTTTCTGTTGTTCAAGATTAACAATCCTCGCTCCCCGCTCTCCGGTTTGCAAAATATCCTTGCTTTCAAGTTCGGTAAGCACCCCGGGCATTTTGTCTTCGTAAAAACTTTCCGGCCAGTGATGATCAAACGGCAAGATATCCATCAGTTGATTGATCTGCAAAAACTGCTTCACGCTGTCCTCGACCAAGTCCTGCCAGATTTTTCGATTCTCCTGATCACCCTGTTCCAATTTCACGAACTCTTGCTTCGCTGACTCGTGAATCGACGGATCTTTTTCTGCCTCTTGGTTAAGTTGAGCGTAGATTTTCTCGTTCACTTTGCCGAATTTTTTGACAGCCAAAATCAAAAATCCAAATTGCGTGCCCCAATCCCCCATATGGGTATCGGATTCCACTTTTTCTCCAACAAACAGCAACATGCGCTTGATTGCATCGCCAATAACCGCAGTTTCCAAATGGCCGATATGAAGAGGCTTGGCAATGTTGGGCTGGAAGTATTCGAGGAGGATCTTCTCCGAGCGCTGAGGGTTGAGCGCTGAGGGTTGAGTTAACAACTCGTTGTTCTTTAAGCGAAAATTGATAAATCCCGGCCCGGCTATTTCCACAGTTTCAAACATAGCCTTATCCATTTTCTCAATCAAATTTTTGGCCACATCCTGCGGTTTTTGCTTTGACAATTTGGCCCAAACCAACGCGGCATTGGTGGCATAATCGCCAAACTTCGCATCCGGATATGTCAGATCAAAGTTAAATTCGGCTGACGCTGGTCCCATCGCCGTCTGGATGATTTGTTTGATCTTTTCGCGCATTAGCATGAGCATAGTATATCTGATAAAATTAACGCAGACAATAATTATAACTCCCCCGCGAACTCTCAGTTGACGCACCCCCTCTTACATTAAGAGGGGGTGGAGTAGCGGCTGCTCTCCCCTTAATGTAAGGGGAGGGTGGGAGGGGTTATTTTTCCTCCCTATGCCTTCCCTCGCCAACAACCGCAAAGCTTTCCATGATTACTCGATCGAATCCACGCTCGAGGCCGGCTTGGTCTTGGCCGGCCATGAAGTCAAAAGCATCCGCAACGGGCAGGTCTCGCTCAATGGCGCCTATGTCACGATCCGCCTGGGCGAAGCCTGGCTGCGCAATGCGTATATTGGCAAATACAAACAAGCCTCGGGCCTGGAGGGCATCGATGAATCCCGCGAACGAAAGCTGCTCCTCAATAAACACGAGATCATTAAACTGCAGGATCTGCTCAAATCCAAAGGCTTAACTCTGGTGCCGCTGGAAATTTACACATCCAAGGGGCGGCTGAAATTAAAAATCGGCGTCGGAAGAGGCAAAAAGCAATTCGACAAGCGCGAATCGATAAAGAAGAAAGAACTTAAAAGAGGCTTGGATAGAAAGATGAGGACGCGGGTATAACTACCTCTCTGTCGGCTTCGCCGACATCTCTCCTGGAAGGAGAGATGAACTGCAGGTTAATTAAATATATGAAACTGCTTGAAAATTTAATTTTGGGTTCCCGGAGTTTAAGAAAAAACCAAACGCCTTGGGAAAATAAACTTTGGTATAATCTCAGAGCCAAAAGATTTAAAGGATACCGTTTCCGAAGACAATTTGTTATTGGTTACTATATAGTTGACTTTTGCTGCTTTGAAAAGAAACTAATTATAGAATTAGATGGGGGCCAACACAACGAAGAACAAACTCAACTAAATGATAAAGAAAGAACCGAATTTCTGAAATCACAAGGCTTCAAAGTAATAAGATTTTGGAACAATGATATTCAAAAAAATCTCCCGGAAGTTTTAGAAACTATATTAGATAACTTGAAATAAAAAAATCCCCTCCCCTTCCAGGGGAGGGTGGCGCGAAGCGCCGGGTGGGGTAGTTATTATTCTGGTGGAGCTGGGGAGAATTGCACTCGTTCGCGCTTATGCGCTCACCTCGGGGCAGCGCCGAAAGCTATTAATACGCTTTCGTCGACGCTCGACTTCGGCTGATGCCTCGTCTCGCTTCTGCCCGGAGTGCAATCAATGTGCTTTATTAAATTCCTGGTGGAGCTGGGGAGAATTGCACTCCCGTCCAAAAATTTTTGGCAAACACGTCTACAAGCTTAGACCGCTTTATGGTGTCCCCCAAGCAATAGAAGCGGACCAAAGCTGCTTGAGGTGAGCTCTAAGTGTCTTTTGGCTGTCGAGCACCGGCCAAAATGAGTCCGGATAATATAACACCTGTGATCCGCGCACAGACTTTACGGAGCAGATGGGTTATCGCTTAATTAAGCAACAGCCAGAGCAGGAGAGAATGCAAAAGCATTCTTAATTCTGCTTACCAATGAATTGGCATTTATGATTTGCCTTATTTTTTTAACCGAGAAATTAGGCTAATCGGACTTGCGGTATCTGTCAAAGAACTCTTGTCGAAGCTTAGCAGCCCCTCGTCAAAGCATTTTAGCATAATATAAGAGTATTTTCAAGCTTTTTAATTACCTCTCTGTCGGCTTCGCCGACATCTCTCCTGGAAGGAGAGAATAAACTGCTGATTTGCCCTCCCCTTCCAGGGGAAGGTGCCGCGAAGCGGCGGGAGGGTAGTTACTCTTTACAAAAACTGTATTTTCCTCTATAATTACTGCGTATTAAACATAAACCGATAGCATTTAGAACTCGCATCAACAATCAAATAAGAGTCCCGGAGGTCCGCTTGATCGATGACCAAGGCAAAATGCTTGGGATCATGAAGATCGAAGAGGCAATGGCTTTAGCCAAAGAGCGCGAAGTCGATTTGGTTGAGGTCTCCCCCACGGCCAAGCCGCCGGTGGTCAAGCTTCTGGACTACGACAAATACCGCTATCAGCAGGAAAAAGCGGCGCAAGAAGCCCGAAAAAAAGTAAAAAAGGTTATGGTCAAAGGGATCCGGCTTTCCGTCCGCATCGGTGACCACGATCTGGTGTTCAAAGCCAAGAAAACCTCGGAGTTTCTGGCCGAAGGCCATAAAATCAAGGTTGATGTGGTTATGCGCGGCCGCGAACAGGCCCACCCGGAATTGGCTTTCAATCTCATGAAGCGGTTTCAGGAAACTATCACCACTCCCTTTGTCAAAGAAACTGGCCCGTCCCGCATGGGGGGAACTATAAGTATAATCATAGCTCCCTCAAGCAAATCCTAATGATTCGAATTAGGAATCAGGAATTAGGAATAACGGGGCCCTAATTCATAATTCATTATTCATAATTCCTTTTACATGCAAAAGACGAACAAGCGAATCAGCAAAACTTTTTGGAAAACCGGATCCGGCAAGCTTATGCGCCGCAAGTCTGGCCAAGCCCATTTCAACTCCCGCGAACGCGGCAACACCACCAGCAATAAGCGCCGCGATTTGGCGGTCTCCAAGGCCGACCGCAGAATTTCATTAGTAATGGGTAAGTAAAGATTAAAAATTGCGGATTACGCATTACGGATTAATTCGTAATCCGAAATCCGTAATTAACTAATTAAACAATTATGACCAGAGTCAAACGCGGCGTTGCCGCCCACAAGCGACGCAAATATTTTCTCAAACGCACCAAAGGGTTTACCAACCGCCGGTCCACCAACGCAATCGCGGCCAAGGAAGCCTTGCTGCATGCTGATTCTTACACCTATGCCCACCGCCGGCTGCGCAAGCGGGATTTAAGAAAACTCTGGACGATCCGGACCAATGCCGCCAGCCGCGAACACGGCATGACGTTCAGCAAGCTGATGGGCAGCCTGCGCAAGCAGCAAATCGGCATCAACAAAAAAATGCTGGCCGAGCTAGCCGTCCGCCACCCGGAAGTGTTTGAAAAAATCGTCGCTTCGGTTAAGTAAGCTTGGAGTATAACTCCCCCGCTGACTCCTTTATGACGCACCCCCTCTTATATTAAGAGGGGGTTTTAAAAAACCTGTCTTTCCTCCCCTTAAAATAAGGGGAGGTGGCGCGTTAGCGCCGGAGGGGTTAATATATAGGCATGTCAACAAAACTTAAATCTATCACTAAAGGCTCTCAAATTATGGATCAAATTTTTTGGGAGCTTTTAAAATTGCTAAACAGCGGTCAGCCAGCCACTGAATTAAGCCTGGCGCAGTTTATTAAAAAACGAGCCAAACAATTGGGCGCCTCGGGCTTGGCCTTCCCGCCAATTGTCTCCTTTGGCCCGAACTCGGCGGAGATTCATCATAAGCCCAACAAAACGCGCATTGGGAAAAACAATTTCTTAATGCTGGATTATGGCGTTAAGGTTAACGGTTACTGCTCGGATTTCACCCGGACTTTGTTCCTGGGCAGGCCGCAAAAAATCCACGAAAAAATTTATAACACGGTTCTGAGAGCGCAGTTAGCAGGCTTAAAACTGGTAAAACCCGAGGCTGAGTGTTTCCGGATTGATCTGGCCGCCCGAGAAGTAATAATTGAGGCCGGTTTTGGCCGGCATTATAACCACCATACCGGACATGCCGTTGGTAAAAAAATCCATGAACCCCCGAGCTTCTCGGCGACATCTCCCTCCACGCTCTCCGCTTCCCGCTCCCCCCTCATTATGACTGTCGAGCCTGGTATTTACCTGCCCGGCAGGTTTGGCGTCAGAATCGAGGATATGGTTTTAGTTTCAAACAAGCCCAAGATATTTTCCAAAGTGCCGAAAGATTTTAAATCGATGATAGTGGCTTAGATATATAACTCCCCCGCAAACGCTTGATCTAACGCACCCCCTCTTACATTAAGAGGGGGTAAGATAGCAGTTGCTCCTCCCCTTAATGTAAGGGGAGGCTGGGAGGGGTTATTTTCCAACCAACCGAAAACCGCCTGGGCTTTTCCCGAGGCGGTTTTCGTAATTCCTAATTCGTACTTCGTAATTCGATTCTATTTCACTCCCGCGATAACCTGGTCGATATCGGCGGTATCTTGCTTGTTGGCGACCAGAATTTCTCGCACTTTTTCGAATGCGCTAAGCGCCTTGGCCTTATCCCCTTTTTGCTGATACGCTAGCCCGAGGCTGTAGTGAGCATTGGCGTATTCGGCATTCAAAGCCACCACTTTCTGGAAAATTCCGATAGCTTCATCGTAATTTTTCTGATTGTAGGTGAGGCGACCTTGTTCAAACAAGACGTCCGGGTTAGTCGGGAACAGCCCGGCGGCTTCATCCATTTTCTTTTTGGCTTCCTCGGCTCTTTGGTCGGCTTCCAAAACGCGCGAGAGCTGGATGTAGAATTCCGGCAGATCATTTTTCAGTTCTATCGCCTTATTTAGCTCGGCCACCGAATGCTTGATCATTTCCGGATCGATTTTGGTCGGCTGATTGCCATTGGCGTCCGGCTCTTTGGAACTATCAGCCACATTGGCGGCGCCAAAGTAAGCCTGGCCCAATTGATAGTGCAGCGCCGGATTGTTGGGATCATGCTCAATCGCCGATTTGAGCGAACTAATGACATATTGATCGGCGCCGGCAGCCAAGGGCTTGATGTCGGCGTAAAACTGCGCCAAGGCCTGCCAGTTGGATGCTTTGGCCGGAGAAATCTGCACGGCCAGTTGGCCGGCTTTGATCAATTCGCTCATTAGATTCTGGATTAGATTGGCGTCCGGTTTGGGCTTAGACCCTTCTTCCTGGGCGCGCAAGATTATGCTTTGACCGTAAGTCAGATAATAGACGTCCCGGTAAGGATTCAGACTGATGGCGCGGGCGAACTGGTTGGAGAGCGCCGTCGGGTCCGGTTTTTCCCGGTTAGCTTGCTTGATGCCGGTGGCGTAGGCGACTTCTCCGCCATAAATCGTGGCTTCAAAGAACGCTCCGATCAGAATGGCCGCCAGCAAGAGGAGGGAAACGAACATCCACGATAGCGCAGCGCGAGGCGACGATGACATGGACATGGGCGATGATTCCAATTCGCTTTCTTCCCCGCTCATGTGAGCCATAGCCATAAAGACGCCGAGCGAGAGCCAGTAAAGGAAATAAAACGTCGCGTTGAAAAAATAGAAGAAGTGAGCGATATAAAGCGCGAGCCAGACGACGAAAAAGCCAAAAGCGTGCTTCCAGCCGACATGCTCGGCTTTTTTGAGCAAGAAATACAACCCATAAACCAGGAACAGTAGGCTTAAGAGCTCGAACACCAGCAGGCCCAAAATGCCGGTTTCAATGGCGATATTGCCGATCTCGGACGACGCCCGGTCAAAATTCAGGCTCCAGACAATCGTCTTGTTCAGTTCCGGCGGTTTGATCTGACCAAAAACAATTCCGGTGGTGCCAGGGCCCGAGCCGAGGATCGCGCTTTTGGCCCCTTCTTTCATGGAGTTGCCAACCAGGGTCCAAGTGGTGGAATTGGATAACTGCACTTCCACCGGCAGGTCAATGTTGACCAGGTTGCGGGGGTTAACGGCCGCCGGCAAAAATTGGAACGAAATGAACAAAACGCTGATGACCAGCATGACCATGGGTTTCCAAAACCAGGTCGGCGAGGATTGATGCTCCCCCTGGATTGCCATGGAGATGGCGAGGAACGCGACCATAGCCAGGCCCAAGACCAGCCAGGCGACAAAGGCGTTGATCAAAAACAAAATTGCCAGAGAGACCAAGGTCAGCAGCCACAACATGGCGGTTTTGACCCGGCCCCGGCTGCTACCCATGAAGAACATCCATTGGACAAACACGACAGAGACCGCGCTAAAGATCGCCAAACCCACCTGGCTGCCGATGGGATTGAATCCGCGGTTATGGGTAAAGGCCGCTGGCAGAAGATAAATCCCCAACAGCTGGAACAAACTGTATACCAAAACGATGCCGGAGCCGAGCAAAAAATAGTTGGTGAGCCGTTTGATTGTCTGTTCCCGTTTCAAGTTGTTGACGATCACGAAGTAAAACAAGACCAGGCTGAGGACAGAAATGAAACTACCGGAAAACCGGCCATAATAGCCCAGAAAAGACGAGACCTTATCAATCGACATCAGGCTGGTGAGCAGGTAAACGCCCAGGTAGGCCAAGAGGATATAATCAAGCGACGTTTTGACCCAGGAGACAGACCGGGTAGTTAAAATTTTAATGACCCAGACAGCCAGCATAAGGACGACGCCGAAAAAGATCAAGGTCAGTTTGTTGAAGTCGCGGACTTCGGTGGTTAAGGAAGTAAACAGCACCGGCACCAGCAGAACCAAGGCATAGAGACAGAAATTAATGATCTTGTGGAACCGCGAAAAATCCACAGTCTGGGCGGCCGCCGCCGCATGGCCGGAAGCATGCTGAACCAGGTTGTGGTGGTCAGCGGCTGGCCCGCCTAGACTCGCGCTAGGCGAGGCTGGTTTGCGCTTCATAAAATCGAGCATTTGGTTTGGTTTTCTTCATCTTAGAACTCCCCTCTCCCGCTCCGGGAGAGGGGCCGGGGGTGAGGGTAATCTAAAATTTAATATTTTTAATAGTTATTAACAGCTATTTCTCCCCAATAATAGCAAATTTTAATAGATTTGGGAATTATAACTCCCCCGCTAACCCTCAGCTGAGGCACCCCCTCTTACATTAAGAGGGGGTGAACTGCAGATTAATTCTTTGGGCAGTATTCTAAGATTTTGTCGTATATCCCGTCGATATTTTCTATTACCTCATTATTCCAAAATCTTAATTCTCTAATATCGTTAGCTAATAAATAAGCCGTTCTTTCCTGATCATATTCTTTTTGTTCATCAGCGTGCTGACCTCCATCTAACTCAATGGCTAACCTCAATTCGGGACAATAAAAATCGAGAATATAATACCCGACGCTATATTGCCTTAAAAATTTATAGTCATTGCATTGTTTATTTCTTAGTACCTTCCAAAGTAACGATTCACAATCAGTTTGATTTTTTCTTAACTGCTGTCTTCGTGATTTAATTTTCGGGTTGTTATATATTAGCTTCATCTTTGCGTTAGATGGCAGTTAACCCTCCCTTAATGTAAGGGAGGGTTAGGGTGGGTTATTTTACGGTGCTACTGGCTCCCCTGCCTCGCCAGCAGGCAGGTCGGCCGGCGGTGGGGTACCAGAATCAGCTGATGGGGTCACATCTTCTCCGCTTGGCAACTCTGAACTGGTTTCAGAGTCCCCGGTTTGAGATCCTGCCTGCCCGCCGGCTTGTCCGTCCGTAGTTTCAACGGAGGCGGAAGCGTCAGATGAAGGCTGGGATTCCTCTACCGGCGGCTCTTCTGCAGGCGGAGTTTCTTCTCCCCCGCTCGTGCTGTCCCCGGAAACTGTTCCCTGTTCGCTGTTATCTGTCGTCTGACTATTCAAGCCCGCGTTCTGCAACAGCGTCTGCAACTGATTCTTGTCGATACAAACATCTTCCAGGCAGAGCCGCACGGCCACGATGGTGCCGTCCTCGCCAATGCTCCACTTTCCTTGCAAGCCGGCAATGGATTTGACGTTGACGAACGCATGGCCGTTGCCGTCCAGATCCTGGGCCAGACTGATTAGCTGGCCGGAGAGATCCTGCGCCACATCGATATGCTGATAGCCGAGATTAACAAAAACCAAAACTGAATCTAATCCTTCTGTGCCACCCTGTGAATCTTCCAAAGCAATACCAATGGATTGGCCCGATTCGGTCATCTTGGCGGCGTATCCTGGCATCTGGCTGGAAACAGT
>Ga0209541_10004616_pt1 | contig 24360 bp, 22 predicted proteins | sample RifCSPlowO2_01_FD_184027 | JGI IMG/M metagenome (GOLD analysis project Ga0209541, IMG submission 184027) | Groundwater microbial communities from Rifle, Colorado - Rifle CSP2_plank lowO2_0.1 (SPAdes) (version 2) | ecosystem: Environmental > Aquatic > Deep subsurface > Groundwater | place... | reverse complement strand
ATGGAACGTCCCTCTTATGAAAATCCCCAGAATCAACTACCCTGCGGCAGAGACCGCAGGGTATGAGGGATCTCATGACGCAAAATGTTTAGTTATATTTACAAGTTTACCACAATCTCAGGGTTTCCACATTGTGTTTCCCATCTTGTTTCCCTTGATTTCTGACGTAGTTCTCAACAATCTTCCAGGTACCCTTCTCTCCGACAGTGGCGGCGTAATAGCCATCGGTCCAAAACTCTCCTCCCCACAAGTCCTTCTTTATCTCGGGAAATTTCAAAAAAACTTGTCTGGCAGTGATGCTTTTGAATAGTCTGACGAAGTCCCCGATTGAGTATTTGGGGTGGAATGAAACTAGCAGATGGATATGGTCACTGTCACATCCTATCTGCTCCATAGTCAGATGGTATCTATCCTCGAGTTTTTTTGAAATCTCCTTGATATATTTGGTAATACTGTTGGAGAGAAGGGCCTTTCTGTATTTGACGGGAAACACAATGTGGTAATGCGTATCATACGCGCAGTGATGTCCTTTTTGCGTCATGAGACTAGTTTATATGAAAACCAAGGGTTTTCAAACTTTCCTATAAGGACCTGCGGCAAGACCGCAGGGAAACGAGTTCTAATCTTTTTATTGCTAAAAATCAAAAAATCGTTTATTGTATGTTGAGGTCATCTCGGAGCCCCGTAAATAAATATGAGGAACGGTATTCAAACAAAAATAAAGTCAAAGAAAATACTCGTTACCGGTGGAGCCGGATTTCTCGGCTCTTTTGTCGTTAAAAAATTGTTGGAGAGAGGCGTATCGAAAAAAAATATTACTATCCCCCGCTCCAAAGATTTTGACTTAATAAAATGGGAGAATTGCCAAAAAGTCGTAAAAGATAAAGATATAATTATCCATTTGGCAGCTAAGGTTGGTGGAATTGGATATAATCGTGAAAAGCCCGGTGAAATGTTTTATGACAACATAATGATGGGTATCCAGCTTATTGAAGCCGCCCGCCAGGCAGAAGTAGAAAAATTTGTTGCGCTAGGCACGATCTGTGCTTATCCTAAATTTAATCCTATCCCATTCGTCGAATCCTCTATCTGGCACGGCTACCCTGAAGAATCCAATGCTCCCTATGGACTCGCCAAGAAGATGCTCCTTGTCCAATCACAGGCCTATCGCCAACAATATAATTTCAATTGTATCTATCTTCTACCAGTAAATCTCTACGGCCCGGGCGACAATTTTAATCCCGAAACATCCCATGTTATACCGGCTCTTATAAAAAAGGTTGCCGATGCACAAAAAATCAAACAAAATTATATAGATGTCTGGGGTACTGGAACAGCATCCAGAGAATTCTTATACGCCGCCGACTGTGCCGAAGGAATAGTTTTAGCTACAGAAAAATATAATAAACCTGATCCCATAAATCTTGGCGCCAGCCGAGAGATAAAGATAGTAGATCTTGTTAATTTGATATGCAAAATAATGAAATTTAGAGGAGAGATAAGGTGGGACAAGTCTAAGCCCGACGGCCAGCCCCGAAGAATGGTGGATACAACCTTGGCAGGAAAAGAATTCGGTTTCAGGGCCAGAACCGATTTTGAAAAAGGGTTAAGAAAAACAATAGCCTGGTATCTAAAAAATACCGCATAACAATTACTAGTACATTTTCAGACCTTGATTCAGCAAGAAAAGGATTAATAAATGCATAAATATCTAAATAGATACCTAAGTAGCAAAACCTCAATATTTATTATCCTTGTCTTACTAGCCCTTATCAATGGGACCATATTTGGTTTGAATGAGATACCATTAACCGGCGATCCTGTAAGCTATAATTCTTACGCCATCAACTTGGCTCTTGGAAATGGATATCATCTTTATGATGCCGGATTCAGTATCTATAGAGAACCGGCGTATTCTTTTTTTATATCTATAGTATATCGGATCTTTGGAGTTGAGAATTTTATAGCCGTTAAAATAGTCCAGATGCTTCTTGTCGTCGGCATCTCCTTTTTCATTTATTTAAGTTTCGAACATCTTAATTATAAAAACACGGGACTGGTGGCGGCAATCCTAACTTCAGCCATACCCTACTTCGGCTATTACGCAAATATGCTGATGTCAGAGCTTTTCTTTGCATTTTTTATTGCAATATCTTTTTATTTACTACTGCGCATATTGAACGGGGATTCAAAATTATTGTTATATATCCTCTTGGGACTGGCTTTTGGCATAGCCACCCTTACTAAATCTGTTCTTTTGTTCTCTCCCGTATTTGTGGCTTTAATAATATTTTATTTCCGAAAAGATCTACATGGGGCATTATGCTTTTTAGCTGTCTTTATTCTGTGTATAGGTGCTTGGATTGGTTATGTCCATAAAAATACCGGTAGCTTCGCTATCACCGATGGGAGATTAGATATTCATATATACACTCGCGCAAAACGGTCAACTCTATCGTATAAAGATCAGGTCTACTATCTATATTCATGGATAAGCAGGAGTGCCCTTGGCGGAAAGGAAAATGATATCTTATTAAAATATGAGGAAAAACCGCTGATAAAGGAGTATGCTCAACGTTTAAATAATGGCGAATCTAAGAACAATATAGAAAAAGAGGGTATTAAAACAATAATCAATAATCCGGGACATTATTTATTCGGTAATACCATAGAATTGATAAAGCTATTATCCATAGAGCATCTCTACCCCCCGGTTCCCTATCTTTTGAATCGGATTTTCCGTCTGCTTTTTTATATCTTTCTTTATAGTTTTTCTGTCTGGGGAACTTTTAAATTTATAAATAACGGACAGAAAGGACCAAAAATTATCTTCTGGCTAGCACTATTTTATTTAGCGTACAATTGGGCTACAATCTCGTCTGTTGATGCCGTGAGCAGATTTAATACGCCTTATTTATATCTCTATCTTATTATCGGTATAGTTGGATTTGCGGATATTTTTGATAAAAAACTTGCCAATAGGTCTTTTTGAATTGCGAAACCTCAATCGGTTCTTTGATTAAAAAACATTAGTCCAGCTTAATATAGGGTTCTATAGGATAACTAATGAGTCTTCACCAGGCGTGGATATTAAATTTATCGTTGACGCCTACTGATAATTCTACTAAAATTGTGAAGCAAACTTACTTAGGACTTACGCATTTAGCCAAGTTCGAGGCAAAATCGAGTATTGATTCGAGACGTAGTAAAGCTACGGCGAGAATCAAACGGAGATTTTAACGAAGAAATTGGCTAAACCCTTGCGGCTTGAGCTGCAGTAAGCCCTATAGATTTTGGGCCCTAGAGCTCAAGCGCGTAAATCCTAATATATGAAAAAAAATGACCCAATATATATTACCGGCCACAAAGGACTCGCCGGATCGGCCTTTGTAAGATATTTAAAATCCAAGGGGTATACTAATTTAATTACATCCACTCACGCCGAACTTGACCTGAAAGATTTTGAACAAACCAGAAAATTCTTTCAAAAACATAAACCGGCTTATGTTATTTTAGCGGCAGCCAAAGTCGGCGGAATCCAAGCTAATCGTTCATATCCGGCTGATTTTCTTTACGATAACCTAGCGATTCAAAATAATATCTTTCACTGGTCTCACAAAACCGGCGTAAAAAAACTGCTTTTTCTGGGAAGTTCTTGTATCTATCCCGCTAAATGCCCCCAGCCGATGAAAGAAGAATACCTTCTAACTGGGCCATTGGAACCGACAAATGAGGGTTACGCCATTGCTAAAATAGCCGGATTAAAGTTAGCTGAATGCATGTATAAACAACATGGCTTCAAAAGCGTCTGCATCATGTCCTGCAACATATATGGACCTGGCGACAGTTTCGACCCGCAACAAGCCCATGTCCTATCCTCTCTGGTTAAAAAATTTACTGATGCAACGAAAAATAAACAAAAAAAGGTCATTTTATGGGGTACCGGCATTGCCCGAAGAGAATTCTTACATGTAGATGATCTCGCTCGCTTAGCTCTTGCCATCATGAATAAAAAAGAAACTCCTGACATTATAAACATCGGCTCGGGTATTGATATTTCCATAGAAAATCTGGCCAAGCTTATCGCCGAAAAAACAAATTATAAAGGTACCCTGCATTGGGACAGCTCAATGCCCGATGGTATGTTAAGAAAATGTATGGATATAAGCAAAATGACAGCTTTGGGATTAAAACCAAACATATCTTTGGAAAAAGGAATTGATGACGTAATCGTTGAATACAATCACACATGATACCATTGATGAAAAATACTTTCTTAAAAGAGGACGAAACTAAAAAAGCTCTCGCTAAATTTATTCTGACATCGGATACATTAAGCATGGGCAATAAGTGTTTTGAATTTGAGAAAAAATTCGCAACCTGGCAAGCACGGAGATATGCAGTCTTATTTAATAGCGGCGGCAGCGCCAATTTAGCACTGTTCCAAGCTCTTAAGAATTTAGGCCGAATCCATAATGATGACCCTGTGGCTTTTTCGGCTTTAACCTGGTCAACAAATGTCATGCCCATCATCCAGATGGGATTAAAACCGATTGTAGTTGACTGTGAACCAAAGATATTAAACGTCACATCCCGACAGTTACTTTCAACCATCAAACGGCACCCGATAAAAGCATTTTTTATCACTAATGCTCTGGGTTGGACCGGTGATCTGGATAAAATAAAAAATCTTTGCCGTAAACATAAAATCACATTACTGGAAGATAACTGTGAATCTCTTGGTACGGTGCTCCCAACGGGAAGAGCGGGTAATTTTGGCCTCGCCTCAACTTTTTCTTTTTTTGTAGCTCATCACATGTCCACCATTGAAGGGGGCATGGCCTGCACCGATGACGAAGATCTAGCCAATATGCTTAAAATCGTTCGTGCTAACGGTTGGGATAGAAATTTATCAACAAAATACCAGGATAGGTTTCGCAAAAAATATGGAATAAAATCTGAATATGAATCAAAATACTCATTCTATGATTTGGGATATAATCTTCGTCCAACAGAAATAACCGGCTTTCTAGGCCTCTCCCAGTTAAAATTTTTAGATGCAAATGTCAAAAAAAGGGAACAGAATTACATCAAAGCTGAGAAGGCTATTTACGCAAATCCCGACCTCATCTGCCTGCGTCGCAACCATATTACTACGCTTTCCCCTTTTTGTATGCCGATTATATGTAAAACCCCTGAATTAAGAGATCTCTACCACAAAAGATTTACTGATGCTGGAATAGAGATTCGGCCAATGATTGCCGGCAATATCCAGAAACAGCCATTTTATAAAAAATATATACTCGAGAAAAATCCGATTGACCTGCCTGGTGCAGATTTTATCCACCATAACGGTTTTTACTGCGGAAACTATCCCGATTTAACACCCAAAGAATTAGATAAAATAATATCCTGCCTGAAACCATAAATATGAAAAGTCACCTTAGGAAGACTCCAAACTCTAATTTACAACACCAAACATGAAGATAGCTCTGTGTTTTCTAACTTACAACGAAGCGCCATGTTTAAGTAAAGTAATGCCTGGTTTGGATTACTCTATGTTCGATGATGTTTTTGCCGTTGACGGCGAATCAACTGACGGTACATTAGAGATATATAAACAATATGGTATTCGGGTAATACAACAAAAAACCAAAAAAGGGCGCGGGGAAGCGATTAGGCTGGGTGAAAAATCAACCCAGGCTGATGCAATCGTTTATTTTAGTCCCGACGGCAATGAGGACCCGAAAGATTTTTCTAAATTCCGCACCTACCTTGAACAAGGCGCTGACATTGTTATTGCCTCACGCATGATGAAGAGAGCATTTAACGAAGAGGATATTTCGTGGTGGCGACCACGCAAATGGGTAAACAACCTTTTTAACTTAGCCGCTAATGCCCTATGGAACCGGTCCGGTGTTTATGTTACTGACTCAATCAACGGCTTCCGTGCTATTCGAAGAGGTGTTATTGAAAAACTTGGCCAAGACGCAACCGGATACACAATTGAATATCAGAATACTATTCGGGCCATGAAGCACAAACTTAAAATAATTGAGTTTCCCACTCATGAAGGCCAAAGATTAGCCGGCGAAACCAAGGCCAACTCGCTCCGAGTCGGCTGGCACTTTATTAAATGCCTCCTCCAAGAGATAAAGAAATAAAAAATTTATAATCTTGACTCGACTATATGGCAAAGCAAATGAATAGCCGACAGATGAACTTCCTGAATGGTAGCCGTATTTTTATTAGGAACAACAATAGCTGTATCAACATAATTTAGCAGGAACCTGGTCTTCTCACTAAAAAATCCAATCCGATAAGCACCCTTGGCCTTAGCCGCTTGAAAGCCAAGCAATATATCATAAGAGTGCCTATCTTCTTTTCCTATATCACTTGTGGTCATGCCAATTGCCACATCACCGCCGTGAGCCAACGCCTCGATCTGTCTTGAAAAAATACGCTCAAAACCATAATCGTTACCTTGCGCAGTAAGGATTGAGGTATCTGTCGTCAGAGCAATTGCAGGCAATGCGCGCCTATCCTTTTCAAATTTACCCACTAATTCTGCCGAAAAATGCTGAGCCTCGGCCGCAGATCCCCCATTGCCAAAAATAAGAAGTTTATTACCCTTTTTAATACTCGAGGAAATTATATTTGCTGAAGTAATAATAGAATCTACAAACAAATTATTATTTATCAGATTAATATTCAGCTCTACTCTCTCCAAAAACCATTTTTTAACTAAGCTCTTCATATACATTATTCTATATCAGCTAGGTAACTAAAATGCAATAAGGTAGCCTTCGCGATTTTTAATTGATAAATATTAATATATTGTATATAATCGCCGCAAAGTAGTTATTTAAAAAATGGCTTAAGCTAAAGCCGAAAAAAGAGGAAATGAAGATGAGAATACTTGTCACCGGTGGAGCTGGGTATATCGGTTCGGTGCTCGTACCGATGCTGTTGCAGGACGGACATGAGGTTATCGTACTCGATAACTTTATGTATGGCCAGACCTCGCTTCTTGATTGTTGCCACAATACCAAACTAGCTATCGTAAGAGGCGATACTAGAAACAGTGAATTAATCCAAGAAATTACGAAAGGCATCGATTTTATATTTCCTCTGGCATGCATCGTTGGGGCACCGGCCTGCAATAAAGACCCGACAACCGCAAGAACAACCAATCTTGATGCCATAAAAACACTCATGCGAATACGTGGCAGGGGTCAATATGTAGTTTTTCCTAACACAAACAGCGGATATGGAATTGGCCGGTCAGACATTTACTGTGATGAAGATAGCCCCTTGAATCCAGTATCGTTTTATGGCCAGTTAAAAGTAGAAGCTGAGAACTTTATTCTTAGATGCGGGAACACTATAACATTAAGACTAGCAACTGTATTCGGAATCAGCCCACGAATGCGTCTTGATCTTTTGGTTAACGACTTTGTGTACCGTGCCGTTAACGATCGTTCCCTGATTCTTTTTGAGGGCCACTTTAAAAGAAACTACATTCATATCCGGGATGTAGCCAGAGCATTCATACATTGCATAGTTAACTTCGAAAAAATGAAAGATCAGGCCTACAATGTCGGGCTAAGTGATGCCAATCTCTCCAAGTGGGAGCTATGCGAAGAAATCAAAAAGCAACTGCCTGGATTCTATTTCGCTGAGGCACCGATCGGAGAAGATCCCGATAAAAGAAACTACATCGTCAGTAATGCCAAAATAGAAGCGGCTGGATTCATGCCCCAAGTTTCGCTGCAAGATGGAATAGCTGAATTAATCAAGGGATTTCAGGTGATACAACCGAAACAATTTAGAAATGCATAATAGCTCTCATCCGAGAGCTTTTTTATTAGAAAGCCACTATCTTACCGCAACACACATTATCTCCCCTAACCAGAGTTGACACCTTTTGACACCTATTGATATGATGGGTTTATGAGTCCCGTTAGAGATAACCCCTGCCTATCGGCAGGCAGGCTAGCGGGTGTGCAAACAAAGTCATAGATAATATCAAACTGGTAGTGTATGGCACCGCGCGGTGGCAATTGGTGTTTACACTATCTCTAACAGGATGAGTGAGGAAATAAAATCTGAAGCGGTCTATACAACCGGAGAAGCTGAAAGAGTTTTAAAGATCAGCAACAGCACTATCAAGCGCTTACTTAAGAAAGGCATTCTTCGTGCAAATAAGGTAGGCGGACAATATAGAATTACCGGAAAAGAGTTATTAAGAATTATCTCCCCCAGCACCGAGAGAAAAGCGGTCCAAACATATCAAAAATTGAAGAAAAAAATTAAAGAAAAAATAAAAAGATGGTAGTACATATCACTAACATAGATAAATTCTCTCATGCTATAGGGCTAATAAAAGATTCCTTCTGGAATTATAGGTTTAAGTTTGCCCTGACAATAGTTCTTGGATTTTTAGCCGGTTTATTCGGGGGAGTTGGCATAGGAGCCCTAATACCTCTTTTTGCAATGGTGACCAATAATAAGACCGTCGAAACTGACTTCATCTCAAGGATAATTGAAAGATTTTTTAACATTTTGCACATCGAATATAATATATTTTTTATCCTTGCTTTTATGGTGTTGGTATTTATTATGAAGGCTCTGATTACATATTTCGCTTTTTACTTCAACCAAAAACTTAGCGCCAGCTACGAGAAACGGCTTCGAACAGACTTATTCAAAGCAACAATTAATGCTGACTGGCCGTACCTTCTCGAACAAAAAATAGGGCATCTTGAATCCGTCCTTATCCAGGATATTAATGGAAGCTCCGGAGTCCTAACTGGCTTAAGTATGCTAATCATGGCATCCACAAGCCTTATTATGTATGCTTTTGTTGCCATTAACATATCGGCAACCATAACCCTTCTTACTTTCGGAATAGGGCTGACTATATTCTTCTTCTTGAAGCCCCTGTTTTATAAATCCAGAAAATTGAATTATGAAATGACTAAAATCACAAAACAGGTTAACCACCATATCAGCGAACATACCATCGGAGCAAAAACCGTTAAAACAATGGGCGTAGAGGATCAGGTACTTGAAGGCGGTAATAAATTTTTTGAAGATTTTAAGAGGATGAGTATCAAAAGAGATTTGTATAATAGAATTCCGGGAGCTTTTTTTGAGCCCATCAGCCTAATATTTATATCTTTAATATTCTTGTTTCTTTACCGTTATGATAGCTCATTCGGCATCGGAGCTTTTGCGACAATAGTATATCTGATACAGAAAGAGTTCAATTTTATGCAATCCATACAGAATACTGTAAGCAGTATTAATCAGTGCCTTCCTCAGCTCAAAATCGTTACAGACTATAAGCAAAAAGCGCTAGATCATAAAGAGATTGATACCGGTTCTGCTCCATTTAAATTTGAGAATACAATTGAACTTAAGGATATAACTTTTGCATATAATGAAAATGCCAAGATTCTATCCAACCTCAGTCTGATCATAAACAAGGGGGAAATGGTTGGGCTGATCGGACCATCCGGAGCCGGTAAGACAACGCTTGTCGATATTTTACTCGGTCTTTTTCCTATCGGTTCCGGCGAGATATTACTAGATGGAAAGAGTATATCCGAGACAAGTAAAAAAAGCTGGAGAAACAATGTCGGCTATGTCTCGCAAGATACATTTTTACTTAACGATACTATTGAAAATAATATCCGTTTTTATGATAACCAAATATCAAATGACGGTATCCTTCAGGCTGCGAAATTGGCTAATATATATGATTTCATAGAACAGTTGCCGGATAAGCTATCTACGATTGTTGGGGAAAGAGGGGTTAAGCTTTCCGGAGGCCAAAAACAGAGAATCATACTAGCTAGGGTAATTGCTAAAAACCCAAAAATTCTTATACTGGATGAAGCCACTAGCGCCCTGGATAATGAATCCGAATTATTAATACAGAAAGCCATAGAAGACTTGAAAGGAAAAACAACCATACTCGCTATCGCCCACAGGCTATCTACGATAATGAATTCTGACAGATTGCTGGTTCTGGACAACGGTAGGATAATTGAGGAAGGAAAACCGGCTGAACTTCTAAAAGATAAGGATTCTTATTTTTATAAAATATACAACATAAGAGAAAAATGATTATTACTCGCACACCCTATCGTATCTCGTTCTTTGGAGGAGGAACCGATTACCCCGCTTGGTATGAAAAAAATGGCGGTGCAGTTTTGTCGACCACAATAAACAAGTATTCTTATCTAACTTGCCGTCACCTGCCTCCATTTTTTAAACATAAGCACCGAATTGTATATAGCCAGACAGAGAATGTGAGTGATATTGAGGATATAAACCATCCTTCAGTAAGAGAAACTCTAAAATTTTTCAAGATAGATAAAGGTCTGGAGATACACCATGACGGAGACTTGCCAGCGATGTCCGGTCTAGGATCAAGCTCATCATTCACGGTCGGTTTAGTAACTGCTTTAAATGCATTAAGGGGCCAATTAAAAACCAAAAGGGAGGTAGCACTAAATGCAATTCATATTGAACAAAATCTTATCAAAGAAAATGTCGGTTCTCAAGATCAGACCGCTGCATCATTCGGAGGATTTAATCTTATCCAATTCGGCGGACCCCGAATAATAACAGTTGACCCCGTGGTGCTTAGCCGAGAAAGAATTGAAGAGCTAGAGAGCCACCTAATGCTTTTTTCTACTGGTCTTTTTAGAAAGGCCTCTAAAATAGCGGCTAGTCAAATTAAAACAATACCCAAAAAGACAGAGGAGTTGCATGCCATGCGAGCCATGGTTGATGAGGGTATTTCTATACTTAGGAGCAAAAACAGCATTGAAAATTTCGGTAAACTGCTTCATGAGTCCTGGAAATTAAAGAGAGGCTTAACATCTAAAATCAGCAATACGGCCATAGATGACATATATGAAACCGGTCGAAAAGCCGGCGTTATTGGAGGAAAATTAATTGGTGCCGGCGGAGGTGGTTTTATGCTTTTATTTGCCAGACCCGAAAATCAGGAAAGAATAAAAATAAAACTCAAAAATTTACTATATGTACCGTTTTGTTTTGAATACCTAGGCAGTCAAGTAATTTATCATACCGGCCACGATGAATAATAAAATACGTTGATTTATAATCTTCACGTACGCGAAGATTATAAATCATAGTTCTTCGGTTTAAAATGATACTGGATTTTTATTTAATTTCTATCCTGCTTTTGTCGTTAGGGTTTTGGCTATTTTTTTTATTTGCAATACGCAATATTTATTTTGTCGGCCCAGGTACCGACAATGAGCTGTTTGTCCGTGCTGCCGCCCGATCGGATCAATGGAAATGGTTTTCCGATGTCCATAAATTCGACCATTTCAAAACCGGCACAAAAGCCTTCACAATAATATTGCTTTCAGTATTTCAAAAAATATTCAGAGATAAAACCGGAGATCGTCCGTATGTAGCCTTAGCAGGTACTACTGTTTCAGCTTCAGCTATCCTAATATATTTAATCGGTAGCAACTATTGGAATCCCCCTATCGGGTTCGCTGTCGCTGTTTTATTTTTAATTTCTTTCTGGTCTTGGCAAATCGCTGTATACGGAGGACATATTAATGTAGCCACAATGGTGTTTTTATTTTCCATCTATTTTCTCCAGCAAACCGACACGGCAACCTATCCGGAAATATGGCTGGCAGTTTCCGGGGCATTCTTATTCTTAACCATTTACTCGTCTTCCTCAGCAAGCAAATACGCTCCTATGTTTTTTTCGGCAGTATTTTATGAAAAATATAGTCCACTGTTAAAACAAAAAGTAATGACGGCATTAGGTAAAGAAATTATATTAAACCACTCGATCTTATTTAACATCGCGATACCCGCTCTATTCTTAATAATATTTTTGACTCTAAAACTAAGTTATCGAAGAATTATAACGGCAATGTACCTAGAGAAATCATTCCCATTTTTAAATAAGCGATTAGGTAATCGGGATCAATTCTCCCTTGAATACTACATAGATCGAGCAAGAAAAAAACTAAATTATTATGCCCTTTGGGGGTTACGATTTATGCTATTTATCCTTATTCTTGTTAATGTCTTAGGATTTGATTATTTAATCTCCATAATAACCGGCTTTCTTTTTGCGATACTTCTTCTTTTATCTCCAAATATTTTAGAACACCTGCTTAGCTATACTGGATTTATGACAGGTAGACTTTCCAGGCCCCACTTCAAACTATATATAGAATATTTTACAAAAAGAGGAATCAAAGAATCTGCCTACTACCCAAGGGGGGGTGGATGGAAGTGGATTCCTAAGATATTATTCAGATTCATCCCCGGCCACATGATTCTGTCTATCTTTCTTTTGGCTATGCTCCTGTCTGAATTTATATTAAAAAATAGCTACCCTAACCCCGTCATATTTATGCTGTTACTATTTGCTTCTCTATCTCCTATATTATGGATGGAGATAACAAAAGGAGCTCAACTTTCAAGAACATATTTCCCCGGCTTTATAGGTATTCTTTTATTTATCGGGTATTCCCTCAGTGTGCTCGAAATTAATCAGAAAATATTATGGATTATTTTTATCTCATCGGGATTATCTATATTCGCGTGGAATTTATGGATCTTCGTAACTGATATTTATCCCGCCCGAATGACCATATTAAATCTCGTAAACAGCCTGAAAAAGAGAGGTATCAATAAAATTTATACCTATAAGACACCCTACAACGACGCCTTCATGGGAGCTATTCCCTTAAATGTTCTGAAGGAATTCCAAATCGAATACATAACCACTCTTGATGAGATAAAAGAAACGAATGCATGGGTGGTAATACCGGGTACTAGTTGCAAATCGATAAGCGTATCATCCAATATGGCCGTAGTTGAGGGTGGTGACTATATAAAAGACCCGGTATTAAATGAGTTGATCAATACACGAAAAATTGAAAAAATTGCAGTGGCTAAGTTTAAAACAGTTGGTACAAGCAGAATATGGGTTCACGAAGACGAAGTCAGCAGTTATCGCGACCTAATATTAGGAGATATAGGAGAGGCTGACCGATTTCGAAGCCATGGCTGGCTTATAAATATTGATAGCATCCATAAGCAAGCTTTTAGTTGACCGATGGTACCTTAAATAGTAATCTATCTTTAGTTTTTTAATTATTGAGGTGACCGATGGAAAGAAAATATCAGTTGGGCCCGACGCCGGGCGAACTTGCCAGAACAATAGAAGTGCACCAAACTACGCTTCCCGGAGTACTTAAGATAAAAAGATCCATAACCCCAGATCATCGCGGATATTATGGGGAACTCTATAACACGAATATTTACTGTGCTCACGGCATAACCGTAGAATTTATCGAGCAAAACGGTTCATTTTCGATAAAAGGAACATTGCGAGGGTTGCATGGCGACTCCAAAACCTGGAAACTGATTACCTGTTTATATGGTGAAATTTATTTAGTAGTTCTGAACTATAATCCTGCCTCAGAATATTTTGGGAAATGGGAAGCATTCACCCTTACCCCGGAAAATAGTTGGCAAGTATTAATACCTCCACGTTATTGCAATGGTCATTTAGTAATGAGCGATCATGCCTTATTTCATTATAACCAGTCCCAGCATTATTCAGGACCAGAAATACAAAATGTAATAAAATGGGATGATCCGCGGTTTAGCATTAAATGGCCGCCCATACCCACAGAAACGGGTATTCCGATCTTGTCCCATCGGGATAAATACGGAATTTCATACACACCGAGAAAAATCTAAACTATAAGATTTCGCCGATGTTTAAACATCGGCTTTTTTAACCTTTAATTTGAATCTTAATTTAATTATGTAAACTAGAATTTGACGGAAAATTAACCATCCATTATAATCATATAATCTAGTTACCGGAGTTACTGAAAAGACGGGGGTTACCATGAATGATACAGATAGTGTATTTATGAGAATGGCCCTCAAGGAAGCCGAATTCTTCTTAAGGGCGGATCGATTTCCAGTCGGCGCTATAGTTGTTTCCGACGGAAAAATTATAGGACGAAGCAATGAGGAAATATTTGCGAGCCGTCGCTTCAACCATGCCGAGACCGTTGCAATATACCAGTCGGTAAGAGAAAAGAGGGATAAAGATCTGAACCTTGACGAGGTTACCATTTATACCACCCTTGAGCCGTGTATAATGTGTTTCGGATTTATACTCCACTGCAGGCTTAAGCGGGTAGTCTATGCACTTGAAGATCCCTATGGCGGCGCTACCGGCCTGGAAGCGTCATCTATGCCCCCTTGCCTACGGACGAAATTGCCGAAAATTACCAGCGGCGTGCTTAGAGAGGAATCCCGTCAACTAATAAAAAAATTCCTCAGCACTACGGGCGATCTATACTGGAAAAACAACTGCCAAAGCCCGCTCTTTAAACTTTGCATGGATGAATAAGACAATAGATACTCGACCGCTGAAATGGTCGAGTTTTTTTATATAAATGCATTCATTATATATTGTGTCAATATTGACTAATCCGACTTATTTTAATAAAAAATAAACGCACATTAAAAACATAACGAGGTAACCCTAATGGAAAATTCTTTCCGGTATCCCCTTGCCAGCGATACAATCGACAAGAACGATGTACTAAAATTAACCGAATGGCTTCTAACCATGCCCAGAATAACAATGGACGAAAAGACAAAAGAATATGAGAGAAAATGGGCTGAGTGGCTGGGCAGAAAATATGCTGTTTTCTGTAATTCCGGCTCATCTGCCAACCTTTTGATGTATTACGCCCTTCTCTGCTCCAGTGGATTAATGGATAAGAAGGTTATCGTCCCAAGTACCGGCTGGGTAACCACCGTTTCTCCAGCAATTCAATTTGGCTTTGAGCCGATTATGTGTGAATCGGATGAGGATACTTTCGGATTAGATCTCGTACACCTGGAAGAACTGGTCAAAAAACACCGGCCATCTACCGTAATGTTTGTTCAAGTATTAGGCGTTCCTCATAAAATGGAAGAGCTTCTGGCACTAAAGAAAAGATATGGATTTATATTGCTTGAAGATGCCTGTGCTTCGGTTGGATCAAGCTATCATGGACGGAAAGTCGGCACATTCGGAGATATGTCGAGCTTCTCGACCTACTATGGACATCAATCCCCGACAGTTGAGGGAGGGTTGGTTTTTACCGATAACCAAGAGCTCTATAATATTCTGGTAATGATACGAAGCCACGGCTGGGGTCAGCATCTCGATACCGAAACATATGACAGAATTTTTTCAAAATATAATATCCCAACGGCTCATCGTCCGTTTGCATTCTTCTACCCAGGCTTTAATGTCCGACCCACGGACATCCAGGCCTTTATAGGACTAGGCCAATTGGACAAGCTGGAATGGACTATAAAAAGAAGAAAAGAAAATCATGAGCTATACAGGACTCTTTTAGGTAAGAGCTTCCGCATCCAGCAATACCCATCCGATGTTGAAGTTTGCAGCATTCACTTTGCCATACTTGCAGAAAACTCCGAACAAAGGGATCTAATAGCTAACGCCCTGACCGAGAACAGCATAGAAACACGGCTTTATTCTGCAGGCAACCTGGGCTTGCACCCGTTCTGGTATGACAACTACGGTAAATTCCAAGCTCCAATGGCTAAGAGAATTTATGATTGCGGTTTGTTTCTGCCAAATAATTCGTCCCTTGAACATAGCGATATAGAATTCATTGCAGATACAGTACTGAAAAGCACAGGGCTCAAGTCATGAGCGAAATAATCAAAGATTTAAAATCGGAAGACTTTGCAAATCTATTCAATGTTGATATCGGCGATTTAAACCCAAACTGTAAATCACTGATTGATCAGCTCGACTTCAAATATAAATTACTGGATCAGAACGACAGAGATCGACTGATTCTTTCTATTCTAGAATTGCTTGAATCGCCAGAACCTCCTCCGATCGGAAATCAGAGGAGTGACTGGGAATCACGGTGGTCCGTAATTCTTCAAAATTTCATTCAAAGCGGTTATAACATTAGCCAATTAATCCCGGATTTTCTCAGAAGAAAACGCCCGATCAGAATCGGCCTGAATTATGGCCTGCCAATAAACTATGATTTCGAACTGAACCTTCATAGAGTTATTCACCGCTGGATTTTCTTAAGATACCTAAGCGATGCCGAAGTTATCTATGAATTCGGCTGCGGCACGGCTTTCAATCTGGTTGAGCTGGCTCAACTTTATCCTGAGAAAGAACTGCATGGCCTAGACTGGGTAAATCCGACGAAAATGATAATTGACCTTCTGGCTGAAAAATATGGCTATAATATAACCGGCCATGTATTTGATATGGCCAGTCCTGACATGAATTTAACCGTAAAATCCGGCAGTACAATTTCTACGTTTGGCGGACTGGAACAGCTTGGAAATAATTTTGAACCGTTTTTAAAGTTCGTCCTGAGCAAATCCCCTTCACTGTGCGTAAATCTGGAGCCTCTCGATGAATTATACGATCCGGCCAATAGCCTGATTGATTACATGGCACATAGGTTCAACCATAAGCGCAATTACCTAACCGGCTATCTTGCCCGCCTCAGACAGCTGGAGAAAGAGGGCCGTGTTAGAATAATTAAGGTCCATAAAATGTCTTATGGCTTATATCTTGAAAGTTATTCCCTCGTCGTCTGGAAACCAATTTAAGACTGCGAATTTAGATCCTCCTCCGGGAGGATTTTTTTATGCATGATTAATTGACAGAGATTCATATTGTAAGTATACTAGGCACATTGTACTTTAAAATTCTAAAGGAGCTTAAATACCAGTGAATAAAAAAATCACTGTTGGTTGGTGCCAGATAAATGCCGGATTTTCCGGAGCAAGTTACCTGCCATATTCGGTCGGACTTCTGGAAGCTTATGCGCGAAAAAACCTTCCGGATATAGATCGGTTTGAGTTTCTCCCTCCGATCTTCACCCGGGAATCAGTAGATTCGGCTGTCGAAAAACTGATGCTCGCAGATATAGCCTGCTTCAGTCTTTATGTCTGGAATAATAACCTTTCCCTTGCCATAGCCAGGAAGCTGAAGGCAAGAAAACCGGAAATAATTATTATCGTAGGCGGACCCCATGTACCGGACAAATATAAAGCCAACGTCCTGAATAAACAAATACCGCTTGCGCTTAATGGTTTAAAAATAAACCACCTTGACTCAAGCGATCCTGCGCTGGCAAGAACAGAAACTTACTTGCGAGATAATCCGTACATTAATATCGCTGTTCATGGCGAGGGAGAAAGACCTTTTTCACTTCTCCTTGAAAACATCCGCGGAAACTGGGAAAACATTCCATCAATAAGCTATTTAAATAAAGACGGCTGCCTGGTCCAAACTGAAAGATTGCCACGACTTAAAGATCTCGACGAAATACCGTCTCCATATCTTGATGGTACTTTCGATCCAATTATGAGAGCTAATCCTAATATTAAATGGATTACTGTTTGGGAAACAAATCGCGGATGTCCCTTCTCGTGCACATTCTGCGATTGGGGCTCAGCGATAGCATCCAAAGTTTACAAATGGGATATTGTGCGGGTATATAGGGAGATGGATTGGTTTGCCGAGCACAAAATCGAATTTATTTTTCTGGCAGATGCAAATCTGGGAATTCTCCCGCGGGACATAGAAATTGCCAGATATTGCGCTAAGACAAGAAAAAAGACAGGCTACCCTACATCCATTACCGTTTCTAATACCAAGAATGCAACCGACCGTTCCTATGAAGTGCAGAAAATTTTTGCCGATGCCGGACTGGCTGCCGGAGCATCGCTTTCAATGCAATCCATGAACGTTGAAGCTCTCAGGGATATAAAAAGGGATAATATAAGCTTAGATTCATATCAGGAAATCCAGCGAAGAATGAAGCTGGACGGAGTTTCCTCTTTTACCGATATTGTTCTGGGTTTGCCCGGAGAAACATATGAATCGTTTGCCGATGGCGTAGATAATCTCATAAGGAATGGTCTGCATGACAGAATTTTATTCTATATTCTGACTATTCTGCCGAATGCCGAAATGGCTAACCCGGATTATCAGAAAAGGTTCGGCATGGAGACTGTGCAGGCACGGACCATTAATATTCACGGTAACCGAAAAGAAATAGAGAACGACCTTCCGGAATACCAGGAAATGGTAATAGCCACAAAATCTATGCCTCGCGAAGATTGGGTTCGGGTTCGTGCACTCAGCTGGACCGCAGCGTTCCTTCACTTTGATAAAATACTTCAGATTCCGATAATTCTGGCGCATGAACTCACCGGTGCAAGCTACCGTGAGTTAATAGAGCTTCTTTCAGAAGGTAGATTCGGCCATCCGGCTAATTTTCCAATCCTAAATAAAATCCGGACATTTTTCCTTGAGAAAGCAAGATCAATCCAACTGGGGGGTGAGGAATTCTGTTATTCAAATCGCTGGCTTGATATGTGGTGGCCTTCCGACGAATATATGCTGATAGACCTGGCCACCGAGGACGGCCTTTCTGCATTTTATGAAGAAGCCCTGAGGGCGCTCGAAACCATACTGGATAAATACGGCCGGAATGAATATCGCGAGGCGGTAAAAGAAGCTGTTGAGCTCAATAAACATCTGCTGAAGTTGCCGTTTAGAACAGGCGTTCATCAGATGCAGCAGAATTATAATATATGGGAATTTTACAAAGCATCTATCAGGTCTGAACCGATTTTATTGGAAAAACGGGCATCCCTGATTACAATCAACTATGAACTTGAAAGAATTAATTCCTGGGAGGATTGGTGCCGGTTTGTAGTTTGGTATGGAAGCAAACGAAGCGCCTATCTTTATGGAAATACGGCTACCGTTCAGATAGCCGGTCATTATTAATTTTAGAGACGCATGCGTCTCTTTTTTTATATATTACTTCGAGCGTGGTGCTAATTATGCGAGAGATTAATTTCTGGGATTTCCGCCTCGCTGTGCCCAGAAATTAAGTTCTCCCACAGTTAACATCCTTCTATTATTGACGATATAAAATCATAACTGTATAGTCTTTAGATAATGCACATTTAAAAACGAGGATGGAAATGGCCGAGAGCACATATCTAGCTGAACAAGCCCATAAAATTCGTAATCTCGTTTTGGATATGATATTTGAAGCGAAGTCATCTCATCTCGGCTGTGCTCTTTCTATAGTAGATATATTAACGGCCCTATACTTCGGAGATGTACTGAGAGTCGATTCCCAAAATCCAGACAATGAAAATCGGGATATATTCATATTAAGCAAGGGGCATGCCTGCGTAGCGCTTTATGCCACTCTAGCGTTAAAAGGTTATTTTCCTATCGAGAAACTTAAGGAATACGGAACTGATGGTACAAAAATTGGAGACCATAATACCTTAGGCGCATTGCCGGGAATTGAAACAACCAACGGTTCGCTGGGTCATGGCCTGCCTCTTGGCATAGGAATGGCACTAGCTGCAAAAAGGGCCGGCAGGCAATCAAGGGTATTTGTCCTGGTCGGAGACGGCGAACTTCAGGAAGGTTCTAACTGGGAAGCTTTAATGTTTGCCGGCCACCATAGGTTGGATAATTTGATCCTCATTGTTGATAATAATAACCTTGAAACGATGGGTTCCACCGACGGAATCTTGAGTTTGTCCGATCTTAACATAAAATTTGATGCCTTCGGATGGGATAATCGAAATATTTACGGGCATAGCTTTTTGGAGATTATCCATCAGCTTAACACACCTCGCGATAAACCCTTTGCATTAGTTTGTCAGACCACTAAAGGCATGGGGGTTCCGTTTATGCACGGCGATCATATCTGGCATGGCAAATGCCCAACCAAAGAAGAATATGAAAGAGCAAAAAGAGAACTCAATAGAGGTGAACAATGAGGTTTGAGGTAGTTAAGACAATTTATAAGGCAGCTCTTTCCGACCCAAAAATTATTTTTCTAACCGGTGACCTCGGTCACGCCCACGCTGATGATTTCAAGAAAAACTTACCCGGCCAATATTATAATGTCGGTATTGCCGAACAGAATATGATTGGCATTGCCGCCGGGCTTGCCTTATCCGGGCACAGAGTATTCGCATACTCAATCGCTCCGTTTGCAACCCTGCGATGCCTTGAACAGATAAAAGTTGATATATGCTATCAAAATGTCGGAGTTGTAGTCATTGGCGTAGCTGCCGGCTATGCTTACTCGACTTGCGGCTGCACCCATCATGCAATCGAAGATATCGCGGCAATGAAAGCACTGCCTAATATGCAGATATATTCCCCCTCTAATCCGCTGGAAGCACGCCTGATTACAGAATACCTATTAAGTACATCCAGCCCCGCATATCTGCGCATAGGCAAAGGCGGTGAACCGGATACGAAAACAGAATATGCTCTGGAAATCGGCAAAGGCTTAATTGTCAAACCGGGCAATGAGATAACAATATTCGCCACGGGCACGATCGTAAATGAAGGCATTGCCGCCGCTAATATTCTTGAATCTAAAGGCATAAGCACCGAAGTAATAAATCTTCACACTATAAAACCGCTGGACGTAGAGCTTATAGAGAGCAGAGCCCAGACAAGAAATGCAATCTTCGTTCTTGAAGAGCACAATATCATCGGCGGACTCGGCGAAAGCATTGCCAGAATTATCTGTGAATGTGCGGGCAGCAAAAAACCGCTTTTCAGATGTTTCGGCGTTCCCGACAAATATAATGACCGCACCGGAAGCCACAAATACATGCTAAGCTGTTATGGATTAAATGGGGAAAGCATCGCTCAAAAAGTAAGCAGTCTTATTACCAAGGCCTAAAAGGCCTTTTTAATTTATTTAAAAACTTAAAATAATTGACAAAATACCTAAAAAAATCCATAATCTCATGACCACGTTCGTTAAAAAGGATGAAAATATGGATCTGAATCTCAGGGGTAGAACCGCACTGATAACAGGCTCAAGTCAAGGCATCGGCAAAGCTATTGCCATCGCTCTGGCAAAGGAGGGATGCAATATTGTTTTATGCGCTCGGGGATTAGAAAAATTAAGCAAAACCAATGCAGAAATTAGAGGAATGGATTTAGGAATCGAAGTTTTTTACAATACGGTTGATGCAACAAACCGCGAGGATGTTAAGAGATTCATGAGCACCCTCAATAAGCTTGACATTCTGGTTAACAACGCCGGAGGTGGAACTGAAAAACCACTTCAACTTTGGGGGCTTACCGAGAAACAATGGATCGATATGTATAAACTAAATACCTTGAGCATGGTATGGTTTACAGAATTTTCACTCCCTCTTCTTGAAAAATCTTCCCAGCCAAGAATCATCAATATCGGAAGCAAAACATCCCATGAGCCGGGGTGGAATAATCCGCACTATGGCGCCGCTAAATCAGCCATGGACTTTTTAAACAAGAGAATGGCCAACGAATTGGCGCCCAAAGGAATTTGCGTCAATATTATCGGCCCCCATTCAGTGACATGCGATGCATGGGAAAGAGATATAAGGGACAGGGCACAGACCATGGGTATTTCGGTTGAAGAGGCGCGCGATATATTGACAAAAGAAGTTGTGAACAGAATTCCGATGGGTCGGCAAGGTACGACTGAAGATGTAGCTAATCTAGTAGTTTATCTAGCCTCTGCTCAAGCTAACTTTATTACCGGCATATATATTCCTGTGGACGGCGGTACTCTCAAGGCACGATCATGAGATACAGACCACTGGGAGCAAGCGGCATTATGGTATCTGAAATCGGATTCGGGGCTTGGGGCATCGGCGGTACAACTCCGGGCCCAACCTCATATGGTCCGACTGATGACAATGAATCGCAACGAGCTCTGAAAATAGCCTTTGACTTGGGAATAAATTATTTTGATACGGCCGGCGTCTATGGCCGTAGCGAGAAACTAATCGGAAAAACTTTCAAATACCGACGAGGCCAGGTAATCATCGGCACTAAAGTCGGATTCCTAGAACACAATGCCCCGCAAGATTTTTCAAGAGAGAATATCATCGCTACGCTCCAGAGAAGCCTAAATAACCTAGAAACGGATTATGTTGATCTCTATCAGCTTCACAATCCTGATCTTCAAAAACTGCCCATGGATGATATTCTAGAAACCCTGATAGAATTAGCGGATCGGGGGCTAGTCAGAGCTTTAGGTATTTCAGTCAAGCATCCTGATCACGGTTTAATAGCATTGAACTATAGAGCATTTGATTCTATACAGGTTAATCTTAGCATGATTGACCAACGAGCAATTGATAATGACCTTATAGAACACGCCACGAACCAAGATGTAGGAATTATCGCGCGTACGCCTCTGAACTTCGGTTTCCTTACCGATAATGGCAGGACTATGAACCTGGACTTCAGTCCGCAGGATCATCGGTCAGTCTGGTCTATGAAGCAAAGGGAGGCATGGCAAAAAGCCGCCCGGCTACTGTCTGAAATACGTCCCGGGTATCCTCTTGCTTCGCTGGCCCTGCGTTATTGCTTAGGCTTTGACGGAGTAAGCACCGTCATCCCTGGCATGCTTACAGTAAATGATGTTTTGGAAAATACCACTGCAGTAAAATTAGGATCCCTAAGTCAAGAAATAATCAATAGGATTAGACGGATTTATGATGATAATAATCAGTTTTTTATTAAACCGAATTGAGTTCAAAAACCGAGCTATAGAAACTCGGTTTTTTTATTCATCCCGCCATAACAGAAACAGAACGGCATTGGGTTGTCAAATCGAAAATTTTATTATATAGCTATAGTATAGTTAAGAACCTTTAAAAAATAAGGAGGTGTATGAGTTTGAAAATGATTCCCCTCGCTATTACGACTGAAAGTCCTCCCGTGGCAGTTGTACCAAAACCAGCAAATAAAATTAAAATAGGCCAGGTTCAGCTGAATAACAGCTTTTCCGGCCAGTGTTATTTTCCACTTTCTGTGGGTATGCTTCAGGCATACGCCCAAAAACATTTCCCTCATCCTGATTGTTTGGAATTTTTATTGCCAATATTTAATTTTGAACCGATCAATAATGTTGTTGACAGGTTGGATGATGCCGATTTATTGCTCCTAAGCCTGTATGTCTGGAATTTTGAGAATTCCATGGCTATTGCCAGAGAGTTTAAGAGACGTTATCCTGACAGATTTATAATTGTCGGGGGACCCCATGTTCCTGACAGTAAAAAACAATTCCAGAGAATTAAAAAATCAGATCCTAAACCGGATGATCTAAGGCGAAAAAGGGCGGGGATGACGGAAAGATTTCACAGAGATCATCCATATATCGATATTGCTGTACACGGCGAAGGCGAAAGAATATTTAAATATATACTGGAACGAATAGCTAGTGATGGCTTAGAAGATAAAAGTATGTTGCCATCAATAAGTTATATTGATGGGAATAATGAATTCCATCACAATCCAAAATCAGAACGAATGCACGACCTATCAGAAGTTCCGTCGCCATATTTAACCGGTGTGTTTGATCCTCTTATGACCGCCTATCCGGACCAGAAATGGATCGCTATGTGGGAAACAGATCGCGGCTGTCCTTATCAGTGCACATATTGCGACTGGGGCGGCGCCATTGAAGATAAGGTGAGTCCATTTGTACTTGAGAGAGTTAAGCAGGAAGCTTGGTGGTTCGGCGAACACAAGATTCCGTATGTATTCTGCGCCAACGCAAATTTTGGAATATTAAAGCAAGATGTGGATATAGCAAAATGCTTAGCTGAAGTTAAAAGAGCTACCGGTTTTCCCGAGGGAATCTCGGTTCAAAATTCAAAGAACCCCAAAGCCCATACCCTTGAAGCTTTGGAAATATTAGAAAAAGCAGGCCTGAATAAAGCTACGGTTATGTCTATTCAGTCTAAAAATCGTGAGACCCTTAAAGCTGTTCGCCGAGAAAATATGAGGACCGAAGAATATCAGGGGATTCAAAAACGCTTGAGGACTCAGGGAGTTTTTACGATGACCGATTATATTATCCCCATGCCCATAGAAACCTATGAAAGTGTCCTGGATGGAGTCTCTGAAATCATTACCGACGGCCAATATGACCGAATCCAGTTTAATAATCTTTCCAGACTGCCTAACGCTGAAATGGGAGATCCGGAATATCTCGAAGCATACGGAATGGAAATAATACGTACTAAAATTGTTAATTATCACGGCAAAAAAAATGATTCTATAAGCGGAGTAGAAGAATATCAACAGCTGGTCATCGCCACTAATACTATGCCCAGAGAAGAATGGGTCAAAACCAGGTCTTTTTGTCATTTAGTCAGCCTGCTCTTTTTTGACAAACTTCTGCAAATACCAAT
>Ga0209541_10004614_pt1 | contig 24366 bp, 21 predicted proteins | sample RifCSPlowO2_01_FD_184027 | JGI IMG/M metagenome (GOLD analysis project Ga0209541, IMG submission 184027) | Groundwater microbial communities from Rifle, Colorado - Rifle CSP2_plank lowO2_0.1 (SPAdes) (version 2) | ecosystem: Environmental > Aquatic > Deep subsurface > Groundwater | place... | reverse complement strand
AGAAGTTCCGATCAGAGCGGTTTTTCCGCCAAAAGTTGCCCCGTTATTCTATATGTATATCGCCCCCAAATCTAAAACAATAAAACAGGTTCGAATGAATTTAAGTTATCTCTAATTTTCAAATCTTCTTGTAAGGCTTCTCGCTGCTCGGAAACGGATACTCCAACTCTTCAATTCCCTTAAGCGCCTTTGCTGGATTCCCGGCAAAAACTGTGTTTGCGGGAACATCCTTTGTCACAACACTGCCTGCGCCAACCAAGGAGTTTTCACCAATTACAACTCCAGGAAGTATTGTTGAGTTTGCGCCAATCTTTGCGTGCTTTTTGATTACAGGGCCTTTCAAATACTCTTTTGCGCGCGGGGCTTTAGGATGCGGCGCATTTGTGAAGCAGACTTTCGGGCCGATCCAGCATTCTTCTTCCAGAACAGAATACTCTGGAATAAAAGCGCCTGAATGAACTCGTGCTTTATTTCCGATTTTAACGTGGTGCTCAATTATGCTCTGGCTTCCTATTGAAACATCATTTCCGATTTCATTGTCCTCGCGGAGCATTGTTCCGTGGCCGGTCTGAAAATTGTTTCCGATTTTATTTCCTGCGTAAATTACTGTGTGCGAGCGGATAACTGCGTTGTCTCCGATAACAGTTTCTAATTCGCCATCTTTTTTTCCACGTGGAGGGACGCCAATAATTACAAAGTCGCCTATTTCTGCGTTTTTGCCAATCCGCACATTTTTGTGGATTATGGAATTCGCTGTCATGATTTTTTCAGCTCCTCTTCAACATCAAGCTCCTGGTCTGATTCAGCGCTCTTCAGGCATATTTCGCATATCTTTGTAAATAAGTATTCTTTCTCTGCGCTTTGCAAATGGCTGTTTTTCAATTCCGGATTTTGGATTGCATTGCAGAAATATTCCAATTCGTCTGTCAGCGGCTCGTTTTTCTGGATTTTGATGAATTCTTCGTCTTCCTCGTCAACGCCGTCATAAGAAACCTCAATTGGGTACCTGATTAGGGATTGTTCTAACAAGTCTGCATAAACTTTTACTTTTTCCCCGATAATCCATAAGTCACGCGCTTTCTGCGGATGGAACCAGCTTACTTCCAGATTTGCAATAAAATCGCCGTAATCCAAAGTTATGAAGGCAACATCTTCCCGTTCCTTGCTCAGGAAATTTTTCTTTTTGCAGTAAATCCGCTTTGGTTTTTTGTCAAGGACATAATCCAGAATATCAATCAAATGGACTGCGAAATTCAAAATTACGCCTGAATCTTTTCGCGGCGGCTTGTTGCTGTGCACGTATCGTCCCGTGATATACTGTATTTTTCCAAGCTCAGGGAGCATGTGCTTCAACTCGTTTACAGCATTATTGAAGCGGAAAAGGTAGCCGACCATTAAAACAAGATTTTTAGCTTTTGCAATGTCAATAAGCTCTTTTGCCTCTTTGGAAGTGCTTGTAATTGGCTTTTCAACGAGCACGTGCTTGCCTGCGTTTAAGCAGTCTTTTACAACTTGGTAATGCAGGTTTGTTGGCACAACAACCGAAACAGCATCAACCTCGCTTAGCATCTGCTTGTAATCAGTGAAAAACTTAACCCCGAATTTTTCAGCAACCCCTTTTACAGCCGGATTTGAATCGGAAATTGCAGTGAATTTGCAAATATCCTTTTTTGAGAGAGCCGAATAGGTAGCTGCGTGATTAATCCCCCACTTTCCCATCCCGATTAGCCCGATTCTAACCATTGCTGTGAAACCTGTGAGACACGGGATTAGAGATTCGGGATTCGGGACCTGATTGTCCCGTGTCTCTTGTCTCGTGTCCCGTGTCCTAATTCACTTCACAAACTATGCAAACTAACCTATTTAAACCTACGGCTACTTAAATAGAATTTCTGGTAAATCTATGGATCGCGTACTAGTCACGGGGGGAGCAGGTTTTATCGGCAGCCATCTTTGCGAGGCGCTTTTAAAGCAAAAATATGAAGTGGTCTGCTTTGACAACTTCTTCCGAGGAAAAAAAGAGAATGTGGCGCATTTGCTCGGAAGAAAGGATTTCACGCTAATTAAGGGAGATATTCGGGATAAGAAAGAAGTTGCCAAAGTTGTTGAGGATTGCGATGTTATACACCATTTGGCAGCGATTAACGGGACAAAGTACTTTTACGAGGAGCCGATTTTGATCACTGATGTGAATGTGCAGGGAACCCTGAATGTTTTGCAGGCTGCAATGGATTCGAATGTAAAGAAAATAACATTTGCAAGCTCGCCGGAGGTTTATGGCCTGCCAAATAAGATACCAACTCCTGAGGATGCGGACTGCATTTTTGACAATCCGACAAAAACCTTGAGGCATTCGTATTCAACGAGCAAATATCTTGGAGATGTTTTATGCGCTGCGTTTCACGAGAAATACGGATTGCCAGTAACTGCGCTTAGGTATTTTAACATCTATGGCCCGCGGCTGATTGGAACAGAATACGGGCAGGTTGTTTCAATTTTCATCAAGAAAGCGCTGGAAGGAAAGCCGATTGAAATTTTTGGGGACGGGAAGCAGACAAGAAGTTTCACTTATGTTTCAGATGCAATTGATGCAACAATTCTTGTACAGAAAAAGCCAAAAGCAGAAGGCGCGGCTTTGAATATTGGAATTCAAAAGGAAACAACAATTAATGAGCTTGCAAACAAGGTTTTCAAAGCAGCAAAAGTAAAGGGAAAGATTGAGCACAAGCCAATACTTGTAGGCGATGCGAGAAGGAGATGCCCGGATACAAAGAAAACGAGAAAGATTCTGGGATGGGGCGCGAAAGTTTCACTTGAGAAAGGATTGCAAAAAACAGTGGAGTGGTTTAAGGAACAATGAAAAAAGAACATTATTACACTGAACGGGTAATGAGCGAAACAGAAGCGCACAATTACTGGAAACGCTTGGAAGGGGCTAAGAAAGTTTTGGACTTGGGCTGTGGAAAGGGATTGTTTGGAAAATACAAGCCAGCAGGCGCAGAGATTTATGGAATTGATATTGATTCAGGTGCTATTAAGGAAACTAAGAAAATTTACAAAGGAACAAAAGTTTCTGATTTAAATGGAAAAATTCCGTTTGCAAGCGGGATGTTTGATGCGATTTTTGCAAAGGATGTTTTTGAGCATGTTTTGGAGCCGTGGAAACTTGCAAGCGAGTGCAACAGGGTTTTGAAAAAAGGCGGCAGAGTAATTGCGACAGTTCCCTCGCCAACTGCAAAAGCATGGGACGATTATACCCATGTGCGGCCGTTCACAAAACGCTCAATTGAGGAATTATTCTTGGACAATGGTTTTGAAATCATCTGTACAAAACGAACGCGCGGAATTATCGGATTTGGATATTTGGGGTTAAGCCCGTATGTGCATTACTTTTTGGAAATCCCGGTATTCCGCTGGCTGACACAGGGATTTGAGGTAAAGGCAATTAAAAAATAATTCAAGAAAATAGAATGGTAAAAAAAGTACTTTTGACTTTGGATATGCAAAGCTTAGACTTGAATATTCCATTTAAGTCTGTTTACAATGCGGTTTCGCTTGCAATGAAGTCAATGAGATTTGCAAAAGCTGTAATAGCAGTGCAAACCCTTGAAAGCAAGGGCATTGATGCAAAAATAATTGTTTTGGACAGTTCAACCGAGGATATTCTGCACAAGGCAAAAATAAAAACAATCTCTGCAAAAGAGGTTACAGAAAACCTGTATGATTTGAAAAATGGCGAGATAACTTATGAATTTTTGCAAAATTTTGTAAAAACATTGGGTGCAATAGACCCGGTTAGCTCATATAAGGGGATACCGCTTCCGGATTTGGATGCAAAAAACCTTTGGAGAAGTTTTGTTCTTCCGTCAATAGTTGCAATGGACAGCTACACAAGGATAATACAAAAAGAAAGGCCGCACGAAGCGATTATACTTAACAATGCACACGCTTTCCAGAAAATTTTCAAGGCAGCGGCAGAGAGCAGCGGAATTGTGGTTGAAGACAGGACAAGCAGGCTTGCAGCACTCCCGTGGCTTGCGAAGAGAATTGCAATGGAGAATCTTGGAAAAATAATGACGCCCTCTTATTTGAGGAAATTGAGAAATGGAGGAAGGATTGAATTGAAGAAAAGCGACAAAAGGAAAATTATAATCGCGCACGATACTATAGGCGCTTCCAAGGTTTTGCCATGGGCGAAAAAGCTTGTGAAAAAATACGATGTTGTTTATGTCGGCAGCGGAAAAAACAGCGAAGACTTTGAAAGAACGGGAATGAAATACAGGCGGCTGCAGGACTACTCAAATTCAGGCATTATACAGGAACTGAAGCATGCAAGGAACGAGTTTGAGCACACATATCACGGGGTAATCGGAAATCCGAAATTAATGGCTGCACTTTCGCATAATGGAACGGATATGCGCGAAATTTTTGATGAGATGATGCTCTATCTCTATTACATTGCATACCCGATTCTTGCGAGCTATGTCGAGCTGTTTAACGAGATGATTGAAAGGGAGCAGCCTGACCTGATTATAACAGTGGACGAGCTTTCGAGGTTTGGCAGGGCGCTTGTCAGGGTTGCGGACAATAAGGGAATTAAAACAATGATTGTCCAGCACGGAGCGCTGCTTGACCATCCGCTTTTTACAAAAATAGCTGCAACCAAATTTGCAGTATACGGGCAGCAGACAAAGGAAATCTTAGTAAAAAGAGGGGCAAGACCGCAGCAGGTTGAGATTGTCGGGCAAGCAGAAAACATTCCTGCTGAAAATCACGAGAAAATAAAATCAAGGATTTTTACTGAATTAAATTTAAATAAGCATAAAAAACTTGTAACTTTTGCAAGCCAGGCACTGGCAGAGAGCGTGAATTATCCAAGTTTTGAAATATTTTACAAATCCGCAAAGGAATTTCCAGAAGTGCAGTTTGTTGTGAAACTGCATCCGGATGAATCGGAAAAACTGCACCGCGAATTTATTAGAAAATTTGAATTGGATAATGTAGCAGTTGTAAAAAACACTCCAATAAAAGAGCTTCTGATTGCATCGGATTTAGTGGTTAATATTTACTCAACAGTCGGGATGGAGGCACTGGCTCTTGGAAAACAGCTTGTTTCAATCAATGTAAACCTGCCAAAATCGTATTTCCCGAGCGGAAAAGGAGCGTATATAGCGAGCAGCGCAAAGGGTATAAAAGGAGTTATTGGCAATATAATGAGGGGAAAGGGAATTTCAAAGGAAACTATAAAAAAGGAAAGCAAGTACTATATATCTGAAACAGGAGAAAAAGCTTGCGGCAACGTTGCGAAAACAGTTGATAAATTAATAAAATGAAAGTAATGTTAATACACCCACCGGTAAGAGAAGATGATACTCCTAATTCTGTACCTATTGGGCTTGGCTGGATAACCGCGGTTCTGGAGAACGAGGGGCACAAGGTGGATATTCTTGACATAAATGCATGGAGATACAAAAAAGACCAGGTAGTTGATATTTTGCGCCAGAAGGGCAAAGAGTATGATATTTTCGGAATTTCAGGAATGATTACTGTTTACAACTACACAAAGTGGCTGCAAAACACGATAAAGCAAATGTATCCGGACAAACTTGTTGTTGACGGCGGTGCTGGACCTACGTCAATCCCGCAAATTTATTTGAAAAACGGCGCAGATGTTGTTGCAATCGGCGAAGGCGAATTGACAATGCTCGATCTTGCTGAAACTGTCCAGAACAAAGGGGATTTGGGAAATGTTGAAGGAATTGTCTGGAAAAATGATGGCGCAATGATTACAAATGCGCCGCGCGAGGCAATCCAGAATCTGGATGAGCTCCCGATTCCGGGCTGGGAAAAATTCCCGATTGAGGAAATTTATCTTGGGAACAATATTTTGAGAAAATACAATTATCAGAGAAGCTTGAACATGCTGGCATCAAGAGGCTGCCCGTTCAGGTGCAATTTCTGCCACGATGGTTTTGGAGAGAGAACAAGATGGTTTACAGCAGACTACATGATTGACCACATAAAATATTTGATTGACAGATACAAAATACAGTATTTGAGATTTGACGACGAGACTTTTGTCGGAAATCGAAAGCGAACAATTGAATTCTGCCAGCGAATGATTGATGAGAATTTGGGAATACAATGGGGCTGCACCGGCCGCGTTAATGTCATGAACGAAGAATTGCTGAATATGATGAAAGATGCAGGTTGCATTGACATTAACTATGGGATTGAATCAGGAAGCCAGAAGATGCTTAATTCAATGCAAAAGGATCAAACAGCCGAGCAGGCAGACAAATCACTTATGCTCACAAGAAAAGTCGGGATAACACCGATTATTTCGCTAATGGTTGGCGCGCCCGGAGAGAACAGGGACACAATACAGGAGCAGGTTGAGTTCTGCAAGCGAAATAATTTCCGAGTGGACCATATGTTCATCTGCACCCCGACTCCGCGAACAGGTTTGTACACAATGCTGATGCAGCAGGGTCGCATAAAGGACGAGGAAAAATTTGTTGATGAAATGTCCACAAGAGGGGATTTCTGGGCGAATATTTTGGTTAATATGTCTGACCTTTCGGACGAGGATTTGATCAAGTACAGGAACGCAGCAGAGGTTCAGATACACAGGAACTGGATAATGCAGAATATGGACAAGATGCCGGCGCTCATGCTTGACCGCTTAAGGGTGCTTGGGCCAAAGAAATTTGCAAATCTGGTGTGGTATGCAACAAAGAAAATGTTTGTAACCACAATGGAATAAATCAGAATTAGTTTCTACTTAATGCTATGTTAATAAGCAGAACACCTCTTCGCGTCAGTTTTCTTGGCGGCGGGACAGACCTGAAGGAATATTACAAGAATGATTTTGGAGCCGTGATTAGCACAGCAATTAACAAGTATGTCTATCTCACAATCAACGGCAAGTTTGAAAATGATTTGCGCGTCAAATATTCTAAAACAGAAAATGTTGAGAGCGCTGAGAAATTAGAGCATCCGATTTTCAGGGAGGCCATGAAATTTGCCGGAGTTACCAGGGGAGTAGAGGTAACCTCAATGGCAGACATGCCCACGCGAGGAAGTGGATTGGGAAGCTCAAGCACATTTACAGTCGGGCTTTTGAACGTGCTCCACAAATACAAAGGGCAAAATTCGGAAGCTGAAAAGCTTGCAAGCGAAGCCTGCAAAATTGAGATTGATGTTTTAAAAGAGCCTGTTGGAAAGCAGGACCAGTATGCGGCTGCATATGGGGGATTTAATTACATAAAATTCAATGCAGATGAAAGTGTTTCTATTGAGCCGGTAAAAGCGAAGAAAAATGTCTTGCAGGAGCTTGAGAACAGCATGAGCCTGTTTTATACAGGAGTTGAGCGGTCTGCATCAACAATTTTAACAGAGCAGAAAAAAGTGAGCGGACAAGGGGAGAAAAATAAAACCCTCACAGAAATGCGCGAGCAGGCAACGGAGGCGAAGAAGGCAATTGAGAAGGGGGATTTGAATTTGTTTGGGGACATATTGAACAAAGGATGGGAACTGAAAAAGAAATTAGTCGGAGGAATTACGAACTCGGCAATAGATGCGATGTATGAGAAAGCGCGAAAAGCGGGCGCAACAGGCGGAAAAATCTGCGGAGCAGGCGGCGGGGGTTTTGTATTGATTTACGCACCGGACGGAAAAATTGCCAAGGTAAGGGAAGCTTTGAAGGCGCATAAAGAATTGAGATTTAAGTTTGAGCCGGAAGGAAGCAAGATTGTGTTCAATGGATAACAAGTAAAAATTTTGTTATAATGGGCTATTTAAGCCCACCCACTAAAAAACGATTTTAGGAGCATATATAAAATTTTTTTAACAATAGGCTGTAACAAAGTCTTATGAAAACAGGGCTAACCATTCAGGCAAAACCAGAGGGTTTTGCTACACGCAAACCCCCGGTTTGCGTCGCAATCATCCCGGCACGCGGCGGCTCAAAAGGATTGCCAAGGAAGAACATCAAGAAACTTTTAGGAAAGCCTTTGATTGCATATACAATAGAAGCGGCCAAAAAGGCAAAGAACTTAGGCAGGATTTTTGTTTCAACGGAAGACAAGGAAATTGCAAAAATTGCAAAGAAATACGGGGCAGAGGTTATTGACAGGCCAATTGAACTTGCAACAGATGAAACGCCTACTTACAGAGTTTTGCAGCACGCAGTTAAAGAAATAGGGAATGTTGATTCTGTTGTGACTCTGCAGCCAACCTCGCCAATAAGGGATGCGAAAGATATTGACAAGGCGATTGAAATACTAAAAGACAGTGATTCGGTTGTTGGCGTTTGCGAGATTGAGTATCATCCGTATTGGACAAAAAAAATTGAGAATGGATTTTTGGTTCCATTTGTCCAAAGTGACAAGGAATACTTCAGAAGGCAGGACATGCCAAAAGCGTACAGGATTAACGGAGCAATTTATGTTACAAAGAGGCATGTTTTGATGAACGAAGATTCTGTTTTTGGAAAAAAGGCATCTCCCTTGGTTATGGATGAACTGCATTCAATAGATATTGACACTGAGCTGGATTTTCTGGCAGCAGAGGCTGCGCTGAAAAAAATAAAAGGGAAGAAAAAGTGAGCATGGAAATATTCGGGAGAGAATTGGGAAAGGAATGCTTCATTATAGCAGAAGCCGGTTCGAATCACAACGGAGATGTAAAAATCGGGAAAAAACTGATTGAAGCTGCAAAACAGGCGGGCGCGGATGCAGTTAAGTTCCAGGCATTCAAAACCGAGGAGCTTGTGATTAAAAACGCGCCGAAAGCCGGTTACATGAAAAAAGGAAAGGAAAAAGATTTGTTTGAATTGCTGAAAAAATTGGAACTGGGCGAAAATCAGCATAAGGAACTATTTGACTATGCGCAAAAAGTTGGGATCCCAATTTTTTGGAGTGTTTTTGACAGGAAGAGTGCAGATATGATTGAAGGAATAGGCGCAGAGATTTTTAAAACAGGTTCAGGGGAACTCACTGATATCCCATTGCTAAAATATCTTGCTGAAAAGGGAAAGCCAATGATAATTTCAACAGGAATGTCTGATTTGAACGAAGTCAGGAACGCAGTGGAAGCAGTTGGCAAAAATATTGCATTGTTGCACTGCACAACAGGCTATCCGTGCAAAATTGAAGACGTTAATTTACGCGCAATGAAAACTTTAGCCGAAGAATTTAATGTTCCAGTTGGATATTCGGACCACACACTAGGGATTGAGGTTTCGCTTGCAGCTGTTATGGAAGGGGCGTGTATGATTGAGCGGCATTTGACACTTGATAAGGAAATGGAAGGGCCAGACCATAAAATGTCTTTGAACACCAGGGAGTTTTCAAGATTGGTTGAAGGAGTGAGGGAAATTGAGAACGGAAAAAAAGTTACAATTAAAGATTTTGAAATAATTCTCGGAAGTGAGAAGAAACAGCCTTCAAAAAACGAGCTTGAGGAAAGAGTTTGGGCGCGAAAAAGCGTGGTTGCAAGAACTAATATCAAAAAAGGGGAAACTATTGCTGAAAAAATGCTCGCAGTCAAGCGGCCGGGAACTGGGCTGAGCCCGAATAAGTACTGGAGCCTAATTGGAAAAACAGCAATAAAAGCAATTGAAAAGGACGAGCAGATTAAGTTTAATTTAATAAAATGAATTGAAACCTTCGGTTTCAAATATGTTCGCTTCGCTCACATGAGAAAAATAGCAGTTGTTACTGGAACAAGGGCAGAGTATGGAATTCTGACTAGTGTAATGGATGCAATTAAGAAGGAAAAAGGGCTGAAAGCCGGATTTGTTGTAACAGGAATGCATCTTTTGAAAGAATTTGGAAACACAATTAATGAAATCCGAAAGGACAGATATCCGATTTGGGCAGTTGTTCCCATGCTAAAGAACACAAAAACTCCGGAGGGAATGGCAGAATCGTTAGGTCGGGGAGTGCAAGGCATGGCAAAGGCTTTTGAAAAAATAAAGCCGGATATTGTAGTTGTTTTGGGAGACAGGGATGAACCATTGGCAGCTGCGGCAGCTGCTTCGCACATGAACATTCCGGTTGCACACATTCATGGAGGCGAGGTAACAGGAAGCATAGATGAGTCTATCAGGCACGCAATTACTAAATTTGCGCATATTCATTTCGCAGCCACGGCAAAAAGCGTTGAGCGGTTGAAAAAAATGGGCGAAGACAGGTGGAGAATTCATTTGGTTGGAAGCCCTGGGGTTGATTCAATTAAAAATAAGAAATTGATGGGCAGGAAAGAAATTGAAAGGAAGTTTGGATTTAATAACGAAAAAATAATTTTGGCAGTCCAGCATCCTGTAACAACTGAATATAAAGTTGCAAAGAAGAATATGAACGAAGTTATTTCAGCGCTGCTCCAGTTAAACGAGCAGACAGTTTACATTTACAGCAATTCGGATGCAGGATATAACAAAATGATGCAGCAGGTTTTGAAACGTGCAAGAAAAAATAAAAAGATAAAACTTTTCAAAAATTTAAACCACATTCTCTATCTCAGTACAATGAAAAATGCGGATGTTATGGTTGGAAACTCAAGCAGCGGATTGATAGAAGCGCCGAGTTTGCAGACGCCGTATGTTTTAATCGGGACAAGGCAAAGCGGAAGGGAAAGGGCAAAAAGCGTCATACAAGTTGATTACAAAAAGGCGCAGATTGTAACTGCGGCAAAAAAAGCAATGCGCAAGAAACTAGGAAAGGTGAAAAATCCCTTTGATCCGTTTGGGGATGGTAGAGCAGGAGTGCGAATTGCACGGATTTTAAAGAAAGTAAAAATTAATGAAGGGTTAATTCAAAAGAGGATGGCTTACTGATGACTAAAATAATTATCATAGGTGCGGGACAGGGAGGAAGATTGGCACTGGACATACTGAAAAGATTCAATCCGGAAAATGAAATTGTGGGATTTTTGGACGATGGAAAAATTGGAAAAACAATTGATGGAGTGAAAGTTATTGGTGGCACAAAAGATTTTGCAAATACTAGCGCAAATTCGTTTATAGTGGGAATTGGTTGCTCTAATTTAAAAGCTCGTGCAGAACTTTTTGAAAAGGCAAAGAAAGCAGGACTGAAGCCGATTAATGCGATTAATCCTACTGCGCTGATAGATGAAAGCGCAAAAATTGGAAAAGGAGTTACAATTTTTCCAGGAGTTGTAATAAACAAAGATGCAGTTGTCGGAGATAATGTAACAATTTATTCAGGAGTTGTGATTGAGCACGAGTGTGAAATTGGAAATCATGTTTACATCGGACCGGGAGCGCATTTATCCGGAACAGTAAAGGTAGGAGAAGGAACTTTTATCGGAGTGGGCGCAAATTTTATTCAGGACTTGAAAATCGGGAAAAACTCGGTTATTGGAGCAGGGGCTGTTGTATTGGAAAATGTGCCGGATAATGTTGTTTATGCAGGAGTTCCTGGAAAAGTTTTGCGAAAGCGCGGAAAGGAGGAAGTTGGAGTATGAAAAAACAAATGAAAATTCCGCTTGCAAAACCGTATATTGGCGAAGAGGAAGTAACTGAAGTAACAAAAGTTGTAAAATCTGGATGGCTTTCAATCGGGCCTTACTTGAAAAAGTTTGAGGAAGGGGCGGCAAAGTTTGCAGGCACAAAATATGCGGTTGCAGTCAATTCAGGGACTTCAGGATTGCATTTGTGCGTAAAAGCAGCTGGAATAAAACAGGGAGATGAAGTTATAACAAGCCCTTTTTCCTTTATTGCAAGTTCAAATCCTATTATTTTTGAAGGGGGCAAGCCGGTTTTTGTGGATGTGGATGAAAAGACTTACAACATGCGGCCGGAGCTAATTGAAGAGGCAATTACAGAAAAAACAAAGGCAATTTTGCCTGTGCATATTTTTGGCCAGAGCTGCGAAATGGATGAGATTATGAAAATCGCAGAGGAACACGATTTAAAAGTCATTGAGGATGCCTGCGAATCAATCGGCGCAACTTACAAGGGCAAAAAAGTCGGCACGTTTGGAGAAAGCGCAGTGTTTGCATTCTATCCAAACAAACAAATGACAACAGGAGAGGGTGGAGTTATAGTAACAGACAGCGAGAAAGTGACAAAGTTGTCCAGAAGTTACAGGAATCAGGGCAGAGGGGAGGTTGAAGAATGGCTGGACCATGTAAGAATCGGCTATAATTTCAGAATGGACGAGATGAGCGCTGCAGTTGGCACAGTTCAGATGAAAAGGCTGCCGTGGATGATAAAGGAAAGGCAGAGAATCGCAGAAACTTACAATAAAAAACTCGGAAAAATAGATGGAGTAATAACGCCGCATACTGCGCCGCACAATACGAACACCTGGTTTGTCTATACTATTCGCGTAGATGAGGGAATTAACCGCGATAAGGCAATGGAATACCTGAATAAAAACGGAGTTGCAAGCAAGCCGTATTTCCCGAGCCTGCATTTACAGCCTATTTATAAAGAACTTCTTCCATATAAGGAAGGGGATTTCCCGGTTTCTGAGGCCATAAGCAAAAGCATTTTGGCACTGCCGTTCTTTATAACGCTCACAAACGAGGAAATTGAATACGTAACTGAAAAAGTGGGGGAAGCAGTAAACTCTGCAAGCAAAAAATGAGCTTTAAGGGAAAAAACATACTAGTAACAGGCGGATGCGGCTCGGTTGGAACTGAGCTTGTAAACAAGCTTGTAAAAGAAGCAAAGGTAATAAGAATTTTTGATAATTACGAGAACGGATTATTTCAGGCACAGCAGCGCTACAAAAATCACAGCAACGTGAGGTATCTGCTCGGCGATATAAGGGACAAGGAAAGGCTGGAGATTGCAATGGAAAATATAGACGTTGTTTTTCACACAGCAGCATTAAAGCATGTCTGGGCCTGCGAATACAATCCTTTTGAGGCGGTTAAAACAAACATCGACGGGCTGCAGAACGTGATTGATTATGCAATGAAGCACAATGTTGAGAAGTTCATTTTCACATCTTCAGACAAGGCAGCAAACCCTTCAAATGTTATGGGGACAACAAAGCTTGCCGGCGAGAAATTAGTTACGGCTGCAAATTACTACAAGGGAAACAAGCGGACTGTTTTTTCATCAATCAGGTTCGGAAATGTCATGGGCTCAAGCGGCTCGGTAATTCCGGTTTTCAAGGAGCAGATCGCAAAGGGCGGGCCGGTTACATTGACTGACCCTAAAATGAGCAGGTTTGTCATTACAATGCAGCAGGCGGCGGATTTGGTTTTAGAAGCTGCCGTGCAGGCAAAGGGAGGGGAAGTTTTTATTCTGAAAATGGACGCGCTTAATGTAAAGGATTTGGCAGAAGTTATGATAGCTGAATTAGGAAACGGGAAGAAATTGCCGCTTGTAACAGAAGGCGCAAAGCCTGGGGAAAAAATGTATGAGGAGCTTTTTACAGAGGAAGAGGCAACCCGCGCCTTAGAGGAAGAGCATATGTTTGTTGTTTTGCCGCAATTAACAGAGCTTTTCGGAGTTAAGACAAATTACAAGCACCTAAAGCCGGCAAAGATCCAGCCATACACATCAAGGGACGCAAAATTGCTTTCAAAGGAAGAGGTAAAAAGCCTCTTAAAGAAAGAAGGGTTAATCTAAATTCTCATGAAAAAACCGTTCCGGTATTTTAAGGACTTAAGAGGAGAAATACAAAAGTTCAGCTACAAGGGCGCGGAGTTCAATCTTATTTTTACAAAAAAAGGCGCGTATAGGTCAGGAGATGTCCACAAATCCGCTCAGTATGATATAATATTAAAAGGCGGATTTGAAATAACAATGCGCAAAGGAAAAAAGAACGTTAAAATCCGCGCAGGAAAAAATCAGCTTGTTGTCATTCCAAAAAACACCCCTCATTTATTCAGGGCAATGAAAGACTCTGTAATGATAGAGTGGTGGGACGGAAAGTTTGAGGCGGCTTATTATATGCCGTATAGGAAGATTGTAGAGGAATCAATCGCAAGGGCAAAGAAGGGACGATGATAAAGCAAGAGCCAAGTATTGAAAAGGAACTTGAGGTAGAGAAGTTTTCAAAAATTTCAAAACAGGTTGGGTTTAATTATTTCACAATTATTGCGCAAATTTTGCTTGCGCCGCTGCTTGTTGCGCTGCTCACGAGGACGCTGACTGTTTCTGAATACGGTGTTTATTCTTTGCTGATGGTTTTTGTTTTTTTCGCAATATCGTTTCTTGAGCTTGGATTTTCGCAGTTTATAATTACAAAACTTTCCGGAGTTGAGCCGGAAAAAAGGGCGCAGCTGTTTGGGTCTATATTAAAATTTGAGACAATAATAATCGGAGTGGCGCTTGCCGTATTTGCTTTCAGCCCGCTTTCAAAATATTTCCTTGGGATAAGCGCACTCTGGCAGTATATGCCGGAGCTAAGGGTGGGAGTGGCTATTGTTTTTGTCGCAACGCTTGTGCGACTGTTCAACTCATACTTCAAATCAACAAAGCAAATCAATGTTGCAAACACCCTTGACCTTGTGTTTAATAAGGGATGGGCGCTGCTGCTATTGCTGGTTTTTGCAGTTTTCAGGAAGTTTACGCTGATGCAGGTTTTTGAGATTTGGCTGGCAGGAGCAATAGTTGCCCTTGGGATTTCAATTTATTATTTGAGAGATGAGCTGATCGCGCAGCTAACGGCAAGGATTGACATGCGATATTTAAAAAGCGCGCTTTATTTCAGCATCCCGCTTATTCTTATGATAATTTCAAACTGGTTTATTGCAATGTCCAACAGGTATGTCCTTAATTTCTACACCACAACCGCGGTTGTCGGGATTTTTTCAGTTGCATATTCGCTGATGGGCGTTGTTACAACCTTTAGCACCACAATTTCGCAGGTTATCCAGCCATATTTCACAGAGGCTTTTTCGAAAAAGGCAAAGTCGGATATCTTAATCAATGCATCGCTCAAGTACAGCCTCTTCCTTGTGCTGCCTGCAACAACAGTGGCAGTTGTCTGGAGGGAGCAGATTGTGACGCTCATTTCAGGGGCCCCTTATATTGGAGCAGCGCCGATAATTGCAACTCTTGCCCTTTATCCGCTTTTTGCACTCGTCACGTTTGTTTTCTACCAGGTTTTAATCGCGGCAAACCGGACAAGATATGTCGGGGCAATGCACCTGATGGGCGCGGCGCTTAGCATAGTGCTGAATTTTGCATTAATACCAAAATATGGGGCGCAGGGAGCTGCAATTGCAACAGTTGGGAGTTACCTGTTCCTTATGCTGGCAATGGCTATCCCAGGGATAAGGAAGGTAAAAATCATCCCAAGATATTTGAAAATTCCGAAAATGCTTTTGGCCTCGGCAATAGTCGGGGGATTTTTGCTTTTCATTAATCCGCTCGGGGCTGCTGGAAAAATCTCTGCCCTTGTTTTGGCAATTCTATTCTATCTGGCGCTTGCGCTGATTTTCAGGATATTTGGCAGGAGAGAGATGGGAATATTAAGAAAAATTTTGCCAAAATCCCTTTATCCGGTGATTGATTATTTCTCAAAGCGGTAAACGCGCATGTCCGTGATGTTTTCGCCTTTCTGGTTGAAATAAGAACTTTCAATTACCCTGCTGACTGAAAAGCCGTTTTTCAAAAAGCAATCTTTTATCATGCCGGCTGGCTTGCTCTTAAAAGTAATCGGCGCGTCTATGAACCAGACTGATTTTGTTTTTTCGTCTAGTATTTTTAGGGCATCACAGCTGTTGCTTTCATTAATCACCCCGATTGACCTGTACGCATCCGCAAATGTGGCGTTGTTCAGTAGCAGGTTTGTCGGGACTGAATAAACATTTGCGCCGTTGTTAAAGGCCTGCTCAAAATTATAGAAATAGGATGCAGACATGAGGAAAATGGGTTCGCCCTGCGAGTAGTCCTTGCTGATTTCGGAAGAAAGCGCATCCCAGTTTTCCTGCTTGCTGTCAAGCGTGTAGTAGTAATTCAGCGAAACCGCATTAAAGAAGACTATTGCCAAAAGGATTATTGCGAAAGCCGCTTTCTGAAGTTTTATGCCCCTCACCAGCTGCGGAATTCCTTCAAGTGCGCCGTATGCAACAAGCAGGTAATAGAAAGGGGAAATAAAAAGCAGGTAGCGTGTGTAAGTGAGCACTGGAATTAGAGTATGCCCGTTATTGAGTGGCAGGCTCCAAAGAAGGGCAAGGCAGATTGGCGGAAAAGCAACTGACAGGAGAAGGAGCCAGAGCTTTTCCTTGCGAGTATAATACATATGCTTTATTCCGGCGATTAAGGAAAGGGAAAAAACAGCAATGCTTGAAATAAAAACTACCAAGAACAGCCGGCTTTTCAGGTTGAATTGGAGGAAGCCAACGCTGAGCTGGTAAAAAATCAGCCCGAGCCTGGCGAAAATGTTGCTTTGGTTCGGAGCAAGCAGGGTTACTTTTGCCAGGGGATCATCCCCAAAATAAACAACCTCCGTGTATGTTTTGATTGCAAGCTGGTGGTAAAGCAGCCAGCCGGCAGGCGCTGAAAGAATGGCAGAAATTGCAAACATCGGAAATATTTTTGAAAATTTGATGCCGTATTTCTTATAGAAAAGAATTGCAAAAAGAAATTCCGCGCCAAGCAAGAAGCCCGCAAAGTAATGGGTGTAAACAGAAAGCACTGCAAATAAGATGTAAAGGGCAAAATTTCGATGGCTGGGATTTTTAAAATATTGCATAAGGAAGTAAACCGAAAGCAATGCAAAAAGAATTAACAGGGGGTACATTCTCAATGTCTGCGCAAACCTTATGTTTGCCTGTGAAATTGCAAAAATAAGCGCGGCAAACAGGCCAATTTTATCGTTGAAGAGCTCTTTGCCAAGCAAATAAATTATTGGAATTGCGATAATTGAGAGAAGCGCTGGCAAAAGCCTTAGCGCAAATGCTGTTTTTCCAAAAGCCTGAATCCAAAAGTGCAAAATTGAGTAAAAGAGCGGAGGCTGGACATCATAATACGGGTGAAAAATATTAACAAGCTCCTGAACCGGCCTTTCTGCGAAATAAATTGTCCCGCCTTCATCAGCCCTTATTGAGGCGGCTCCCAGGTTGTAAATCCTGAGTGCCGAGCCAGCCAGCACTATCAGAAGAAGGATGAGCAAAACATTTTTCCTGTCCAATTCCATAAAGCAAGATTATTAGTTCGTGAATATATTTACTTGCTTTGTTATAAACCACTCAAGCAGCTTCAAATCCCAGGACATATTGAAATTTTCGCGGTCCCATCTGTGCCTGTAAAGCTTGCCCATCAGCTTCGGGATGAATTTTGGAAGCCATGTCTTCTCAAACAGCCTTCCGATTCTTCTCTGGTCCACAAACTTTGAGGTTAAAGTAAGATTCTCCATCATCTCGGATTTGTCCTGAATCCATGGAGTGAGAAGCTGCTGCCTTGAGAATTTGCCCCATTCCTCAAGTGTTGTCGGGGGCTTGAAGCCGTTTTCAAGCGCTAAATCGTAAGCTTCTGTTCCCGGGTATGGAGTGAAGATATAAAAGGCGGCAATTTCCGCATTTGGGTTGTCATCAACGAGCTTGAGCGACATCCTTAAAGTGTCTTTTATCTCATCCATTGTTTCTGTGGGGAAACCTGTCATGAAATTATATGTGCAGACAATTCCTGTGTGTGCGAGCTGTTTGTTGTATTTTATGATGTTTTCAACAGTGACTTCTTTTTTAATCATTCGTAAAATTCTCGGGTTTCCGGACTCAAGGCCTGGCTGGATTTGGTATAATCCAGTCTTGCTCAATTTTTCATAGTCAATGTAAGCGACTGTGTCCAGCCTTGTCTGTGCTTCCCATGAAAACTGATCGTTGATTCCCTCGGCAATTCCATAAACGCGGTTTTTGTCAACAAAGAAGTGTTCGTCGTTGAACTTGACCTTGTCAAATTTCCATTTTGATCTTAAAAAGTCAAGCTCTTCCATTGTTCTCTTTGGAGACATCATTCTCCATCTGCGCTGTGAGAGAAACGGATTGCAGCAGTAAGTGCACTGGAACGGGCAGCCTCTGCTTGCGAGGAAAGAAACTGTCCCGCCAAACGCATCAATGTATCCCTGCATGTCTACAAGATGATACGGGAGAAACGGAAGCTCTTCAACATTTAAGTTGGGCGCTTCTGGATTGTTATAAATTCTGCCGTCCTTTGCTTTCATAGTTATGCCGCGGGTTTTTTTCAAATCGTCAATTGTCCCACCTTTGTCAAGAGTGTTTGCAATATCCAAAAGTGGCTGCTCTCCTTCTCCTTTTACAACAATATCAACCCACTCTGATTCAACTGTCTGGATTGGCAGGAGTGTGGGATGTATTCCGCCCCAGACAACCGGCAAATCAGGCCTTACTTCCTTTACAATTTTTGCAGTGTCGATGCTGTAATGAACCTGGTCTCCTGTTATGGAAGAAACTCCGACAAAAAGCGCGCCGTTTTTAAGCTCTGAGCGCAGTGTATCCTGCCACTGCGGGTCCATTCGCTGGTCAATAATCTTTACCTTGTAGCCTTCGCGGTCTACAAAAGTAGAAGCTGCGAGGACGGCTAAAGGCGGCTCTAGCGAAACTGTTTTTATGTCAAAGCCTGTGCGAGGCATGACGATTACTATATCTGAACCCATAGAAGTACAATCAATTGTAAAACTGTATTATATATAAGAATTTCTATTCGCTTAGGCGAATTCGCAATAATCTGGCTAGCATGCCCATTATGTCGGCAATCCGGAACTTGGACTGCTCCATATGCAGCCAGGTGGTTGGAACTTCAACTATTTTATAGCCGGATTTTTGCATTCTCCATAGTAATTCAACGTCGAATTCAAAGCCATGCGATTTCATTTTAGGGATAACCTCCTGGATTGCCTCTTTCCTGAAAACTTTTGCGCCGCACTGGGTGTCTGTGAAAGGTATCCAAAACATGAGGCGGACAAGCAAATTCCAGCCGCGACTCAAGAATTTGCGGTAAAGCGGCTGCCTGGCTAAAATTCTTGATTCAGGCAAATATCTGGAGGCAATTGCGCCATCCGCTTTTTTCTTAAGCAGTGTCCGGACTAAATGGTCGTAATCAGATGTTGAAGTGCTGGAATCAGCATCAACAAAACCAACTATGTCGCCGGTTGCAACTTTTAGCCCTTCGACTGCCCCGCCGCCCTTTCCAAGGCGGATTGGAAAAGTCAGCAAATGAACGTGCTTGTGCCTTTTTGAGTATTTTGCAACAATTTCAGGTGTCCTGTCAGTATTTCCATCGCAGACAACAATTAATTCCGTATTATACATCCGCCTGAAATACCATTCGAAAGCAGAAAGTGTTTTTTGAATTCTCTGCTCTTCATTATAGGCAGGGATTACAATTGAAAGTTTTATTTTCTGTGATTTCATTTTAGATTTTATTCAGCACCCGGAGGTTTTTAGGCACTTCCTTTATTTTTTTAGCTGGATTTCCTGCAACAATTTCCCAGGCTTTTACGTTTTTTGTTACAACACTGCCTGCGCCAATCATTGCGCCCTCGCCAATTTCAATCCCAGGAAGAATTGTTGTGTTTGCGCCGATTGAGGCGCCTTTTCGAATTATTGCGCCCTTCAAATCTGAATGATTGAGTTTTTCGCGAATTGGATACTTATCGTTTGTTATTACAACACACGGCCCGAGAAAAGCGTAATCTTCTATCACGCAGTTTTTTGGAATGTAAACATTTGACTGCAAGGAAACATTATTTCCGATTTTGCAGTCTCCTTCAATAACAACATTTGTGCCGATTAAGGTATTATTCCCAATTGTTGTATTTTCGCGGACAAGAATATTGTGGCCGGTTTTTACATTCTCTCCAATAACAACATCTGCATAAATAATTGCACCGCTGCGGATTGTGCAGTTCTTTCCGATTTTTGCTTTTTCGCTTATCATTTTTCTGTGAAAGTTGGTTAAGGGGCTCAGATTTCAGGGGCACAGGGGCTCAGAAGTTTATTACCCGTACTGAGCCCCTGATACCTGTGCCCCTGAGCCCCTTAATTTATTTCACCAACATTACTTTCTTTCCTTTTGCACTCTTTAAGCAGAGCTGCGCGATTTTCAAGGCGTATAATCCTTCTTCTCCAGTAGCAGTTGAGGAATTATTCACAAATGCCTGCAGCTCAAGAGCGAGGGGCTCGGATTTTTCAACAGGAATTTCTTTTATATCCTGCGAATTAGAAGACTTTGAAAACTCAAATAGTTTCTGTTCCTTCAAATCGCCCTGCACAACATTTTTGTCCGTTATTACTTCAATCTTTCGCTGCTTGTAGGGAGTAAGCCAGTTTGTAGTTATAGAAGCAGAGATTCCAGATTTGAGAGAAAGGTTTATGTGAGCTGAATCCTCGTGCTTGCTTGGGTTAGAGTAAGTGTTTGTTGTGCAGTAAACAGAGGAGATTTTTTGCTTAGTAAGGAAGCTGATTAAATCAATATCATGCGTCCCTAAATCCAAAACAACCCCAACATCCTTTATGCGCGGCGGGATAGGGCCAACACGCTCAATGTTTATTGAGAAAATTTTTGCGCCGTTTGAGAAAAGAAATTTTTTAAGCGCTGAAATTACTGGGTTAAAGCGCTCAATGTGCCCCACTGCAAGTTTTGCACCGGATTTTTTGGCCGCATTTATAATTGCCTTTGCATTTTTTTCAGAATCCGCAATTGGTTTTTCAACAAGAGTATTAATTCCTTGGGAAAGAGAGTAGGTTGCAACAGTTTTGTGCAAAGTAGTCGGAACACAAATACTGACAAAATCAGGCGATTCTTTTTTAAGCATTTCTTTGTAGTCTGTGTAAAAAGGATAATCTAAAAACTTTGAATTGGAATTTACATCCGAGCATCCAACCAGCTCAACTCCGTTTAACTGAGAATAAACTCTTGCATGATTCGCCCCCATGCTCCCCAAACCGATTACTGCTGCGCGCTTCATTTGAACATTAATAGTGGATTTTGTAGACCTTGACTACTCCGCTGAAACTTTTGACAAGCTCAAAATGCTCCTCCATCCCAAAGGCATCAAGCAACTGCAGCCGGACAAGCATAGTGTCGTCTACGCCCCCTAGAAGAGGAACTGCAAGCGCATAGTCTGAAGTAAAGTAAAAAGAATTGTTAAAAAAGTTGCCCTTATCATTCTCATTGGACTTTAATTTAAGCACGCCGTTATTTACATAATATATGCGACCAAGTTTTGTCGAATTGTATTTTGCTATTATTTTGGCATCTGCATCCCCTTCAGAATCAACAGTCGCAACAACGGTCACGCCGGAGCTGCCTTTTATGCTGTAAACATAGTTTGTCGAATTATCCGGCAGGCTGTAAATTTGGCTTAACGGCAGAATTGCCTGACGGGCTTCTTTTCCACTGGCTATCTGAGTTATGGAGCCATATACTGCAAACATATCAGCGCTGGTAAAGACATAGCTCACATTGTATTCCTTGAGAATTAAAAGCGCCTCTGTGGAATTGGTTGATGTAAAAAATTTTGCAAGGTCATTTACATGCTGGAAGCTCTGGCTGCCGTCTGCAACTATCGGCCTTTGAGCAAGGGCTGTAAACTCGTGCCCGTGGTCCCACCAGCTTGCAAAGATAGTTCCTTCAGGAGTATTTTCCCGGGCCCAGCTGTAAAAATCAGTGAAAGGCGGCGGCAAATGGCCGGTTGCAAATTCCGACAGAGCACTACCAAAAGTCAAAGAGTGCTGGACAAAAGGCTCCCTGTCAGTATCAGCAGGGTTATGTGTATTGGCATTCGGGAGTGCAAAAAAGATGCCGAACAAAAGTATCACAATTGCAGCGGAACGGACAAGCTTCGCTGAATCCATTTTTTTAATAAGGCCGTTGATTGCCAGTCCGGCAATGAGAGAGGCCGGCACCATAAGAAATTCAGAGGCGCGGATGGCCTTTGTTACTGCAAACAGCATCAGCACGAAAAACAGCCCTATGAAGATGGCGTAAAACCGGTTCTGCGGCAGTTTTTTCCGTGGGTTGAAAAAAAGCGAGATTCCAAAAATGGCTAGCAGGACAGCAATGGAGGCATGAATTAGGTAAATCAGTGTCCTGACATCGGCGCCGCGCAATTCAACGACTGTTAGGAAAACATTTGAAGTTCCGGCAGCAACAGAACGCTCTGCCGCTTTTATCTGGAGCAGGTTTAATGCGGTTCTTGCAATATTTGCGTGAAACGGGCTTTCAACAAGCGCGACAATTGCCAGCCCGACTCCAATAATGGAAAGGGCAACCAAATAATGCTTGTAATCTTCCTTGAGCATTGCAAGAAAAGCTTCCCTGAAAGTAGGCGGAACTTCTGCACCTTCCTTGCTTTTTTTGGGCAAATTTTGCAGAAAGCGGTAAATAAAGAAAATAAAAGCCGAGCCGATAAGCATAATCGGCAGGAAAACATAGCTGCTGGGCGATGCCATTCCTGAAAGGCCAAGGGAAACTCCTGCAAATGCACCCCATACCAGTGATTTTTTCGTCCAGGCCTTAAAAGACAGGTAAACTGTGAGAACGAACATGAATAAAACTATGGCATTTGAATCTGCAAAGGCGTAGTAGGAGGATGCTATGGTCGCGGTGGAAAATGAAAAAACAAATGCGGCTGCAAGCCCGGCGATTTCATCCTTGATTTCCCGCCCCAGCAAGAATATGAGCACAGCGGTAAGGGCAGAGAACAGAACAGGCGTGACTTTTATCCAGTCAAGCAGGCTTGAAAAAAATATTTTTGCAAAATACTTGTATGAATATGCAACGAAATAGGGATACAATTCTATGGGTGCAGCTGCGCCCTCCGGAGCATCGTGCAAAGTATCCCAGTAAACGGCTTTAAAATTCCAAGTGCAGGCAGGCTCCCTGAAACAGATTGAGCTATCAGCAAGCTGCCTTATTTCAGTGCCAGGATACCCATGTTCGTAAATTTCGTTTGCATGCCTGTACTGCCAGAAAGGGTCGCCAGGGGCAAGGGATGCAATGCCAACTGTACCCATGCGCGGAATTGCCGAGATGGCTATTATTAGCAGCAAAATTCCGTAAATTATGTTTTTTCTGTTTGAAGCAACCTTGTCCAGAAAATCTTTTAATTCAGGAGGGAGCTGAAAATACGCCTGCGGCTTTTCCTCTTTTTGTTTTGGAGCCGCGCTCTTCTGTGGCGGGGCTGAAAAAAAGTCAGATGCGCTAAATGTAACCGCTGTTTCTTCTTTCTTTTCCTCTTTCTTAGAATTTTCCTCTTTATCAGTCATAATATGAAGCTATGGGTGCAGTTTTAATTCTGGTATTTTACCCTGAACACCTTTATTTCGTCGCCGAAATTCTTCACAAGCTCAAAATTTCCCTTTACAGGATCGCCGTTGAACAGGTGCAGCCTTGTAAGGGTATTTTCCTCTATATGCGGCGGCAGGAAAAAGGCATTCCCGTATCCCGGATAAACATAGAGCAGCATGTCAATTGTTTCGTTTGTGGTATCGTTCTTCAGGTAGGCGTTTCCATTTTGGTCAAAGAACAGCACGCGGGCGATTTTTCGCGGAGGGTTGTTTCCGATAACCCAGCTTGCCGAGGAATCTGTAAAGTTGTCTTTCAATGCAAGGACAATTGTTGTTGGCAGATCCCCCCTGTCGGTCTGCAGGGTCAGGGGGTATGGAATAACAAGCCCGCCTGACTCTGTCTGCGTTACCTGGGAACGGTCAGCAGTGAGCATCTGGTAATTTTCTCCGTTGCCGCTTGCAAGGAAACTTATTGCGCCGTATTTTGAAATCAGGTCAGAGCTCGTGTAGAAATAAGCTATGTTATATTTTTTCATAAGCTCAAGCGCCCCTGTTGCATTGGTAGTGGTGAACATAATCGCAAGGTCATGCACGTGCTTGTGGTTCTGGCTGCCGTCTGCGACTGCCGGCCGCTCTGCAAGGGCAGTAAACCCGTGCCCCGGATCCCACCAGCTTGCAAACACAGTTCCTTCGGGAGTATTTTCACGCGCCCATTTATAAAAATCAAGCCAGTTCTGGCCTTCTCCGCCGCCGATTTGGCTGGCCAGCGAAAATGAGCCTTGTATGTAGGCAGGGCCAAACTGCGGCTGGCCCTTGACTGCGGACATATTTGGCATCAGCAATAAAACCAGCGCAATAAAGATTATTGGGCCGATTACAAGTATTTTTTTCAGCTTTTCCCTGTTAGGTCTGTCGTAAATGTCATAGGAAGAAGCGATTATTGAAGCAAAAATGGCAACTGGTATTGAAAAGTGCTCAATAAAGCGGTTTCCGTTCAGGCTTGCATAATAAGTTGAGACAAGCCAGATGGAAATAAATGCGATAAAGTAAAATTTTTCCTTGAATTTTTTGAGCAGGCCAACCGGCAAAAGCACAAGCGAGCTTATTGCCAGGAATATTGGG
>Ga0209541_10004611_pt1 | contig 24377 bp, 32 predicted proteins | sample RifCSPlowO2_01_FD_184027 | JGI IMG/M metagenome (GOLD analysis project Ga0209541, IMG submission 184027) | Groundwater microbial communities from Rifle, Colorado - Rifle CSP2_plank lowO2_0.1 (SPAdes) (version 2) | ecosystem: Environmental > Aquatic > Deep subsurface > Groundwater | place... | reverse complement strand
TCCTGGCGGACGCTGGTCATAACTTCTTCTCCACAAATGCACTTGTTCTTCACCTACCTGCTTTCTCACTTCTTCATGAGGAACTCCCTGCAAATCGCCATAATATCGTTCATTTAATGCGTCAGACACATACACAGGAACATCGCCCGACTGAGCGGTGTATCTTCCCCATTCTTGCATTTTCCCTCCATCAATATATGAAAACACGGGATATCTATCGGGGATATGCTCAAAAACTCTCGTCACGGTTTCCAGGCAGCGCACCAAGCCATTGGAATATATCACATCGATTTTTTCATTTGCCACTTTTGGCGCAACTTCTTTGACCTGCTCAATGCCTTCTGTTGACAAGGGATTATTCCCCCATCCCGCAAACCGTTTTTGGGTATTCCAGTTACTTTTTGAATGCCGTAATAAAAATAATTTACTCATTTATTTTTTATTTAATTCCTGTTCAATTGCCATTAATCTATCATATTTTACGATGCGCACGTCTTTGGTGTAGGCCCCGGTCTTAATAAAATCCGCCCCAACGCCAACGGCCAAATCGGCAATGAAGCTGTCCATCGTTTCGCCGCTTCGGTGGCTTACCATAATTTTCCACCCGTAGCTTTTTGCCAAATTCACCGCATCAATGGTTTCCGAAACCGTTCCAATCTGGTTTACCTTAATTATAATGCCATTGCAGGCTTTTTTGCTTTCAGCCTCTTTAATGCGTTTTACATTGGTGGTGGTTAAGTCATCCCCAATAATAATCACTTCCGGCAAAACTTTGCGGATTTCTTGGAAACCAACCCAATCCTCTTCGGCAAAGGCATCTTCAATGGAAATAATCGGAAAGCGCGCGGCCAAATCTTTATAAAAATCAATCATTTGCTGGCGGGAAAGCTGCATACCTTCTTGTGGCTCATATTTTCCATCACGGTAAAATTCGGTAGCGGCGCAATCCAGGGCGATTTTGACGTCTTCATGGCTGCCAATGGCATTTTTAATAAGTAGTAACGCCTGCTCTGCGGTGGCAATTGCCGGAGCATATCCGCCTTCGTCCCCCATTTCTGGCAAATCCCCGAGCTCTTCGAGCAATTTGGTTAATTTATTAAATACTTCACTGCCCAGCACCAAATTTTCCTGGAACGTTTTTTTCATGGGCACCACCATGAATTCCTGCAGTTCCAATTCATTTTTTGCATGCGCGCCTCCATTTAAAATGTTAAAACTGGGCAAAGGTATGGCAATTTTGTTGCCGGAAATTTCTGAAAGATGCTGGTACAGCGGTATTTTTTTAGCAGCCGCCCCTGCCCGCGCCACCGCCATGGAAACGGGTAAAATGGCATTAGCGCCAAGTCTGGATTTATTTTCAGTTCCATCCAGCGCTAGCATCACGTCATCAATTTCTTTCTGGTTAGAAGGGTCCATGCCAACCAATTTTGGGGCAATAATATCATTTACATTGGCAACGGCCTTGTTCACTCCCCGCTTGTCATCATCCCGCAATTCCAAAGCTTCATTAGCCCCTGTTGACGCCCCACTCGGACAGCTGGCAATAAATTCCCCCAACCCGGTTGTTAAAACCACCTCCACCGTAGGCTTCCCGCGCGAATCTTTTATCTCCCGGGCAATGATTTCTTGGATTTTGGACATAGTATTTTTTACTTGTTCTTCTTGATATAATTATACGCGCTCAAGGCTGCTTTGGCGCCTTCGCCCGATGCCATTACAATTTGCTTGTAGCGGCTGACGTTGCAATCCCCCGCCGAAAACAAGCCAGGCGTTTTTGTTTCCAATGTTTCAACGTTAAACATCACCTCTTTTTTATCGTTTAGCTCAACCAAATCCCCCAAAAACGCGGTTGACGGGCTGTAGCCGATTTCCACGAACACGCCGCTTACATCTAATTTCTGCTCTGAGCCCGTTGCCCGGTCTTCATAAAACGCTGCGTTTACAAATATTTTCCCTTCAATGCGCGTGATTTTGGCGTTGGTAATCACTTTTATATTGGCGTTTTTCGCCACCAGTTCCTGGTTTTCGGCATCGGCATTGGTGGTTTCGCCATACTCCAGCACCGTCACGCTTTTTACATAGTTTGATAAAAATAGTGCCGTTTCAAAACCGTTGTTTCCCCCGCCCACCACCGCCACATCTTTATTCTTAAACACCGGGCCGTCGCAAAGTGAGCAATAACTCACCCCCTTTCCGGCAAATTCTTCTTCGCCCGGCACGTTAATCAATTTTGACTTGGCGCCCGAGGTATTAATTACTGCCACTGCTTCATGCATAGCGCCCGATTTTAACGAAACAAAAAACCGGTTTTCCTTTTTTTCAATGGCGGTCACTTCATCAAGTACCACCGAAAGTTCGTTGGCCTTCAGCTGTTTTTGGTACAGCTCAACCAAATCCGGTCCCGAAATTTTTTCAAACCCGGGATAGTTTTCAATATCCACCGCTTTTTTGGCAACCTGGCCGCCAATATCCTTTGAAACCATTAAAATATTCAGTTTCTGCCGCGCAGCATATACACCGGCTGCCACCCCGGCCGGCCCGGCGCCAATAATGATTAAATCGTAAATCATTGTATAATATTCACCAATTTTCCTTCCTCAAACCCTTTAATATTTTCAACTGTTGTTTGCAAAATCCTCTCCAGCGCTTCAACCGAATTAAACGCGTTGTGCGGCGTGATAACCACATTTTCCCGTTCCATTAATACGTGGTTTTGCAGTAACACGGAAATGTCGCACGTTTTTGGAAGCTGCCCGGAAAGCAGTTCCCGCTCTTCCTTGATGTAACACTCCTCTTCCAAAACATCCAAACCTGCGCCGGCGATCATGCCATCATCCAGCGCCTTTACCAAAGCACCCGTTTCAACCAATCCCCCGCGGGCGGTATTAATAATATATGCCCCCTTTTTTAGCAAGCCTATGTTTTTTACATTTATCAAATGCCTGGTATGTTCATTCAGCGGCACATGCAAGGTGACAATATCGGATTTTTCCAACAACTCTTCCAAAGTGGCATAGGAAAACCCCAACCCTTTCGCCAATTTTTTATCTTGCTTTACATCAAACCCCAGCACCCTCATTTCAAACCCGTTAGCAATGCGCGCCACGTGCTGGCCAATATGGCCGAGCCCCACCACGCCAATCGTTTTTCCTTTCAAGTCAAATCCCCGCAAACCCTTTATGGCAAAGCCTTCTTTTTTCACGCCCTCAATAGACTGGTGCACCTTGCGCGACAAATCCAAAATCAGGGCGAAGGTGTGTTCCGCCACCGTGTTCTCGCCGTAGGTTGGCACATTGCAAACCGTAATGCCGCGCGCTTTGGCGGCCGGCAAATCAATATGGTCAAAACCGGTTGACCGGGTGGCAATTAATTTTAAATCAGGCAGGCTTTCAATAATTTCTTTCGTAATCTGGGAGTCAGTAAAAACAGAAATAATTTGGCAATCTTTTGCTTGTGCCGCCGTTTCAGCCGTTAATTTTTCCGTAAAAAAAGAAACCTCAAAATTTTGGAGTTCATCAACCAAATGCCCCTTTTCCCATTCTTCAACCTCAAAAAACGCTGCTTTCATAATCATGAGCAAGGGAGGTGCAGGAGAACGCATTCTCATGCACCGACCGCGCGATTGAATATATAAATTGCGCAAGCAATTTCTATAGGGTTCATTTTATCATTTTCACATAATCCCGCAACTCTTTCCCGAATACCGGGTCATTCAATGACAGGTATAAAAACGATTTCATCCATTTCAGTTTATCGCCGCATTCCAGCCACTCCCCTTTCAATTCATAGCCATAAATCGGGTTTCCATCGTCCAGCATGCTATTAATCACCTCGCCCAGAATAATTTCCCCTTTTTCTCCCGGCTTCGCCTTTTTCAAATACGTAAACACCTGGGGTGTCAGCACGTATTTCCCCACAATCACCAGATTACTTTTCACATCAGCCAAGGCCGGCTTTTCAACGATTTTCTTTATTTTATACAAATTGCTTGAAATTTTTTCCACTTCCACATTGCCATAGGCCGGCACCATTTCGCGCGGCAAGCTTTTTAAGGCCACCACCGGCGCGTTGCAGGTTTTAAAAATATTCATCAATTGCGCCAGGGCGGGTTCGCTGCCATGCACCACATCATCCCCGAACGAAACGGCCACCGGCTCGTCCGCAATAGTTTTTTGCGCCTGCACCAAAGCGTGGCCATCGCCAAGCGGGGTTTTTTGGGTTACAAAAGAAATGGAAATATCTTCAAAAAGCGCCTCAAATTCTTTCAACTCCGCCAGCATGGCGTCTTTTTTCCGTTTTACCAAAAATTTTTCCAGTTCCGGATTTTTTTTAAAATAATTCATGATCATTTTTTGCTTGGGGCTGACCACGAACACTATTTCCCTAATGCCCGAATTTTTCACCTCTTCAAAAATATGCTGGATAATGGGCTTATCGGCCAACGGGAAAAATTCTTTGCTCAAAACCATGGACAACGGCAAAAACCGCGTGCCCAATCCGGCTAAGGGAATAATGGCTTTTTTAATATCGGTTGCTTCTTCCATACTCACTTGATTTTAATTTTACGTAAAAATGCCGGGATTTCCCACTCTTTTTCCTGGTCGGATTGTTTGCGCTCCTCAACCTCTTCGGCTTTCTTGGCTTCCAAGGCCGTGCGGCGGATGGCCTTTTTCCCATCCGGCTCCATAATGCTTAATTTTCGGGCGGTTTCAACCGGTTCATAAGCATTGGAAAACACGGGCACGCTTTCAAATTGGGGCATTACTACCGGGGCTTTCTCTTTTTTCGCAACAGCTTTTTGCGTGCGTTTTTTTGCCTTTGTTTTTGCCGGTTTTTTTGGTTTTTTGGCCGCAACGTTTTTATCAACGGGAAGCGCTGGTGTTATTGTAACAGGCTTTTTCACCTTTGCGATTTTCGGCTCTTTCTCAACCTTACGCGGGGCGCCTGTCATCAGCAAGGTTGTTTTTATTTTATTGTTCAGCTTACCATCTTTGGAAATGCCGAAAATAATTTTTGCCTTTGTGTGGTGCTCTGAAATTGCCCTGCTGATTTTATCCACTTCCAACATGCTTAAGTTCCCGCCGCCGGCAATATTAAACAGCACTTTTTCAGCGGTGAAATTATTATTCTGGTAGAGCGGATTATTTAAAATTTCCGCCACCACTTTTTCCGCCCGGCCGGCGCCGGAAGCTTCCGCCGCGTTTAAAAACGCCATATTCCCCCTGCCCTTTAAAATGGCGCGCAAATCGGCAAAGTCAATGTTAATGACGCCGGGGCTATAAATCAAATCAATCAGGCTTTCCAGGGACTCTATCAGGCTCCGGTTAACCGTTGAAAACGCATCGGTAATGGCCGTGTTTTCCTGGATTATTTTAAAAATGCGCTCATTGGGGATGGTAATGGAAACATTCAAGGACTTTTGCAAATCCCGCAACGCGCGGCTGGCAATTTTATGCTTGTTTTTCCCTTCAAACTTAAACGGCAGCGTAAAAATGCCAAAGGTGATGCCGCTAAAATCCTTGGCCGCTTCGGTAAAAACCTGGGTTGCCCCGCTGCCAAGCCCCCCGCCCAGGCAGGCAATGAAAATGACAATGTCCTGGTTTTCAAATAATTTGGAAATTTTTTCTTTCTCGCTTTCCGCGGCCTGCTTGGCCAAATCGGTATTCAGGCCGGTTCCAAGCCCGTGTGTCAGCGCCTCGCCGAATAGAAACTGTTTTATTCCCTGCCGCTTTTTAAAGGCGCGCGCATCGGTATCCGCCACCACAAACGTGGCCTTATGCAAAGACCGCCCGATTTCAGAAACAATCGACCCTCCCCCGCCGCCAATGCCGATCACTTTTATTTTCGCCTTGAAAAAAGCTTCCGCGGGAAAAACCGCAGCATTAGCGGATGTAACGGAAACTTTTTTCCGGTGCTTTTTTGGCTTTGGCCGCACCTTTTTTTTTACGTTTTTCTTGATACGCTTTTTCATGACGTATGTATTTCCACCACCTTCACCCGTGCCATGTGGCCGGAAATGATTTCCACCATGGATTTGCCCACATCAAAATGCTCGGCCAGCAAGGCGACAATCGCGGCATTGGCCTTTCCATCAATGGGCGGGGCTTTCACATGGACTGTATAATTGGCCTCATCCACTTTTTCTATCTTGTCCTCTTTAGCGCCCGGCTTTGCCTTGATGATGATTTTCATATTTATGAGGGAGGGAGGCATAGGAGAACGCATTCTCATATGGCGACCGAGTAATTAAATATATAAATTACGAAGTAATTTCTATAGGTATTTTTTATATACAATCTTCCGGGCATTCATTACTATCTTCTTGGCAAACGCAGTTGGTACTATCCTTGGCGCACTCCAAATCAACCTGCTGGCACACGCCATCGCCGCACTTATCCGCGCAAATATGCAAGCCGCCCCGTGAGCCGGTTTCTATTTCAATCCCGCTATTTTCAAGAGGATTGTTTTCAGAGAGGGTATTGCCAGCCGGCGGCAAAGGCCCTGAAGCGCCATAGTAATACCAACCAAAAGCGCCTATTGCCAACACGGCAACAAGAAAAACAGTAACAGCGATAATGATATTTTTTTTATCGGGTTGGAACATATTTTTTGGTGGGCCCGAAAGGAATCGGACCTTTGACCTCTGTCTTATCAGGACAGCGTTCTACCACTGAACTACGGGCCCACGTTATTAATCAAACTGTACCAAAAAAATCCGTATAAGTCAAAAGCGCCCGGATAAGGGCGCTTGCGGCATCCACACGATATTTATTCTTTTTTGCTTTTACGTTTTTTAAAAATACCGGCCAAAAAGGGAATGCCGGAAAAAATACTAGCCAATCGATCAAGGCGGCGCTGAAGCTCAATGCTTTCCTCTTTCACGTTTTTGGCAAACAATTTTACCGCTTTTACAAACCGGATAATTTCATAGCAAATAACCGCCAAAAATGCGCTAACTAAAATAACGGCAAACGCAACGGTGACATTAAAAAATATTTGCGACAGTTCTAGGATGCTCATGATGTTATATTACCTTGCCTTGGTTACGAATTCAAGGATATTGGCCATATCCGCCTGGCGATACTTGGAGTATAGCACAATAATTGCCACCGGTTTTCCGCCAACGTTAAAAACCGAAGCAATAGACTGGCGGGCTTCTGTCAAATACCCTGTTTTACCGCCAATGAATCCAGGTGATTGGTAAAACACATTCAAGTTTTTGAATTTGAGCAACCGGCCAGTGGGGTCTGGCAGCCAAAAATCAGTATCCTTGGTGGTTGCCAATATTTCCGGATGGTTTTGGTAAATGTATGCCATTAATTTGGCCAAATCACCGGCCGTGGAACGGTTTTGCAAACTTAAGCCGTGCGCATCTTCAAAATGGGTATCAACCATGCCAAGGTCTTTGGCTTTTTGATTCATTTTTCCTATAAATATTTCCGGGCCGGCCGTATGCGCCAACGCTTCAGCCGCGTCATTGGTTGACTGGACCAAGCTGGCACGCAGCAAATCCCGTCCGGCCACCACGGCTCCCAAAAAAAGTGACGGGCTATAGCCCTGCGGCTTGAGCATGTCGCTTGTCAACGCTATGGCGTTGACAAGGTCATTGTTTTCCGTGGCTACCACCGCGTTCATTAATTTGGTAATGGAAGCAATGGGAAACTGCCCCGTGCTATTTTTGGCAGAAATAATTGCGCCAGTAGTAAGATCAACGGCAATATACGAACCCGCCGAAGTGTCTTGCTGCAGTACCATATCAGTCAACAATAATTGCAGCTGCTTGATTTGGGCTTGCAGCGCCAGAATTTGCTGCTCGCGCACTGTTTGCGCGTGTACCGCTGCCGGCATGCAAAATGCCAGCCCCATAACCACGCATAACAATAACTTCTTCATAGCTGCAATATACCACATATGCTATGATAACAACATGAATAAATTCCCCAAATATGCCATTACCGCCTTTGGTTTTGCGGCGGTGCTCTATCCCCTGTGGGTGCGCTTCCAGCATCTGCAGTGGGACGCAAGCCTTGAGGGCATCGCCTTGAACCTTTTCCCGTTTTTCGGGCTAGCAGCAGTTGCCATGCTATGGATACATTCCATCAGCGGCGCGTTTGAACTGTGGCTGCGCCAGCATATTAATTTTGACCGGTTTGTGGACATCACCGCCAAGCTTATCTTGATATGCCTTGTGATGCACCCGTTATTGCTGTTTGCCGGAGTCGGTTTTAACATCAGCAACATCTTTTTTTACTACGGCACATTATATGTGTGGCTTGGCATTATTTCCTGGCTTTTGCTTATCATTTATGACATTACCAAACCCTTCAAACAACAAGGGTTTTTCGCCAAACATTGGAAAAAAGTATTAGTCATCAGCAATATGGGTTTTTTGTTAAGCTTTTTCCATTCGCTGAACATTGGCAGTGATTTGCAAAGCGGCCCGCTGCGGGTACTTTGGATTTTTTACGGCGTTACCGGCGCCCTGGCCATTCTTTACACGTACGGAATTAAACGGTTTTTAGCCAAATAATTTCTCTTTGTACACCTTTATAAAATTAGGGATTTGCGAATGCATTTCTCCCGGCGCTGGCATTGCGCCAAATGCAAACCATTTTAGCTCATCAAATTTGTGAGGTTCGCCATTACTGACCATATCCGGATTCACCTGTACCTTGAAATCAAACATAATCCAGTGGGTTTTCTGGCCGTTATGTTCACGAAAAACGGTCCGATAACCTAAAAAATCCGACTTTATAATATCGGTGCAGTATTCTTCCTTGATTTCTTTTTGCAGCGTTTCTTCCACCGTTTGGCCAATTTCAATGCCGCCAGCGCCAATATCCCACTTTCCGTGTTCGTCGCGCGCTTTGGCACTGCGTTTTGACATTAAAACATTCCCCTTGCCATCGTGGCAGAAGAACGCTACCGCAATACCAATATAATCAATTCCTTTTTGCATTGTTAATTAAATTTAGCTTCTCCTTCCTGGCCCAGCTTTTTATCTCCCCTTCCCGCTTCCTTGCCTCGCCAAATGTTTCAAAACTTTCTGAATATTTCAAAATAACCGGGCGGCGGATTTTGGTATAATGCGCTCCAGATTTCAAACCATTATGCGCCTTGAGCCTTTTTTCCAAATTATTGGTTGAACCGACATACAAAGAATTATCCGCGCATTGCAAAATATAAACATGGTACATGCTATGCATTCCGCTCAAACAATTGTGAAAACTTCAATTTCAAAAATCCAAAAAGATATATAATTTCTAAAATGCCGGCGGTGTTGACCACCAAAAATGCTAAAAACCACCACTGTTGGCCGCGGCGTGCGGCGTGCCACAAAGCAAGCCCCTTCCAAAAAATGCTCCACAGCGCCACAATGCCCACGGCAAGCCCGAATGCTGGCAGCCATGGCCAAATACCCATACCCATCGCTTCATTAAAATAAAAACCGTTCATAGTGATGAATGAGTTGAATAATTATACTCCATTATACCCGTATTTATATCGCTTTGGCAAAAATTACCAGGCGTTCTGTGTATGTTTTTTGGTCACCTAACCAATCACCACTGCAGGTAATAAGATTTAAATATACTCCATCGTCTTTGTTGAATACCTCCTCCGCGGATTCATCGGGGCTGTAAGTTCGGCTTCCCGTTACCACAAACGAACGGACTGCTCCCCTATCATCTTCCACATCTATCCGGCTGCCGGTTTTCAGGTTGCGCAAATTATCAAACACGGAATTCGCCCCCGACTGCCACGGGCCGTAATGGCCGGTAATCACCGCGCTACCCTGTGTTCCCGGCCGCGGGCCAAGCTGAAACCACGCCACTTCGTGGGGCGTTGTTGGCGCATCAACATTCCCCTTGGCATCCAAAGCAACGTGAATAATGCTGGCATCAACCCCGATGCTTCCAATGATAAGGCGCGCGGGCAACCCGGGGCCGTGCTGGGCGTTGCCGCCGGTTTCCGGTTTGTTTTCCGGCGTGCCAAGTGGCGCCGGCCCATTGCCATACGTTGCAAAAAGCAGCACGCCTGATGCCAGCAATATGGTAAAAATGATACTAATGAAAAACGGTTTTTTTGACATGGGTTGTATGTAAAAGATACTAATGCGTTAAAGGCCGGGCCAAAGGCCCGGCCTTTACTCTGCTAGCGTTTTACCAACCATACCTGCTTACCAATAATGACTGCCGAGAAAATGGTGGCAAGCGCTATGCCTGCTGCCGCCAAAGCCTTTGGCCAGAGTGGCTCTTGTGACATTGGCCCAAACCCCGTGTTTGGCAATCCCGGTGTTACTGAGACAGGATTAATGGTAAATAGCAACGCGTTGGAAGATCCTCCTCCAGGACCCGGATTCTCCACGTAAACCGCATGGGTTCCGGTCATGGCAATATCTGAAGCGGGAATAAACGCCGTCAGCTGGTTGCCTGAAACAAACGCGGTTGCACGGGCAAATCCGTTAAACCGGACGGTTGAGCCCGGAACAAAATTGCCGCCATTAACCGTCATCGTAAAGCTGCTACCCCCTGCCGTTGCCGATGTTGGGGAAATGGTGCTTACCGTTGGCATTGGATTCGCGCCAAGAACCGTAAATACCTGCACGTTTGAAGTTCCCCCTCCCGCAGCGGGGTTAACAACCACCACATTGAAATTGCCCGAAGCGGCAAGATCTGATGCGGGGATTAAGGCAGTTACCACGCTGGGCGATACGTAGGTTGTCGCTTTCGCGGCACCGTTAAAGTATACCACCGAGGTAGATTCAAAATTACTGCCATTGACGGCCATGCTAATCGCCCCGCTGCCCACGGCTGCGAAGGAAGGCGATAGGCTGGTGGTGCTTGGTTGGGCAGCCATTGCCGCCAAAGGCACCATGCCCATCAATACGGCGCTAGACACCGCCATTGCGATTTTAGAACGGATGTGTTGAGTGTTCATAGGTCTTATAGTGTATTAATCTTATTTGTATAAGTTCGACCTTTCTATGACCATGAGACGTACGAACACGGTGAAACCTTTCTTTATTGAAGCACGGCGAACACCACGAAGCGCTGGGAATATGTTTGCTGGCTTGGTAAATATTGCCCATGGCAGGTGATAATATTCAGGTAAGCCTTGCCGGATTGATTGAAAATTTCAGGGACTACTTCATCTTTGCCGTAAACACGTGTTTCTTGCACGATAAAAGTGCGCACCGTTCCCTGCTGGTCGGTAACCGATATTTTTTCTCCGGCGCGTATGGTGTGCAAACGGTCAAACACCGAACTGGTGCCGTTACGCCATATTCCCGTATGGCCGGAAATAACCGCGCTGCCCTGCTCGCCCGGCCGCGGCCCCGCCGAGAACCAGGAAACATTTTTAGCGCCCTCCGTCACGCCAACGGCCCCATCGGCGGTAAGGCCGATGTGTTCAACCTTAGCATTAACACTAATGGCGGGAATGCTGAACCTGACCGGCTTGCCAACCGGCACAGAGGCGGCAGGCAATGATATCGGTGTTGATGGCATCGTTGCGGATTGCAACCCCGGCTTTTGCACAAACTCCGGCACAGCCACTTCTTCTACCGGGGCTACGGTTTTTGAAAATCCCAAAGAAACCATGCTAATGCCGGCAGAAGCTTGGCCATTATTTCCGGCGACAGTAACTTGCCCGGCCATCAATAACCCACCCCCAAAAAAAAGAGCCGCTCCAAAAAGAAGTAGTCTTTTTACCAATATATGTTGTTTCATAGCGCCATTATACCACCCGCATCCAAAAACGCAAGATTGCCGTTTAGCGCGAAACTACCGGATGATAAGAAAAATATAAGCAATATATACAATCACAAAACAGGCTCCCTGCCATCGTTCAATCACGTGGCGTTTTCCGATGAATAAAACCATAAAAAGCAAAAGGGTGGCAATGATGGCCATGATGACATCCCGCATTAAAACGGCAGAAAACGGCAAGGGATTGATGATTGAACTTACCCCTAAAATCCAAAACAAGTTAAAAATGTTTGAACCCACAATATTACCCACCGCGATATCGGTATTTTTTTTATAAGCGGCAATGGCCGATGTTGCCAGCTCCGGCAAAGATGTTCCGATGGCCACAACCGTTAATCCGATAACCGCCTGGCTTAACCCTATTTGCTGGGCAATCACCACCGCCGAGTCCACAATCCATTTGCCGCCAAGCGTCAAACCCGCCAGGCCCACAGCTACCATAATGCCGGAGCGGAAAAAAGAACTCACTTTAATGCCATTTGCTTCTTCCGGCTCTTTTACCCCCTCCGCCCTGCTGATGCCAAAGGTGTAATACAGGAAAATACTGAAGAAAGAAATAAGGATAAGCCCGTCAATGCGCCCTAGGCCGGAAAATACTCCCCCGTCAATCAATCCGTCATTGACCATGATGGCGGTTACGATAATCGCCAACAAACCCAGCGGGATTTCTTTCCATACCGTTCCCTGCCCCACCGCCAGCGGATAAATCATGGCTGAAATTCCCAGAATAAGCAGGATATTAGCGATATTGCTTCCCAAAATATTGCCGATGGCAATATCGGTATTGCCCTGGATGCTGGCAAAAATATTAACAATCAGCTCCGGAGCGGATGTGCCAAACGCCACAATCGTAAGCCCGATCACCAGCGCCGAAATGCCGAATTTTTTAGCGATTGACGAAGCCCCATCAACCAAAAAATCCGCTCCCTTGATAAGAAGGCCGAATCCGGCCACCATAAAAATATAGGGTAGCATATTCACTATGGTTTTAAAATGTTTTAATTAATAGGATATCAATATAGTACCCAAAAACCGCTCTGAAGGCGATTTTTTTGGCGGCTATTAACCACAGGCGCATTGTGTTTCTGCTTTTTTGCAACCAGCGCACTTTATTACGCAGTGGCTTTCTCCACAGGCATGGCTTGGGTCGTGAGTTGCCGATTCAGCGCCGCACATATCGCATTTGTATGCCATAGGCGCATCTGAAGCCATCCCGCACTTTTTACAGTTTACGTTTTCCATAGATAGGTAATAATAGGTTAATTTTTCCGACCTTTATAATAAACTCTCTTTACTTTGCTGTGCACCTCGGTCTAGAACCAAGATTTCAGTAACAAATTAGGTGGTTTTCCGGATTATAAAATGATGCGTCTCGGTCAGGCTATGCAACCTCAAGTCCCACCTTTTTATTACGACAATCAACAATCGCTTTATAATTAAACTTCTGCATAAAAGTGATTCCTAAAAGAGGCCAACCTTCGGATATAAAAATTGTAACATACAAACGCTGTCCTTCCATCACGGCAATAGCAGTCGCGGTTTCCATGGGTACAACTCTATTTCCTGCTATTCTTACGGGCATCATAGCAGATACATCAAGCCCAAGATCTTTCGCAATTTCTGGAGTTACAACCAAATCTCCAGTAAACCCTGTGTCGAGTATAAAATAAGGAGCTTGCACAGATTGATTCCATGCAATAACGGCGGGAACTACTGGTTTATCTCCATCTACAAATTGACCTTCAATCATTTTATTTTTTATAAATCAAATGAGCCATCGTCTCGGCTGCATCAAATCCTATTTTTACTACATAAAAAACTTTTCCCGGATACTTAGCTCTAGCAGCTACGACAGCCTCTGCGCTAGTTGAAGCTAAAAATTGCTCTTTACTATCAATATCTATCGCAAGAAACTTACCGATAGAATTTTCTTCGTATTTTTTCTTAACTTCTTGGTAAATCAAAGCTCCCTGCGAAGCTACTTTCGCTAAATCTGTATTCTTAATGAGTTCTTCAGGAGTCATATATTTTTATATTACCAATTTACGATTTAATAATCCAATTTCAAGTGCTATGTTCCCTGGTCTAAAATTAAGATTTCAGGAACAAATTCAGGATTTTCCTGGCACTTGGCACTGGCGGGTATCGGTCGGGTTAGTTAAGCAAAATCCCGGATGTTGAATTTATTTTTATGTCCTCCATATAATTTTGGGTATTTTTCTTTAAGTTTTTCATCGGTATTTAGGTATTCAAACTCTTCGGTGTTATTTTTAAATATGTATTCGAAATAATGGGTCTCGAAAATGGGGACAGAAAATGGGGACAGCCACTATTTTTCAATTCTCTTTTGAAAATTTTTCGTATGCTTGCTGGACTATATATATAGCGTATTCAAGTTCTTGTTCGCTATTGATTTCAATGGAAGAGATGTGCTGGCCATAGAACTTAACACTGTTTTCATAATAAAACACTTTCTTATCAGGGTCTTTGAAATCCTTCGGTTCGCTGCGCGTAAAGTCCAAGCGGATTTTACTTCCGGAAACATGGCAATAAAAAATATTCCTCCAATTACCCGGCAACTGAAAAGAAATATAGGATTTAGTTGGGTTCGGGGTGATATTAGGATCAATGATAGAAATTTTTTCTTTTAATTTTCCATAAAATTTCTTGCCATTACCGTCCGGCTTACTGGCAAGATATTCTTCTTCTGAATACGTTTTTACCTCTTTTGATATTTTACGCACTTCACTGCTTGAAATACCCAGTGTTTGTATGGAAACTTTTGTGCCCGGACGCTTCACCTGCGAATACTGCAGTAAATCCCCTTCGTATCTGGCAACTTCCCATAATTCTATGGGTAAATCCTTAAAATTAATCGCCTCAAGCTGATGCGGAGTAAATGACCTGGTAAGAAAAAGAACCCTCATTTGGGACCAATCAAAATCTGACTTGCCCTTTTTATCCTGGAACACCTTATTGAATTCCAGCACAAATTCAGCCTGGTTATTTAATACGGCTCTAGACTAGATATCCAACCTAGCCACGATATTTTTTAATGATATTCCACAGTTCTTTTTTAAGTATAACATTTGATTTTCCGTACCGCCATTCAGATTCTTTTAAATGCAGTTCGAAATTCTTCTTGACGCCATTGAATTTTGCAAAACGTCGTTTAGTAAAGCTCCAGAAATTCTCGATGCCATTGATATGAATTCCATTGCCTTTTGAAAATTCATTGTCGCCATGATTGACCCGAAAGTGCTTGTCATATCCCACGTCCACGAGTCCATCGTATGAGCGCCAGCCGTCGGAGTAAATAGTGGTAGAAGTGTCGATTTTCCCTCGTATAATGGCGTTTAAAACGTCGCTGGTGCAGTTAGGAATGATTTCTGTATAGACCTTGCCATTACGTTTTAAAATTCCGAACACCGGTTGTTTGCGAGTGCCTCGACCACGTTTTAATTTACCATGAAACCCACGTAATCTTCTGGCTCCAAAATACGCTTCATCCACTTCCGCTTCGCCAAAAATCTTTTCACATTCTTGCATTTGGTGGGCATAAATCGCCAGACGAAATTTCTTAAACCAAAGATTTATCGTGTTGCGATTTATGCTCATCAAACCGGCTGTTTTTGATGCCGGAATATCGAAGCAAAAAAGGGAAATAATTTGTTTAATTTTAAAATTCGTTAATTTGGCTTTTTTAAACTTGATTCCCGTCATTTTTCTATTATATCATGACTGATATCTAGTCTAGAGCCTTAATACCAGTGAAAGATAAGCAAAACCCTGGTCTATGACACTTATGCTTTTTTCTTTTTTGTATTCAATAACCACAAACGTATTAAGATCCGGATCATATGCCAACGTGTCTATACGCAAACCATTGTGCTGGAATTCACTGGCTACAAATTCCAGCCCGAATATTTCTTTGATATTTTTCTCGGTCGTCTCCTGAAGTTCCCGCTCCAAGGAAAAAGACGCCTCCCTTACCAGACTTAATCTACTATGTTGTTTTTTAAAAAGTGGCATGCTTCTATTTTACCATTATCGCGATTTCCACACTTCTCCGCAAAGCTGCGGGACTTGGACTTCGCTTCACTAGAACCAGTTTAATAACTTTATAACTTTTTAATTAATCCAACCCTTGCATGGCTTGACTGGTAAAAATTATCAAATTTTGTAAAAACTTCATAACCGTGTTTAATATAAAAAGCCTCTGCTTCGTAGGCCGCTGTCCACGTCCAAATATACGTTACTCCAAGAGATTTTATCTTATCTTCAAGTAGCTCTAATAGCTTTTTACCATGGCCACGCTTGCGATAGTTTTTTTCTACCAATAAATCACTCAGATAAAAATAAGGATTATATCCCTCGCCTTCTTTATGCGCCAATCCGCTTGAAGCACCCACAAATTTTCCATCTTCTGTTGCAACAAATCCGAAACGTTCTTGTTTTTCCGGAGGATTGCCAAACTCTAACCCATGCTCATTAAAAACAGTTTGCTCTCGTTTGTACTCCGCATCGGTCATCTCTCGGAACTCAAATATTATCGGCATAAAATGATATTTTTAAAAACTTGATTGTTCCGGCGCCATATTTCTCCGCAAAGCCGACTGGCTCGGTAGAGAACCTTGATTTTAGGAACAAATTATAACTCCTTCTCTACACTTAGACTGACGCGTCCTGATCTGGGATCTTTTTAAGATGTTTTACAAAAATAATACTCTTATAAGGTCTCTCTCCCATCCATTCTTCATCTCTTTCTATGCGCTCCCCTTCATCCGTGTAACCCCTTTTCGGATTAGAGTAATATTCAACCGCGTCTTTATTCTTTTCCTGAGTACTTATTCTTATGGTTTCAGCACCAAAAACATTTTGCGCTTCTTGTTCTGCAAAATATAATAATTTTGTCATAAATCCATTGTTCTGATACTTCTCAATAGTAGCAATCGTACCAAATTCCACCGTATTAGGACGTTCTCGGTCGATACCAAAATCAATATGCGCCACAATTTCACCATCAATGGTTAAAATAAGTGAAATAAATTTATCCGGCTCTTTAAAAATATTTTCAAATTCCCCCATATCTGGATCTTTACTGAGGTCGTATTTCCTTTCTCCCCTTTCCATCCTGTGCACATGCTTGTCCCTTTCAACTACTTGAACTCCCTCCATATCTTCTGGTCGGGCATATCTTATAACACCGCTATATTCAAGGCCTTTTTCACCCCTAACGCCTTCTCTATCAACCCATTCAAAAGTATGAAGAATTTTAGGTTCTATTTCGGCTTCGCTACTTTGCTCTTTTTTAATTTCCTCTAACATGCTTGAATTATTGACGTTTTAACGTGGTCAAGTCACCTGACTTAGCATATTTAAATAAGGCATCTTCTTGATGCGCCTGAGAGCGCATCCGCGAAGTGAATTTAAGCCTTTTTTAAAATGGCTATTTTAAAAAACTTCAATTCAGCTGCGGGACTTGGACTCGAACCAAGATAACATCCTTCAGAGGGATGTGTCCTACCATTAGACGATCCCGCAATGCGATAAACTCGAAATCCGAATATCTAAATTCGAAACAATTTTTGAATTTCCTAATTTTGAAAATTCTGATTTGTTTCGGATTTGGTGCTTCGTGCTTCGGATTTACACCTTAAGATACTTCCTCACCACAATGAAGCTTGCTACCACTCCAAGCCCCACTCCAACCCCAAGCTGGATTAGGATAATCACGAAAATATTGGTAATGAAATATCTGAACAAAGAAAAACCCGGCATGACAATTTCCGATACCCCGGTTAAAAAATAGGCAAAGCAGAAGGTGGCGGTAAAGCAAATCACAAACGCGATAAGCCCGAACAACGCCCCTTCAATGATAAACGGCGCCCTTACAAACCAGCTAGATGCCCCCACAATACGCTGGGTGGCGATTTCTTCTTTGGAAGCGTTGACCACCAGCTTGATGGTATTAAACACCACCAAAATGGCAACCAGCACCAGTAAAATGCCCGCGCCAATGCCGAATTTATTGACATTAGAGGTGATGGCAAATACCGTTTCTATAGTATCTTTTTTCTGGGAAAAATCAACTTTCTGGACAAACAGGCTGAACTGTGGCTGCTGCAGGATTTGGGCGATTTTTTCGTATTGCCCGGTGGTTGGGGTGGTGATGATATTTAGCGCGGGCAGAAACGGGTTATCCCCCACTTCGCTTAACGCCCGGGCCAGCGTTGGATTGTCTTTATGCCTTTCGTTAAAATCCGCCAGCGCCGCTTCGCGTGAAACATATTCAATGCTGGTAATTTCGGGGGCCGCGGCCAGCAAATCCTGGCGCACGTTTAAAATATCGCCTTCGACCGTGTCGGCTTTGAAATAAGCGGTAATGTCAATTTTATTTTGGACGGTTTCAACCAAATATCCGTTCACCCCGCGCAAAAAGAACAGCCCGGTCACCAGTAAAATGATGATGGCCAGCACAAAAATAGCGGCCAAGGCCATGCCTTTATTGCGGTAAAAATCCTGGATGGCGAAGTGGAAAACCCTCTTAAAATTTGTCAGCATGATATGAATGTTAAATTAAGAAACGCCCTTTTGCCTCATCCCGGATCAAACGGCCATTTTCTATGGTGATTACCCGTTTGCCAAGCTTGTTGATGATTTCGCGGTCGTGGGTTGATAAGATAACCGTTTTTCCGGCGCGGTTGATTTTTTCCAGCAGGCTTAATACTTCATAGGCATTATACGGGTCCAGGTTCCCGGTTGGCTCGTCGGCGATAATCACATCCGGGTAATTCACTAGCGCCCGGGCAATGGCCAGCCGTTGCTGTTCGCCGCCGGAAAGCTCATCCGGGAAATTTTCCACTTTTTCGGAAAGCCCGATAACCTCCAACACCTTGGGTACCTCGCGCCCGATTTCCTCATTATCCCTACCGCCGGCTTCCATGATATATGCCACGTTTTCGTACACGGTTTTATTGCCCAGCAGCTTATAATCCTGGTACACGGCTCCAATCTTCCGGCGGATTTGCTGCAAGCCCCCGCTGTCCATTTTGCTGATGTTGTGCCCGTTGAAAAAAACGCTGCCGTACGTAGGTTCTTCCAGCCCCAAGATCATTTTAAGCAAGGTGGTTTTGCCAGCCCCGGATTTGCCAACAATAGAAACGAATTCTCCCGACTGCACGTCAAAAGAAATGTCTTGCAACACGGTTATATTGGGCTCATAAATTTTAGTGACTTTTTGGAATTGGATCATTATATTTTAAGCTCCGCCTGGATGAATGCTTCCAAATCCCCATCCAGCACCTTTTCCGCTTGCGAAGTTTCGAACTGGGTGCGCAAGTCTTTCACCATTTTATACGGGTGAAGCACATAGCTGCGGATTTGGTTTCCCCATGAAGCTGAAATGTTGTCACCCTTAATCTCTTTCAGTTCTTTTTTGTGTTCGCCTTGCTGCAACTGATGCAATTTGGAATATAAAATTTTCATGGCGTGTTCACGGTTGCGTCCCTGGCTGCGTTCCGATTGGCTGGCAACGGCAATACCCGTTGGAATGTGCGTAATCCTTATGGCTGACTCGGTTTTATTCACATATTGCCCGCCCGGGCCGGATGCCCGGAACGTATCAACCCGCAACTCTTCCGGCTTTATTTGCAATTCGGCACTTTCCTCAATTTCCGGCATTACCTCAACTAAGGCAAACGAAGTGTGGCGCAATTTCTGGGCTGAAAACGGGGATTGGCGCACCAGCCTATGCACCCCCGCTTCTTTTTTCAAAAAACCGTAAGCGTATTTTCCCTTGATTCCCATGGTCACATTTTTGGTGCCAATGCGGCCATCGGGCCCGCCGCCTTCGCCAAATGATTGGTGCAAAATGGCAGCCTCAAAACCCCGTGTCGCGCAATAACGCTGGTACATGCGCAGCAACATGGTCACCCAATCCTGGGCATCCACCCCACCCGCGCCGGAAAAAATTTCCACAATGGCATTATTTTTATCATATTTTCCGGATAAAAATACCCTGAACTCTTCCCTTTCAACTTTCACCCTTAACCTTTCAACCGCACCTTCATCAACCTGCCCCAAGGCGCTTAATTCTTTCAAATCCTGCAGCTCTTTTTTCAAACCTTCGATGGTTTCCAGCTCTTCTTTTAACCCGGAAATGGCCTGGCTGGTCTTGGCCGCGTTTCCGTGGTCATTCCAAAAATCCGGCGCCGCGGTTTCCAGTTCCAATTCTTTTAACTCTTTTTCTTTGGCAGCAATGTCAAAGCCGGTCCACCAAATACTGGACTTTCTGTTCCAACGATTCAAATTGGAAATCGGTGTCAGCCATAATTGGTGGATTTACTATACATTTAAAATATCATACTTTTTGTAAAGAAAAAAGCCATGGGTGAAAATATCACGCATGGCCCTATAAGAAGGCGCCAGGAGCAAATCCCGGAAGTCTAAAAGACGGCTGGGGTTTGTAGATTACTTTCCCAAGGAGTACACCCGAATTCGCACCCAATCCTTGGCTTCGCCTTCAGTGCGATACAGGTAAACCTTGTCCACCAGGAACTTCATGCTGGCTGGTAACGAAAGCAATGCGATCATCTCATCCTTGGTAGATTGCGGAATATTACCGTAGTATAGGCTCAAATGGGGCATATAGACATTCACATCCTGAACGCCGAATGCTTCCAACGCCTTCTGATGGTATTCTTCCATCGTTAGGTTGGGTTCTGCCTTGCAATACAAGGCACGGAAGTAGGCGTCTTCGAAACGAACCTCTTTTGGTTCAACCTCAAACGGCGACATCACAGCCACGAGCTGTTGAGTCTTGGTAATCAGCTCTGCTTCGTCGGCTTTGGGAATCCTTGCCAACAGGGTTAAGTGTGGCTCAAACTTCACGCCGCCGTATTTGTCGGCGAGTACGTTAATGATGTTTTGTAAGCTATCAAAAAGTTCTCCTGATGGCAGGAAGAACAAATGATAACCAACCGTTTTACTCTCTTTGGGGTCAAACATATCTTGAATCTCCTTTTTTGATTACGAGTTGTATTTTAGCTTATTTCCAAAGAAAAGCGAAGTGGTTAGCTTCGCTCTGTTTTTTTTGCGAGGAGTTAGCTCTTGCTACGAGAGCAGGACGAAGCCACCAAAAATCGTTAGCAAGAGGATGGCGATAAGGTAAAGTGCCAAAAACCAGTCACTGATTTTTTCTCGCCTGTCCAGGTAAGCAAAATACTCCTGAACAGTGTGATCCTCGTCGTGATCGTGTTGATTCTGTGGCATGCTGTTCTCCTTTGATTGGGCTAGGGTTTGATTAATGTTGCAACAAGCAACATAATCCAGAGTGCTAACATTCCGATGTACACTAGGGTAATACCCTTGGTGTGCGTAGCAACAAACTCAAACCGCTTGGGCGAGATTTCGGCAATCCGATGTAAAAATCCATGGGCATTACCCAGCTGGAATTCCAGCTCAGTGCCCCTCTTAAGCAAACTACTAAAAAGTTTAATCGTTCGTCTCTCGATCACAGCTAGTGCTCCTAAAAACAACATCGCTACGAGAAAGACGATAAACCCTTGGAAATAACTTTCTTTCACAACCTGATTGTAGGTGGTCAGCAGTGCTGACTGGATGCTCATCGCAAAGGCGGCGACAATGAAACGGAGACTGACGAAGAACTTGTACCCGTCAAACACCAACTTATACTCATCCCGAAGATTATCCTGGCTTGGCAGTTGTGCGCTCAATGCAGACTCCTTATGAAATTGTGAAAGGGCGTATACTTTCATAGTACCACAATATAATCTAAAAAGCAAGCTCCCTGATTTCAGCAGTTTCCAAATGTGGAATTTTTCTGTGCTGGCTTACCGGTTTTTTTGAGAAATGAGTATGTAGAATTTGCAAAACATCACCGTGGGAAACAAGGAGTATTTTCTTATCTTTGTATTTTTTATCTAATTGGGCAATAACAGCAAGGGTTCTTTTGAGAACTTTATTTGGGCTCTCTACTCCCCTGTGCTTGTGATTTGGATTCTTCTCGTCGTGTTCCCAGGCTATTTTTATGTTATCCAAAGAAGTCTTATCAAACTTCCCAAAATACCGTTCCCGTAATTTTTTATGGAAATTTATTTTTTTAACACCAAGCAGTTTTCCGGCTATTTCTGCCGTTTCTTTGGCCCGTAGGAAATCAGAGGAGTAAATGATAACATCAGAGTCCAATATCTTATTTTTTTTGTTTTTTGAAACTGAAATCTCAACCTGCTTTTTCCCTTTTGGCGAAAGCCCAAAACTAACCGTACCATCTTTTGGATGGCTCAAAAGGACGTGCGCAACATTGGCTTTGCTTTCTCCGTGGCGGATAATAAAATATCTATTGTTAAGTTTTTTTAAATTTTCCATTTAGTTTCAAATTTTCAGTGAGCCACTTCGCAGATTTGCACTGCGGACCCCCACTTTACGAAAGTGGTGCTCTGCTAGCTGAGCTAAAGTGGCAATTTTTATTACTTAAAAAACATTCCCGAAGCCCACCCCATCCAAGCCTGCCAAAACGTTTGTTGCGCGCCTGCCGCTTCAACTTCCACGCCGGTTTGCACAAACGAAACCACCTGTTCACCGGGCTTTTGCAAGTCCAACTCTTCCCGCGCCACCTTTTCTATATACTGCTCATCATCCGATTTTGCAATGCCCTGCTCCAATTGGGTATTTTTTTGCCGCATTCCCTGGATTTTATTTTCCAAACTCGTTACCTGGTAATCCAGTTCTCGTTTTTTTTGGTACATGCGAAGATTAGCAACCACCAAAACCCCGGCAATAATCAAAAGGCAAACGCCGCCAAGCACGATCAATACCATTCCATGCGGATGTTTCTGTTTTTTTTTCTTAAAACGTGATAGCATGATGGTATAAAATAATGCTCGGCCAAATGAGAATAAACAAAAAGAAAATACTCAAAGGAATTTGGATTGCCCTTATCAGCATGGTGGGAATCAGCATGGTTGCTTTTTCCGTGGGCGTCGGATTTCTGCGCTAATCAAAAGTTTTACAGGGCAAACACGTTTTTGATCACGCTTTCATAGGTTGAAAGCATTTGCCGGGCGTTTTCCAGATCCAGCGAATAGTCGCTATTATACACAATTTCGTTGCGTACGTTATGGGCGGTAACAACGTCGGGGTAATTGGGTATTTTGGGTTTGGCGCCAGCCAGCAATTCTTCAAACGTTTCCCCTTTGTACTGTTTTTCTTCCAATACTTGGTATAAAAAGTCATCGGCTTCTATTAAGGCCAACTTGTACTCGTTTTCCGTGCCCGAAACAATGCGCTTGGTAATCCGGCCCCAACGTTTGTTCACTTCACGCAGTCCATACGGCTGCCAGGAAAAAAATTCACTGGTATCCTGCAAAAATTGGTACTGCAAGTAACTGCTGTTGATGTAAAAATAAATGATCGCGGCCAGGAAAAAAGCGGCAAAGCAAAGAAAAATAATTTTAATGCCAAAAAGCTGCTGCTGGATGGCAGGTGAAGAAATAAAATAAATGAATTCTTTTATCCCCAGGGCGGAATAAAGATAGTCCCATTTTTCCAGGTAGGTCATTGCTCTATTGTAACATATTTTCCATGGCGCCTGCTATGGATAATAATTCACTTTCTTGAAAATGGTTGGCAATGATCTGTAAACCAACCGGCAGCTTTCCCACCGTGCCCGCGGGCAGCGAAATGCCGGGCAAACCGGCCAAATTAACCGAAACGGTATAAATATCAACCAGGTACATGGCCAGAGGATCTTGCGCTTTTTCCCCAACCTTAAATGCCGGATAGGGTGAAACCGGGGAAAAAATGACATCTACTTTTTTGAAGGCATTGGTAAAATCCTGCTTAATCAATTCACGAACCTGCTGGGCTTTTTTGTAATAGGCGTCATAATATCCGGAAGAAAGGCTATAAGTTCCAAGCATGATGCGCCGTTTTGGTTCCGCGCCAAAACCCGCTCCCCTGCTTTTTTGATACGTATCAAGCAAGGTCTTGCCTTGCACAGAAAGCCCGTACCGGATGCCGTCAAACCGCGCCAAATTAGCGGAAGCTTCTGAAGCCAAGGTAATATAGTAACAGGCAACGGCATACGCCACGCTGGGCAAACTGATGGGAATAATTTTAGCGCCGGCATCTTTGGCTTTCTGGATGGCATTTTTAATGATAACCTCAACTTCTTTGTCTAATCCTTTTGCAAAATACTCTTTCGGAATACCGATTTTCAACCCTTTCAAATTTGTAATTTGTGGTTTGTCATTTGTAATTTCCACACTGGTGGCGTCCAACGGATCTTTTCCGGAAATGACTTCAAACACCATCTGCGCGTCTTCCACGGTTTTTGCAAACGGGCCAATCTGGTCCAGCGAAGAGGCCAGGGCAATCAATCCGCTGCGGGAAACGGCGCCATAGGTGGGCTTTAAACCAACCACCCCGCAGTAAGACGCCGGCAGCCGGATAGACCCGCCTGTGTCAGACCCTAATGAATACGCCGCCATGTTCGCCGCCACCGAAGCCGCGGATCCGCCGGAACTTCCGCCTGCCACCCGGCTTACATCATGCGGATTTTTAGTTACTTTATACGCCGAATTTTCC
>Ga0209541_10004605_pt1 | contig 24395 bp, 23 predicted proteins | sample RifCSPlowO2_01_FD_184027 | JGI IMG/M metagenome (GOLD analysis project Ga0209541, IMG submission 184027) | Groundwater microbial communities from Rifle, Colorado - Rifle CSP2_plank lowO2_0.1 (SPAdes) (version 2) | ecosystem: Environmental > Aquatic > Deep subsurface > Groundwater | place... | reverse complement strand
TAAAAATAATCACTAATATATAAATATTTCAGAATTAAGTTGTCAAGATACTAGTTACGTCAAGTGGGGCTCTTTGCGAGTCATGAATCGTAGAAACATAATTTCCAATATCTGCTAATTTTTTTCTGCGCGAAGCCTGTGACTGTATAATTTGTAATTGCAGCTCCTAAACTCATACCAGCAATAAAACTATAAATTCGACCAACAGTAGTCTCGCTATAAAATCTTTTTTAAACGAAATATTTAAATAGTATACATTTAACCGTATACACATGAAAGATATATTTGAAACAACTATGATCTGTGAAGATTGTAGTCAAAAGACGGACAAAGTCATCACCAATAAAGAAGGATTCCAGATACGCGCTTGGAGCTGCAAAGACTGCCAGAAGCTTTGGCCACATCCATTAGATCAGCAGGAGTATGAAAGCTTTAAACTATTGCAGAATAAAGAATTCAAAGTCAAACTTCGTCTAGTTGGTAATTCATATACCGTATCTATTCCCAGAGAGATTATTGATTTTGAGGAAGAAATGCAAAGAGAAATGGATGACATGATTCGTATGACTTTAGAAGGCCCGGAAAAGTTAAGCCTCTTCTTCTCAGGAAAATTAAAAAGGTTTATGAAGGATGGTTTTTCGAGGTAAATCTATGGCACAGCAAGAAATTTCACTCAAAGTGCAGGAAGCTTTGCAGGAAGAAGCATACAAAGGTATCGTTCGTATAGATGCGCAAACCATGCGTCAGATTGATGTGCGTGCAGGTGATATCATTGAAATTGAAGGTGGTCGTAAGACTGTTGGTATTGTCGATCGTTCCTATCCTTCTGATATTGGTCAAAATATCATTCGTATGGACGGTATCCTCCGTCGTAATGCAAAAACTGGTATTGGTGAAAATGTCAAGATCAGAAAAGTAGAAGTCAAGGAAGCAAAGTCCATTACTATTGCTCCAGCGCAGCAAGGTGTCATGATCCAGGCGAATAATGAACTGTTCAAGCAAGGACTCATGGGCCGAGCAGTCGTCGAAGGAGATATTATTTCTCTCGGTGGAGCAAGACGTCGACGTCGAACATTATCAGGATCAAACTTCGATGATATCTTCAACGTCTTTGAAGAAGGATTTATGGGCAACTTTGGTTTCGGCAGTTTGAAATTTATTGTCGCAGAGACAAATCCAAAAGGCGCAGCAATCATCACAGAAAATACTGAAGTCAAAGTCTCCTCAAAGGCAGTCCAAGTCACAGAAGAACGCGTCCCAGATGTCACCTATGAAGATATTGGTGGTCTCGAAGAGGAAATTAAAAAATTGCGAGAAATGGTCGAGCTTCCTATCAAGAATCCAGAGATTTTTGAGCGATTAGGTGTAGAACCTCCAAAAGGAGTGTTACTCTATGGTCCTCCAGGCACAGGTAAAACACTTTTGGCTAAAGCAGTCGCGAATGAATCCGAAGCTAACTTTTTACTAGTGAATGGTCCGGAATTAACTTGTGTCGGCGGAGATACTGACGTCTTAACCAATCCAGAAGGTCGTGTCAAGATTAAAGACTTGTTTGAAGAGGCAAAAAAGAATGGAGAAGTGTATGTCAAGGATGAGATTAAAGAGATTATCATTCCCAAGCAGCCAATAAAATTATTCTCAGTAGATGGCAATCTTAAAGTTATGAAAAATGAAGTTAAAGCGCTCACAAGATTAAACGCTCCATCATATTATATCATAAAGACAAAAAAGAAAGGAGATCTGACAACATCAAAAAACCATCCTCTGGCAACATTAGATGCGGAAGGCAATCTAGTCTGGAAACGTGCGGAAGAGTTGCATGAAGGAGAATATATTGCCATTGCAAGCCATATTCCAAGTAATCAAAAGAATCCAACAATAGCATGGTGGAAATATCTCGATCCACAATATACATTTGTCAAAATAAACAATAAAGAATATCGTCTTGGAGAAATAACAGAAAACAAGATAAAAACAATAGAAGGTATAAAATTCTCTTCCCTAAAATCCAATGATGAACGTGCAAAATATATTAAGCCTTTATTTGAAATAACGCCTCTCTTTGGAGAATTCTTGGGAGCAATGTATAGTGAAGGCTATATAGGTGTTGATGAAGTCTCAATAAGTGGTGATGATCTATTCTTGCAAGAAAAATATGTGAATTATTTCAAACAATTATTTGGATTTGATGACGAGCGAATCACCCTGAAAAAAGCACCCCATGGTAAGGTCATAGTTTATTCTACTATATTGGCAGAGCTATTAACTAAAGGATTCGGCTTACCACGGCATAAAAAACCACAAGATGAACCATTAACTTCATGGTTATTCCAATGTAATGAAGAAACCATCGCAGCGTTTGTCCGAAGCTATTTCAATGGTGATGGCAATGAAGGTTGGAAAAAAGAAAACTACCCAACTCCAGTTATATATTCAGCAAGCAAAGAATTCATGTTAGATATGCAAATTTTACTGTTGCAATTAGGAATAGTCTCGAAAGTTGTAAAGACAGTTACAGGAATGGGAAATACACTCTATGCTGTTGAAGTCCTAGATACAGAAGGTCGTGAACTATTTGCAAAGCTTATAGTAAAAGATTACAGAAAAGACCTCTTTGATAAATGGTTTGCTACAAGAGTAAGAGAAGGTTCTTCAGAAGTTATTCCAAAAATAGCGCCTCTGTTAAAAAAAATAAAAAAAGCTTTGGGGTTGACTTATAATAAAGAGATTCATGAGGCAAAATTCGAGCCAGCGATTTCAGGTAGATTCCCATTGACTTATAGAAACGCAAAAAAATTAGTAAACATATTCAAAAAGCATACAACAAAAAATAAAGAAGTTATAGCAGACATTAAAAAAGTAGAGAAGATAGTGAATGCTGATATCAAGTGGGATAAAATTATAGAAATTAAAAAGCGGAATGAGCCAACAGTATTGTATGACTTGACTATGAAAGGTCCTGCAAACTACTTGGGAGGATCTCCTTTGTTTTTAATGCATAATTCAAAATTCTATGGTGAAACAGAAAAAAGAATTCGTGACTTGTTTGAAGAGGCAGAAAAAAATGCTCCATCTATTATTTTCATTGATGAGATCGATGCCCTAGCTCCTAAACGTGATGAAACTTATGGTGAGGTTGAGAGAAGAATGGTCTCACAACTTTTATGCTTGGATCCTAAGACTCCTGTTTATCTAAAACATGGGATAAAAACAATACAAGAACTCTTCGAAAGCAGTGAAGGAGAAACATTCAAAGATGAGTATGACGTTGAACATAAATTGCCTCAGAAAGAAGTTGAGGTGCAAGCCTTTACGCCCGAGGGTAGAATAAAAAATACTAAAATAATTGCGTTGTCAAAGACACAAGTCCCAAGAGCGTTTACTATAAGTTTAGAGAATGGAGCGTCAATTACAAGTTCAGCGATAACAAAGTTTTTATCAATTAATAACGAAGGAGTGGAATGGAAGCAAGTAGATAAAATAGTGCCAGAAGATTATGTCTTTGTTCCAAGAAAATTGATGTTCCATGATCATATTCAAAAGATAGATCTCGCTAAATTAAAGGAAAAGGATAAATGGGTAGTAGAGCTTAAAGAAGGCATAATAAAGAAACTATTCAAGAGAAATCATATTCTTCTACAAGAATTAGAATGTTTAGAGCAGAAAAAAATGCTTCCTGAAACTTCCATGAGGAATAAAATTATAAATTGCTTGTTTAATAAAGAGATGACTAAAGAACAAATTGAGAAAAAATTCCAAATTACTAGAAAAGCGTTAAATAATTACCTTAAACCGCTTATAAAAAAGCAAATAGTTAAACACACAGAAGAAAAATTAAGTATACAGATACAGCTCGTTGATCTAGATAAAGAAATAGAAGGACTTGCAAGAAAGGAAAATAGAAAAGTATATCCTTTGAAGAAAAATTATTTTATTAGTAAACCAGAAGTCTTAGATGAAGATTTGGCGAAGTTAATTGGGTTAGTTATTGCGGATGGTCATATAGGCCCTTATAGAGTTAATCTTTCTGGAGAAACAAGTAGTATTGGAAGAGAGATTTATAACAGAAAATTTAATAAAAATAGAAAATTAGCTTTCCAGAAGATAGACAGACTTGAAATGTACTCACGATCATTTTCAAAGCTTCTCGAGGAATATTTTGATCTTAGCGTCGGAAAGAAAGCTTACACAGTAAAAGTTCCTGAGCAATTCTACAATTCACCAAATTCTGTAAAAGCGGCGTTTTTAGCAGGCATATTGGAAGGCGATGAAAGTCCTTCAGACACCATAAGGTTCAATACAATGAGTTATGATCTCGCTATAGGAATAGCAAGACTGTTGACCAGTTTAGGGGTTCTTTCAAGAATCAAGAAATATAACACTTATGTCGTTCAAATTGCCGGTGGTTATGAAAGTTTTGAAAAGTTATTAGAACATCTCTTGCCTTATCTTCAATTAGAAAGAAAAAGAAAAAAATTGCTTGCGTTTTTGGACAGAATTAAGAAAGTATCTAGACTTGTTTATCCTATTAAAGAAGGATTAAAGAGAGTAAGAGATGGGAATGGCGTAGTGCTTGATGATAATATGTATCGCTATCTTTCTCCAAATCTTTCCTACAATATTAATGGAAATGTCCTTGGATATTTCGTACAAAAATTAGGACATTTAGAAAATCAATTTGTACAGGAAATAAAGCAGATATATCTCTCAGATGCTGTTCCATGTAAAGTAGTAAGTGTTGAGCAAGGAGAAGGAGGTGTTATGTATGATCTTACGACAGAATACTCAAATTTTATTGCGGGAAATATTCCTGTCGTTCTGCATAATACAGTCATGGACGGATTAAAGAGTCGTGGCCGTGTTGTTGTCATCGGTGCCACAAACAGACCAAATTCTATTGATCCTGCATTGCGTCGCCCAGGTCGCTTTGATAGAGAGATTTCCATCGGTGTGCCAAACAAGGCTGGTAGGTTAAATGTGCTCAAGATTCACACGAGAAATATGCCCATTGAAGGACCTTTAGATAAAGAAATAATGACAAAAGAGTTATTAAATGAGTTAGATTCATATTTTAAGGAAAATAAAGTAGAAAAAGAAAAAACTGAGCAGCAGTTAAATGATTTAAAATTGAAAAAAACAGGAGAAAAGTCTCTATTAGATAAGTTAACGAATGTTATTACTGGACTAAGTTTAAAAATAGAAAAATTAGAAGGTTATCATGAATTGTTTATAAAAAAAGATAAGTTAAATGAATTTGTTATAGAACTTTCACAAATTGAAAGAAATAAAGAAAAACTAGAGGACGGAGAGGTAAGAGATATTCTCTTAGAAAAGAAAAAGACAAAACTTTCTGAAAACTATGAATCCATTATAAAAGATTTAAAGGAATTCAAAATTATAAATTCCAATTTCTTTAATAAAATAAGAGATAAGAGCGCAAAGAAGGAACTTGAAAGGTTAGCAGAAATTACCCATGGTTTTGTCGGTGCAGATTTGCAAGCACTGTGTAAAGAAGCGGCAATGAATGTTATCCGTCGAGTACTGCCAGATCTAAAAGGAGAGAGTGAAAAGATTCCTGCTGAAATTTTGGCTAAATTAGTAATCACTTCAGAAGATTTTAGAGCAGCATTAAAGATTGTTCGTCCATCTGCATTGCGTGAAGTCTTAGTAGAGCGTCCAACAACAACTTGGGACGATGTAGGTGGTTTACAGGAACTAAAGCAACAGTTGAAGGAAGCTGTTGAATGGCCTCTTAAAAATCCAAAGATGTTCTCTCGTCTAGGCATCAAGCCTCCTCGTGGTATCCTTATCTATGGTCCTCCAGGTACGGGAAAAACAATGTTAGCTAAAGCAGTCGCGCATGAGTCTGAAGCTAACTTTATTTCGGTCAAAGGCCCAGAAGTTTTAAATAAATATGTAGGAGAATCAGAAAAGTCTGTTCGTAAGATTTTCGAGAAAGCACGACAGACAGCTCCAACCATTATTTTCTTCGATGAGATTGATGCAGTTGCTCCGCGAAGAGGTACAGACACAGGCTCAAACGTCACAGAAAGAATTGTCAACACTATGCTTGTAGAGATGGATGGTTTAGAAGAATTGGCAGACGTTGTAGTCATCGCAGCAACAAACCGTCCGGATTTAGTAGATCCTAGTTTATTGCGTCCAGGTCGTTTTGATCGCGTGATTGCAGCTCCAATGCCTAACAAAGAATCGCGTCTAGCTATTTTGAAGGTGCATATAGGAAAAATGCCATTAACCAAAGATGTTGATGTTGATAAACTAGCGGAAAAAACTGAAGGATATTCTGGTGCAGATATTTATGGTTTAGTTAGAGAAGCAGCAATGCATGCGTTGCGTAAGAATGCAGAGACTAATGAAGTAACTGCTATAGATTTCGAGGAAGCGCTCAAGAAAATTACTCCATCATTGAAAGAGGAAGATCTCAAGAAATACAAAGATGTGGAAGAGAAATACTTGAGAAAAGCGAAGATTGCTTCAGTTGTCGCGCAAAGACCCAGTTATTTAGGTTAATTTTTATTTATCGCGTTAACACGCCAGTGCCAACCATTATTGTATGTTCTTCTTGCGTCACCATACCGCCACTGCGTTCAGGAAGCTGGCCGTATTGCATAATCACGCCTTCTTTTTCTAAATAATTCAATAAGAATTGATAATTAGGAATATGTTTGACCCATCGCACAGTAAAAGGCAGTGTCTTCCATTCTTTCATAATATGTTGGATCATCTTTCGAGCTCCATCAAGACGTACAGGTTTTTGATTGACAAGAGCATAAATACCAGAAGGTTTTCCATCCTTGATCATGCCTTCGCCATCGGTCACGAAAGGTTCAATGGCAATTCTTTGTCCAACAACTAATTTAGTAGGATCTTTATTGTCATAATTAGGAATCGTTGGCTTTGTGTGTACTTCATAGTCACCAACACCATGACCACATAAGTTTTTGATAGGATTATAGCCATAAGATTTAATTGCTTGTTCTATAGCGGCGCCAATTTGACCAGCAGTCACTCCTGGTTTGACAACAGCTATTGCAGATTCAATCGCAGCATGCACAGCTTCTCTCATCTTTTTATACTTCTCAGTGCCGCCAACTTCAATAGTGACAGCAGTATCAGTCACGTGACCATCAATATGAGTCCCTAAATCGAGCTTGACTAAATCGCCTTTTTGCAAGAGAATAGGATCATCAACAAAAGGACAGTAATGAGCAGCCATAGTATTAATGGAGATATCAACAGGAAATGCTGGTTTTCCGCCTAATTCCATAATCTTCTTCTCGACTTTGTCAGCGATATCAATAATCTTGGCGCCAGGAATACATAGTGTTTTGCCATATTCTCGAGCTTCTGCAGAAATCTTGCCTGATTTAATCCAAGGGTCCATAAGCCTTAAAAACCAGATCAGGGTTTAAATAGATAACCAATACATTTATATATAATTAACTACTTATAAGTAACAATAAATAACCATGAAAAAATTAGCAAGAACAGCAGTAGCAGTTATTTTGGTAGGTGTTGGTGTAGGCACTATTTTTTCTAGAAAACCAGCTCTGGAAGATATTATATTTTCTACTCAAAATACAACTCAAAATTTGCAAGTTCAACCGCGTCAAACTATTGCAGTTATTCAAATTGAATCTAATGGCAATCCTAATGCGCAGCGATACGAAGCACACATCGACGATACCAGCTACGGATTGATGCAGATATTGACAGGCACAGCAAGAGAGTTAGAAAGAACATTCTCAGATCTACCTCGTTTAGGAGATGCTTCTGAAGATGTGCGACAAAGTTTATTAAATCCAGAGATTAATCAAACATATGGAATAAGACTATTAGAAGCTGGATTTAATCAATATGACGATGTTAGACTTGCAGTTGCAGCATACAACGCAGGACCACTTACTCCAAGAAATGCGCGAGTGCAGCAGCAACTAAATGAACTTATAGGTGCTTCTTTAACATTAGATGGTAACCTTGGTCCGCAGTCAAGAGAGGCAATCAGCACGTTTCAAAGAGAGTATACTGTACAACATCCACAAGATCCTCTTGCAATAGACGGTCGATTAGGTCCACAAACATACAAGAGAATTCAAAGTATTTGGCAAGAGCGAAATCCTGGAAGAGAGAATCAGACAGGTATAATTCCCAACAATCGATATACTCCCAACCATATCAGAAAATTTGATCAAGCATTAAAATCCCTTGTGCATAATTTAGCTCGTTAGCTAAACGCAGCCAATTCTGTATTCCTGGTAATTAATTGCTGTGTAGGTTGGAATACAAACGCAGTTTTAGCATCAAAGTAACCACATCTAAAATGATCTAATGGTAATTGTGTCCTTCTGCTGAGCATCAGTGCATAGAAATAAACTTGTGTTGCAGCAAATTTCTCTTTATGAGCATTAGGCTTATAGTCCCAGATACAAACTTTGTCTCCTTCAACGCGCAGCACATCAATATGTCCAGTCAGAGGCTGTGTGCTTTCCATGATTCTTTTGTAGCTTTCCAGTTCTTCTTTCTCCAGCCACAAGGGAACTTCCATGGCAACAGTGTTCTGGTCATGTTCCAGCATGTACATCTGCACTTGCGAATGAGCATCTTTGAATCGGTCTTTGTTTAATTCCAGTCCAAGTCGTGCCAGCATAGAAACTTCATGGCCTTGCACTTGCAAAGGATCGCAGGGAAGCTTGAATTTCAGCATGCTGCTTCTTGGTCCGTTGTGAAAATACTCGTCTGGTCGTTCATGAAAGACTTGCTGCAGAAAGTTCTTAACAGACAAAAAACCATTAGAAACGCACAATCCATTCAGTTTTGGCTCATGCACTCTATAGCAGTAAAAGCCTCCGCTATGGTTCATCGTTGTTGCATGAATCACTCTTTTTGCCTCAGAAGAATGGACAATAAAACTTATTTATAAAGATTGAGGGAGTCAAGAAGTATATTTATATAACCTTAGTAAGTAACAGAGATATGGGTGTTAATTTACGCGAGATCATTCCAAGAAAGGAAATTAAATTTGAGGCTTTGGAAGGCAAGAAAATAGCTATAGACTTCTCTAACAATGCTTACCAGTTTTTATCGTCCATTAGACAGCCAGATGGTACGCCCTTGATGGATTCCAAAGGAAGAATAACCAGTCATTTGATGGGTATTTGGACTCGTTTCACAAATTTGATGCAGAGAAATATCCAATTAGCTATTGTGCTTGATGGTAAAGCTCCGATCTTGAAGATCAAAGAACAAGAGCAGCGTGCTCACAGAAAAGAACTAGCTGAGGAAAAATTAAAGCAGGCGCAAGAAGATGAAGACATAACATCCATGGCGAAGTATGCGAAGCAAACAACTCGGTTGAGCAGGGAAATGGTCGCAGAAGCGCAAGAGCTCATGGAAGCTATGGGTCTCCCAGTAATCCAGGCACCTTCTGAATCAGACGCGCAAATTGCATATATGTGCCAGCAAGGAGACGTCTATGCGGCGGCAACATCAGATGCGGATGTCTTGATGCATGGTTGTCCAAGAGTTATCACTAACTTAACCTTATCACAACGTAGAAAATTACCTAACGGGAATTATGTCAAGATCACACCAGAGATCATAGAATTGCCAGAAGTGTTGAGGTCATTGGATATCACACAAGATCAATTGATTGCTATTGCTGTCTTAGTAGGAACTGATTATCATCCAGGCATCCATCGTGTAGGCCCTAAAACAGCCTTAAAGTTAGTGAAGAAAAACGATTCTATGGAGCAACTCTTTCGTGAAGTAGAAGCAGATTTCGATTGGAAAGAGATCATGGAGTTGTTCAAAAAAATGCCAGTGACGAAGGAGTATAATCTCGAGTGGGGAAAACCTGATGTAGACAAAATAAAAGAAATCTTGGTGGATCGTCATGAGTTCTCTCCAGAGCGCGTCGATATGACATTGGAAAAGCTGCAGTCAACAACCAAGAAAAAAGAGCAGAAAGGATTAGGTGACTTCTTCAAGTGACTTGGATATTATACGCCTTAATCTCAGCCGTCTTCTTTGCCATCTACATGCTGATCTTTTCAAGAACCATCCATAAAGAGCATGCTCTGGAATATTTGGCGATCATGAGCTGTCTAGTGACCATATTTTCTTTCCCTCTGGTGAAAGGTCTCTCTTTCAATTACACAATAGGCACATGGCTTTGGTTATACACGATTTCTATATTATTGACAGTCTTTTTTATCTTTTTAGCGCAATCCTTCAAGCACTTAGAGTCTTCAGAAGTTGCTCCTCTTATGAACCTTGCCTTGATTTTCAGTGTCATTTTAAGTGTCCTGATCTTGAGAGAAACAATCTCCATAAAAAACTGGATAGGCATTGCTTTGATGGTTGCAGGTTCATACATCATTGAGCTCGGCATACACAGAGCGAGACTCAAAAAAATTCTTAAGAAGTTTAAGTCAAAATATATGATCTCCACATTTATAGCTATTGTAGCCTCTGCAATCATTGTTATCTTAGAGAAAATTGCCTTAAACCCAGACATCTTGATAGTACCCATCAATCAAATAAATCCAGAAGCTTTATTTTTTCTCACACGCGTTGGTATGGCTCTGAATTTTATAATCATTCTTCTCTACAAAAGAAAAAGCTCCCTAGGAATCACCCATGCTCTCAAAACAAGAATGTTTCCACTTTTAGTCATCACAGGTTTTAATATAGGGGCAAATTATATTTATTATCTGGCCTTGCAGGATGGCCCAGTATCCTTAGTAGTCACATTATCCTCATTATCTACATTGTTAGTGGTTCTAATCGGCGGGGAGTTATTCCATGAGCATCATCTCCAAAGAAAACTGCTTGCCTCAATCTTAATGATCGCAGCGACCTATCTCATAGTGATCTAACATGAAACTCCATGAACTCTTGAAGAAAAAATTGAACAAAGAGCAGCTTGCCTTAGTCCCAAGAGCATTTGACACAGTAGGATCTATTGCTATCTTCAACGAATTTCCCAAAGAGCTCAAGAATAAGGAAAAGATTATTGCCAAAGCATTGATGCACCTCAATCTACATGTCAAGACCGTCGCGAAGAAAACAGGAAAATACACGGGAAAATATCGTACGCCAAAGATAGCAATCATGGCTGGCGAAAGAACAAAAGAGACAATCCATCGAGAAAATGCAACATCCCTGCGATTAAACGTTGAGTCCTGTTATTTCTCAGCGAGAACTGGCTCGGAGCGTCTTCGTGTTGCTCACCAAGTGAAGAAAGACGATAAGATATTGGTGATGTTTTCAGGCATAGGTCCATTCCCTTGTACGATTGCAAAGAACGGCAAGCCGAAAGTAGTCTATGGCATCGAAGTCAACAGACAGGCACACAAGTATGCGCTAGAAAATGCGCAAAGAAACAAATTGACAAATGTTATTCCTCGGTTAGGTGATGTGACAAATATAGTGCCTAAACTCAGGGAGAAGTTTGATAAAATTCTTCTGCCTCTGCCAAAAAAAGCCGAAGAATATTTAGATCTTGCTCTCAAAGTGCTGAAACCAAAGGGAAAAATTTATCTGTATTTGTTTGTAGCTGAAACTGATTTTCTCATAGTCAAGAAAGCATATCAGCAACGTTTTAAGAGAGTCAATCTTGTAGAATGTGGAAAATATAGTCCTGGAGTTTCGAGAATCTGTTTGGAATTAAGCAATAAATGACCACTTAGAAGGTATTTGTCATGGCAAAAATGCTCCTTTATTATATACCAAAAAAAGTTATGTACTAAGTGTATAACATGAAAAATTATGAAGATACAAAAAATAAAATTATAGGTAATCTATTAAGGACACCGCTTGAAAGCAAGAGCTTACATCAAATTGCAGTAGATACGAGATTATCTTATGTGACAGTGCATAAACTAATTCCAAACTTAGTCAGAAAAAAATTACTAACGCTGAAAAAGAAAGGAAAAGCGAGTCTTGCCTCTATAGATTTTGAGCATGCCAAAGTAGAAAAACTAAGTTCAGCGATACTCTACGAGAAAAATCTCTTTCTAAAAAAATATCCTCAGCTTGCTCTTCTTGTAAGAGAAATAGAAGAGGCGTTAGCTGGAAGATTCTATGTTTTAATCCTCTTTGGCTCTTATGCTAAAGAAAAGTCTAAAAAACAATCTAAAAAACAATCTGATATTGACTTACTTTTTATTGTACCTGATAGAGAAGATATTGAGGCATACAAGGAAAAAATTAATAAATCCTTAAAACTATATCCGATAGTAAAAAAAGATTTCAAGCTAGTAGCAGCAAAAAATTTTATAGATATGTTAAACCAGAAGTATACTGTGGGCAGAGAAGCCTTCCAATATGGGCTGGTACTTATTGGAACAGAACACTATTATGCTATGGTGAAAACCTATGTTAGAACAAAAGGATATTGAACAAGCGAAGAAATTATTTAAGGAATGGGATAATAATCAGACTTGGAGCAGTTCGACTTCTGCTTTTTTAGAGCACTCGAGGAAGAAAGCTAAAGATTCTTTTGCTTTGGCGGTTTACCTTCTCGATAAACTAGAGCAGACAAAAGAACTAGAAGATAACGATACAGTAACGATTTGGATTGTTACTTCAAGTTATTATTCCATGTTTTTTGAAGTTGAATATCTGTTGGGACTTGATGATAAAAAACATCCTGAAGGAACAAAAGACACGCATAAGAAAGTTTACTTAGCGTTTATTTATTACTATGTCATTAAAGGTTCTGAACTAGAGCAGAAAAAACCTCAAAATATAACAACTAGCAGAATGTCAAAAGCGTTAGCCATATTTAAAGAAATGCAAAACGAAGCCTTAGAACTTCAAAGAGTGTAGAAAAGTGTTAAAGATTTGAAAGCGCAGCAGCCAAATACACTCAAGAAGCTCACCAGATCAAAATACTGTTTCTCAGTGTATGTGACTTGTTTTGTTCTGCTCAGCGTAAGCTGAGAGTTCAGCGAGTTTCTCGCTGAAATCAGTAAGTTTTTTATGCTCTGTAAGTCTAGTCTTTTTCGCATGTTATCACAAAATACATGCGAGAGGAGAGCACTTATGTGTTTTCCTCTTTAATTCTCTTAGAATTAACCTCTATTTCAGTCGGATCTACTGTTGTTTTTTAGTTATTATTAACTGTGTTGATTTATACTTTCTATGAAGAAAAATAAGTGAGCCCGACAGGATTTGAACCTGTGACCTTCTCCATGTCATGGAGACGTCATAACCGTTATCCGTCTTTTACCAAGACTCTAGACTACGGGCTCACGAAGAATAGGTTCCCAGAACAGCTTTTTAAAGTTAACTCAAAGAGAGCTCAATTGTTTCCCGGCTTTCGGTTCTTCTCTATCTGTTCTACTGCTAGAATTATTCTCTTTTGTCTAGTCTCTGGTTTTTTAGCTCTTTCAATCCAACGGACATAATATCTTTTATAGGATGGGGCAATGGCATGGAATCGTTCTAGCATATCTTTCTTTTGTAATGCTTCTAGTAAGTCTTGTTGTGGCTCTAGATTCTTTGGAATACCCAAGTCTAATGATGGCTTTTTCAGACCTTCCTTATATCTCTTCAATCCTTCTGTAGTCATCTTCTTTTCTTTAATCATTTTTTGCGCGTAAGATAAAGTATTGCCGCTCCATCTACTTTTTTCTGTTCTTCTGACAAAACATCTTGCAAAAGTGTTATGATCTATACTCTTAACAATTGTGTCTATCCATCCGAAACAGATTGCTTCTTCCAAAGATTCTCGATGAGAAATAAAAGGCTTATTTGTATGCCGTTTATGATGTATAAGCCAAATGAGTTTCTCTTTCTTATGATTTTTCTTGAGCCATGCTCGCCAGTCTTTTCTACTAATTGGGATAAATTTTTTGGTTATTTCTGGCATATATACCTTCTAAGGACATACTATTCTTGTAACTCCGACTTTTCTCTTGTTGTTTGAATAACTGGAAATTCTAACATAACAAATCGCATTACTTTCCTTAACAGTATAATATCATTTACGACCTTGACTTCAAGAATGTATAAGTTTTCTAATCCTTTCACTTCATCGATCGAGATTATTAATTCATTGCTGTTCTTATTCTTATAATAAAGAATTATCTTAAAATTAATTTTTTGCGACCCTTTTTGTATAGCTAACTTTTTTGTAAACCATCTTAACTCTTTTTTCTTCAACTCTGAAAGATTATATTTTTTATCCAAATTATATGAAAACTTTTCTTTTTTAGCTGGGAAAAACCTCCATTGATGAATATCTTTTTTATCAAGCTCATAATGTCGTGAATAACTTAATTCGAGCCTTCCTATATTTTTTAATTTTGTATCTTTTATTGATCGAATCCTTACTTTGGGCTTTCTTCCAGAATAATGAGTAAAATTATGATCTAAATAGTCATCTTCGTATATTTGTCTATTTACTAACTTTAAATTGAAGTGTTTTTTTAATTTTTTGATCATTTCATTTATATTATTATTTTTCTGAATAAGAAATCTCGACTCTAAAAAAGATTCACTCTTAAACCCAGAATTGATTAAAGATTTTTTTAGTCTACTAAATCTATACTCATCGATAATATTTTCAATGAACGCAACGACAAATATAGAAAAGATAAATGCCGCTCCAGCAAGCAACCATATAGGAGTAGAAGTGTATGTTGATAATCCAAAGTACATAATTAGGATATAGATAGGATCATGAACTACTAGATCTTCAATAAGACTTACAGAGCCTTTTTTTATTCCATGAAATAAATAAGAAGAGAATGATTTTCTTTTTTCTTTGGTTGTTGTTTTGTATATAGCTATAGCATCTTTTATATTTCCTATAAAAAATCCTATTTTTTCAATAATTGGTCCAGTTAAAGAAAGAAAGAGTATATTTGTTATGAATAGACTTACTATTCCTGTACCTACTATATCAATAACTGTGGCTATGGTTTGATCTCTTCCAAATCTTCTAAATACGTTCCAGAACGGACTTCCTGGGAGAACAATAGGCTCATCTGCAATATTTTTTTTGTCTATTGACTTTTGTTCACAAGAAGGCGGATCGTGATGGTGGTGATGAGTACAAACCATTCATTTGCAAGCTGATGGTCTCTTAAAAGCATTCGCTTTCACTTTTGAATAACTACAAATGAAAATAAATATATTTCGATGATTGAACTATGATCTATATAAATCTTTTATGATTCTGCATCCCATACAACACCAAGGAGGATATATTATGACCAGTACTCTTGAAAAAATAGTATTAAGCGTCGTATTTGTCGTGCTGATAGGCTTTAATTCTTTTTTTATCTTAGGTCATCAGGATGATGAAAGCACTACAGCAAACACTGCTACATCTGTCGGAAAAATGAACTCTTATGTTCATGTGCGAGAAGCAGATGATGATGAAAACGAACAAGATGAAGACATCTCTCTAGAACAACTACAAACCATTAACGGCAGACTTACTGAAGAGCAAGCTAAGGCTATTGCTTTAGAAACTATCGGCAGCGGCTCTGTTATTGACTTTGAAGCTGAACGAGAAGACGGACGACTGATATATGGGATTACGATTCGCGCCCAAGGAGACACTGTTGAAGTAGAAGTTGATGGATTAACTGGTGATGTCCTTGAGATTGAATGGGGTGATGATGAAGATGATGATGACTAACTTTTTTTTCTTTTTTCATTACTTTTTTAAAGTCTGAAGAGATCTTATTATGATGAAACTTGTTCACTTGAGCTTGCTGCTCTTAGTTCTTTTTTCTTTGAGTGTATTCGCAGAAGAAGATAATGATGACGTCATGTTTCTCAATCTCGAACTTGAAAATCTGCTTAATCTTCTTAGTGGTATTCTATCGTTTGTTCTCTTTCTCCTGACCTATTCCGGCTATAGACATACTAACAATAAACGTCTCCAGTATGTCAGCTTTGCCTTCCTGCTTTTTGCGATCAAAGGACTTCTCATGACTCATGAGCTCTTCTTTGCAGAGTGGTCCTGGGTTGATCCTATAACCGGCATCTTTGACTTTGTCATACTTCTTGTTTTCTTTTTGGGCATAGTCAAAAAATGAGGCTTTATGTCTGCATTCTCTTCTGACAAACATCATGAGATACTTACTTTAGAGTCTCGAAGAAAGATTTATGCATTGGTGAAACAATATTCTGGATGCAATTTTCATGAGCTGGAAAGAAAGAGTAACACTCCAGCAACCACCTTACAATATCACCTCCATTATCTAGCCAAAGAGAAACTCATTAGTACACAAAAAGATGGCAATAAGATACGCTACTTTTCCAATACTTTTTCTTCCAAAGACAAATATCTCTTGGCTCTCCTGCGACAGAGACATATACGGCATATTTTACTTTTTCTCCTTGACAAGGAACGCCAACAACATGAGGTTGCACAATTCTTGGGTTTGTCCCCTTCAACAGTTTCTTGGCACCTTTCTAAATTAGTTCAACAAAAGATTATTACACTCGTGAGAAAAAAAGAAACCTATTATAGATTAGCCATACCTTCAACAGATATCATCCCTCTCTTAATTACTTACCAAGAAAGCTTCTTCGACACTTTAGTGGACAAAACTATAGATATGTGGAACTTCCGGTAGCCCTTCAACAAAGAACTATTTCTTACTATTTGAAGTTTTAAACACAGCTTTTCCCTGCAGAAATAAAGCTAAAGTATTTGCTCCAGTAAACAGTAGAAATGCGCCTATAAACCAAAAAATAAACTTGAAAATAAAATAACCAATACCTGTAGAACCCATTAAAGGATTTGCTAAAGCAATAATGAGTGTTATTAAGGACAGAATAGCGCATAATTTCCATTTCTTCTCTATTTTCATATTTATCCACATCAAAGGATTGTAGAGATTATAAATAAGAAGCACTACACTTAAAACAAGTGATGGTACAAAGAAGATCAATAGAGGATTCTGAAATAGTTGCGACATGGACTCTAGATTACTTAAAGCAGACATAAACATCGGAATAAAAAGCAAGGGATATGCAAAAAGAATTAAACAAAATAATTCAAACCCACCCAGTTTAATTTTCCCCTTTTCTTTTTTCACTCTTTTGCCTATTTTTTTATCTATTTAAACATTATGAAAGCCACCGGAGGGATTTGAACCCACGCCCCCCTGTTCTCTTGACGAGATACAAGACAGGAGCTCTAATGCCCATATACAAGCAATCGCTTATACATTCCAGGCTGAGCTACGGTGGCAGTAGCTAGACAGCGTTTTAGAACGTTTAAAAACTTTATGACTAGTCTAAGAAATCTTGGTTCTTAATTTTCTCGGGGAGATACTTGTTCGAGATGAAACTAATACCTTGAGCGGAAAGCGCCTGAATTTCTGCTTTGGCATTGAGCTTCTTGAACGCTTCAAACTCCCTCTGCCATTCTTTATTGTCCTTAAACCAGTCGTATTCCATGATCTGCTTGAGACGCTTAGTATCATTCTCATTCAATTGGATCAAATTCTTTCGCAAGCCATATTTGTCGATGTCACCGACTCTGATGCCTAAGTAACGAACTCCAGGAATAGCCATGCGCTCCGAGATATGCGCCAAGTTGATCGATCCGTATTTGATAACAGAATAAATGTAATGACCCCATGGATCCAAGTCTGTTAAGACATAAATAGGCAATTTGTGTTCTTCATATAAGCGCTGCAATAATCGACGAATACCACGAGTAGTCTGCCCTTGTGATGACATGATAATGCAATTTTGCTTTTCCCAGAATCTATCTTCATGCAAGCGCTCCCATACAGCAGCTTTCTCCATGTAGAGAATATATTTTGCATCAACTTTTTTGAATTTCAATTCTTCTGTGTTCGAAGGAATACTCCAACCACCAGAACCCATTTTTGACCAATCAATTGTGTCGCCACGGTCCTCAATAATGACTTTACCAGCCACTGAACCATTTTTGTTGGCATTGACGTGTAAATTTTCACGAGATAAGGTTGTGATGACCTCTAAATCTTCGATGACATCATCAGATTCTGCTTGCTCATCAACTAAGTTAATTTTAGTATTAGGAATAGTTCTTTTAGCCATGTAGAAGACATCTCTCAGAGATGCGTGCTTTCCTTCTTCAATCAAGTCTTTACTGATTTTAGCAACTTCCACTGTCTGCAAAAACTTTTTAGAATGAGCTACGTTGAAGAATGTACGCTGAGCCATTTTCTTACCTAACATTAACGTCTTTGATTTTTTATCGAATTCAACATTGGAGAGACCACGCACTAACAGATCAATCGCTGGATTCTTGCCTGCTTTGATGTCACGAACTATCTTTTCACCAAATTCTTTCAATGCATCTGCAGATTTTTTCCTTTCGTTCATACTTGTTGCTCCAATATCAATGGTAAATCTTTTTTCAATCGCTCTTTAAGCTTTTCTTCTAGCTCTGCTTTTTTAGCACCTGTCAAAACTGCTAAAGTACTTGCCAACTCAGGAATATAACCATCGAATAACGATGCACGCTCTTTTTGTTCCCGCATGCGCACTGTCTTACGCACGAAAGAATACAGCTTACGGCCAACTTCTTGTACTGCCAACTTGATTTCCTTAATTATTTCAGGATAATGAGCAATAGCCTCTTTAGACTCTGATGTGAATGGAACCCATACTGAAACTATATGCACTACAATTACTGCCGGACCTGAAGGAATAGCACCTTTACTTTGGTTCAGACCATAATTTCTCCACATGGTATTAATCACTGATCGAGTAGTCGCGCATGCGGACTGTTGATATTGCAATGGGACTTTGTTAGCAAAACGAACTAAACGAACTAGTTCTTCTTTAGGCAATGAACCACCATATGCGATGGCAGCTTCTACTTGGAATGGAATACCTCGATAGACTGAAGGGGAACGCGTCGTAGAAGCAAAGAACTCCGCTGGAAATTCTTTCTTCAAAGAAGCAATTAAAATCTCCTCTCCAATAGGGCTCAAACAATCTGTTGGCGGAGCCATGATTTTTGTTTCTTGAATCGCTTTGAATAATCTCTCAGCCTGTTCATGAGCTACATCAACAGGTTTTATTTCTTGTCCAATCTGCGCCTTTGTTAGAATTTCGTGAGCTACGTTTGAAGAAACTCGAGAAAATTCATTAGTAAGGAATTGCAACATGGTTTTCGCTTTGGTAGCCTTCATCATCTGCATTAACGCGCCGAGCTCGATACCATGAGGATGCGGCTGAATCTTCTTTGTTGGCTTTGGCATCTGATTTGTTGCACGCTTGTAAGTAACACGTTCTTTTAATGGGTTGATATATGTAAATTCTGTATGTGGATTAGAAATTGCACTCTGCTTCATATATTCGTCAACGCTTAATTTTCCTTTTTGGTATTTTCCTTCCAATTCAATTTCTACACGAATACCGTGCTCTTTGTTCAGCCATTCAATTTCTTTTTCTGTTAGAACGTCTGGCTCATTTTTTGCAGTATTAATGCGCAATTCAATGAAATGTGCTGGATGTTTGACATCAATCCTAGAAGTGATACGAGCAGGCTTTCCTGTTGTTAATTGACCATAGAGGATAGATGCAGAAACCCCAATTCCCTGCTGCCCTCGACCCTGCTTCATAGCATGGAATTTACTCCCATAGAGCAAACGAGCAAAAACATTTGGCAATTGTTCCTTAGTAATTCCCGGACCATTATCTTCAACGATGATAAGAAATTTATTTTCCGCAGTTTGACGCAACTCTACAAGAATTTCAGGCAAGACAGGCATTTCTTCACAAGCATCAAGAGAATTATCCACCAATTCCTTCACTGTAGTTGACAATGCTTTCAGAGGATTATCAAACCCAAGCAAATGCCTGTTTTTAAGGAAAAACTCAGAAACACTGACTTGTTTTTGCTCTTTGGCTAATTCTTGCGCCTTGATTTTTGTTGTCTCTCTCTTTTCTTTTGTTTGCGCCACGAAAGCAATCTTCTGTTCATGGCTTTATAAATTTTTTGTGAGAACTATTTATGAATATTTTCCATCTGCGACTCAATAAATCGATAAACATTGCTGTGTGGAGAGCCTCCCAATAACTTTTCTACAGCCTGCCTTGCAATCTGCACTTCTTCAACTCCTCCAATAGCTGCAGCAGTTCTTCCGTGAACAGCAAGATGACAATTTGTCAACTGCTCAATCATTTTCCATGCCTTTCCCTGAGTACCTATAAGTCTTGCACGAATGCGCTGCAATTTTGCCTTTGAGTCTTTTGCAAATGTACGGAGATCCACAACTTCTAAATGAAAATTGTCACGCACCAATAAAACTGCAATCTCCGGGTTAAACCCTCTTCCTATGGCTTTTAGGATAGGAACTGCAATAAATGTGTTGACACTTTCTTCCGCTGTTATTTGCACATCTCCTTCTTTAGAAACCTTGATTCTTGTCTTTGTTCTTCTTTCTATAGCCCTCTTTGTTTCTCCTTTTTTACCAATTAATACTGCAATACGCTCTTTAGGTATTTTTAATTCTTCTTCGTACATCTTAGAATTCTTGGAACTCTTCCAATTGTTTCAAATAACCATTTCTCTGAAGCCAAGATACTTGTGTTTGTTTATATTTGAAAATAATGTCTCCTTTTTCATCTCCTCCCAATTCCCAAGGTTCGACTAATAGAGTGTCTCCTTCCTGCACCCATATTCTTCTCTTTAATCTACCAGGGATTCTACAAATTCTTGTTTTTCCATCCATACATCGAACACGCATACGGGAAGCACCTAATCTTTGATCTAGAATGCCTAAAGTTTCTTTGTCTCTTGGCAGACGAACACGTCGAATTTCTTCAGCGATTTGCTGCTGACGCTCCATTTCTTCTTTCTTTCTGGACATAGATAGATGCTCTAGAACGGCAATTTATAAAGGTTGTCTATTTCAAGAGCATAAATACATAATAAAGAATAATAAGGATCAAAAGAATCATACCCGCATTCATGACAAAAAGGCCAACAGTCATTTTTCTTCCACATTTGCCTTCTTCACATCGTTTTGTTTTGCACTCATAATTTTCCACACATACTTCCCCGTTCTTCTTTAGTGGGACCAACAAACCTGCTCTTTCACAATACAGAGTACCTACAATTGCACCAAACGATAGACATTCTTTCTTTCCTTTTTCTAAGGTCTGCAAACAACCATTACACACATCTGATACTTGTGGTTGTTCTGGGGAGCATAGTTTTGGACATGTGCCGCCGCAGTCTATACCTGTTTCTTCCTGATTTTTAATGCCGTCGAAACACGTAGGACATTGTTCGCATGAACCGCCGCAATCTATGCCAGTCTCATCATTATCTTGTTTTTTGTTAGTGCATTGTGTTTCTTTTGAATCTTCCACCTTTGTCTTAATTTTTGCGCCTGCTCCAACATCAATAACTACTTTGGCAAATAGTTGCGAAAGAGGATACTCTAGAGAGAGAGAGTCTGACTTATCCTGACTCGCGAGCAAGTCTACCCGAACACCATAATTCGACACACCCATCACGTGATTATTATTAGATTTCACTGTAGCGAGATTTCCGACAGTTTCTGAGAGGCCTACTTTTGTGCTTTGTGATGTTTGTATTGTAAATGTTAATGTTTCTGATGTTGTTGTCTCTTCGAATTGACTGCCGTCAGTCGTGAGCGTGATATCATAAGGTGCTGAAGGTGTGTTTGTTGTGCCTACATCAAGTATTCCTCCCCCCTTAGTGATAATATCCATTTGGTCACTTGCAACATCATTATCACCATTCAGGTCTATGGCTAATCTATTTGGTGATGCGGCTTCTACATAGAACTTTGCAGCTATGATTCCAAGAGAGATTGTTCCTTCTCCAAGAATAGATCCTGAGCCATTCGTGTAAGTTGCTGACCTCGTTGATCCTCCAATTTCGGTAAATGTAATTGTGTTTGTTTCGCTGTTGATAGAATCATATGTTAAAACATAAGTTTTTCCATTCTTGGTGTTTGCTGTAGTAAGAACAAAGTAATCATTTCTATCAATATTAAAATCTGTGGTGCTTGAACCCTCTACGATAATTAAATCTTTTGTATTGTCTCCTAGCTTAAAGCTTCCTACATTTGAAACAAAAGGTATGTTTGTAAGTTTATCTTCTGGTGTTGTGAATTCCAGACGATATTCATCATTAGCAGTCGAAGAAATCAGCATTATCTTAGTTGTCGCTGCATTTTCAAACCCTGTAAAACGTATATCCCAGTCCGCAAGCATACCTTCTGGCTTACGAAGATTACTTTTGACGCCTTCTCCAGGCTTGGCATAGACTTTTTTTGTATTTGTTAATCTATATTTCATGCTTGAAATCTTCAGCACTTCTCCAACCAAAGATGCTGATATCTTAATAAATGCATCCTCCATTTTCTGTTTATTGAAGCTTACATCTCTTGTAAAAGAATCATCTTCATAATTCTCGTCAATAAACTCTATAACACTTGCTCCTATGAAGAACTTGACGCCGCTTCCCTGAGGATCATTCGTGTTTGTTATAATATCATTCATCCCTATGAAAACACCGGCATCAATACTTTCGATATTTCCCTCTTCTAACTGAGACGTCTCTTGACCATTCACTTTGAACTTTACTTTATTTGTTGCTGTTTCAATACTTGCAATTTCAACATTATAGGTTTTTTCTCCTATAGTGTATATTTTCTTTTCGCGCTCACGAAGAATATCAGCGATTGCCCCTTTTGCCATAACTAAACGTATTTTTCTGCCTTCTATAAAGGAGTCTATGATCCTATAATCATCGTTCAATATTGCTATATTTACATCGTCTAGTCCATCTAATCTTCCATCAGTTATTTTACTTTTTAGCCCTTCATCAAAATTAATGTGCCATTCAAAGAAGGCATCAGTTACTGTAGTTCCAGAATTGACCACTAAAAATTCCCCCACTTCATCGGATTCGGTGTCTTTAGTATACTGCACTGACGAAGTGTTTAGAGCTGTTGTAGCATCTTTAAAACGAAGATATTGCGCATAGTTAGTTCTTCCTTCTTTCGTGCTTACTGAACCGGTTTTCAAATCTGCAAGATGCTGGGTAGTGACTGCTTCCAATATATCACCCATTTCTTCATTGATACTCATCTTGTCTGTTGTTCCTCTAAACTCGAAAGAACCTGCAGAGACTAGAATAGCTAACAAGCTACTGCAGATTACCAAGGAAAGAAATGTCTTTTTCATCATACCTCTTTTTACTATTTGACAGGGTCAATTCTTTATATAATTTACTATTTGAGCCTAAAAAGCACTGTTGCTCTATAGAGAATTACACCTGTCTGCCTATCCAGTCTATTAATCTGTTTTGAAATCGTCAGTGCTCCCTTAAACCGCTCTTTCAATTTTTTTCCCAATGTGCGAGCGAACCGCTGTGACGAGAGAAAAATATCTATGCCTGTCTTCAGTTCTTTAGTCTTCGAGATGAATACATCTTTTCGTTTTGCGACTTCCTGAACAACATACTCTAGCACTTGCTGATTGAAAGGTCTAATCTGTATGGTTGCTTCGTAATAGCTATTATGCATAGATTTGTGCATGAGGAACTCCTGCGATGACAACAATATGCTCTTTGGTGATAATCTTTAACTTTAATCCTACAGCGACTGCCTCTTTACCCATCAAGTTAATATTTGATGCCTGTAAAAGAATAGGCTCAACCTCTTGCGCACTTTTTTTCTCTCCTTTATAAAAATGTTCAGAAACGACAATATGATATTTTCCTTCTTTCAATGTTTTTCCTATAAGGTCTTCATCACAAACTGCGACAACATCAGCGTGTTGCGCCTTGTGTATCTTTAGATACATCCTAAGCCCCCTTCACTGGTTGTTTTGCACCACAAGCAGTGCACTTCATAAATGTGATCCTATCTTCTTTTATTAATTGTGTGTCTGGCTTTCCGCATTCTCTGCATAGGACAAAATCCTTACAGAACTGGGTAATCTTGTCATTGATCAATTGCGAGGCTAGTTTTCTTCCCAAGACTAATCTTGGACCGTCAAGTATCGCTGGCGTTGCCAACTCTCGCTGCAGATACTTCAGCAACCCTGTTACCTCCCTTCGAATGACAGAACAAATCTGACTGAAGTTGGTGATGACAGTCTTAACACCCTGAATATGACCTGTAACCTTTGGTATTTCAAAACGCTCAGCACTTGTCTTTATCTCTGGCAAGTGTGCTTTTGCTTTTCTCAACAAATCAATGTATTTTATGTCCATATTCTCAAAAGGCAGAATAGGTCTATTTAAAGCTTCTCTTAGCTAAGCTCTGTAGAAAACTTAAATAACCAATGCAGTCGTTAGACTGCAATTGGGGGTAGGAGAAGCTACCCATGAAAGGGAAGAAAAGAACTGTTTATTA
>Ga0209541_10004604_pt1 | contig 24396 bp, 23 predicted proteins | sample RifCSPlowO2_01_FD_184027 | JGI IMG/M metagenome (GOLD analysis project Ga0209541, IMG submission 184027) | Groundwater microbial communities from Rifle, Colorado - Rifle CSP2_plank lowO2_0.1 (SPAdes) (version 2) | ecosystem: Environmental > Aquatic > Deep subsurface > Groundwater | place... | reverse complement strand
GATGGATAAATACAGGTTTTTTCTTATTTCAGCCGGCAGAATTTATAAAGCTTGCCCTTGCAATTTATCTTGCCTCGTGGCTATCCAGTAAAGAGAAGGGAAGACTCGGGGCTTTTTTACTTCTCTTGGGACTTATAGTACTCCTTGTTATTTTACAACCGGATATGGGAACTGCAGTTGTTATTCTATCAGAAGCATTTATTGTATATTTTCTATCCGGAGGAAATCTTTTGTATTTTGCGGGCCTTATTCCTGCAGTTTTGGCAATTGGATTTATTTTAATTAAAATATCTCCGTATCGCCTAAAAAGGCTAGAATCATTTTTCAGCATTAACGAATCAATCCAATCATCATCTTATCATGTAAAGCAGATTTTAATTGCGCTTGGGTCAGGTGGTATATTTGGGGTGGGTTTTTCGAATTCGCTTCAGAAATACGCATATTTACCGGAAACAACTACAGATTCTATTTTTGCAATCGTAGCAGAAGAACTCGGATTTATTGGCGCAACTTTTATTGTTATTATTTTCGCCGTAGTTGTGTGGAGAGGTTTTCTTATAGCAACAAAGGCAAGAGGTAATTTTGGGAAACTTTTGGCAGGAGGAATTACCGCATTCCTGGGCGTGCAGATAATAATAAATTTATCTGCGCAAACAGTTCTTCTTCCCCTAACGGGAATCCCTTTGCCTTTTATTTCTTACGGGGGATCCGCTCTTATTGTTGATCTTTGTGCAGTTGGAATTCTTCTTAACATTTCAAAGCGGTCTTCTTTATGAAAATTATTATAGTTGGAGGGCACTTATCTCCTGCGTTGGCTGTTATAGATTCTCTTCCAAAGGATTGGGAGGTCTTATTTGTCGGGAGAAAATATGTATTTGAGGGCGAAAAGTCATTATCGTTGGAATACAAAACAATAAATGATCTTAAAATTCAGTTTGAAGAAATCTCAACCGGAAAACTTCAGAGAAAATTTACAAAAAATACAATTCCTTCCCTTTTTAAATTGCCTTCCGGTTTTTTTAAAGCTCTTGTTATTCTTAGAAAATTTAAGCCTGATATTGTCTTGGGATTTGGAGGTTATTTACAAATTCCAGTCGTCTTTGCGTCTTTTTTTCTAAAAATTCCTATTGTATTACACGAGCAGACATTAGAATCAGGTTTTTCCAATAAGGTATGTTCGCCTTTTGCTAAGAAAATATGTATATCCTGGGAATCTTCGGTTAAATTTTTTCCAAAACAGAAAACTATCTTTACGGGAAATCCCGTAAGAAAAGAAATCATTCAAAGTTTAAAGTTCAAAGTTCAAAGTTCAAAGTTGGACTTGCCATTAATTTACGCGACTGGCGGGAGTTCTGGATCCCATTTTTTAAATACTTTAATTGAAAACATACTTCAAAAACTTCTTGTAAGCTTTAATGTCATTCACCAGACCGGAGATTCTTTTAAATATGATGATTTTCAAAGGCTTAAGATATTGCGAGAAACTTTGCCCAAAGGTTTAAAAGAAAACTACTCAATACATAAATTTATAAATCCCTCAAATGTCGGAAGTATCCTGAGGAGAGCGGAATTTGTAATAGGGAGGGCCGGAATAAATACGGTAACTGAGCTGATTTTTACAAAAAAACCCGCCATTTTAATTCCCCTTCCTTTTTCTGCGAATAACGAACAACTAAAGAATGCTCTTTTTTTAGAAAAACTGGGATTAGCTTTAGTAATTTTACAGAGGCAAGCAACTGCGCAAGTTTTATTTTCAAGTATTCAATCTATGCATAAGTCAATTAATGAATGCATAAAAAACTCCAAAAATCTTAAAGATTTAATAAAAGAAGATGCGGGGGATAAAATAATAAAAGTTGTAAAACAATGCGTATTGGAAAATTAAAAAGAAAAGGCAAATTCTTTTTTATTAAAATTATTTTTCCTGTTTTTATCCTTTTAATTTTATTGACGTTCCTGCTTTATAAACTTTTGGCATTTCCGATTTTTAATAAACCGATTATAAGTCCTCTTGGACAAAATAAACCCTCTCGGGTTTCAAATTTAGAGGTTTTACTTAAAAAGGCAAATGTGCCTTTTTCCTCTGTAACATCATCATCAGATTTTTATATCATAATACTCTCAGGTGGAGGTCAAGTTATTATGTCCTCCAAAAAAGAATTAGCAGTCCAAATCAGCTCTTTACAACTTATGCTAAATCGGCTTACAATAGAAGGGAAAAGAATAAAAAGCCTTGATTTTAGGTTTGATAAACCTATTATCAATTTTTAAGTTTTATGAATGAAGGAAAAATAGTTATTGGTATAGACGTTGGCACATCAAAAATCGCAACTATTATTGCAAGATTGGATGAGTCAGTAGTCAATGTACTGGGAGTTTCCGAAGTAAAATCCGCGGGCATTAAAAAAGGGCAAATAGTCGATATAGAAGAAGCTGTAAATTCTATTAATAGATCGCTTGAAGGAGCAGAGAGGATGGCAGGATACTCCGCTTCCCGTGTGATTGCATCAATTGGCGGAAGTCACATTGAATCGCTAAATTCAAAGGGAGTAGTTGCAGTATCTGCTCCGGAAGGAGAAATGACCGAGAACGACCTTGCAAGGGTGATAGATGCCGCAAAAGCAGTTTCACTTCCTTCTTCAAGAGAAATAATTCATGTTCTGCCCCGAACTTATACCGTGGATGGACAGGAAGGAATAAAAGACCCGATCGGCATGAACGGAATAAGACTTGAAGTTGATACACATATTATTTCCGCAAATAGTACCGCGATAAGAAACCTCGAAAAAGCACTTACGGAAGTTGGAGTAGATATAGATGGAATTGTCTACAACGGTTACGCAAGCAGTCTCTCTATCTTATCGGATACTGAAAAAGAATTAGGAGTTATCCTGGTAGACATAGGAGCTGGAACTACGGATATTTCAATATATACTGAAGGGTCTGTTGCTTATTCATCGGTTTTGGCAATCGGAGCAAGGCACATTACAAATGATTTAGCCATAGGACTTAGAATTTCTATTGAAAGCGCTGAAAAAATAAAACTTTTTTTATCAAATCCTCCTCAAAGGTCGGCAAAAACAACAGAAGAAGGTGAGGAGCCAAAACAAAAAACGGGAGATGAGATTGATCTCTTACCACTTCATCTTCCGGAGGAAGTAAACAAGGTTTCAAGAAAAACCTTGATAGATGGAATAATAAGGCCAAGACTCAACGAAATTTTTACATTTGTAGGACTTGAAATTAAGAAAAGCGGTTTTGGAGGACAGACTCCATCGGGACTGGTAATAACAGGCGGAGGGGCGCGAACAATCGGAGCGGTAGATAGCGCAAAGAGAACTTTAGCAATGCCTGTTAGACTCGGTTTGCCGACAAACATAAAAGGAATTATAGATGAAATTCAAGACCCTTCGTTTGCTACAGTAGTTGGTCTTTGTACATATGGGGCAACGCTTGAGCCTTATTCGGGTCTTCCTTTTGGAATATCTATTCCTCGTATGCCAAACTTAAGAGTTAATAAAATTGTTTCCAAGGTAATAAATTTAATTAAATCATTTATTCCATAGCTGGTGTGTCTAGGTTGGGATACATACGGAACGGTTGACCCCGCTGAGCGGGGTTGATAAGTTTTGAAAGGATCATATAATGGCTCGTATATGCGAGCTTTCAATATTTTACCCGTTCCTATTATTCAGGGAGCATCCTTGTCAAAAGATGCATTGAGAAGATTAACTTGGATTGATTGGTATTCCTCTAATAGAAAGAATGCAGAGTTAACGTGTCGTCATTTTGGAATATCAAAAAGCCTATTCTACAGATGGAAGAACAGATTTAATCCCAATAATCTACAGACGCTTGAGTTTGATACAAAAACAAGAAGACCAAAGAGAGTTCGAACAATGACTACACCTCCATGGATACAGAAGAGAATTTATGATATTCGAAAAGAAGTTTGGGGACCGTTTTGGGGACGGTCCTGGAAAACCTTATTGTGACAAGCCAATCTTAATGCAATACAGTTTTAATTTTACATGGAGAGATGGCTCCGCTACCTAAAGATCTTTTCAGAAGAAATTTATCGCCCTAAAAAGTGTGTCTAATTTAGATTGTCTTATCAACCTATCGTAGGACCGTCCCCATTTGGTCGTCCCCATTTGGTATAAAGAGATAATCTCATGGGGTATTCCACATCTCTTTACCAATCCACATTGTCCCAAACAAAATGACAGAGTTGAGAGACTTCACCAAACAGCAGAGTATGAATACTTCAACTATCAATACGATCTTCTTGATGATATCGAGATGATTAATCAAAGATGTATGGAATTTAACACCAAATACAATACCAAAAGATTCCACAGGTTCTTAGGATACAAAACACCTGCAGAATATGTTAATATCTTACAAGTTAAGAAAGGAGGACAACCGTTCTCTATCTAGCCAACCAGGACATTGGTGTTGCAAAAAAATCTTTTATTTGTTACCATGAGTTAATCGACCATGCTTATTAAACCTCAAACAACAAACTTTGCAAAAATAAGAGTAATGGGTATCGGCGGTGCTGGTAATAACGCTCTTTCTTCTATGATAAATCAGGGACAAATTCAGGGAGTAGATTTTGTCGCGGTTAATACAGATGCACAGGCTTTACTTTTATCTCAAGCTGCAGCAAAAGTCCAAATAGGAGAAAATTTAACAAAAGGTTTGGGTTCAGGAGGAGATCCGGAGATTGGAAAACAAGCAGTAGAGGAGTCAAGAGAGAAAATAAAAGATATTTTGGATGGATCAGACATGGTATTTCTGGCAGCCGGAATGGGTGGAGGAACAGGAACGGGTGCCACTCCAACAATTGCGCAGGTTGCAAAAGAGGCAGGAGCGCTGACTATCGCAGTTATTACAAAACCTTTTGCGTTCGAGGGGACAAGACGAATGGTTGTAGCAGAAGACGGAATAGAAGATTTAAAAGATAAAGTGGATACGCTTATTGTTATTCCAAATCAAAGAATCCTAGATGTTGTTGATAAAAAACTTTCTCTTCTTGAGGCATTTAAAGTTGCAGATTCCGTTTTAACACAAGGAGTTCAGGGAATTTCCGATCTTATAACAATGCCGGGGTTAATCAATGTTGATTTTGCAGATGTAAGGACTATTATGTCTGAGGCAGGGTCTGCCTTAATGGGAATTGGGACCGGAGTTGGGGAGAACAGAGCGCAGGCTGCTGCGCGATCGGCAATCGCGTCACCGCTTTTGGAGATTTCTATGGATGGAGCGCGTGGAGTATTGTTCAATATCACAGGAGGACCGGATATTACAATGAGCGAGGTAGATGAGGCGGCAAAAATTATTGCAGCTGCCGCAGATCCTGATGCAAACATCATCTTTGGTGCAACAGTTGATGAGAGTATGCATGACCAGATAAAAATTACGGTTATTGCAACAGGATTTGACCAAACTCGCCAAAGACTTACGCAGTTTATGGTTCCTGAGAAAAAAGCTGAAGAAGTATCCGCTGCGGAAACTCCCAAGGAAGAACCCATAGGAGATGAGGAAGACGTCTTTGAAATCCCCGCATTTTTGAGGCAAAGAAACTAAAGAACCTTACTATCTTTAATCCTTCTTAATGTTGTGGTATGATTGGTGCAATTGACTGTGCCTGAGAGGGGGTGAAAGTCATGAAAGGAAATTCAATTTGGTTAGCAGTTGTGGTTGCGCTTTTGGTTGGTGTATTTGTTGGTTTTGCTTTCGAAAGACAGAGAGCAACAGATAAGATGGAAGCTGCAAAACTTTCGATGCAAAAACAAATCGATGAGGTAAGAATGGCAAACGAAAAGCTGACGGCGGAGAATAAGCAATTGCAAATGAGTTTAACTCCCACGCCAACAGGAGAAGCGAAGAAAGTTACGCCGACTCCAACGGCAATGCGAAAGTAATACAATCTACAATTAAAGGTGCATCTTAAATGATCTGGTCTAGTTCATATTCTTGAAGTCAGCTCCGTTTTAAGCTAAAATTAAGTTTATGTTCAAGCCTGTAACTCCCAAGGTTGATTTTCCAAAACTCGAACAGGAAATATCAGATTACTGGAAAAAAAATAAAATATTTGAAAAATCCATAGAATCACGCCCAAAAGACAAAAAATGGACATTTTTAGACGGTCCTCCATTCGTAACGGGGGTTCCTCATTATGGCACGCTCTTATCAAGTATTCCAAAGGATGTGTTCGCAAGATTTATGACAATGAAAGGATACCGAGTAAGACGAGTCTGGGGATGGGATGGGCATGGACTTCCAATAGAAAATAAAGTCGAAGAAAAGCTTGGGGTAAAACGAAAAAAAGATATAGAAGAAAAAATAGGGGTTGGGAAATTTATTGAAGAGTGCAAAAAATATGTAAACGAAGTTTCTCAAGATTGGGAATGGTATGTAGAGCATATCGGCCGTTGGGTGAATTTTAAGAACGCATATAAAACCTGGAGCGTTGACTATATGGAGTCTGTTATGTGGGTTTTCAAACAAATGTATGAAAAAGGATATATTTACAAAGGACTTAGAGTTTCACTCTACTGTCCGCATTGTGCAACGCCAATTTCTAATTTTGAAGTCGCAATGGATGCTGATAATTATAAAAAAATTGATGATTCGGCAACGATTTACAAGTATAAATTGAAAGATGAAGAAAATACGTACATCCTAGCGTGGTCTACGACTCCGTGGAATAAAATAGTAACCCCGGCTCTTGCTGTAAATCCAGATTTAGTTTATATCAAAGTTAAACAAGATGAAGGGAATTATATTCTTGCAAAATCAAGAGCTGAAATTCTAAAAGAAAAAGGACAATATAAAATTATCTCCGAATTTAAAGGAAAAGATTTACTGGGTAAAAAATTTGAACCTCATTATGATTATTATTCGGCAAAATCTGGTGAGAAAATATTTGAAATTATCAGTGGAGATTTTGTTTCAAAAGATGAGGGAACGGGCATTGTAACAATTGCCGCATACGGAGAAGAAGATTTGAAAGCTATGAATGAGCAGAAGGTACATATAGAAATTCATTTGGATGAAGAAGGAAATGTATCCTCAGATGTTCCAAAATTCGGAGGAATGTATTATCTTTCCGCAAACAAAGCAGTCAATGAGGATCTTGGAAAGCGTGGTTTAATTTACAGCGATAAAAATGAGAAACATAATGTTCCACTTTGTTGGAGATGTCATACAAGACTTTATTACGCGCCTATCACAGCATGGTATGTAAATGTTCAGCAATTAAAGCCGCTTCTTAAAAAAACAAACGAAGAGATAAATTGGTTTCCCAAGCATTTTAAACACGGCAGGTTTTTAAAAAGTCTTGAGAATGCTCCTGATTGGAATATTTCGCGCAACAGATATTGGGGTTCGCCCGTTCCCGTTTGGGAATGTGACTGCGGGCAAAGATTTGTTCCGGGATCAATAAAAGAACTTGAAGAAGCATCAGGGCAAAAAATAACAGATCTTCACAAACCTCTAATCGACGAAATTACCGTAATCTGCAAAAAATGCGAAAAAAAAGTACATAGAGTCACGGAGGTTTTGGATAGCTGGATAGAAGCAGGATCTGCATCTTTTGCAGAAAGGCACTTTCCGTTTAGAAAAGAAGATCTTTCGGATTTTTTTCCACCGGACTTTATAGCAGAATATACGGGACAAATAAGAGCTTGGTTTTATGTACTTCATGTAATAGGCGGTGCCCTATACAAATCAAAATCTTTTAAAAACGTTGTTGTTGAGGGAGTAATTTTGGGAACCGACGGACGAAAAATGAGCAAAAATTACGGTAATTATCCTGATACAAGAGAGCTTCTTCGGGAATATGGAGGAGACGCTTTAAGATTATATCTTATGGGAAGTCCTGTTATGCACGGAGAGGATATTTTAATCTCGAAAGAACAATACAGAAACCAAGTAAAAGAAACGATGCTAATTCTTTGGAATGTTTATAGTTTTTTTGTAACCTATGCAAACGTAGATAAATATCAAGTATTAAATAGTAGGTATAAAGTATCAAAAAATGTTTTAGACAAGTGGATCTTGTCTTTGCTCAACCGATTAATCGGCGATGCGACAAAAGACCTGGAGAATTACGATACGGTTTCAGCAATTGAGAAGATTAATAGATTTGTCGATGATTTATCAACATGGTATATTCGACGAAGCCGTGATAGGGTCGGACCCTCTGCGGAAGATGTCGAAGATAAAGAGGCATTTCATAGAATATGCTATGAAACTCTTGTAACCCTTTCAAAAGTTTTAGCACCGTTCACTCCGTTTCTTGCAGAGGAAATTTATAGGAATTTGACAAAAGATGAGTCTGTCCATCTTTCCGATTGGCCGGAAGTAAATTCAGAATTTATAATTAAGAATTCAGAATTAATAAAAGAGATGGGATTTGTTCGCAAAGTCTGTGAGATGGGGCATGCAAAAAGAAAAGAGCTTGGAATAAAAGTAAGACAACCGCTTCAAAAATATCAAATATCAAATATAAAAGATCAAATAGACGAAGAATTAATAGAGCTCATAAAGGATGAGTTAAATGTTAAGAAGGTCGAGTTTAAAATAGGACGAGGAAAACTTAAAGTTGATTTAGATATCAAAATAACTCCCGAGCTTAAAAAAGAGGGAGAGGCAAGGGAGATTGTTCGAATGATTCAGGAAGAGAGAAAAAATTTAGGTACCAAGCTTAACGAGGAGATTGAAGTAGTTCTTTTGTCTTGGCCAAAAGAGTTTGAAGATTATATTAGGAAACGAGCATTGGTTAAGAATCTTAAAAAAGGCGAAAATTTTGAGATCCGACGTTCATGAATAGAAGACTGCTAAGAATTGATTTGGGTTTGTTTACACCTGCTCTAGTTCTTCTGACTTTAGGGCTTGCCGGAATTTTTTCCCTAAGCCCCGATTTATTTAAGGCTCAGTTACTATTTTCCGTTTTGTCTATTTTGGTGTTTACATTTTTTTCCCAAGTTAATTATCAGTCTCTTAAAAATTATAGCGTTTTAATTTACGCGGCTTCAATAATAATTCTTTTTTTAGTACTTTTAATTGGAATTGAAAGCAGAGGATCTGTTAGGTGGTTTGAATTTTTTGGCTTTAGAATTCAATTTTCGGAACTTCTTAAGCCGTTTCTTTCCTTATCCTTAGCGTCTTTTTTGGCGAGTAAGAATAACTATTCGTTAAAATTATTTTTTTTTGTTTTGGTCTTACTTTTTCCCATTTGTTTTTTAATTTTTCTTCAGCCGGATTTAGGAAACGCAATTATTTATTTTTTAGTAACTATTTTTATTATGTTCATTTTTGGATTTCCTTTACGCTATTTTTTAGCCTCTTTATTGTTGATGACATTTTCTTTCCCAATTTTCTGGAAATTTTTAAGAGAGTACCAAAAACAAAGAATTCTTACCTTTTTCCATCTTAGGGTTGATCCGCTAGGTACTTCTTATAATGCTATTCAATCCGTTATTGCAGTTGGATCGGGAATGCTAATAGGAAGAGGTCTTGGGCAAGGGACTCAATCCACTCTTAGATTTTTACCGGAGAGACATACGGATTTTATTTTTGCAACTCTCTCTGAAGGACTGGGTTTCATAGGTTCGTTAGTAATATTGGTCGCTTTTGGTTTCCTTTTTTATCGAATTTTTCTAATTTATAAAAACTCCGATTCAGTATTTTCCAAAATATTTGCTCAAGCGGCTTTTTCTCTTTTCTTAATACAGTTTTTCTTAAATATTGGAATGAACATTGGAATTATGCCGATTGTTGGAGTTTCCCTACCCTTCGTGTCCTATGGAGGAAGTTCTCTTCTTTCAAGTTTTATTCTCCTTGGTTTTCTTTCCTCCATGAGCAAAGGTAACAACTTAAAAGAAGTTCTGGAAATTAGATAAAAGGTTTGGTATAATCTTAAGCTATGGAGTATGCAATAGTAAAAACAGGCGGAAAACAGTATAAAGTTTCTGCGGGTTCTATCATAGAAATAGACCGACTTAATACTCAAAAGGATAAAGAAATAATTTTGGACAATGTGCTTTTATGGGTATCTGAGGGGCAGGTTGAGATTGGAAAACCAAATCTTCCGAATGTTAAAATTAAAACAAGAGTAATAGATAATGTAAAAGGGGATAAAATAAGGGTTGCAAAGTTTAAGGCCAAGGCAAGATACAGAAGAATAATGGGTTTTAGACCGCATATAACTAGACTAGAAATTAAAAGCATTGGGATAGGCGGTAAAAGCTCGATCAAAGCAGATAAGAAAGTATACAAGCCATCTCTTTAAGAAATTACTACTTGACTTATGTGAAAACGAGCAATAAAATGATTTTAGTTTTCACAAAACCAATAACTTATAACTCATAACTATATATGGCACATACAAAAGCACAGGGAGCTGTAAGGGGAAATAGAGACTCAATTGCAAAGCGTTTGGGTGTTAAATTATACGCCGGAGAGAAAGTTGCGCCGGGTAATATTATTGTCAGGCAAAAAGGCACAAAATTTTTTCCAGGCGATGGAGTTGAGATGGGGAAGGATTTTACTTTATTTGCAGTTGATAACGGAGTCGTATCTTTTAAAAAGTATAGGGGAAAGAAAATCGTAGAAATTATTAAATTAAATTAAATGATTTATGGATGATCAAACACAAGAGAGAATTTTCGAACTTGATATAAGTTTACTTCAGGCAAATCCTCTTCAGCCTCGTGGCGTTATTTCTCCCGAATCTTTAAATGAATTAATAGAGTCAATAAGAGAGCAGGGAATCTTAGAGCCTCTTGTTATTGCAAAAACGCCTGCCGGGTATCAGATAATCGCCGGAGAAAGAAGATGGAGAGCGGCAAGAATTTTGGGATTTGCAAAAGTGCCCGTAGTTATAAAAGAGGCAACTCCTCAAGGAATGCTTGAAATGTCTATTGTTGAAAATGTCCAGCGAGAAGATTTAAATCCTATCGAGCGAGCACTTGCGTATAAAAGATTAATAGACGAATTTGGTCTTGGAACAAACGAAGTTGCAAAAAGAGTTGGGAAGAGTGCGCCTGCCGTATCAAATACAATAAGACTTTTAACCCTTCCGGATGCGATAAAAGACGCCTTGGTTGCGGGTGTTATTACAGAAGGACACGTTAGGCCGCTTATTTCTGTAGGCGATCAGAAGTTAATGATTGAATTGTTTAAAAAAATCTTGCGAGAGAGCAGCACGGTCAGGCAAACAGAAGATATGGCAAGAAGGGCAAAATCAGAGGTTGAGAAAAGAGAGCCTCGTACGGCAAATGACAGGCTTTGGGTGCCCGAGATGGATGAGATGGAAAAAGAGCTTGAAAAAAAGCATGGGTTTGCCAAGGTAACAATGTACCAATCAAGAAGTCTTGCCCGAATTGTTATTGCAATACGAGGAGACATCGATGAAACAACCCCAAAAGTAAAAGAAATTTACGAAGCTTTAATGGGAGAAAAATCTAAGGACTCTTGACAATTCCCATTTTCCCCGGCGGCCAATAAACAAAAAAAGATTTTCCAATGATAGACTTTATCGGAACAAATCCCCATTCTCTTGAGTCAGAACTGTATGCTCTATTATCGCCCATAACAAAATAGCTTTCCTGCGGGACTTCTACTTCCTGTCCTTCTTTTAGAAATGATCCTCCATAAGTTTTGACATCGGACTTCAGATATTTACTTTCATCAAGTTTCTCACCGTTGAGAAAAACCAAACCATCCTTAATATAAATTTTATCTCCCGGAGATCCAATGACCCTTTTTATGAAATCTTTTTCCGGGTCTTGCGGTGCTTTAAAAACAATAACCTCACCTTTTTTAGGTTTTTCAAAATTCAAAGCAATTATGTTGGTGAGTATATATTCATTATCGGTAAAATTGGGATACATTGAATCGCCATTTACCTGAAAAGGACGGAAGAAAAATACGTAAATAACGAGAAAAACAGCAGCAGCAAGAAGAAGTGTCTCTACAATATCTATTAAGAAGGTATAAATTTTTCGCAGAATCGACATTATTATTTAAATTGTCCCTGATTTAGCTTCTTTTGTCAATGATATTATTTTGTGATAACATATCTTGGGGCGCATAGCTCAGTGGTAGAGCGTTCGGTTCACATCGCGCCTGCACTGGCCGGTTAGTTCAGTTGGTTTAGAACGCTTCATTCACATTGAAGAAGTCGAGGGTTCAAGTCCCTCACCGGCCACATGTTTCGGCGGGCAGGTCCGAGAGGCCGATGGTTCAAATCCATCCAGATCCACCAAAGATTTTACCTAAGGTGTCCTATCTAGTTCACCTCTAAGGTGGAAGTAGCAGATGGAATATTAATGATATAGTTGTGTTAGTAAGAAAGATATGACAGTTTTATTTTTTACAAGATTGTTTTATCCCCATATTGGAGGAGTTGAAAAACATGTATTGGAAATTTCAAAGATTCTTGTAGAAAAGGGACATTTTGTGACTGTTTTAACAGAAAAGTTTGAAAGATGTCTTTTGGATACCGATGAGATTGACGGGATTAAAATTCTAAGAATCAATAATGGGAAAGATGACTGGTTTAAGAAATTTAGAGCTTGGAAAAATTTATTTAGATACAGAAAGTTAATTAAGGAATCAGATATAGTTCATGCACATGATGTGTTTTTTTGGTATCTCCCATTTAGATTTTTATATCCACGAAAACCTGCTTACACGACTTTTCATGGCTATGAAACAAATTTTCCCCCTTCTCAAAAATCAATTATTATTCGAAAAATAACCGAAAAACTTTCATGGGGAAACATATGCGTAGGGGATTATATTAGAAAATGGTACGGAGCAAAGACTACCCACATCACCTATGGCGGAGTAGAAAACTTTCAAATCTCAAATATTAAATCTCATGTCTCAAGTCCCATATCAAAAGCAAAAATTTCATTTATTGGTAGATTGGATAAAGATACCGGAATTGATATTTATTTAAAGGCTTTAGCAATTTTAAAGCAGAAAAAGATCAAATTTGAATTTGATGTATTTGGAAATGGTGTATTCAGAAAACAAGCGGAAAAGGTAGGGAAAGTTTATGGTTTTATAAAAGATTTATCTCATAGCATTGAAGACTCAAACATTATATTTGCATCTTCTTATCTTTCCATGCTTCAAGCTCTTGCTTTGGGTAAAATCGTCATCGCAGTATATACGAATCCTCTAAGGGAAGATTATCTTAGAGATTCTCCTTTTGTAAGATATATTTTAATTTTTAACAACGAAAAAGATATAGTAAGCGCTATTAGTTCTATTTTAAATGAATCTTACAAATTTGAATCAATGAAAAAAAATGGACAAGAGTGGGCTAGAAAACAAGCGTGGAAAAAAGTTGTTTTATTATATTTAGATTTGTGGAAAATATGAAGATTTCTTTCGTAGCCCAATTAAAATTTTTTAAGAAAACTATTGGTAGTCTTATCAAACATTCTTTCAGGCCTTGCATACGGTACTCCTGTCTGTTTAAAGCCTACCCATGCTCTTAGTCTTCTTATAACCCTATCTCGTTCTGAAAATTTTAATTATTAACAATGCGGAAATTAAAAACTATATCTGATTAGAGTTAATATTATCCTAAATGAATGAAACCATCGAATTTTTTTTCCCTGATTGTGTGTTCTGGGAAAATATGTAATTGGAACCTCCTGCACATCAAACCCTTTTTTAATTGCTTTTGCAGTTATTTCGACATCAATTTCAAACCCTTTGGATGTAATAGGTTTAATTTTATTATATACGTTTCTTGTAAATAATTTTGTTCCGCTGATTGAATCAGTGAGATTTCTTCTAACAATAAGCGCAATTATAGTATTTATTAATACTCCCCCCAAAAAATAAGGAAGAGAAGAGTACTCGTTTTTCTTATTTAATCTTCTTGATCCGTAAAGTATTTGTGTATGAGCACTAATCATTTTTTTAATAAGGTATGGAATATTGCTTGCATCATATTCAAGATCCGCATCTTGAATTAGTAGAATATCTCCCGAAGCCTTCTCAAGACCTACTTTTATAGCAAATCCTTTCCCTGCGTTTTTTTTCTTATTTATTATAATGATATTCTTTTTATTTCTGGAAAATTCTACAATTTTTTCTAAGGTATCGTCAGTTGATCCATCATTTACAACAATTATTTCTTTTTGAATTTTTTGTATTGACAAACGTAAAATTCTTTTTAGAAGAATAAGAATTGTTTCGCTTTCGTTATACGCAGGAATTATAATCGAAACTTTCATAAAAATAATACCGAGTTCAAATTAGAGGACATTGTTAATTACTCGAATGTTCTTTATAATTGTATTTTATTATATCAAAAAGTCAAAAAAATAGTTTTTCAGAATATAAAAATGGTATAATTTCAATCTACAAATGAAAAGCGGTAAAGTTACTCTAATTACCACGGTTTTTAATGAAGAGCAATCAATTGGGGCATTTATAGAATCGATATCTTCTCAAACTCTAGTTCCTGATGAAATTATTATAGTTGATGGCGGAAGTACCGATAAAACTTTAGCTAGGATAAAAGAAAAAAGCAGTTCATATAAAAATCAATTAAATATTAAGGTATTAATAAGAAAAGGCAATAGATCTGTCGGAAGAAATGAAGCAATTAATAAATCTAGAAATGAAATAATTGCAATTTCTGATGCAGGTTGTATTATCGACAAAAAATGGGTTCAGGAAATTACAAATCCATTTAAAAATAAAAAAATTGATGTTGTTGCAGGGTATTATAAAGGTTTAGCATCGAATATTTTTCAGAAATGTTTAATTCCTTATGTTTTGGTAATGCACGATAAAATTAATGATAAAGAATTTTTGCCGGCCACAAGATCGATGGCCTTGAGAAAATCTATTTGGAAAAAAATTGGGGGGTTTGGTGAAAAATTTTCTCATAACGAAGATTATATTTTTGCAAATAAATTAAAATCTTCAAAAGCAAGAATAGTTTTTGTTCAAAATGCAATAGTTAATTGGATTCCAAGAAAAAATTTAAAAGAAGCATTTGTAATGTTCTTCAGATTTGCTTTGGGGGATGCTGAGGCTGGAATCATAAGAGAAAAAGTACTATTTATAATTACAAGATATTTATTTTATCTGTATCTTATTTCTTTATTTGCTTTAATAAAATCTCCATTATTGCTTTTTCTTATTCTCTTACTCCCTATTTTATATGTTTTATGGTCGATTTATAAAAATTACAGGTATGTTGATAATCACAAAGCATTTTTTTACCTACCTCTTTTGCAAATTACCTCAGATATTGCTGTTTTAATTGGCACAATAATAGGAATTTTTAAATTAGTTAGACTTATAAAAATATTAAAGATACTTAGAAATAATAAAATTGCTGCTTTGATGATTATTATATATAGCCTAACAGTTCTCTCATCTATCAGATGGGGGATACCTGGCAATGATCATCCTTTTACGTATCATATGGACGAATGGCATCAATCACAGGCAGTAAGGTCGGTTTTTAAGTTTGGTACGCCAAACATTGAAGGATCTGCAAATGGATCAATGTTTCATTTCTTCTATTCGGGTTTATTACTTATTCCCTTTATAATTTTTCGGGTCGTTGATCCTTTTTCCATAAAATCTGCTGTTGATTCTATCCCAGTTCAAGAAAAACTATTCATTATTCTACGTCTCAATACTCTTTTTTTTGGATTACTTTCAATTATTACTTTTGCAAAAATTATAAAGTATCTGAAATTAAACCTTTTTTTCCCTATTAGTTTATTTATTTTTATACCTGCTTGGTTAATGCTTAGTAATAATTTTAAGTACGACATCGCTCTCATATTTTGGATAACACTATCTTTGTTTGGTATTATTAGGTATTCAAAATTTCCAACGTTTAATAACTATTTATTGGCCGGCGTTTTTTCCGCACTTGCTCTGTCTGTTAAGATTAGTGCAATTCCAATTCTCCCTGTCTATATATTTTCATTCTTTTTTTTTACACCTAGAGTCAATAAAAATTATAAAAGAATATTAGCGGGAATTGCTTTATTTGTTGGTACATTTATTTTCTTTGGTATTCCAGATATAGTTTTTGGAGGAAAAAATATGAATGAGTATTTATACATAAACTTTGTAGTATTGACAAATTCTTTTAGGAACATACTTTTCGAGCAGAACTATTGGTCATACATTATGGGTCAACATTTACCAACAATATATGGACATGCTTTTATGATGATATTTATCATGTCCCTTTTATTTATGATGATCGATTTAATAGTAAATATTAAAAAAAGGAGAATATATTTTTACAAAATAAAATTTTTTATCTTGGTATCATTTTTTATATTTTTTGCAAGTTTTATTCCGATAAAATTTTATGTTGGGGCTAATAAAGGGTTGATATTAACCCCTTTTATGGTGTTAATTATTGGCTTATCTTTAATGACGATACAAGAAAAATATCCCCGTATTATTAGAAAAAGCCTTTTTGTTTTCGTAGGACTTCTTTTAGTAATTCAAATACTAGAATCGTATATGTGGGTAATATTAAAACATACAATATCTCCTCAAAAAGATTCGTCATTGTGGATAGAAAAGAACGTATCAAAAAATACAATAATTGGTATAGAAAACATACCTCTTTACCAATTCGAGCCGGATATCGTACTTAAAGAATTTTATAATAAAACTCATGACTTAAAGTATTCCACAAAATATAAATACACTGTTATCAATGAAAAAAGTAGTAAGATACCACCAATTGTAGTTATTTCAAATGCAGGATTAGAATTAAATTACTACAAAATATCACCAAAGAAGCTTCTTTTAAAAAGACTAATTAAGGAAGGGTATAGGGAATCTTATATTTCTTTACCTAAATTTCCTTTCTATAAGTTTTTCGGAAGTGATTTAAATTACATGCATTCTGGACTGCTGGCTTATCCAGCGAGTATTTCAATATTCAAGAAAAAGTAATATAATTAACAAAATTGTGAATGATCTAATTAATAAAACAATCAAAAATAAAACTATACTTATTACTGGTGGTACCGGCTCGTTTGGCAATAGTGTTGTAGATACATTGCTTAATTTAGAGGTAAAGAAAATAACCATTTTTAGTAGAGATGAAAAAAAACAATTTGATATGAGAAATAAATTTGATAATCCGAGATTAAAATTTGTTATAGGTGATGTTAGAGATAGAGATAGTCTGAATAGCTCGATGAAAGGAGTCAACTTTGTATTTCATGCTGCTGCACTAAAACAAGTTCCTACTTGCGAATTTTTTCCATTAGAGGCAGTAAAAACAAATATATTGGGAACTTCTAATGTTATATTATCTGCGATAGAAGCAAAAGTGGAAAAGGTTGTTGTTTTAAGCACTGATAAAGCTGTTTACCCAATTAACTCAGTCGGAATTTCAAAAGCTATGATGGAAAAAATTATGATCGCCGAATCAAAAAAATACGATAAACGTTCGAATATTGCAACTATACTTTGCGGAGTCCGGTATGGTAATGTTCTCTATACAAGAGGATCAGTTCTGCCTTATTTCGTTTCTTTAATAAGGCAAAATAAAAAAATCTCAGTAACAGATCCTAATATGACGAGATTTCTTCTTCCACTCCCTGAAGCTGTTTCATTAGTTCTTTATGCATTAGCTAATGGTGAACGTGGATATATGTATGTAAAAAAGTCTCCCGCATGCAGCATAAAAACTTTAACAGAATCTTTGTGTAGAATTTTTGATTATAAAACAGGTATTTTTGAAACTGGAATAAGAGCTGGAGAAAAAGTGCACGAAACATTAATAACGAAAGAGGAGAGAATAAGAGCAATAGAAATTAAAGAATATTTTAAAATTCCGCCGGAAAGTCAAGGACTGGATTATAATAAATATTTCTACAGAGGTAATTCTATTGATTTAGATAAAATTGAGCCCTATACTTCCGAAAACACGGAGCAATTAGGTGTTAACAAAACAACGGAATTATTGCTAAGGCTAAATGAAATAAAACAAGAATTAAAAGAGATTAAACAAAAGCAGCTTTAACTAGATATTTAAAATAATTGTAAAATGTTTTCGGTTGATAGGAAAAATGAGAAATTGAGCTTGTCCTTGCTGTAAGCCTGTATGGTATTTCTTTAAACATTGCACCTTTTTTCTTCAAATAATACAGTTCCTCTAGAATAATTGAAAAGTTATTTTCTTTAAATTTTATTCCATTTAGCAACGCTAGACGAACCATGCGAAATCCATTAGTACAGTCTTTTATACCAATATTGAAAAACATTGATGCGATATAGTTGCCAATCTGAGATATAAGTTGTCTGTACATCGGTACATTTACTGTCATTGCGCCTTTTATATATCGTGATGCTTTTATACAGTCATATTTTCCAGACATATCTTTGGCAAAAAATGGTATATATTTCGGGTCGTTCGTAAGATCAGAATCCATATGAAGTCCCCAATCGAATCCCAACTCCATAGCTTTTTTTGTTCCACTTTGTACTGCAGCACCGTAACCTTTATTCTTTTCGTGAGTCAAAATAACAAGATGTTTGTAATACTCTTTTTGTTTTTCTTCTAGTATTAATGGTGTTTTATCCTTACTTCCGTCATTTATTACAATAAGTTTCGTTTTTATTTTCATTTGGGAAATAACTTTCATTACAGCGTCAATACAGTCTTTCGCAACTTTTTCTTCGTTGTACGTTGGGATAATGATTGCCAGAGAATTTTTTTTAAATTTCGATTCCATCTTCCATGAATGATCGTTGAATAGGTAGATGATTATCTGTTGGCAGATGGCCGCGCAATTGGTTTTCACGTAATCGCTTAATAATATCTTCTGCAATTTGTTGTGTTCCTTTTCCATCACCAAGTGGCTGCTTCCATGTAGTCCCAGTTATTTTTTTAAGTTTTTTAAAAATAACTTCGAGTGTATATTTCGCCGGCTGGTCGGGATCAAATTTTATCGCAGAGCGGGCGTCGTACACTTGAGGACGTTCCGTTGCTTTTCTAATGTTGATGCAAGGAATACCAAGGATACATGCTTCTTCATTTACCGTACCTGAATCTGTAATAACGGCCTTCGCATGTGTCATAAGAAGAAGCAGTTCTTCATATCCGATTGGATTAACGACAACGAGATTTTTTGGGGGCGTTATATTCATTTCTTTCATTATAGCTTGCGTTCGGTAGCTAGCGGCAAAATAAACAGGATCTTCTGCATATTCAACCATTTTCATAATATTCAAAAGAGTTTTTGGTATATGAACGTTTTCTCTTCTGTGACATGTCATAAAATAGTATTTATTTTTTTGTATTTTTCTTTTTGCAAAGAACTCATCATTTGCCATTTTGTCGAATTCTTCTTTTCTTTTGAAATAAAATCTTTGTAACATATCAACGGAAGGGTTGCCAAACACTACTATATATTTTGGATTCAGGCCTTCGGTAACACCTCGGTCTTTGTATTCTTGTGCATAAGTATAAATAACATCCGCGAGATGATCAGCTAATGTACGGTATTTTTCTTCCGGCATTCTCCAGTCATAAGAGCGCCAGCAGCCTTCAATATGCAAAATTGGTATGTCTAATTGTGCTGCTGCAATACAGCCTACAACAGTGTTGGTATCACCAAGAAATGCGACTGCATCGGGTTGTAATTTCTGAAGTACCGGATATAATTTTGCAATTATTTTCGATGTAACTTCAGCGTCGGTACTGCCTTTACAATCTAATTCTATATCCGGCTTTTTTACATTAAATTCTCTGAAAAAAACATCTTTTAGATTATCTGAATAATGTTGGCCAGACCATATAAGAATAAGTTCAATATCTTTTGCTTTCTGAATATGCTCGAGGATAAGGACTGCACGTATAAGCTCAGCTCGTGTACCCAATACAAATGCTAATTTTTTCTTTTTCATATATGTTTTTCAAATTCGATGCTTTCTATTAAGGCTTTGTCAATGTTGCTAGTATATTTACTTAAAAAATTTTTGTCAAAATATACAGAAGATAAGTAGCGTGTTATCCTATTATCAGATTTATTTTTTATTACAGTAATCTTCTTTAAGGTTATCTCTTTTAAAGAGTTTAACAAATTCCACTTAGTAAGTGGACCTAATGGAGCAAAATGATAAACATGTGATCTCATTCTTAATTTATCGAAATTTTTTCCAGAGATCATAAACTCTGTTAATTTAGCAATTTGTAAAGAAGTCGCGCCAGACCAGTTTTGATTAGTATACCCTTTAATTTCTTTTTTTTTGTTTTTCACAAACCATTCAAAAAGCACTTTATCGTCATTTGGATTAAATCCTACTAGAGAAGATCTTATTGTAATGGAGTTATCCGAAGAAACTTCCCCTAATATCTTACTCTTTCCGTAAGGGTCTTTAGCGTTAGGACTTTTTTTTTCAGTTACATTAAGGCTTGATGGATCGAATACACCATCTGTAGACAAGTGTATTAGTTTAAAGTTATATTTTTTTGTTAACTTTTCTAATTCTTTGGGGAGTTTCGAGTTTATTAAAGCAAATCTTCTTCTCGCCCCATTTTTATTCGTGACCGCTATGCAGTTAATTACAAAAGTTGGTTTTATTTTCTTTTGAATTTCTTCGAAGTCATTTAATAATGTTTCAGCCTTAAGGTTGAAGAAAATGCTGTTTTTATTCCTAACAGATCCAAAAACATTTTTGTACCTTTTAGATAAGTACGCATAAACAGTTCTTCCGGCCATCCCGTTTGCGCCTAGGATTAAAATAGTTTCATTGCTCATATTATTTTGGGCTGAGGAAGGGGGGTTATAAATTTTCCGCCACTTTTAAAATAATTTAGATTTTTGGCTTTTATTTCTTCAAGAAATGACCAGGCAAAAAGTAGAACATAGTCCGGTCGATGTTTCGTACTTAATATATCTGATGAGACAATTCTTAAATGTGTACCGGGCGTATAAGCACCTTGCTTGATCGGCGCATCATCAATGACATAATCAAGATACTTTTTGTCTAGCCCGCAGTAATTCATAATAGTTGTACCTCTTCCAGAAGCTCCATAGCCTGCAATGGTTTTATTTTTAGATTTTAGGTCTTTTAGTAATTTTAATAGATTGATTTTGGATTTAGTAATTTTTTCTCCGTAATCGTTGTAAGTGTCTATTCTATCAAATCCTAAGTTTTTTTCTTTTTTAGTAAAGTCATCAATGTTTTCTGAAACAGTGTGTTTTCCGAACTTTTTGCTTTGCACATAATATCTCATTGAGCCTGCATGTATATTTATGAGCTTTACATCAAAAACTTCCATATCATACTGTGCGAAAAACTTTTTCAAAGTTATTAATGAATAATAATATTGATGTTCATGATATATCATGTCATATTGCATTTTCTGTAATACATTTCCCAGATAATGCACTTCAAAGATAAAAATTCCTTCTTGCTTTAATAGTGTTTTAATTCCCCTCACTGTATTGTGCATATTTTCAATATGGGCAAATGTATTTGAACTGGTTATTACATCGGCCAGACCATTTTTATTACGTATCTTTTCTGCAATAACATCGGAAAAATAATCATTAACTATTGGTAGACCCTTTTTTATCAATGGTTTTACTATATTTGATGCAGGATCTATTCCGAGCGAGCGGATGCCAATATTAATTAATTGTTTTAATAAAATTCCATCATTACAGCCTATTTCAACAACAAAAGGTTTCTTGTTATTACATAACGATTTTATTTCCCGAGTTAAATTAGTAAAATGTTCAGCTAGGGTTTTAATTGCAGAAGAGTGATAAAAGTAATCTTTAAAAAGAGTATCGGCTTCAATAACATTTATTGATTGCAGAAGATAGCAATTTTTACAGAAAGAAATTTCTAGGGGATAAAGCTTTTCGAACTCTATGTCTTTAGCAGTTTTTAAAAATCCACCGGCCAAAGGGACGTTCCCTAGATCTAATACGGGAACTAAATTAGAGCTAAAACAAAAGCGGCAATTATTATAGCGTCTGTGTTCTCCGATAGTTTTATATAATTTTGGTAATTTCATGAATGTGATTATTTACAGAAGACATCAGTGCTTATTTATGAGTTATAATATATCTAATGAAATTAAAGAAAGCAATAGCAAAAAAAGCTGGAATTTATATTTTCTTATTATCTTTATTAACTGCAGTAAATTTAATAAACAGTAATATTATCATTGGAAAAATACTTTTAGTTTTTGTATTTTTTTTAGTTTTATTACCTCTTACGTACATAATCTTTATTTCAAGGCATAAGAATATAATTGTTCCCACTGTTTTATTTATTTTATTTTTGCTGGGAGCATTTGCCTTATCTTTTCGGAAATTGAGGGATGTAATGCCGGATCCTGCAGTCAATGCGGAAACAAGTATCGGATATGCTCAATATTTTGGTTACCCACTGTATTTAGATTCTATAATTTTTTTCATTTTAATCATATCTCCGGTTTTGTTTTTTACATTTATAAAGTTAATACAAAAATCAAAACCTCCTGTTAAAAAGATCAAATGAATAAAAAAATTTTAAAATGCTTATCACTTGGCGTTTTGTTCAGCCTTCTGTCTCTTGGTAATCTAAAAAGTCTTTGCAAAATATATCCAACTCTTGGCTCTGATAATCAAGCACTGTTGTTGTGGAAGTACGCCGCGGGAATAGGCTTGTTGCCTATCAAGGACATATTTTATCCATACGGGTTATTAAGCTATTACAGCGGACAGAATGTGATATTTGGTTTGATCTATTTTCTTATCACACCTGCTTTATTCTTGTGTATTTTTTTAACATTTCAAAAATTATTTAAGGATAAACTATTCACAATAGCTTCTTTTATAGTTTTCTTTCTTTTCATCACAATTATCACAGGGTTTGAGACCTTTACCAGATATGGATCAATAACAGCATTGTCAATCTTGTTTGCTTACATTTTCTATTCTAACAAGAATAAATCGCAGAAAATAATTATTGCACTTGGCGTTTTAGGCGGAATAATAGTGCCACTTATTAATGATGTTGGAATATATGCCCTTGTGATATTTGTCTCGTTTTCGGTAAGTAATAAGCTTCTTAGATCCAAATTTAGGTTACAAGCAAGCCAATTAGTGTCCCTTTTAAAGGAATTAGTTCTTTTTATTCTTGGTTATTTACTTGGTTTAGTTCCATTTTTTATTTATCTCGCTTTTACCCAATCATTATCAGGTTTTATTCCGTATTTGATAAGTATTAGTGAACTTGCTCAATTTGCAAAAACAGCATTTTTTCATTCAATATTTACTGCAGACAATTTATTTACGCTAACTATACTTATGATTGCAATTATACGTCTTTGTTATAAATTCTTTTTCGGAGATAAGAAAGCTAGTTTTGCTACATATCTTCAGATTGGACTTATTATCGTACTTCTTCTTCTTGAGCAAAAAAGTATAATCCGTTTAATTGATATGCAACTTACTTTTATCGGACTTTTACTACTTCTTACTCTTCTTTATGAATTAAAATTATCTTTGCAAAAGTACGGAGTATCGAAATTTATTGTTTTCATATATTTTATTAATATATCAATAATCATCTTATTTGTTATTGGATTGCATCCCAGCGATAAGTTTATGAATCAATATCCTACGCCGGGTCGGATAATTTCTGCGGTTAAAATATTCAGAAATAAATCTTGCGTTGAGGATAATATGAAATTTATAATTTCGAAAAACAAACAACTTCCTGGAATTAAAAAGCAGCTTTATAGCAGAAAGAATTTTAATAAGAAAGTATTTACGTTTCCGGGAGAACCAATCTTTTACATTATGTTTGGACAAAAGCCACCATATTACCCGACTATATATGAAGCTACGCCAATTAAAGCGCAAAAAGAACTTATAACATATATCCAAAAAGAAAACATAGATGTTATTCTTTATAATGTTAAAACAAGAAGTATTCAAGATGAAGTTCCTGATACAGTCAGAGGTAGGTTGTTATACGAATATATACGTTCAAATTATTCTGTTGAAAGAAAAGTAGGTAATTACCTTATTTTTATAAAAAATAGAAATAAATAAATCTTTTAAAGGAGAGCTAATACTTATGGACTTTAAAACTTTAGAGAAAATCTGGTGAATTTATTCTTCAGTCCTACCCGTATTCTAGAAACTAATGCACCCCTTTAGGGTTTAGTGAGATACTCAGAAAATACTTCCTGAGGTGTTCTGAATTTAAGACGTTTTCTTGGCCTGTTGTTTAATTCCCATTCAACGTCTGTCAAGGCAATTTAGAAATGTCGTGTTTTCGGCAAAATAGAAATGTCGTGTTTTTCATACGACTTATCTCTTTTTCCGCTAACTAATATTCGTTAAA
>Ga0209541_10004601_pt1 | contig 24419 bp, 28 predicted proteins | sample RifCSPlowO2_01_FD_184027 | JGI IMG/M metagenome (GOLD analysis project Ga0209541, IMG submission 184027) | Groundwater microbial communities from Rifle, Colorado - Rifle CSP2_plank lowO2_0.1 (SPAdes) (version 2) | ecosystem: Environmental > Aquatic > Deep subsurface > Groundwater | place... | reverse complement strand
ATGGACCATAATATAATGTAATCTACTGCGCTTTTAAGCATTATTGTCCGCACTGCACCATTATATAAAACACAACGCCAAGTAGGGCTTCGTTTAATAATTGCTTGAATAATAATACTTTTTAAATAGTTAAGCACAATATTATTTATTAATTATACTCGGTTATTAATACTTATTTATAGCAACAGACTTAAATATTTGACCATTTTGTCTGTTGCTGTATTCGAGAGAACAAAAAACATGGTAAAGTATTTTGTTCTCTCGTTATGACAGATTATAGTTGTTTAACAAATCTGCCAAAGTAGCAAAACTTAATAAATAACAAAAAACAGGATTATAATTATGAGCGTGGAAAGAAAAGAGAGGAGTTATGTAAATGTGATAAAAGAGGGAGAGAGCGTCCTGCTTAAGGGATGGGTTCACGAAATAAGAGACTTATCAAAAATGAAATTCATTCTTTTAAGAGATGTGACGGGGATTGTGCAATGCGTAATAAAGGATGAGAAATTGCTTAAGGAAGCGCATCAATTAACGCTTGAAAGCGTTATAGAAATAAAAGGACAGGTGAACAAAGCGCAGGTCAAGGCGGAGCTCTCACGCAAGGACGTTGAAGTGCATGTAAAAGAATTAACGATAATAAGCAAGGCTGAAACACTTCCAATACAAGTCAATGAAAAGACGATAACGACGGATTTGCCGACAAGGCTTGACTGGAGGTATTTAGACCTAAGAAAACCGAGAAATTTATTGATATTTAAAATATGGACTTTTATGGAAAAAGCAATGAGAGAATTTTGGGAGCAAGAGGGATTTATACAGATATATTCTCCTAAGTTCATGCCATCACCAAGCGAGTCTGGAGCAGAATTGTTTAGCGTAGATTATTTTGGAAAAAAAGCATACCTTGCTCAAAGCCCGCAATTCTACAAACAAATGGCCATGGCTGCTGGATTTGAAAAGATATTTGAGATAGGACCTGTTTTTAGAGCTAATCGTTCCCATACTGTGAGGCACGACACAGAATTTACAATGATTGATATGGAAATGTCGTTTATTAATTCGCATGAAGATGTTATGAAAACAGAAGAGAGATGGATACATCATTTTATCAAAAGAGTAAGGGAAGAATATGGAGAGGAAATAAAAAAAGTATTTGGTACAGAGGTTGTTGTGCCAAAGATACCCTTTCCCAGAGTTACTATGGCAGAAGCGCAAAAATTTGTTAGAGATAAAGGATACAAAGGGCCAAATGATGATCTTGATGCTGAAGGAGAGAAGTTATTATTTGAAGTAATAAAGGATAAATTTAATCATGAATTTGTTTTTGTTAAGGATTATCCTTGGAGTGCCCGTCCTTTTTATCATATGAGGCATGCTGACAAACCAAATATCACGAAAAGTTTTGATTTGATATGGAAGGGAACAGAGGTAACAACCGGAGCACAGAGGGAGCACAGGCATGATATATTGGTAAAACAGGCTAAAGAGAAAAAGATAAGCCTTGAATTAATAAAGAATTATCTAGATTTCTTCAGATGTGGCTGCCCTCCACACGGGGGTTTTGCAATAAGCCCGACAAGATTCCTTATGTTAATGTTGAACATAAAAAATGTCAGAGAAGCGACGTTTTTGCCAAGAGATACGGAGAGGCTAACGCCATAATAAAAAATGACTAAGTTATATGATGCACATGCACATGTAGGAACAGACTACTTTTATCATAAAATAAAAAATTATGAAGAATTTGATTTTTCACTAAAAAAACTTTTAGAAAGAATGAAAAAAAATGGAGTAGAAAAATCAATTGTTTCACAATGCCCATCAATAAAAGAAATAACCTGTTGCGCATCAGCAGATATAAAAATAGAAAATAAAAAAATAGTGACACAATGTCCAAAATGTAAAAAGATATTAGCAAGATTAAATCATGACCCTTATAGAGATTACAACATAAAAATAGCAAGAGAAATAGAAGAACTAGGAGTAAAAGAAAAAATAATACCCTTCTTTATAATACACTTGCAAAATCCACTAATAAGAGAAGAAATAGACTTTTATAAAAAGAATTATAAAAATTTTGGATTAAAATTTCACACATTAGTATCAAGAAGATCAATAATAAGTATAAAAGAAAAGATGAAAGGTCTGAATATTCCTCTATTAGTACATACAGGAGAAGAAACATATTGTCACCCAAATGAATTAGTAGAATTCTCAAAAAGTTATAAAGGAAAAATAATAATGGCACATGCAGCAAGATTATCCATAGACTGTTTGAAAAAAGTTAATCAAATAAAAAACTTATTTGTAGATGTAACTCCATTAACCTCATTTTATAGAAGAATAATGGATGATGATTTTAAAACAATACTAGAAAAGAAAGAAGCATTTAACCAGATAAGAGCACCATCAGATGTTTATCATTTTTTGTTAAAATACCTTGATTACAAAAAGCTATTATTTGGGACAGATGCACCATGGTGTGATAAGTACGGGTTAGGATACGGATCAGAAGTAAAAATATTCAATGATTTAGAACTTAATTCTGAAATAAAAGAAAGCATAGCCTATAAAAATTTTGATAAATTATTTAATTAATTATTTAAAGTGAGTCACCTCTAGAAAGCTTTATAAACCTTAATATGTTTACTACTATGAGATGAATAAAAGGACTTTAATCCGGGATTTGCCTGGTAAGCATGGAGAATCTGTTACACTTGGTGGTTGGGTAGACAAGGTAAAAGATCAGAAAAGAATGCAATTCTTAGTGTTGAGAGACCACACTGGTTATCTTCAAGTAGTAAACGAAAAAGGATCAACACCTTATGATAATGTTGTATCATCATTAAGTAATGAATCTGTTGTTTATGTTGGTGGTAAGGTCATTCCTAATCCTTCTGTAAGAACTGGTAATGGTTTAGAATTAAGGCTGGAATCAATAGATGTTGCAAATACCCCATCAGGAAGCCTACCTATTGATGCATCATCTAATATTGACGCAAGACTTGACTGGCGTTATTTAGATTTAAGAGACCCCAAAAAATTATTAATCTTTAAAATTCAAACAACTGCTGAACATGCAATGAGGGAATGGTGGATGAATAATGGATTTATGGAAATTCACTCACCTAAACTTCTTGGTGCAGCTAGCGAATCAGGAGCAGAATTATTCAAATTAGACTACTTTGGAAAAACAGCATGCTTAGCTCAAAGCCCACAATTCTACAAACAAATGGCAATGAGTGCAGGATTTGACAGAGTTTTTGAGATAGGACCTGTATTCAGGGCTAATTCTTCACACACAAACAGACATGACACAGAATTCACAAGCGTTGATATGGAAGTATCGTTCGTAAATTCACACGAAGATGTAATGGAAATTGAAGAAAATTGGTTAAACTATGTTTTATCAAGAGTTAAAACCGCTCATGGTGAAGAAATTAAAAGATCTTACGGTCAAGAATTAGAAATTCCATCAGTTCCATTCCCAAGAGTAACAATGGATGAAGCATATAGAATATTAGATTCACAAGGCTATGTTGTACCAAGAGAACAGAAAGGAGACTTAGACCCTGAAGGAGAAAGAAGACTTGCTAAACACATAAAAGAAACTTTCAATCATGACTTTGTATTTGTTACAGACTATCCAGCTAAATCAAGAGCATTTTATCACATGAGACATGAAGACAGACCTGATATAACTAAGAGTTTTGATCTAATATGGAAAGGAACAGAAGTAACAACAGGAGCACAAAGAGAACACAGATATGACAGATTAGTAAATCAAGCAACAGAAAAAGGAATTGATCCTCAATCAGTATCATCATACACTGACTTCTTCAAGTATGGAGTACCCCCACATGGTGGGTTAGGATTTGGACTAACAAGAATGCTAATGAATATTACGGGTCTAGAAAATGTAAAAGAAGTAACATTTGTATATCGCGGACCAAACAGATTGACACCTTAAAATTTTAAATTATAGTTTGTTAAATTGTTCCTTCTCATTTTTCACAACTTTAAGAAATTCAATTGATCTTAAATAATTCTTCATTTTTAACTTAAGATCATCAATACTATTTATCGATAACTGCGTTAATTAATGTCCCACACCCTAGTATTTCGTAAAATAAAAATAAGATTAATTTTATATATACTCAAATATACTATTCTCTTATGAATAAGGGTATATCATTAAGAGAGGTTAAAAATATTGGTCCTGAATTTATAAAAGATTTTGTTGCTCGAGCTGATAATGGTAAGAATTATACTTTTAAAGGAAGAATTACCGCAGTTAGAAATCATTCTAAAAGAACATTTTTTGATTTGTCAGATCATACTGGAACAATTCAAATAGTAATTGAGGAAGAAAAATTTAAAGATTATAAAGAGATAATCTCTTTGTCACCAGCATCATACATTGAAGTTAGCGGAGAATACTCTAACTCAAGACAACCCTCAGAATTAAAAGCTGACTCAATTAAAATTCTTTCAGAAGCAACTCTACCTCTATCTCCTACGCCTTGGAAAATAGATGGTTCTAGCTCAGATAATGTGAACCAAGTTTTTGGTTACACTGGTTTTTATTTAGCAAATCCTCAAAGAGCAGCAATACTAAAGATAAAAACAAACTTTGTTAATGCATTACATGAATACTTTCAAAATAACAAATTTACTCTAGTTGAACCACCAATACTAACTAATAAAATACTATATGAACCTGAAAAAGCTATAAATGCTGAAGTGCATGGAGAAAAAGTATTCTTGTCACAATGTGCAACTTTTGAACTTGAAGCTTTAGCAATGGTCTTTGGAAAAGTTTACACTATCTCGCCAGCTTTTAGAAATGAAAAAGGTGGATCAAAAAGACACCTTGCAGAATATAGTCATGCAAAAGCAGAAGTTTTATTCGCAAACGTTGATGACCTAATATTTTTAGCCGGAGACTCAATTTATAACGCAATGAAAAAAACTGTTGAAATAAGTGGTAAAGAGTTAGAAATATTAGGTGTAAAAGTTGATTTAGAATTACTTAACCCAAAAAGTCATTTAAGCATGACTTATGATGAGGCTGTAAAAATACTTCATGATAATGATTCTAAAATTGTTTATGGTGAAGGTCTAGCAAGAAGTGATGAAATGATTCTAACAAAACATGTTGGGAACAAATATCTCTGGGTTAAATTCTTACCTTTTGCTTCAGAAGGATTTCCTTATAAAAAAGTACTTGGTTCACCACATTTATCGATGACTTGCGATCTTATAGCCCCTCATGGAGCAGGAGAAATGGTGGGAGTAGCAGAAAAAACAACAGATATAGAAGAAATAATTGATAACTTAATAAAGAAAGGCAAAAAGAAAGAAATCAAAAGGTATTGGAAGTACGTTTTACTTAGAAAGTATGGTCTACCGTCTCATGGAGGAATAGGAGCTGCTCCAGAAAGAATCATTTATGGGCTATTAGGATTAAATCATATAAGATTAACTAAACCTTGGCCAAGATACCCTGATAGAAAAATTAATCCAATAACAAAAGATAAACTGAATCCTTGGAAAGATAAAGATCTAGATAAAATAATAAAAAAATATAATCTAAAATGAAAATTAATCAATCAGTTGTAGATAAAATCATAAATTATACCTCCCTTGTAGCAAACTCGGGACAAGTTAATACCCCCCTGGAAGTTATGGGACTATAAGAGAATGGATAATTCAATCATTCATAAATAGCTCTTCAAGAATTTTAGAAATAGGATGCTCAACAGGTTTTATAGCTTATCAAATAAATAAGCTAACAGGAGCAAAAGTAACAGGGATAGATTTATCAAAGGATAGTATAGAAAAAGCAAAAATGAACTGCTTGGGAATGGAAGGATGTGAATTCTTTGTTAGTGATGCTATTAATCTAAATTTTAAAAATGAATCTTTTACTCATGTTATATTAGGGGGTCATCTTCCATGGGTTTTAGAATCTGAAAGAAGTAAACACCTAAAAGAAGCAGTAAGAGTTCTAAAAACTGATGGTTTTTTATTAACTTCACTTTATTATTTTTCAACTAAACCATCAAAAAACTTCTTAGATAAATTTAATAATGAGTTTGGAACTTCACTAACTGCTAATGGTGGATACAACTACTGGAGTTCATTGTTTCATATCCCAGAACTAAGTTTGTATTATGAATCAAATTACAAAATTATTTATCCATCAAACAAAAGAAAAAAAGCATATCTATCTGTATTCAACATTGATCATCTTCCAGAATGGGAAAATAAAGTTAATCTATTTATACAAAATGGAAATTATTTATCATTCTTCGTGAAAGTTTTTAGAAAAGAAAAAAACAATATTTACAGACAATATCCACGTGGGGGAATCTATACCTGGAAAAAAATTGATTTGGTAGAAAAAGAAAAATAATGAAAAAATTCACTGCCTCCATAGCTCAGTTGGTAGAGCACATGACTGTTAATCATGGGGTCCAAGGTTCAAGTCCTTGTGGAGACGTTTATAAATACAACCTTCGCTAAAATAATATGGACTGGGACAATTTATACATTAAACATCCAGAATTTTGCATAAAAGAACTTGCTGAAGAAGTAGTAGACTTTGTGCCATTATTAAAAAAATTACCTGGAAGTGAAAAAGAAAAGAAAGTATATGACTTGGGATTTGGTGCTGGAAGACATATATTATATCTTGCAAGGTTAGGATACAAAGTTTATGGTGATGACATATCAAACTCTGGTAAGGAAATAACTCAAAAACAACTTGATAAAGAAGGATTAAAAGCTAAGCTTGGAATAAGTGATATGACTGTAATTCCTTATAAACATAATTTCTTTGATGCAATAATTAATAGAGGGGTAATAACTCATAATACTCTTGATAACATAAAAAAATGTATTTCTGAAATGAATCGCACTATAAAAGTTGGAGGGTTAGTAATGACAACGTTTATATCAACTGAAAGCTCAGAATACGGAAAAGGAAAGGAAATTGAGCATAACACTTTTGTTCCAGATTCTGGGCCTGAAGAAGGAGTACCACACCACTTTGTTACAAAAGAAGAAGTTGAAATATTAATGTCATCATTTGAGATGATGAAACTCTACCATTACAAACATAAAGGCTTACTAAAAGTTGGAAATTATGTTTCAGCACACTGGATTTATTTTGGGAGAAAAATATAGAGAGTAATAATATGGTTTTTAATGGTATGTATTATTTATTGAATGCAAAATGTCCTCATTTATGTAATGGATGTTTTCTTGATTCTCAAATGAGTTACTCTGCAAGAAATTCTGATCAAGCAATTAGAGATTTAACACAACTAAAAGAAGACTGGAAAAAAATCAGAGTAACAGGATCAAATGTTTTAAGATTTCTAAAAATTGAAGAAATATTAAAATTATGCGAACAGGATTATATTCTTGGTGATGTTTTCACAATTAAAAGAGATAAAGAAAGATTAGAAAGACTAAAAGAATCAGGACTAAAAAGAGTTTTTATAACCAGTTCATACTCTGATAATGTTACAAAAAAAGTTTCATTAGAAGAAGCATCTAAGGCAATAAAAAAATTAGGACTTGAATTAGCAATAAGTTATATTATGACACATAATAATAAAGGAGAAGTTGCTAATATGGTAGAAGAAGCAATTAGTGTAAATGCAAATTCAATGCGTTTTATGAGGTATTTACCAACTGATGAAAAACCAAATTCATTGAACCTAACTGATGATGAAGAAAGAGAATTAATTGATAAGATATACAAATTAAGATCTGAAATACCTAAAGATAAAATAAAAATATTCATTCATGGACATTTTGGCACAAAATTTCGCCCATCAAAAGGACCAATATGCTTTGCTGGTGAAGAAATGTTCTTTATAGGTTTAGATAATCTTGTGTACCCTTGCGAATTTTTAATAAATCCAAATAATGTAATGGGAAAATTCTTTGAAGGAAAAGTAAAAATTGATAGGAAACTATGTGGTTATGAAAATGATGAATGTAAACTTCTACAAATGCATTCTGGAAGAAAGAGATAATAAAATGTTTGTAAATTTTCTTATACAAAACCTTTAAAATCTTTCAGATTTTAAGGATTTGGAATTTAAACCATAAAAAATTCCAAAGCTTAATAAACATATATAAGTTCATTTTAATTATGATAAAAAAAACTGAAACAGAAAAGGAAGAACATTATACATCAATAGCCGACGCCCTGCGTCAAGGCTCTGGAAGAGTAGCAGTGCGCGGCTGGGTTTATCGCGAGAGGGGAAGCAACGAAATGAAATTCATAGTACTAAGAGATTCCAGCAATGTAATACAATGCGTGCTCAAGAAGGAGAAGTTCACTAAGCAATGGGCAGATATAGACAAGATAAGAATTGAATCATCGCTTGAAATATGGGGAGAGATAAAGAAGGATGAAAGAGCACCGACGGGGTATGAAATAGTGGCTGATAAAATCACTATAGTGCACATCGCTGAAGAATTCCCTATAAACAAGGACTTGAATGAAGAGTTGCTGGGAGACAGAAGGCATTTATGGCTTAGAAGCAGAAAAATGACAGCTATATTGAAAATACGCTCAACAGTATTTCATGCTATAAGAGAATATTTCGAAAGCAAAAAATTCTACGAATTCCATAGCCCCTTCCTGATTCCGGGCGGGGCTGAAGACGGGCCGACGATGTTTGAGGTAAACTACTTCAAGAAGAAGATGTACCTTGCACAGACATGGCAGTTATACGCTGAATCAGCAATATTCTCTCTTGAAAAAATCTTTACCATTGCTCCCAGCTTCAGAGCTGAAGAAAGCAAGACAAGCAGACATCTAACAGAATACTGGCACGCAGAAATGGAAATAGCATGGGCAGGCTTGAAAGAAATAATGAATTATGCAGAAGAATTAGTTAAGCATGTGATAAAGAGAGTGATTGATAATAACAAAGAAGAGCTGAAAATATTGGAAAGAGATGTAAAGAAGCTTGAGCCATCGCTAAAAAAATCCTTTCCAAGAGTAACTTATGATGAAGTGCTCAAGGAATTAAAGAGCAGGCACAGAATGGAAGTGGCATGGGGAAAGGACTTGAGAACTATTGAAGAAGAAAAATTCATGTCATTACACGATACTCCGGTATTCGTAACTCATTATCCAAAAGACACAATGGCATTCTACAAGCCACGCGACCCCAAAAATCCGAAGGTAGCATTATGCTTTGACATGCTTGGGCCAGAAGGAAATGGAGAAATAATAGGAGGAAGCGAGAGGGACATGGATGTTGAAGACATGAAAAAAAGCCTGAAAGCAAAAGGGGAAAAAATAGAAGATTATTCTTATTATTTTGATACGCGACGCTATGGAAACATCCCGCATGGAGGATTCGGAATGGGAACTGAAAGATTAATAAAATGGATATGCGGACTAGAAAGCATTAAAGACGCAATAGCATTCCCAAGAACACAAGGAAGAATGATACCGTAAAGAAAAATCATTAAAAACTTTTGTTAATGTTGTAATCCTTACAGCTTTTATCAACTTTTGATTAGTATTATAAACTTTTAAATATCATAGCTGCCTTGATTAACCATGGCTAAGAAGATTGAAAAGAAGAAAGAATCATGGTTATCATTCATTATTGGAATACCATTGTCCTTGATTATACATTATTTTACATTCGCAAAACTTAACATTCATCCAACATGGCACTTAGTGATAGGGCTAATATTGTTCATGGCAACAAGCACAGTGATAGCGATGATAGTAAAAAAGTTCTCCTAACTTAATATGAAGAAGAGTTATCATCTTGGAATCTTTCTTGAAGGTGGTGGAATAAGAACATTTTATGGCGGGGGAGTAATTGATGGATTGAAGAAGGTGAGTGTTAAACCCGATTTTTATTGCGGTATAAGCGCATCAGCTGGGACAATATTTGGAAACATGTTTAATTGTAATAAAGCAATAATTGACATATTTGGAAAAAAGTGTAACAATAATTCTAAAAACTTTTATTTTTTCAGAAAACCTCATTTTCCTCACAACGCAATGATGGAAGGTGCACTACTAGAAATATTTAAGAAACACATAAAGAATCCAAATAATAAAGAAGAGTGGGGAATAACAAGTGGGATAACTCCAAAAGATAATTCTTATCTAAAAACACACTTAGTGCTATACTTAATGGTATTAAAGAATGTTTTTCATATTAATTTATTCAAAATTTTCAGAAGAATATTTGAAGTAAAAGAAGAAAGAGTAAGTTCTGATAATAACCTAAGCAGCAGAGAGATAGTTAATTTCATAATGGGAAGTTCGAGTATTTACCCCTTCATAAAACCACATTATTACATGGGAAAATTGTTATTAGAAGCAAACTGTTTAGACCTGGATTATGAAAAATGCTTGAGTGATTGCAAGAAAGGAATAATAATTTATAACCGAGAAGGAAAGAGTTACATAAAAGATAATATTTTACACTTTTACTCATCACAAAAACTAGAATGGAACATACTTGACTATACTAGTAAAGAAAAACTTCAAGAATTAAGAAAAATAGGAATTAGCGAAGCGAAAAAGCAAAAAGAAATGATAAAAAAGTTTATTTTTTAGCCATCTTCCATACTTCTTCAAAATATTTCCTATATTTATCCGCTACTTGTTTGCTATGAACCAAGAAAGCAACGGGGCTATCACCCCAAACAAGAATTACAATGTTATTATTATGGATGTTAATGTTAGTCGGAAAATTGATGTTAGAAAATTTGTAATGGTAGAGTTTTAATTTAGAAAAGTCATCATCCATCTAACTTTTTAGTTTCAGGTTTCATAATAATTTTAGCAACAACTTTCTTTTCGGCTCTTCTAAGATGAAAATTCTTAAAGAAAATTTGAATTTTTTCATCAGCGAACTCTTCAGGGCCAATACCAAAAGCTAAGTATTCATCACCTGGCTTTAGATTATTAAGGATTTCATTATAAAGCGTTTTCCAACCCTCAAAACCAACATAAACTTTAGCCTCCTGATTTTCTAAATGGCCTTTTTGCAAATCAACTAACCCTGCAATGACCTTTTTAGCATCATTTTCCATATTATTAATTTCATCCTTTTTGGTTTTAATATCCTAACAGACATTTTTTGTTTAACTTCAATTCCATCAATTGATTTAAGAATTATCTCAAAATTATCAAAGATATAACTTTGATAAGCTCTTCCACCAATTCTTATTATTTCTCCCTTCTCATTATGCGGTATATTGAGTCTTAAAGAATCACTATAATTTAAGATTGTGTGCGGGCTTCCAGTATCCACAATAAATTTAGAAGAAACGGCAGCGTGAAAGAATGAGTAAGCGAGCAGGGGAGTATACAAATCCTTATTAATAGTTTAGGTGATTAGCCGTTTTCCGCACTAAACTAGCCTCCTTATTGTTATATCAAATAGCAGGTTAAAAATACTTTCGTTTCTATGATTAAATCGAAACTCCATTTCTTTTAGGTAGAATGGATAGTTTGTTTTGTTAATCCCATGATACTTGTGGAATCTCTCTTTAGCATAACTCCAGAATCCTTCTATCCCATTAATATGATTACGCCCATTAGCAAATTCGTCTTCATGATGCTTGATAATATTGTGTTTACCATACTGCTCTAAACTTGCATAGCTCTTCCATCCTTCAGTGTAGAACACTGAACCTTTGTTAGTCTTGTTCTTTATTTCATTCATTAAGGTGTCTGCACTAGCATTTGGCACTATCACTGTATGAACCTTTCCTCGTCGCTCTAAGATGCCAAATGCTATGGCTTTGTTATTAGCTCCTCTTCCTCTCTTGCCCTTTCTTCTTCCTCCCAAATAAGTTTCATCTAACTCTAATTCTCCATCTAACTTTTTAGTTTCCTTATTGCAGTAATCTGCAATAAGCTTTCTGAAGCTCATAAACTTTGATTGAACGGTCTTATAATTAATTCCCAGTTCTTTAGCAGTCTTTCTTGCAGATAATTCTAAATAAAAGTAGTAAAGAATTTGCAAGTCTGATTTGAGCTTCCTGATAGAATAATACTTCTTACAATTTTTACACTTAACTCTGTTATCTTTAAGTTTGTAAAGTCCATAATCACCACAAAATAAGCACTTTTTACCCTCAAAATACTTGCGTGCAACACCCTTTATCATCAATATCGTCGTAGTTTAGCTAATTACCTAAGTTATGACTGAAAATTAGTCACTACAAAATCTATCGAATACAAAATCGAAGCATTTATATACTCGTAATGCCTATTATAGGCATTACAATGACATTCATAAGAAAGAAGAAAGTAGGAAAAAATGTTTACTTAGAAAAAGTAGAAAGTTACCGAAAAGATGGAAAGATTAAACAAAGAGTTTTAGAATATCTGGGAAAAGAAATTGATGGGCAACCAGTTAAAAAGGTATTTGCCAATAAAATCAGTGTACAGAGTGTAAAACAAAGTTTAGATGTTCTGGCAATAGATAAAATTGCTGAAGATTTGAATATCAAAGATTTAGAAAATCCTTATGTTCTTTCTCTAATTTATTCACAATTGTTAGAAAACAAAAGTATAAACAAACTTGAAAGTTGGATGAAGTACACAGAAATACCTTATCTGTTAGGCTTTGATAAAGTATCTGTTAAAAATCTTTATGAATCATTATCTGATGTCAATGAAAAAGATTTTGAAAAGGTAAATGAAAAAATGTTTTTTATTTTTAACAAATATGAAGATATTTCTAAAGCCACAATTATTGATGTAACAGATACTTATTTTGCTGGAAGCAAAATAAATATTAAAAAAAGAAAAGGGAAAGATAAGAAAATAAGCAAATTAACTCAAATAGGTTTAGCAGTTTCTTTTGAGAATGGATTTCCAATTTTTCATAAACAATATCATGGAAATCTTTCTGGAATGGACATATTCAAAGATATGTCCATTGAGCTAAAAAATAAGAAAATAGCGTCGATAATTATGGATAGGGGAATGCTTTCTAAAGAAAATATAGAGATGGCTTTAGAGTTAAAATTTAAAATTATTGCAGGTTTAAGAAAAAATTCTGCTTTAACTAAAACCTTTATTGAACCAATAAAACGGGATGATATTTACTCTGCAAAATGCAGAGTTCCTTTAAAAAAGACAACTGTTTTCATAAAAGAATTTGATTATATGAAGGGGAAATTAATAGTTGTTTACAATCCTGCTTTAGAAGTTGTGAAAAAAGAGATAAATTTTGAAAAAGAACTCGAAAGTAATTTTGATATAGGATATTCGTTAATTTACCATAATACAAAATATTCTTCTGCGCAAGTTGTAAAAAGATATTATAATAAAGATATGATTGAAAGAGCATTTAAACAATTAAAAGGAGTTCTAAGTTTAAGACCGATAAGAGTTTGGCTTTCAAATCATGTCGCAGGGCATATAAAAATTTGTTATCTTGCATATGCAATTTTATCTTTGATGAATTATAAATTGAAAAAATTAGATATCTCTGCAGTTGAAGCTCTAGAATCTTTGAAATACGGCTATAAAGTAACTCTGAAAGATTCTACTTCAAATCATGAATGGAGCATTCATGTTCCTCTTGAACCTAAACAGAAAAAAATATTAAAAAAATTAAATGTAATGCCTAAAAACTAGGGCAAACTCAGGTAATTAGGCTTTCGCGGCTCCACAGTCGTTTTGAGTATCTCCGATGGATAGTCATTATATCAACATAAAAACAATATGACTATTAGAGATAATCCTATTATTAGTTAAATGCTATGCTTACAACAATTTCAATCGATGGTAATTGCTAACAAATGCCAACCAGAGCTTAGTCATGCCTATTAAGCGAATCTACATTATTAATTGATTCTTTAAATCTTCTTGCTAAATAGAATATGTATCGGAGATACTCGTTTTGAAGAAAGGTTTATAAAGTTTATAATGTTGGAAACGATATGAGCAAAAAGGGCGCTGTGATTCTGGCAGCATTAGTGGTGCTTGTGTCGCTGGCGGTTTTGGTGAGCGCGCAGGGTTTTCAACAAGGCTTCCAGAATTTCTGGCAGGGAATAATTGATATTCTCAACACCATTTTATCTCCTGTTTTAGGGACTTCAGAGGATGTTCAGGGATTCACCCAAGGAGAAGTATTGTTCATGAAAGCGCTGTTGTTTGTTATAGTGCTTGCTATTACATGGTCCGTTCTTGAAATGGTTCCCGTATTTGAGGATAATACCTGGGTTGTTGTTGTAGTGTCAATAGCTGTATCTATATTATCAACAAGATTCCTGGCGACGCCGGGATGGATTGAAGCAATACTTCTGCCTTATTCGGCATTGGGGATAGCACTGACTGCACTGGTGCCTTTAATCATTTATTTCTACTTTGTTGAGAAAACCATGACCAATAGGACTGCAAGAAAAGCATCATGGATATTTGGGATTGTAGTGTTTGCGGCATTGTATATAACAAGAGTCGGTGCTATAGGAACAAGACTGCCGTCAGGTTATCCATTTAATCCGGCATGGATTTATCTGATAACTGCAGGGATATGCCTGCTATTCTTCTTATTTGACGGAACGATAAGAAGAGCATTCGTTGATTCTGAGATGAGAGCTTTGGGGGCGACAGACAGGATGGCGCTCGGAGCTGAATTGAGGAGAAAGATAACCCAAGCACAAGCAGACCATGTAGCCGGGCTATTAACAGATGTACAGCTCAGGAAGATGAAGAAAGAATTTACAAAGAGATTGAGGGCGGTAGAGTCTTATTAGCTTTAATGGGAACATCTCCAATGAGTCTTCTTAATTGAATAATATTCAATCAGCAAAGGTATAACGGGGCACATCAATTTTATTGAAGATACCATTAATAGATGAGATACGACGGCTGACAACTGACAATGATGATTACTCTGCTAAGAGTCATTTGCATAGGGTTAGCTATAGGCAATTTATCAAGGATAAAACATTAACCCTTGCCTATAAGGATAGTTTCTAAGCATTATAGATGTATTGAGCAGGCTATTTCAAGCAGAGCTATACTCTTGATAGTAATCTTTTCATTCATGATAATTTATGGTTATCGGATACTGTAATAGAGTATCTCCGATGAATAATTATTATATCAGCACAAAAACAATATAACTATTGGAAATAGTTCCATCGTTAGTCAGGTACAACATTTATAGCAGGTTCAATCGATGGTAGTTGCTAACAAATGCTAGCAAACGCCTACTCATGCCTATTAAGCGGATTTACATTATTGGTTGATTCTTTAAATCTTCCAGCTAAATACAGTTTGTATCGGAGATACTGCATGAATAAAAAGCCTTATAAATAACGGGACTTTCTACATAAGATGGTGAAAGGTAACAGGACCTTTTTGTTATTAGCTTTTTCAGCAGCATTACTAACAATTTTATCTTCAGGGGTTCTTGCGTTTTATCTTGATTTCCAAAGAGGAGCGAACCAGATAATAACTTGGGTTGAGGACATCATTGGTCCGTTTGCTTTCGTAATACTCGGGGGAGGAGAATATCTTTTTGAAAGGCTTTTGTTTTTGGCTGTAATTTTAACTATAACTTACCTTGTGCTTCGCAAAGTACCCGTGTTCAAAGACAAAACTGGCGCAACTTGGGTAGTAGCAGTTGCAGTTTCAATATTAGCTGTAAGGTTTGGGCTGCAATGGGACACTATTCAAACGGTATTTCTTCCTTATACAGTTCTGGGAATTGCCCTGACTGCGGCAATACCTTTTGTCATTTATTTTTTCTTTGTAAATTCTTTTGAAGATGACTCTGATGAGAAAATCTTCTTTATAGGAATAAGAAAGATATTATGGATATTCCTTGCTGTAATCTATTTTGGTATTTGGATGTCAAGGTATGATGAAGTTGGAGGACTATCATGGATTTATTTCTGGACTGCTATGGCGGCAATGGTTTTTATGTTTGCTGACGGGACTATAAGGAGATTAAAGATTAAACATGACTTGTCGCAGCTAGATATAACAAATAGGGATAATTATGAGAGAGAAATAAGGCGCGCCTTACAGGATTTAGAAAATGATCATACAAACTATATTGTGACTGATGTTCAATACAAGAGGTTGAAAAAGAAACTTCAACACAGGATGGAACTTATCAAGAAGACTTAAACTCTTTTAATTCACTCACTTCTCCATCTTTCTGTATCCCACAATTCTTCTTTTCTTGCCTTCGCCTTCATAAATGGGGACTTCTTCGGCGGCGTGTTTAACGCCCGACTTTGCAGATGTCCAGGTAAAATAAACCCCCGTAACAAGAAGCGCTACGCCCAGGATATTGGTTATTGATGCTGGAATTGACGGCACAGAAACAATACCCGAAATTACTTTATTTGCGTTGCTGACGCTAAGGGCAAGGAACAGGAAACCAGCAATAATCAGCAGGTATCCAATCACCTTTTTCATGGTTTATATAAATAAGGGAAATTTATAAATGTTTTTAAACCTGAATAACCTGATTAACCTATGGAAACCGAGATGAAGAGTATTAATGAGAACTTAGTAAAATTGATGATAGATGTTAGTATGATAAAGAGAAAACTAATGCTTGAAAAAGACCCTGAAGGAGAATTGAGCAACTGGGCAGAAAAACAATTAGAAGAAGCAAGAAGAAGCAGAGTGAAAGTATCTCATGAGGAAGTCAAAAGGCAGATTCTTGGAAAATGACTTATTCTATAGAGTGGGATGAATCTGCTTTAGACTATCTAAGAAAATTGCAAAAAGATATCTCTGAGAGAATCATTAATAAGGTGGAATTATTGAAAGATAATCCATTTAGATTTCTAGAGTATTATGAGGGAAGGTACTATAAACTAAGGATAGGAGATTATAGAGCATTAATAGATATTGATTTTGAAAGGAAGATCTTGACAGTACAGATAATTGATAAGAGGGGAAGAATTTACAAGAGGTAAACTACTCATGTCCTACGATATTATTGGAAATATAGCTCTCGTTAAGTTTAACGAGAAGACGGGAGAGAGGAATAAAAAGAAAATAGCTAAGGAGCTGTTAGAGAAGCATCCAAACATAAAAACTGTTCTGGAGAAAACTGAGAGAGTTAAGGGAAGATTGAGAACAATTAAGACGAAGCATCTTGCTGGCGAGAGAACTAAAGAAGCAGAATACAAGGAGAATGGATGCGCGTTCAGATTTAATATAGAAAAATGTTATTTCTCTCCGAGGCTGGCAGAGGAGAGAAAGAGATTAATGCAGATGTGCAGGAAAGGAGAGAGAATACTTGTAATGTTCGGAGGAGTAGCGCCTTATGCAGTAGTAATAGCTAAGAACAAAACAGAAATAAAAAAAGTTGTGAGTGTTGAGCTGGGCAAGGAATGCAACAGATATGCAAGGTGGAATGCAGAGAAGAATAAGGTTAGCAGTAAAGTCAGACTTATACAGGGAGATGTTAAGAAAGTCTTACCGAAACTGAAGGCGAAAGGAGAGAAATTTGACAGGATAATAATGGCCCGCCCGAATTTAAAGGAGACTTTCTTAAAGTGGGCGCTGATGGTTGCAAGGAAAGGAGCAATAATTCATTACCATGGCTTTTCACATGAAGACGACATGGAGAAAATGGTGGAAGAGATAAGGAAAGAGTGCGGGAAAGAAAAGAGGAAAATTAAAGTATTGAGAGTCAGCAAAGCTGGAGATATAGCGCCGGGAAAGTATAGATACAGGGCGGATATAAGAGTTATGAACTAGGCAGCGCGGTTTTCCGAAGATATTATATATCTGCTATGTGCGGAAAGATCATATCTGGCGGTTTGAGGGTTCCAGAGAAGGCCGTAACTAAATATGTTTGCTTCAAAGTCAGGGTTTTTGTTAAACTGGCGAATCCATTCTCTATACTCTTGGCTAGTAAAGAACTTTTTATTAAGGTAGCTGAGGTTGAAGATTCCCCATGTGATGAGCTGCTCAGCTCTAGATCCTCTTAAAACCTGAAATAAGTCAACTCCGCTTTGATTGAGCCATCCTGCCAGTGTAGCATACTTTTGCAAGTCTTCCACATCTCTTCTTAGGCCAAGCTCCTTAAACCTGTCAAAAATTGGATTATTATGTATTACTAATAAATCTAAGTCTGCAGGGGAACTTTTCTTTCTGGCCACAGATCCGAATAGCATTAAATCTTCTATCTGAAGGACGCCCCTAATTGGACAGATTCTTGTAGCAAATTCCCTTGCCGCTTCCATCATGAAATCCGGACTACTTATGCGGCTATAAGCTTCAATTTCTTTCCTTATATCTTTGGTTACTATGGACATTTTACTACTTGCTAATTAATATATTTAAATGTTTCCTTTAATTATAATTTATAAGTATTTTTTGGCGTTTCTTTAGGTGTTTTTAGATGAAATTGCTTATTTTATGCTTGACCTCTATATAAATCATCCAGAGCATTAACAGAAGAGCGTCGAGAGAGGGAAGGAAGGCGTTTTGGAAGTGCGAAGGAAGGTACTGCATTAAGTTGAGGCCGATGCTCAAATTAAGCACAGGATAGAATGGCTTTATATATCCGGCAACAATTCCATCAAGCAGGAGATGGATGAATGTTCCTATTCCAAGCACAAGGAGTATATTGCTCCATGTTAATCCTGCCCTGCTTAGTTTTCTGCTCTTTGCTTTCCAGAATATAAAACTAAGAAGGAAGAAGAGCAGCGGAACAAAGAGGGTGTGAGTAAAAGTTCTGTGGACTTCTGTAATTGTGAAACCTGCGTAGTTTAAGAGCCAGTAAGCTGCTACATCAAAGTCCGGCAGCAGGCCCGCAATGCCTCCGATAAGAACTAAGTGAAGAGGAAAGGACTTCTTGTCGCGAATGAGAAAATCGCGGATAAGATTAACAACAATGGCTGCAACAAGAAAGTGCGTAACTGCCTGAGTCATTTTAATTATTTTATGAGTCTGAATCGCCTTTTAATAATATAATAATGGGGGGTTATTTAAAACTAGTGCCGGCGGGATGATGCAGTTACAATTGTAGCTGCATTTTAGTTACAATTGTAGTTATAAAAGCTGGTGCCGGCGGGATGGGAACCTATTGATTATTGCTTACAAAAATCTGCTTGAAGGATAAAAGCTCACAATAGTACTAATAATGCTCTTAGCAAAATTATCTATCTTGTAATGATAAGAACACTCATAATCGGCAGTAAATATTATATAATAATGATTATCATCAAAAGTTATATCTTCCTTTCTGCCGGCACTGCTGAAGGCGCTTCTCCGCCATGCCATGTGAAGCGCGGCTTTATGCGCATTGGGTAGATGCGCTCGGAGTTATCATCAAGGATAATTGCACTGCCTTTAAGTTTTGGAAGGTCATCCATGTATTGGTTAATTGATGCGAGAAGGTAGGACTGCATCATGTTATTAAGAGCTTTCAAATCCACTTCGCTTGTTACTCTGTGAGCAATAACTATATCTGATTGGGTTATAGCGTCGCGATGGAGGGCGCCTGGCTGCTGGGTAGCCATAACAAGAGAAATGCCTGGCTGTCTTCCTTCTCTCAATAACTGGATTAGAGCGTCGGTAGCCGGAGTTTTTTCGTTTTCTTTCAGAAATTCATGCACTTCATCCACGAACATCCATATTAATGGCATTTCTCTCTTCTGCTTTAATGAAAGGTAGTTAATTCCCTGGCTGACAGCATCTGTTTCCTCTTTCTTTCTTGCTGACATTCTTTCTGCGAACAGCTTTCTTATTACTATTCCAATTACAAGGCCGCGAACATTGAAAGCGCCTACTGCATTGTAAACTGAAAGGTCAAGAATAGTTGTAATCTCCGGTTTTGCCAAATCTCGGATAGTCATTGCCGATGCTTTGGTTTTATTATCAGAGAAAATTCCCCAGGTCTTTGCTGCTTCAAAGAGGCCGGATGCAATGTTTTTAATGCTTTGCGAGGAATTTTTGTCTGAATTAATTTTTTCTATTATTTCATCAATAAAGAATTCTTCCCTTCCTTCTTTTAACCGGCTTACTATTTTTTGTATCAGAACTGCAGCCTCGCTTGTCATGTCAAGGCTGAAAGTTATTATCCAGTCTTCAGCGTCCAATTCACCCGGCTGAATAGAGAAAGATTCATCTACAGGAATGCCTTTGTTTAAATAATCATTAAAATGCCCAAATGGCACAAAGACTCTTGCAGGGAGGCTTTTTGATTTTAGATTCCACTGCTCGAGAAGCTCCTTTTCCTTTTCATTCTTGTATTTCATTGTCCAGAATATTCCCATAGTGTCAAAAATGAGGGGAGCAATATTCTTAGCCTCTTCTCTTGGGAGATCAGAAAGTTGCTCGGCGATAGTGGCGAGCGAGTAACTTTTGCCCGCGCCGCGTTTGCCAGCCACTAAAATTACATGAGCTCTTGCTATGTCTAAATAAATAGGGTTTGATAGAGAGTTATAATTTCCCATCTTTACAAAGCCCTTGCCGATGAAAATTCTTCCTTTGTCGCCAAACTTCTTTTTGTCTTCAGGATCACGTCCGATCAGGATGTCATAAGGCATGAAAAAGCAAATATAATGATGTTTTTAAGACTTATGAGAGATTGTAATTAGCTGTAATCCGCCCATTCAACGTATAGCTAAACGATTATTACTATTCTGCCATTTTACATTTGATTATTGTGTTTCCGCTTAGAACCTATCCATATAGGCAAAGTTTAGAATGTTTTGTCCTTGATAAATTACCTGTAACTAAACCTATGCGAATGACTGTTATCAACAAAAGCTTATATACAATTAGGTTATAGATTAAATATGCAAAAAGGTGCTGGTACAAGTGTTAGGTCAAACAGAAGAAAATATATCACTTTAGGAATAGCAGTCCTTGTTGTCGGAATAATTGCGGCGAGCCTTGCCTATAGGGGGAGCATAACGAGCAGGATAACAGGAGATGTGACAAAGGAGAGCCAGATATTGACGGAGGCCGAAGCTGTGGCCATTCTTGTTGATTACCTTAATGTCAGGTACGGAGATGCTAAGTTCTTCAGGAGCGAAGACTTAGGAAGCATTTACTTTGTAGTTATTGAGCATGGCAAACAGCAATACAATTTCTACATAACAAAGGACGGAAGGTATTTTACGAACAGCATGGAGAGAATAGAGATGATTAAGCCAGTTTCTGATATCATAATTAATAATTCTGCAAATACAGAATAACATAATTAGCCGCACATAAACTTAACATCCTTGACTTAGAACTCATCCTTATAGGCGATGGTTAAATGTTTTGTTGTTGATAAATTGCTTATAACTAACCCTATGCGAATGACTGTTAGCTTTTATCATCAACATTAGATGCTTTTATTGAAAGTATTTATAGGAGTTATAACCCATGAATTGTGTTGTTAAATAATTTCTGCATGAAGTGTATTATAAAGAACTAATATAACTCACTTCTTCCTCACTCAATCCAAGCTCTTTGTGAATATTGGGATTTTTAAAGACAGCAGTCATGTATGGAAACTCCCTTGAAGCCTTTCTCAGGCTTATATGGTTTTTATCGGCGTATTTTGAGATAATTGACTTTTTCTTTGCGTTTTTTTGATTTAGGAGCCACATTTTGAGAATGCGCTCCGGCCTCTTGTATGATGTGAAGCCGAACTTGGGCTTCTTTTTTGAGAGGTTAATTCCTGCTGAGAGGAATGCTGACTGGTAGACTAGGAAGCGCCAGTGTTGCCTTCTTATAATGCGGCCGCGATAAAGGTCTGCGAGGCTTAATGCGTTGTAGGCGTTGTAGAGCTCTTCACCAGTGTACTCTCTTGGAATGTTTTCATCAATCCAGAGGAAGATTTCATCTAAGGGGGTATCTGTCTTGTCAAATATGCCCAGGAGCTCGTTTGAGAATTTTCCCTTGAAGACTTCTTTAAGAATTGCAAAGATATCCTTTTTTTCATCCCTTTTAAGGAGATTTTTGGAGAGAATAGCAGTATCTGCTTCCTGCTTTAAGACTTCTATATCATTTATTGCAGCCCTTACATCTCCATCAGCCTTTATTGAAACTCTTAGAATATCCTCGTCGCTTATTCTTGCGTTTTCTTTTATGCATATCTCCTTTATTATAGAGAACACTGCCCTGTAATCAAGCTGTTTTACCGGAATGACTTCTGCATTTTTTCTGAGTTCAGCAAACTTTCTGTCCCATATGTCATTGGCAGTCATTATAATGGGAAATGCTGTTGACTTTGTTATTTCAACCAGCGCCGAGAGGCCGCCCTCGTCTACTTTTGAAATGCCGTCTACTTCGTCAATAAGAATTATTTTGGTTTTGTTAAACAATGAGCGCTGTTCGCTGGCGGGCTTTATTATCTTTTCGAGTTCCTCGCGGTTTCTTAAGTCGCTGGAATTTATTTCCAGAAGTTCTGCTCCTAATTCCCTGGCTGCAACATGGGCGAGGGTAGTCTTTCCTGTTCCGGCAGGGCCGAAGAGAATAATTGCGTTTTTTTCGGAAGGAAAATTCTTTATAAATCTTACGATGCTTTCAATAGCAAAGTCCTGCCCCCTGACTTCCTTGAAGGAAGCCGGGCGGTATTTTTCTGCGAGGGTCATTTTGATTTTTTAATTGGCTTTATCTTAATATAGTCTAGGACTTTAGTAATTGAACAGTTTATCATAGACTATTAAGGGAAAAACATACTATTTTGTTCAATTATTTATGTTTTTCACTATAACTATTAATTAATGGATAACCTCTACTAATAATGTCAAACCACCCATCTATAACTGATAACCTCTACTAATAATGTCAAACCACCCATCTATAACTGATAACCTCTACTAATAATGTCAAACCACCCATCTGAATATAGCTGCCTGAACTTGCTTTGCTGTCTTTACTATTGTTAGTTGTTTGAATTTTATCATTAATTATTTATATCACAAGACATTAATATCTTCTTCTTTATGTCTTTGATATTAAGAGAAAGACAGACTATCTTGGTTAATTATTTATGTCTTTCACTATGGGTTATATCCTGTTAAAGGAGTACCAAATCTTCTCAATGCTAAATCCGGATTGAATTCAATATTTATTCTCATGTTAACTATGTTAATTATGTATACTTCCCCTGCCCTGCCAGGATGAAGCTTGCGAGAAGAGCTTCAAGCTGAATGAATTCATCGCTTCCCTCAATAAGGCGGAACTCTACCTCACCTATTTTTTCTGTGAGCTTGACTTTTACTTCCGGCTCAATGGGCAGGTTCCATATTTCTTTCTGTATTGCTTTTATGATGTCCTCTCCTGAAAACCCGCCGTTGAGCATCATCTCAAGCATTTTATCTCTTGCATTTACGAAGTCACCGCTGAGAGCATACTCCAAAGCAACTTTTATTTGAGACGGCTTTGCTGAAGCTACGACGGTCTCAATTAGCTGCGAAGTTATTTTTGTTGATATTGAAGAAGTTGACTGCATGAGGTTGATAGCACGCCTGCAATCACCCTCGCTTGCTTCATAGAGAACATCAATTGTCGAGTCGTCAATTTCAAGGGATTCTCCTTCCGCTATCTTTTTGATTATTTTTGCAATGTCTTTCTTTTCAAGGAGAGTAAATCGAAATAAGACGCAGCGGCTCTGGATGGGGTCGATGATTTTAGACGAAAAATTACAGCTCAGAATAAATCTGCATGTGTTTGAGTAATTCTCCATTGTTCTTCTTAACGCGTTTTGCGCATCGCGTGTAAGAGCATCAGCTTCGTCAAGGAAAATTACCTTGAATGGGATGTTTGAGAGGGGCTTCGTCCTTGCGAAATCCTTTACTTTCTCCCTTATAACTCCGATGCCTCTCTCGTCGCTTGCATTAAGCTCCAGGTAGTTATCGCGCCATGATTCGCCGAAAAGGCTCTTAACAACTGTCAGCGCGAGGGTTGACTTGCCTATGCCCGCCGGCCCTGCAAAAAGAAAGTGGGGGATGTTCTGAGATTCAGTGAGGCTTCTTACACGCTTTATGACTTCTTCCTGCCCTGCTATCTCGTCAAAAGTAGAGGGACGGTATTTCTCAGTCCATATGCTGCTTTTTGGGAACATTCTCACCTTTTTAGCTGTACTTTAGCTGTACAAATTACAATTTATAATTGAAGGAGCGTTTGAGTAATTATAAAGCTTTTCGTGATGAAATATATAGGTTTGATATTTTAGCCAAGGAATAATTAGTTATTATGACTGAAGATATAGGTTAGTGCTTGTTAAAGTTATAGCACTAAGGGTAATTGGTTATTATGACTGAAGATATAGGTTAGTGCTTGTTAAAGTTATAGCACTAAGAATAATTAGTTATTATAATCAAAGATATAGATTAGCAAATTGGCAAATTATTCTTTGCTAATGAATAATCGGGTTATTGTGAAGGATATATTTATTAGGTGATTAAAA
>Ga0209541_10004598_pt1 | contig 24438 bp, 18 predicted proteins | sample RifCSPlowO2_01_FD_184027 | JGI IMG/M metagenome (GOLD analysis project Ga0209541, IMG submission 184027) | Groundwater microbial communities from Rifle, Colorado - Rifle CSP2_plank lowO2_0.1 (SPAdes) (version 2) | ecosystem: Environmental > Aquatic > Deep subsurface > Groundwater | place... | reverse complement strand
CGACTCGACCGACGCTTCAAAGTGATTCGGGCGTATCTTGGATTGTGATTTCGCGCGCGGTCAAGCACCAATTTCTTTTATTAAACCGATATCGGAGTGGATGCCGTTTGATAGAGTGACGAGAGACAACGGAGGGAGGGGGGATGACGTGTGGAAGCTATTGGCTCTAGCCGTTTTGTTTGTCATTCTTCTTGCGCTCGTGTTTGCTCCGGACGCGAGTCGAAAGATTATCCTGCGTTTTTTGACACATCGCCGCGTGGCGAATATAAAGCCCGTTTGGGGGCTCCGTGAGACACTCGCTATGGATTTCGGGAAAAAGCTCGCTAGAGACGCCCGGGTGCTTTCTGTTAGAGGCAGGGAATTCATATCGCCGCTTGGAGATGAAATATCATTTGCCGATAAGTGCACGTTGCGGTATGCGGAACTCGTATTCGACAAATTTGTCGAATTGTGTGTTTTCGGCGCCAGCTCTCAACGTATCGAGCTATGCTATAAAAAAATACAGCAGGTGGTGGAAACAGCACGCCGATTTGGGGAGAGTGAAGGGTGCCCTGATACGTATCGCGCGAAGTGCGCTCGTTGGAGCACTGACGTTGGTGAATGGGCGGAACGCGCGAGAAAACAGGTGGATCCATTATTCGCGAAACGGAAAAGTGTGAATACAGAACGCACGTAGGGCGGCCCCATCGGAGGTCGCCCATTCTGTTGCGTCTGTCTATTGTATGGTTGCGGAATCCGTAAAATGCGGTATACTTTTTGCATGGTAGTCAGGATGCGGGCGAATCGCTCGAAGTCGGGAAAACGGCGCAGTCACCATGCGCTTTCCGGCATGCGTATGGCGGCGTGTGTGTGTGGCGCGCTTCGGCGGCCACACCGAGCGTGCGCTTCATGCGGCACGTATCGGGAGCGTGTCGTGGTAGATGTGGTGGCACGCGCCGAGCGGGGGGTGCGTCGCACGAAACGAAAACAAAAAGAATTACGAGCAAGCGGTCAAGCGGCCGAAAACAAAGAAAAAGAACCGCAGACACAATAATTGAGATTGCTTGATTGTTCTTTCTAGAAAATAATGAGCGTATGCGAGTATATTTTTCTTAACCCCAGTGAAATGCGCCTTCGGCGCTCGCCGCTTTTCGGCGATTTCACGGGGTGTAAGATTTTCTAATTCACTTCGTTCATAAGAAAATCTAACATGGCAAACCGGCATCTAGCCAGATCAGTGGTTCTCCAAGTTCTCTTTGAGCGAGATGCCTCTCAAGGCGCGCTTTCAAGTCTCGCCGCCATGGGGCGGCTTGCCGACTACGCCAAAGAGTTTGGGGTGGGTGATGGCGACATGCCGTTCATGAAAGAACTCCTTGCGACCGCAATCGCAAAGCAAAAAGAAGTAGACGAAGTTATCGTGAGGGCGGCGCCCGAGTGGCCGCTTGAAAAGATTGCCGCTATTGATAGGAACATTTTGCGGCTTGGCCTCACAGAGCTTTTATACGCCGACCGTACGAATGTGCCGGCAAAAGTGGCAATTAACGAGGCAATTGAACTCGCAAAAAGTTTCGGTGGTGATTCCTCAAGCAAATTTGTTAACGGAGTTCTTGGCGCCGTGTATGTTGAGCTCGGCGAACCTGGGAAGGAGGAAGGAGGTGTTCGCAAGTCGAAGGAGGCAAAGAACATGCCAACGGAGAATCTCATCGGTGCTGTTATTTATGCAGAAGAAAAAGATAATATATACTTAGCGCTTGTTCACGATATTTTTGGACATTGGACGCTTTCTAAGGGAAAATTGAAACCCGGCGAATCACACGATGCAGGCGTCAAACGAAAGGCAAAAGAAGAAATCGGACTTACGGTTGCGGTGGAGGATGCGCTCGGCGAGAACGAGTATGTCGCGAATGATCCAAAAATTCCGGGTGGGAAAAAGAGGCGTCACGCCACGTATTTTCTTGCAAAAGCGAAATTTACCGATCTTGCTCCAAAAAAAGAGGGCGGTCTTGACGATGCGCAGTGGTTTCCGCTCGCGAAGGTCGGCGACCTTAATTTCTATGACGATATTCTTCCGGTTATCACGAAGGCGATAAACATACTTGCTCAAAAATCCCGCACATAGAATCTTCAAAAAGCACCAAATGAACGCTAAAATTCCAAGCACCAAACCACAAACAATATCTAAATTCCAATTACTAAATACCAAACACGACGTACCCGTTTTGAATTTGTAATTTCGGTGATTTAGATTTGTTTGTAATTTGGGATTTGTAATTTGTTATTTTACTCATATGTCCAACTTCAACAATTTTGCCGAAAAAGTCGGTATCTCGTTTGATAACCCGCTGCTCTTGGAGCAAGCGTTTACCCACCGTTCGTACCTCAATGAGAATCGCGCTTCCGGCAGGGAGCACAACGAACGCCTTGAATTTTTGGGCGATGCGGTCTTGGAGCTCGTGGTAACGGAATTTCTATACGGCAAGTATCCCATGAGATCGGAGGGGGACTTGACGGCGTATCGTGCGGCGCTCGTGAATACGGTTTCTATTGCCGAAGCCGCCACGAAGCTTGGCATGAACGATCATCTTCTTCTCTCTCGCGGCGAAGCGAAAGACACCGGCCGCGCGCGGCAGATAATCCTTGCGAACGCGTTTGAGGCGCTTATCGGCGCTATCTATTTAGACCAGGGGTATGATGTATCGAAGAAATTCATCGCAACACAGCTTTTCCATAAAATAGACGATGTCGTTGAACGACGTCTTTGGCAGGACGCGAAGAGTCGCTTACAGGAGGCCGCGCAAGAAAAGGCAGATGCGACGCCGACGTATGAGCTCGTGCATCAAGCAGGACCGGATCACGACAAACAGTTTAGGACGGCGGTGTGTATTGGCGCGGAGCGTGTTGCAACAGGGGATGGGCGTTCCAAACAAGAAGCCGAGCAAGCGGCTGCCGAAGCGGCGCTTAAAGTTAAGGGGTGGTAAACCGAGTACAGTTTTCTGGCTCCTCGGCTCGGAAATGAAAAGCTTCGCCTCGCTACGTCTTTCATTTCACTCGCTCTACGTCGCCAGTAGGGTCGCTCCGTCGGCGCACCTGTTTGGGAGACCGCTCACGTCCCGCTCCAGTTTTGTCTTTCAGCAAAACTGGAGCGGGACTCCGCTACGGTTAAGTCTCCCAAACAGGTGCGCCTCTTCCGCTCTAGGTGATGAGTCACGGCAAGGCCTTGCCTTGCCGTGGAGGCAGAATGAGCGTTACAGGTAAAGGGCTGGTACATCGTTGTTTTTTCTCCTCCTCTCTAACTTTTTATGCCATGGCATAAAAAGTTACACTGGCACAAAATATAAGGTTTACTTTTGGCGGATTGACGTTACAATTTACACTAGTAAAAATTCACTCTCATACCGAGGAGGCCGAGGTGGTGGTGAAAAAAGACGGCAAGAAAAAGATTGAGAAGAAAGAAAAAAAGAAAAAAGAAAAAAGTGGGAAACCAAAAAATATGGGTGTGGTTTGCGACGTCGCGAACAGCAAACGTCAGCCCACGCGCGGTGGATGGATACACTACCGATCCGATCGCGGCGCAGAAGACCACGACCACGACTACGACTAATTATGTATGCCCCGGACATCCGGTTTTTTTGTTTTTTTAACTAGGTATGTGGTCTGGTACAATAGTACCTATCATGCTCCTAAAATCCGTAGAACTTATCGGATTCAAATCGTTCGGGAAGAAAACGGCGCTTGAATTCGGCTCAACTATCGCCGCTGTAGTTGGTCCAAACGGATCTGGAAAAAGTAATATTGCGGAAGGATTCCGATTCGTGCTCGGAGAACAGTCCATGAAATCAATGCGCGGGAAGCGCGGCGAAGATTTGATATGGGGCGGCTCTCCCGCGCTTCCTCGCGCGAATCGCGGAGCGGTGAAAGTTGTTTTTGATAATACGAAGCGTCTGTTGGATGTTGATTTTTCTGAAGTGGTTATTGAGCGCGTCGTGCATCGTGACGGCGTGAACGAATATCTTCTGAACGGCACGCAGGTGCGCCTGAAGGATGTGATACGGCTTCTTGCAGGGGCGCATATTGGTGGCTCTGGATATCAAATAATTTCACAAGGCGAGGCCGACAGAATTTTGAACGCATCTCCGAAAGAGCGCCGCGAGATGGTGGAAGATGCGCTTGGGCTTAAGCTCTATCAGCACAAAAAAATAGAGAGCGAACGTAAGCTTGCAGAAACGATGGTGAATATTGATAAGACAAAATCACTACGGCGCGAGATAGCACCGCATATTAAGTTTCTTGGCGTGCAAGTTGAGAAAATTGAAAAGGCGCGCGAAATGCGTGACGAATTATCGGCAAAGTTGTCCGATTATCTCGTGCGCGAATACGCATGGCTGAACGCAGAAAGGGCACATATAGATAGAGAGGCGGAAGAAAGACGCGGGGCAATACATGCATTGCGAGAGAAGTTAAAAGAAGTACATACGCGCGCGGGGAGTGGTTCTACAGAGGGTCTCGCACAAAAATTACACGATGCGGAAGAGAGGCTCTCGGCAGTACGCAGAGAGCGGGAAAAACTCGCGCGTGAGCTCGGTCGCGCCGAAGGCACGGCAGAGGCGCATTCCAAGGAGCGCCTTGTGCCCATGGCGCATGTGCGCTCCTTTACGGAGGAATTGGAGAAAGAGCTTGTGGAGGCGGAGAAACTTGCAGATGCGGGCGCGCTCAAAGAGCATCTCCAGGTCCTCCGTGCGCGTATCCGCAGGTTTATTGAAGAACTTTTTGGTACGCGAGTAGTGTCTCAAGATGTCACGCACACAGAACAACTTGCGCACGAGCTTTTGAAGACGCAGGAAGAAGAGACGAAGCTCATTACTCACATTGATGAGGCGCGGCGCGCCATTGCCGCAGACCGTGAATCAGCATTTTCGCATGAGCAAGAAATACTGCGCACGGAAGCGGCGATTAGGGAGGCGCAGCGTGCCGACGCGACAATGCAACATAAGCGCCTGGAGCTCCTGCATGTAGAGGAGCGTTTCAAAGAAGAGGTGCGCGAGGGGATTGCTTTGATTGGAGAGGCCGTGCGTGGATATGAGAAACAGGAAATACCCGAAGAGGCGTTCTTTGAGGATCGACGCAATCAGGAGAAACGACGGCGAGAAATAGAGCGATTGAAGATAAAAATAGAAGAGTCCGGCATCGGAAATTCTGACGCGGTAATGAAAGAGTACACGCACACGCAGGAACGTGACCTGTTTTTGGGGAAAGAGGTTGCGGATTTGGAAAGTTCGGCCGCGAAACTTAAAGATATCATCTCGGATCTTGAACAGACGATGGATGAGAAATTTACCGAAGGCCTCGCGCGTATAAACGAAGCACTCGCGGTCTTTTTCACAAAACTGTTTGGCGGCGGGAGCGCAAAACTGTTCGTTGAAAAGCCGCAACGTGTAATACGAAGTATGGCGCGCGATGTGTTAGATGAGCCGGACGAAGAAGTTGATGTTCTTGATGAAGAAGAGCTATATGCCGGCCTTACCATTTCCGTATCCTTACCGCGCAAAAAAGTTAGCGGGCTTGAAGTGCTCTCTGGCGGCGAGCGCGCACTCACGTCGATCGCGCTTATTTTTGCGATGTCGCAGGTGCATCCGCCGCCGTTTTTGATTTTGGACGAAACAGACGCGGCGCTTGATGAGGCAAATAGTCGACGTTTCGCCGATATGATTCGCGAACTCTCCAAGAGCAGTCAGTTGGTGGTCATTACACATAATCGCGCGACGATGGCGGTGGCGGAAGAGCTCTATGGCATTACGATGGGGCAGGACGGCGTGTCTAAACTCTTATCTGTAAAGCTCGAAGAGGCGGAGAGGGTGGCGAAGTGAGAAGAGTGTGTTGGCTATTGATTTTAAGCTACATGGCTGATACAGTGCTCGTCATGCTCAAAATAAGGTTACAGCGCATCGGACGCATAAATGACCCGGCTTTTCGCATTGTTGTGGTGGAACATACCGAGAGCACGAAGTCCGGCAATTTTATTGAAAAACTCGGCACGTATAATCCAAAAACAAAACAACATACGCTCAATGCGGAGCGTGTAAAGTATTGGCTTTCGGTTGGCGCTAAAGCATCTGGCACGATGCACAACATGCTCGTGTCCCTCGGTGTGGTTTCGGGAAAGAAGATCAACGTCTTGCCGCGAAAATCGCCTCCGAAAAAAGGAGAGGAGGTGGCGCAAGCGGTCGCCGAGAGTGTCGCAAACGAGCAGACGGGCGAGGTTTCTGCCGAAGAGCCAAAGCCCGCCACTTCCGAAAATGTCGTGGAGGAGAAAACGGAAGAAACCCCCATGGCTCCTGCGGAGACACCGGCTCCCGAAGCGGCTGAAGAGAAGACGGAAGAATCCTCTGCCAAACCAGAGTAGGATTGTCTTGTTTGACCACCCCACACTTTTCTGTTACCATACCAACATTACCAATTATCAGTAATCTGAATTTTCAGTACTATGGAACAGGATCAGACATTTCTGGAGTACGTTGTGAAGGCATTGGTAGACAATCCCGACGACGTCAAAATTACTAGAACAGTGGACGAGATGGGCGTTCTCTTGACACTCATAGTTCACAAGGACGACATGGGCAAGATTATCGGCCGAAGTGGCCAGACCGCGAAAGCGATTCGCACTGTGCTCCGCGTAGTCGGCATGAAAAATGACGCACGTGTGAACTTAAAGATTGAAGAGCCGGAAGGAAGCGAGCGGGGTGCCGCGCGTAGTGCAGTCGCAGATCGTTCGGTGGATGATGTTATCGCGGACCTCAAATCTGAGTAGTTAGCCACTGGGGTTTAGCCACTAGAACAATGCAGTCGTTTCGAGATTTGATTGTTTGGCAACGCGCCATAGAGTTGGTAACCGAAACATATCGCATTACCAAAAAATTTCCCAGAGAGGAAATTTTTGGTTTGACGAGCCAAATACGAAGAGCTGCTGTCTCTATTCCAGCTAATATATCGGAGGGTTATGCACGTAAGCATCGTGCGGAATATATTCAGTTTTTGCGGATAGCTTTCGGCTCAGGCGCGGAGTTGGAAACTCATTTTGTATTAGTACAAAACCTTGGTTATATTGATCGAACTGAAATAGAAAAGGTGAGCAAATTACTTGACGAGACTATGCGCATGCTTAATAAGCTAATTTCTACCCTAGTGGCTAAACCCTAGTGGCTAGTGCCTATGCTCCATTTTCACCTCGTCACTCTGTTTCCTAAGTCAATCGAGTCCTATTTGAAGAGCTCTATTATCGGACGGGCGCAGAAAGAGAAGAAAATAAAGGTGTCGTTTTACGACCCAAAAAAATTTACTCGAAATAAGCATCGTCGCGTAGACAGACGACCGTATGGCGGCGGGCCCGGGATGGTCTTGGAGCCCGATGCAGTGCTTCGCGCCGCCACCGCCGCACTAAAATCCAAGAGGCGTCGCCTCTTGGATTTTAGTGTCGTGTTTTTTGCGACGAATGGAAAGCAATTTGACGAGGAAATGGCAAAAAAGTTCTCAAGGAAGAAAGACATACTTCTTATTTGCGGACACTATGAGGGCGTGGATGAGCGTGTCTTTAAAGTATTGTCCGCCAAAGGCGGATCCGTCTTTGGCGGAAAAGCAAAAAAAGTTTCTATGGGACCGTACGTGCTGACAGGGGGAGAGTTACCCGCGGCAGTGCTCATTGACGCGGTGTCGCGTTTTGTGCCCGATGTTCTAGGCAAAGCAGAATCACTGGAGCGCTCGCGTGTCTCAAGTCCAGAGGTATACACGCGGCCGGAAGTGTTTGCGTGGAAGAATAAAAAGTATCGTGTACCGAAAGTGCTATTAACAGGACACCACGCGAAGATAGACGAGTGGAAACAAAAAAAGTTGAAGTAGCGGTCTTTGTCGATACGTATGGCTTGTCTACGGCAAGGCGAGGCCTTGCCGTGACTTGAACCGTATGTCGTTCGGGGCGAGGCAAAGGTCGCCCTTGACGGAGCGTCGAACTTGTCCACACCTCAAAGCGCTTGACCCCCACACCTATGCTGGTGTAGTGTTTTATTGTCAACCAAACGCTAGTCATAAAAATAATTTCATGCAAAGCGCACGCTCATGCATGTGTTACGAAAACACAATGCAATAACACCAGCATAGGTGTGGGGGTTGACAAGATAAACGAGGGGTATATACTTGCGCGCGTACTTGCGCATACTGCCCGATTGAGTTCCGGACGCACAAATCGTTTCAATACGCAAAATAAGGCACAACGGTGCTATTTTTTACAAGAGTAAAGTGCTCTAATATAAGCTCGTTTGGGATCGAGCTGGGGAATCTGTAATCCCGCACAATAGTGCACTATGGCAAAAACACGCGTCACACGACCTCAAAAAACTTTTGGAAAATTCGTGAAGCCGCTCGTTGAGCTGCCGAATTTGGTTGAATCACAACTAACGTCGTTTCGTTCTTTTATAGAAGGAGGCGCCGAGCGTGTGTTTAAAGAATTTTCTCCAATTTCAGATCACGCCAACAAAAAGTTTGAGTTGAAACTTACCTCATTCACGTTCGGAGAGCCGCGTTGGGACGAGTATTACGCGAAGAGCACGAAGCGTACCTTTGAAGCACCACTTTCTATGGTGGTGAAGCTTAAGAACAAAACAACCGGTGAAGAGAAAGAACAGGAGATTTTCTTGACGGATTTTCCATGGATGACCGCACACGGCACATTCATTATAAACGGTGTGGAACGCATTATCGTGCCACAGCTCGTGCGCTCTTATGGCGTATTTTTCGCACAAGCTGTGCAAAAGGGAAAGATTTATTTTACCGCGAAAGTCATTCCTTCTCGCGGCGTGTGGATAGAAATGGAATCGGATGCGGACGGCGGGATATACATGAAGATAGATCGGAAGCGCCGGTTTCCTATCACATCGCTTCTTCGGGCGCTCGGGGCAGAAACAGATGAAGCGATACTCGGGCTTTTTTCCGAATCCGCGCGCGAAGTAATCGTGAAAACACTTGCTCTCGATAGTGCCAAAACAAGTGAGGAGGCGTGTGTGGAAATCTACCGCCGTCTGCGCGACGGCGATATCACAACGCCGGGATCGGCGTGTGATCATGTGGAGACCATTCTTTCAGCTGATAGGTACGACCTTTCGCGCGTCGGCCGTTTTCACTTTAATCAGCGTTTCGGTCTTTCCACGGCTGACAAGAATCTTGCGGAAGGAACGCTTTCACAGAGCGACATTGCGCTCATAGCGTCACATATCGTGAAGTTGAATGCCGACACTAAAGCCGAATCCGATGACATTGATCATCTCGGGTTTCGTCGCGTTCGTTTTGTCGGAGAACTGCTTGAGCAGAGAATGCGCGTGGGACTTTCGCGCATGAAGCGCAATAGCCAAGACAGGATGGCGATGGTGGACGCGGAGACGACGATTCCCGTGTCTCTCGTTAACCCGCGGCCGTTCCAAGCTTCGGTGCACGCGTTTTTTACGACTGACCAGCTTTCACAGCTCGCTCAGCAATACAACATACTTGATGAGATAGAGCATCTGCGTATGCTCTCTACATTAGGTCGCGGCGGACTCGTGTCGGAGCGCGCTGGACTTGAAGTGCGCGACGTACACCCGTCGCACTATGGCCGCGCGTGCCCTATTCACACGCCGGAGGGAAAAAACATCGGGCTTGTGCTTCACACGGCGCTCTATGCGCGACCGAATGATTTTGGTGTCATTGAAACGCCGTATGCCGTGGTAAAGGATGGCGTTGTGACGGGCAAAATCCGCTACCTGAACGCTTTGGAAGAAGAACAATACACCATCGCGCACGCTGCGTGCGCCCGTGACGAAAATGGGCGACTCAGAGAAAAGTATGTGGAAGCGCGTCTCGGCGGAAAACCCACTCTCGCAACGCGCGAAAAAACGGATTTTATTGAAGTGGCTACCAACCAACTGTTTTCCGTCGCGACGTCTCTTATCCCGTTTGTTGAGAACGACGACGCGAATCGCGCCCTCATGGGTTCAAACATGCAAAAACAGGCGGTGCCGCTTATTCAACCGGAAGCGCCGCTTGTGGGAACGGGTGTGGAGCGCGTCGCGGCGCGCGACTCGGGTCGCGTTTTGCTTGCTGCCGAAGCGGGCGAGGTTACTTATGCAGACGCACAAAAAATTATAGTGAAAAATGGCGCAGGGAAGTCCCGCGAGTACCCGTTAGTGAATTTCTCACGCACAAATGGTTTTACTGCGTTTCACCAGCGTCCCATCGTTTCTCTCGACGACAGCGTGAAGCGTGATGCCGTACTTGCCGATTCGTCTACCTCTGCAGGCGGTCAACTTGCCATCGGACAGAATGTGCGAGTTGCATTCATTCCGTGGTTTGGAGCTAACTACGAAGACGCAGTCATCATTTCGGAGCGACTTGCGAAGAACGCGCGCTTCACCTCAATCCACATGGAAGAGTTCGTTTGTATCGTGCGCGACACGAAGCTTGGGCCTGAAGTGACGACGCACGATATACCGAACGTTTCCGAATTCAAATTGCGCAACTTGGATGAAGAGGGTGTTGTGCGCATCGGCGCGGAGGTCCGCCCGGGAGATATTCTGGTCGGGAAGGTTACGCCGAAAGGTGAGACCCAACTTATGCCGGAAGAGCGCTTACTCCACGCTATTTTTGGAGAAAAAGCGAAGGATGTGAAAGATACATCGTTGCGCATGGAGGGCGGCAAACGTGGCCGCGTGGTCGGCGTGAAAGTGTTTGCCAGAGAAACAGGAGACAACCTTGAGTCGGGCGTTATCAAGCGCGTACATATTGAAGTGGCGCAGTTGCGCACAATATCTGTGGGCGACAAGCTCGCGGGACGGCACGGAAATAAGGGTGTTATTTCGCGAGTATTGCCCGAGGAAGACATGCCATACGACGAGAATGGCGAGCCGGTAGACATTATTTTGACCCCGCTTGGCGTGCCGAGCAGAATGAACCTCGGACAGATTCTTGAGCTCCATCTCGGCTTGGCGGCAGAAAAATTGGGCTATCAGGCAATCGTTCCCTCGTTCAGCGGCGCTACGGAAGAGGAGATCAAGGTAGAGTTGAAAAAAGCTGGATTTCATGAAGACGGTAAGCGTACTCTTTTTGATGGTCGTACCGGTGAGCCTTTCTCTCAGAGAGTGTCAGTGGGCGTTATGTATATACTGAAGCTTCACCACATGGTGGAGGACAAAATTCACATGCGTTCCATCGGGCCGTACTCACTCACCACGCAGCAGCCCTTGGGAGGCAAGGCGCAAAATGGCGGTCAGCGCGTAGGAGAAATGGAGGTATGGGCGTTTCTCGGCTACGGTGCCGCGCATAGTTTGCGAGAAATTCTCACCTATAAATCAGACGACATTCTGGGAAGAAGCGCCGCATTTGATGCCATCGTGTCCGGAGAGCGCATTAGAGATACAAACATTCCGGCAACATTTAACGTTCTCGTGCGACATCTTCGGGGCCTCGGTATTGATATGGAATTTATAGGAGGTGGATTGCACCACGAAAGGCCACGTACGCGAAGCACGAGATCATCATAAGTTGAAAACTAAAAACGAGAAACTAAAAAGTACAAGTAAAAATTTAAAAGTATCCCATCTTTGAGATTTGAAGACCAGAATTGAGTATGCCGGGCTATACATTCAATTTTTAATTTTGAATTGCCTGCCCCGTACCAAAATCAACAATTATGAATCCACTCAACACATATAGCCAAGGAGCTTTCGGAGAGCACACTGTGAGATTTTTGGTTTAGGGTCGTTTTTACTTTTTCATTTTTACTTTTTAATTTATTTTTAGTTATGGCTATACAACGCAAAAAAGATACAATTCCGCAGGACTTTAACGCGATCGGCATGCGGCTCGCAAGCCCCGAGCGCATTTTGGAGTGGAGCTCCGGAGAGGTGACAAAGCCGGAAACGATAAACTATCGTACCCAGCGTCCGGAAAAGAGCGGTTTGTTTGACGAGCGCATTTTTGGTCCGGAGAAGGATTACGAATGTTACTGCGGCAAATATCGCGGTATTCGTTTTCGCGGCGTCGTATGCGAGAAGTGCGGCGTGGAAATAACGCGCGCCATCGTTCGTCGGGAGCGCATGGGTCATATTGACCTCGCAACGCCGGTATCACATATCTGGTTTTTGCGCGGTATACCGTCACGAATCGCTTTAATGCTAGGACTTTCCGCGACGGACGTTGAGAAAGTCGTTTACTTTGCGGGCTACATTGTCACTTCAGTGGATGAGGGAGAGCGGTCACGCCTTCTGAAAGAGCTTGACCGTGAGGTGGAATTGAAAACGAAGGCGGCGAAAGAACAAACTGAAAAACTTCGCCTCAAAGAACTTGCGTTAAAAGCAAAAAAAGACATTAGCGGAGTTGCGCCAGGCATAGTCTTAGACGAGGCGGCGTACCACCTTTTTGCGGTGAAGTATGGCGCGTTGTTCCGCGCGAGGATTGGCGCGGAAGCGCTCTACGAGCTTCTTAAAAATGTTGACCTCAAAGATCTCATTGTAAAGCTCCAAAAAGCATACGATGGAGCCGGCGCCGCGGGGCGTGACAAGGCACGAAAGCGCCTCGCGCTCGCGGAGAGCTTGAGTAGGTCGGGGATACGGCCTGAATGGATGTTTATAACACGTCTCCCCGTGGTGCCGCCTGCACTGCGCCCCATGGTGGCGCTTGAAGGCGGACGGCACGCGTCGTCGGACTTGAACGACTTATATCGGCGTGTCATTAACCGAAACAACCGACTTAAACGCTTACTTGCAATCAACGCGCCAGAGGTAATATTGCGGAACGAAAAACGCATTTTGCAGGAAGCGGTGGATGCGCTTCTTGACAACTCCATGCGCCGCGGAAGCGGCTTACTGGGAATTCTCGGCGGCCGCCGCCGTGCTCTGAAGTCACTCGCCGATTACTTGAAAGGCAAGCACGGCTATCTTCGTCAGAATCTTTTGGGGAAGCGCGTGGATTACTCGGGCCGTTCGGTCATCGTGGTGGGGCCGGATCTTGCACTTGACGAATGTGGCCTTCCGAAGCACATGGTTCTGGAACTCTTTCGCCCGTTTGTTATTCGCGGCCTCTTGGCGCGCGAGCTTGCATATAACATTCGTGGTGCCGGCCGCCTCATTGAAGACGGCGCGCCGGAAATATGGCCGATTCTTGAAGAGGTTATAGCGGACAAGCATGTGCTTTTGAATCGTGCGCCAACTCTTCATCGACAGTCCATTCAGGCGTTTCGCCCCATACTCATTGAAGGAAACGCAATACAAATTCATCCGCTTGTGTGTGCGGCATACAATGCCGACTTTGACGGCGACACCATGTCGGTTCACGTGCCTCTTTCAGAGGCGTCACAGCTTGAAGCGGCAAGAATAATGTCGGCAAATAAAAATATTCTGAAACCGGGGAGCGGCGAGGTGGTAACGAACGCTCAGCAGGATATAATTCTCGGTTGTTTCTGGATGACGCAGGAAATTCTAGGACTTCATGGCGAAGGTAAGACGTTTCCGACAACAAACGCCGCAATCACGGCATACGACTTTGACGCCATCGATCTGCGCGCGAAGATCTCCGTTCTCCCGTCCGACAACAAAAAGTATGCAGCGTTCAAAGGTGAACGTTTTGAGACGACGGTTGGCCGATTGCTTTTCAATACCGTGCTCCCGAATGATTTCCCGTACATAAATGAAGAAATAACCAAGAAGCGTATGAGCCGTCTCATCCGAGAGCTTGTCCAGCACTACAGCCTAGACGGTATTCCGGCAATCCTTGACCGCATCAAACAGTTCGGATTTCGCTACGCGACGCACGCGGGTATCACATGGAGCGTCACAGACATTGCCATTCCAAAAGACAAAGAGAAAATTGTGCGTGAAGGGCGGGAAGCCGTGGCGCGCGAATGGGACAACTATGGGAATGGTCTCTTGACTGATAGTGAACGCCGCCGTCGCGTGCTTGAAATATGGGCGAGCGTATCCGAAAAGGTAAAATCACTTTTGACCGAAGGGCTTGATCCGAAAAGTTCGGTGCACAACATGATTATCTCTGGTGCGCGCGGGTCGGTGGTACAGCTTCACCAGATGGCCGGCATGAAAGGCCTCATCACGAACCCGCGCGGCGAAATTATTGAATTTCCTATCGTTTCGTCCATGAAAGAAGGGTTGACACCGCTTGAATACTTTATTTCAACGCACGGCGCGCGAAAGGGTTTGGCAGATACGGCGCTCAATACTGCGCGTGCCGGGTACCTTACACGTCGTCTTTTTGATGTGGCACACGATGTGGTGATACTGGAAGACGATTGCGGTACGCACCGTGGTGTGAAAATTGCGCGACCTGGTCAAGACAACATAGGCGGCACATTTGCAGACCGACTTTCCGGGAGAGTACTTGCGGAGGATGCGTCGGACGGAAATGATACGCTTGGCAAGCGCAACTCCTTACTCACTCGCGAAGACGCCGAGCGTATAGAGAAATCCGATGTTCTGGAGGTCATGGTGCGCTCGCCTATGACCTGCAACGTGGCGCGTGGTGTGTGTCAAAAGTGCTACGGCGTTGACTTGGCATCGGGAGAGCTTGTAGATCTCGGCGAAGCGGTGGGCGTCATTGCGGCGCAGGCGATTGGCGAGCCCGGTACCCAGCTTACGATGCGCACGTTCCACACGGGAGGTGTCGCGTCGGCGGGCGGCGATATCACCATGGGTCTTCCGCGTGTTGAGGAGGTGTTTGAGTGTCGCGAGCCAAAAATGCCTGTCATTATTGTGCGTGCGTCCGGCGTCGTTGGGAGTATAGAAAAAGAAGGAGACGACACGGTGCTCACGATTATTCCGGAAGGTGGAATAAAGAGCGGAAAAGCGGGGAAGCGTGAAGTGGAGTATCGCATTGCCCCCGCTTACATGCTCTACGTAAAAGTGGGAGACGCAGTTGTGAAGGGTGATTTTATGACAGACGGCTCCGCCAATTTGGAAGAACTGTATATGTTTGCGGGGCGAGAGTGCGTGCAAGAGTATATCATCAACGAGATTACGCGCATCTACGAGCTCCAGGGTGTCTCTACGGCGCGCAAGCACTTGGAAATTATCGTGAAGCAGATGTTCTCGCGCGTTGTGGTGACGGCTTCCGGTGACACGGAGATGTCGGTCGGAAGCATTATCGCTGACTTTGAATTTGAACGTGCAAATAAAGAAGCGAAAGAGGCAGAGAAAGAACCGGCGAAGAACAAGCTATTACTTCTCGGCATCACAGAGGTGTCATTGACGCGCGCGTCATTTCTTTCTGCCATTTCCTTCCAAAACACACCGCGAAAACTTGCCGAGGCTGCCGTGTCTGGAGCGGTGGACAACCTCGTTGGACTTAAAGAGAATGTCATCGTTGGCCGGCTGATTCCGGCAGGAACCGGATTTCCCGGAAGCAAGAAGAATTTGATGATTGAAGAATTGGAGTCTGAATTGCGCGCCAAGGACGCGTCGCCTCTAGAATAGCGGAGCGCTCCGTCGGCAGTGCTGTTTTGGAACCATGGTCCGCGCCCCCTGCGGGGCGCGGCCATTGCCGCTCGGCAAATTTTGGCGCTTCGCGCCAACCATGCAAATTTGCCTCCGCGAGCTTCCAAAACAGCACTGCCTCCTTCGCTAATGTGGTAATAAATACGGTGCGCGATGTATGCCCCGCACCATCCAGCCAAGGCTGGATTGGTATGTGGGTTCTCTCGAGGCCGAGTCCTTTGCGGCTATGACTTTTTATGCCATTATGTTCGACCTCGTAGGTCGAACATATCAAGCGGAGGGGCACATTGATCGAGAGAACCCACGCACCAGAGCAAGCACGGTGCGGTGCATGTATCGCGCATCGCTGGATTTATCAGCCTCAGCGAGCGTAGGCGACATTGCCTTAAGAAGGCCTTGCGCAGCGCGGCGGCGCGAGCAGAGCAAATTTTCAGCAGAAAATTATGCGTGCCTTTCGAGAGGTAATGCCGCCAAGCGAGCGCCTCCCTTTCGCTTTTCGCTCCCACTGGGGGCATAATATCGTTATGTCGGACACTGTGGAGCAGGTCAAACAACGGCTTTCTATTCTGGATGTGGTATCAAGCTACGTAAAGCTTGAACGCGCGGGGCAGAATATGCGCGCGAAGTGCCCATTTCACGCAGAGCGCACGCCATCGTTTTTTGTGTCTCCGGAGCGTGGCACGTATCACTGTTTTGGGTGCGACAAGGGGGGCGACATCTTTTCATTCGTACAGGATATAGAGGGAATTGATTTTAAGGGCGCGCTCAAAATTCTTGCGGAGCGCGCGGGTGTTCCTCTCCGGTATTCAAAAAGAGAGAAGGGCGACGACCGCGATCGCTTGCATGAGATTATGGAAGCGGCGGCTATTTTTTACGCGTCACGTCTAACAAAAGAAGCGCATGAGTATCTCCAAAAACGCGGTCTTTCCGAGAATACAATCGGCGCGTTTCGTCTCGGATATGCTGGCGATGGTTGGGGTGATGCGTGCGATTACCTACAGGCAAGGAAATTTTCCGAAAAAGAATTGTTGGACGCTGGTATCTCAAAAAGGGGAGAGCGCGGTATTGCAGATAAGTTTAGAAATCGGATTATGTTTCCCATAGCCGATAGCGCGGGGCGCATCATTGCGTTTTCAGGAAGAACGTTCGGCGAAAAAGCGCATCCAGACGCGCCAAAGTATCTTAATAGTCCGGAAACCACGCTTTTCAAAAAATCCCACATACTCTATGGGTTTGATCGCGCAAAGCACGCAATGCGCAAGCATAACTTTGCCATTCTTGTTGAAGGACAGATGGACTTGCTTCTGTCGCACGAGACGGGCTTTGCGAATACGATAGCGGTTTCCGGCACCGCATGTACCGAGGAGCATGCGCGTCTTCTGAAGCGCATGACGGATAACCTGGTAATCGCACTTGACGCAGACGAAGCGGGCGTAAAAGCGGCTGGGCGCGCCGCGCGCGTGGCGCTCCGTGAGGGACTCCATGTGAAAGTGGCCGCTCTCCCGCGAGGTTCGGACCCTGCTGACATGATTGCGGGGAAAGGAAAAGATGCGTGGCGTGCCATTGTGCGCGATTCCAAAGATGTTATAACGTTTTTTCTTAACGCGATAGAAGAGCGTGCGAAAGACGCGGAGCGATTTCGCCGTAGTGTTGAGTCTGCGGTGCTCCCGTTTCTTAACGACGTGCGAAGCCCACTGGAGCGTGAGCACTATATGCGAGAAATTGCGGGGAGGCTCCATGTTTCCGAGTCGGCAGTTGCTGAAGCGACGGCACGTTTGCCACGCGAGAGCGCTATGGAGAATTTCTCAACAAATACATCCGGAGTACATGTTCGTCAATTGCCAAAACGCGCGGAAGAGGCATATGCGATACTGGTGTGGCAAAAAAGTGTTTCGAAACCCGCAATTGATTGTGATCAGTATGAAGAAGCGTTGGAGCAGGCAGTTGGCCGTGATATGTTTAATGATCTGAAGTCAATCCCCAAGGATCGGCTGGAAGCACTGCGTTTTAAGGTTGAGGAGCATCATAGAAATACCGAGGCGGCACTCCAGAAATCTGTAAAGAGCCTACTGGAGGCTCTCTTGCGCACACGCCACTCCGAGGAGCTAAAAAATATAACGCAAAAGCTTGCGATGGCAGAAGAGTGCGGGGACGAGGGTCTCACACAACAACTTCTGAAGCAAAGCAAGGACTTGACGAAATGCATTGCCGAACTTGGCAATGTGGTGTAGTATGATGCTATTCTGCCGCGCATAGCGGTATTTTAGCTTGTTACATAATTTCAATGAAAAAAAAGCGCACAACTGAAAGGCGAAAAAAGCACGTAGCACGCAAGAAGGTGCAACACGAACATACACGACGCCAAACAAAAGCACGGCAGTCAAGATCTTCGGCAAAACGCGTTCCCAAAAAAGCGCGTCGCGACACTCCGCAAAAACGAGAGGCGAAAGTAGAAGCGCTCATTCGACTCGGGCGCGAGCGCGGGTATATCACGTACGATGAGATTTTGCGCGAGTTTCCCACTATTGAAGACAACATATTTTTGCTTGAAGAAATGTACGAACGATTTGGCACTGCGGGCATTGACGTCTTGGAGGGTGGCGGGATGCTTGAAGATAATTCGGCGACGGGCGTATTGGAGCGCAAGAAACTCATAAGCCGCCGTGCAGATGCTTCGTACGATTCCGTGCAAATGTATTTGCGCGAGATAGGGCAATATCCGCTCTTGAATGCCCAGCAGGAGCGTGACCTAGCGAAGCGCATTCTTGCCGAAGACAATGAGGCACGCAATATTCTTGCACGTTCCAACCTCCGACTGGTCGTTTCCATTGCAAAAAAATACGTAAACCGCTCACCTGACCTCACCCTTCTCGACCTCATCCAAGAAGGGAATCTCGGACTTTTCAAGGCGGTGGACAAATTTGACCACACAAAAGGATATAAATTTTCTACCTATGCCACATGGTGGATTCGTCAGGCGATTACGCGTGCGCTTGCCGACCAGTCGCGTACCATTCGCATCCCCGTCCATATGGTTGAGACGATTGCAAAGTATAAACAGAAAGTGCGCGAGCTCTCTCAGCACTTGGGGCGCGACCCTCTGCCGGAAGAAATTGCTTCGGAGATGGGCTTGGAGCTTGAGAAAGTGTATACGATACAAAAAATAAATCAGGATACGGTATCGCTCGAGTCGCCCGTGGGAGAAGACGACGATGAGCGCTCTACACTCGGAAGTTTTATTGCTGACGATTCGGTGGCGCCGCCGGAACAGAATGCTTCGCGCAGAATTCTTTCGGAGCAAATGGTTTCTATTTTAGGTGAACTCTCGCCAAAGGAGCGAAAAATTTTGGAAATGAGGAACGGACTCACTGAAGAGGGTATTTGCTACACACTGGAGGAGGTGGGTAGAGAATTTGGCGTTACGAGAGAGAGAATAAGACAAATTGAAGCGAAAGCGCTGGAGCGCATTCGCTTTCACGAACGAGCTAAACAGCTCAAGGGCTACTAATACAATTAAAATCCAAATGTCAAAATCCAAATTTCAAACAAAATACAAATCCCAAATGTCAAAAGAAATCTGTTGTTCGAGGAAGTCGGATATATTTAGTCATTTGGATTTTGAGCCTGGTTTGACATTTGAGCTTTAAAATCTGGATTTTTTAGGGCGCCTGCACTTTGTATTTTAATACGCTGGCAGAGTATACTCACCACATGAGGAAACGTCATTTTCCCATAGCGCACTGGAGCCATTCGTCTCTCATGGCGTTTTTGAGAAATCCTCTGGCGTGGTACAAGCGATATGTTGAGAAAATATACGATACGCCGAACACCCCGTCTTCTATTATCGGTCGCGCGGGACATGTGGCGCTCCAGAACTTTTACAGCGGAATAGGTAAGGTGGGTGCGGCCGAACTCGGTCTTGAACATCTTCGGAGCGTTCCGGATTTTGAAATTAACTTTGGAAAAGTCGCGACGCGCCGCGATAAAAAGAAAAAGCGCGCGGCTATGGAGCGGGAGTATCTTCAAGCAATCTCGTTTTATCTTGCGCGCCCGCCGCGGCACAAGGTACTCGGTGTTGAGGTAAAAGCTACTGCGAATGTGAAGGGATTGCTGCTCCCCATTAAAGCCGTGTCTGATTTGGTGGTTGAGTCGCGCGGAGACAAAAAGGCGGTTGATATCGTTGACCACAAGTTCGTTGATTCCTTTAGCTCGCTACGTGCCGGAAAAACACTGTTTATCATGCAGGCGATTTTTAATTACTACACGGTGCGGCAGGAATTCGGCCGCCCCGTGCGGGGTTTCCTCGTGTATGAGTGCAAAAAGAGAAAGAACGCCGATGGCTCGTCGCAGATGCGGCGCTACGTTATTGAGTATGAGAATTGCCGAGAGGAGTTTGTACTTTTTCATCGGCTCTTGCGGGATGCGACGAAAGAAATAGCGCGCAGGCGCATCTATCTTCCGAATCCTTCCGATATGTTTGAAGGAGAACACTCGTTTGATATTTACCGGCTGGGACTCGTGGAATAGTAACTGATATACAGTTGCCATTTGCTAATTCAATTGAATTAGCAAATAAACAGGCAGTGAATAACGTATGGCTATAGGGTTTAGGTTTAAAAAACAAAGCCCGACACCATCCCGCTTGAGCGGGAGGGTGTCGGGCACGAAATCGTCAGCTGACGAAAAAGCAATCAATTTTGGCGGCCCTTTCGTACATAATTCTCACGGCTTCGTCAAAGCGCTGATGTCGCTTGAATCTCCCAATGTGTTCAAGGTCAATGAGGCGGAACGCTTCCGGGTCCAAAGCCATACGCGTATATTGCGGTGGTATGGCAGGAGACAAAGTGCGAAGTGCCGAATGTAAGTCCAGTAACTCTCGGCTTTTTGGGTACGGTCCGTCCCAGTCAAATTCTCCGATAACTTTCGGTAGCGGTTCGCATGAACCGCAGTCTTTTTTCAGGCCATAAAGCAGTTCATGCCACGTTCGACCAAGTGCAGGAAAGCTTTTTATACCCCGCTCATCAGCATATTCCATAAATCCCCGAATCAACTGCATTGGGGTGAATGTTTGTTCATCGTCCTTTTGTATAGGCATTCTTACCTCCCCTATTGCTAACTATACAGTACACTCCCATAAGGGCGTTGTCAAATTACAACTCTGGGATTCTCACTAGTCCTAGATTCAAAGCATTGAATCAATCATTCCCTTGATTACCTCAAACGGTTGGGCGCCTTCAATGGGGATTTGTTCGCCGTCTATAATCATTATGGAGTGTGGCGTGCCCCTGCCGCCTGCGGTTACTACTTCATCCGTATCTTTTTTAACTCGCGCCGCATGTCGGCCGCTTGCTAGGCATGCTTCAAACGCTTTCGCGTCTAGTCCGACAGAAGTGGCGATTTCAGTGAGTTGTCCCGCGTTTGTGCCCGACGCCGCGCCCTCTTGGTTGTATGCACCTATATCAAGTCCATTATTTGATGGTGTGAGTTCATACAGCATGTCGGTGTATTTCCAGAATGTCGCCTCACCGCCAAGTTCTGCGGCGCACTCAAGTGCCTCCGCTTCTTTTTGCGCTTTCGGGTGGAGTTGAGGTATGGGGAAGTGTCGGTATACCCACGCAACTTTTCCATCCAGACCGTATGCGTCAATAATGCGGTGCATTGTGCCATGGAACTGTTTGCAAAAGGGGCATTCGGCATCCGAGAATTCCACAATGATCACGTCGGCACGAGGATTACCAAGCACATGGTCGGACGGCTCAACGCCGCGTATTTTTTCAAGCACCGCCGGTTCATTATCGAGAGGAGCCGATGCATACGGCCGGTCTCTATTTACAAAATAAATAGACGCGGCTATAAGAGCACCCGCGATAACGATTGCAAAGGGAACGGAAAGTGTGCGCATACGTAATGTATAATTAGGATTTATAGTAATTGCAAGTGTATCACGGCAGGCACTAGAGCCCAAGCGTGTGTGTCATGGCGCGCGAAGCATCTGATAACCACAGAGATGTGTCAAGTTTCACCTCACGTACGCCGCCGAGGTCCTTATATTTTACCACGCCATAAGTTCGCGCGTAGTCAAAAATCTTCTTGGTTATTTCCACATCTTTTAAACAATAACTGCGCACTTTTTCTATCTCGCCCTTCTTCCACCACTCCATTGCCTGGAGCCCCTGCCCGCTTTTTCTCTCATTGAGTGTTCCTTCGGCAACAGAGTCCAGCTTGAGACGCCGCCCAAGGACATGGTGAATTTCTTTCATCAAGTCCACACTCTTAATCATCGTCAGATCGCCCGAGTAGTATTTATTGAGAAGCGGTATATCAAAGTGGTCTGAATTATATCCGACGAGCACGTTGGTATGTTCAAGTATCTTCCATAATTCTTGGAGTTCAGACTGTATATAACTCGTGTAGAGATTAGTTTCCGAGTCATGTACGCCAACCAGTGCAAGAGTCAGGTCGGCCGGATTGGAAGATCCGATCTCGCCGAACCAGTCGGAGGTTTCTATGTCAAATGTGATAATGCGCATATATTGTTAGTTGCCGTGTTAAGTAAGGATGTCGGTACATGGTATCATAATGAATTTTCAATTTACAATTCTCAATTTTCAAATTCCAATGGATCAATTGAAAATTAGTTCATTGGATCATTGATTGAAAATTAGAAATTGATAATTGAAAATTAACACACGGCGCATGTGTATATAGTATCTATGCGTTAGAACGAGAACGTATTTCATTCTTCATCCCAATGCCGAGAAAAGGTGTTCTGCAATACGGTCTGCGGGAAGATTCACCTCTACACCGGTCGCCAGATTTTTCACCGTATAGCGGCCGTTCTCGCGCTCTTTTTTACCCACGGTAACAATAAGTGGGATTTTCATTTTGTCTGCCTGTCGTATCTGATCGCCTACGCGCTTCCCAGAAAAATTGACGGCGATGGTTACGTCTTCGCGGCGCAAACTCTGTGCGAGCATTTCCGCGTGCGCAGCGTCTTCTTTCTCTACTACGCATATCATAAGTTCTGTCGCGGGAGCGTAACTCGGCAAAAGCCCGTGTGTTTTTAGAAAGTCGCGTGCGGTCACGTCGCCCATACCAAAACCTACAGCGGGTATAGATTCGCCTCCAAAAAGCGCAAGAAGGTTGTCATATCGGCCACCGCCGAAAAGCGAGCGTTTATTTTCGCCGCTCGTGTCGTACACTTCAAACACCATGCCCGTGTAATAATCAAATCCGCGCGTGATGGTGGTGTCAACGGTCATATTAGTAACGCCGAGCGATTCTACGTGTGCCCGTAAATCTTCCAAAAAGGCGCTTGAAGTCGTGCTGTCTAACTTGGCTATGAGCAATGACGATTTCTTGTCGCCCAATATTTCAGCAAGTTTTTTATCAAAATGTTCCGCATCTCCACGTTTGTCTAAAAGCCGTGTTACTGCTTTTCGTTCTCTCTCCCCAATGTCCAATTCTGTGTACATGGCGTCAAGAATACGTCTGTCCGATACACGAATTTCAAATGTACGTTCATCCGCTCCAAAGGAGCGCAACACTCCATGGGCAACACTGATAATTTCTGCGTCTGCTTCAATCCCGGAGACACCAATAATGTCTGCATTCAACTGCCAGTGCTCGCGCACGCGGCCCTTTTGCGGACGTTCGTAGCGAAAACAATTCGCTATGGTGTACCAGCGCGCTGGGAAGGGTATTTCGCGAGAGCGTGCCGCTATCATGCGCGCAAGGGTCGGCGTCACCTCCGGGCGAAGCGTCACCTCGCGCCCTCCGCGGTCGGTGAAGGTGTATGTTTGCTCGTTCACTATCTCTTCGGAGGTTTTGCCTCGGTATAATTCTGCGGGCTCCAAAATACTCGCTGCGTACTCTTCATAGCCGAAAAGCTCGCATACGCGGGCCATCGTTTCAAATAGATACTTCTGCACAAACTGGTCCTCCGGATAAAAATCTCGCACCCCCTTGTATGGCTCGGTAGAAAGTTTGTCCTTTTTGGTCATGGTAAATAGTATACCCCCGACACCTTTCGTGGCATAGCTATTTGTTGTGCCTCCCGAGAAACTATTCGCCTCCGGCAAGGATAGAGCATTTATGCATAACGATATTCTCTCAATACTCCTCGCACAACAATGCCATAAAAGGTGTTGGGGTATACTCTGTCGGTGGATGTGGAGCACGTCTCCGAGATGGCACGTTCGCGCCATGCTTCTACAGGCTTACAGGTCCTTGACAAGGTGTAATTGTTTGCTATAATTAGGAAAGTAAATAATAGGCACTTTTTGCCATGGCAAAAAGGTGCTCACGTGTAGTGGGCGCATTTTTGCTGTGGCAAAACCGCCCCAGCCCCTCAGTTCGCGGGTAGCGGGAAGCTTGCCGACTATCAGTCGGGAAGGAGCGACCAATGAAATATCCAAAGATGGAATGGGGGCGTATGGAGGCAATCGTCAACAAACTCGGAGGCGAGCACGGCATCGACCGCTTCCTTGCCAATGAGTTCGTTCTCCTCGACCTCGCGAAAGCGAAGAAGGGAGCAAAAGTTTCGGTGCCGCTCTTCACGTTTGCCGGACGTTTTCATGCGCCCGGCGCAAAAGAGTTCGTCTCCGCGAAAGCGTACGTCGTGGATACGTCCGAGCGTGCGCGCGTGCGCATTTCGTACCTCGGCAACAACTTCAAGAAGCACCTGTTGCCGACAATCGAGCGCGACATCGCGCCAAGCGACCTCACGCTCTCCAAGCTCACGCGTGGTCAGAAGGACCTTCCGCTCTCCGACGACGAGCCCGGCACTATCGCCGGTCTCGGTGGCACCACGAAGGCCGTCACCAGCGCGTGCGAGTTCTTTGAGACACTCGCACATAAGCAAGCTGTCGGCAATCTTACGTGGACGGCTGGTTACGTCCTCGTCAAGGACAACGACGGCAACAGCGTGCTCTGGGCTCTG
>Ga0209541_10004597_pt1 | contig 24441 bp, 18 predicted proteins | sample RifCSPlowO2_01_FD_184027 | JGI IMG/M metagenome (GOLD analysis project Ga0209541, IMG submission 184027) | Groundwater microbial communities from Rifle, Colorado - Rifle CSP2_plank lowO2_0.1 (SPAdes) (version 2) | ecosystem: Environmental > Aquatic > Deep subsurface > Groundwater | place... | reverse complement strand
TAGGCTGGGGCACAGCCGAATCAACGCTTGTGGAGATGGAGCAGGTAGTTCCGTCGATGAAGCAAGAGGCTCCTCTCTTTTAGAGGGAGAGTATGTCACTCATCCTAATAAGCAAAAAAGGCTATCTTTGATGATAGAGAGTTACGGAAAAACTTTTTCGAGAAGCAAAAATGCATACAACAAGCTGCTCCCACAACTTGAAAAATTAAAGAAAAAAATGGACTTGCCCGCCCCATGAATAAAAAAGGGTGGACAGCTTTCTGGTTTTCCCGCGCAATGCAGTACACACCAAAACGATGGGCTGCTTAACTCTCACGTAGGTCAAGTCCAAACCTAAGCCGTGTTCGAATGGGAACGGGTGATCAAGCCTATCTATGGCCGTCCGATAAGCTTGGAATAGTGGAAGTATATAAATATTACGAGAATCCGACTAATATGACAAAAAAGTTAGAAGGAATTTACTGTGCGAAATGCGATGTGCAGATGAAAATAGGTTTACTGCCAAGATATGAGTATGAAGAAGGATACACGTTGCCCAACGTCCACGCATATCAGTGTCCAAAATGTAACAAGATGTTCTTTACGAAAGACCAAGCTCATGAAATAGAAATCCGCACACGAATAATAGAACGAAGCGAAGCGCAGATAAAAACAGGAAAATTGGTCAAAGCAGATACACCAATGGTCGTTGAAGAAATTGATAATCTCCTAATGAGAGGTAGTGACAAAGACAGAATCAACAAGCTTGTCGGAATTCTGAAAGGACCAAAATCAAGTAAGAAATTGTTACAAGAATCACGTAAGAACGTCAGCAGATATGACTAATCACAGCTCAACCTTCACTTTCTTCTCTTTAAGGTCAGCTTCTAATTCTTTCGCAGCCAAAAATGTTTTTACTCCATCCCATCCTTTTTCTTTCCGCAAAGCTTCAACCGTATCCAGCAGCACTTTCACATCCGTATACTTTTCGTAAATCATATCTCCTTTTTTTGTGAATTCATCAGCACCAGCATCAATTTCATGCAGTTTCTGTTCCTGCTGATATAAGATAGTGTTCAAGCGTTCCAGTTTCTGATTGTATTGTGATGTTTGCGCAGCACGAACACGCATATCTGCAGATTGTGACAATGTTTTTTCCAAAGCCTGATTAAAAGTGTCGAATTCTTCAACAAGAACAGCAGATAGTTTCACGGGCGCACAAATCCCAGTATCATAGATATAACCACGAGGGATTTCATTCAACAAAGTATGAAGAGTTGTGTAAACGACACGATGAGCTTTTTTCGGGCTTTCTTTTTTATCCAGATGAGCTCGCGCACAAATCTCCTCGGCGAACATGCCGCCAACACCAACATCCATCGCTAAAGCCGTAACAATGCTATCACGAGTGCTTGTATGAAGCAGTGCAATAAACGCATCTTCATCCATCTCAAAGACATTATGTTCAAGCGGAGGCTCTTTGTACTCTTTTCCTACGAATAATTCACGTGACGATGTCCGAAGCTGATGGAGAACACCTTTGATGACATTATGTTCACATAAGAGGACATTCCCTTTTGCGAATAATTCAATGATAAGACGATACGTACTTTCGTTTGCCTCGATGTCAAATGCAACAATCCGTTGTGCGCCTAATTGAGAGATTGATGCAATTCTGCTTTGCGTTAGATTTTTGCGCAGCTGCATGCAAAAACCTCCAGGTTGTTCCATTGCCGGCTTTTCTTTTTTGATATAGATATATTTGCCTGGCATAAAACAGAGCATTTCTTTTCCGCGCGAATGGATGCGAATAGTAAATTCATCATTCTGTTCGTAAATCTGGTCGATTTTGCCGCCGACCAGATGCTGTAATTCGAGAACAACAGCGCGAAGCTCGATGGAAGACAGTTGTGGTTTTAGGATATCCATTTGCGTACCTCTTTGAGCAATTTCTTTTTGTCAAATGTTTTTGTCGTATCCACTTCAATAATTTGATGTCCAAGCTCCTGTGCTTCCGTGAGACAAGTTTGAAATATCTCTGCGTCAAGGTTTTCGCGTGTTTTTAATCGAGAATATTTCCTTTGCTCAAGCCGTTTTTTCAATAATGTAATATCACAGTGAGTTACAATGCACAGCTCAACATATTTTTTTGGCAGGTAATGGCTCATATGCGAGTCAAGTATACTTTCTTTATTTTTTTTTACTTCAGCGAGCAGCCTTTTGACCAACTTTTTTTTATCAACAACGTAGCATTTACGTTGCTTGTCATAGCTGCTCCACAGTTTTTTTGAACGCAAAAGAGAGTGAACATCCACAAAAGTATAGCGAAGCGCTTTGCTTAAGAAACGTGCTATTTTCGTTTTGCCTGTTCCCGGTGTTCCTGTGACAATGATGACCATGAGAAGAAGAAAGTTATAATGTTTAAAAGGTTATAGCTGGAAAAACAGTCAACCCAAATTGCTTTTACCGCGTTATAGCTGACGAACAAGAGCCATCTTTACAATTAATGAGAGTACAGCTCCCTTGTCCATCATCTACACCGAAATGAACAGGAACATTTTCAGGGCAAAACATTGCATCACCACGTACGCGACAACTGTCACGAGCGACGCTGAACTGTCCGATGGTACACGTACAGTCAGAATCAACAATATCAGCAACGCCGTCACAATCGTCATCAAGGTTATTATTACATACTTCTGCTGTTGGTGTTCTAGGCGTGCATGACTGAGTGAGTCCTCCTACACAATTCGGCACAGTCACTTGGCAAAGACCAATTCCGCATGTCGTTGAACCAATATCTTCATCGGTTTGAGCATCACAATCATCATCAAGACCATTACACACTTCTGTTGTTGGGATTCCTGGCATGCATGACTGAGTGAGTCCGTCTGCGCAACTCGACATTATTCTTTGACATTGTCCGACACCGCAAGTTACATCAACCGATGTAGGCTCAAAAATCTGATCACAATTATCATCTATTTCATTACAAACCAGTTCATTTTGTTCACAAGGAAACTTCATGCGCCAGGTATATCTGTTATTATTTTCATTGAGTTCAATTACTTCGTTATTAGGGTCTATGATACCTTCAAATGTATAAACGCCGGGTTGGGAGAGTCCATACAAAATTTGTGGACTTGCAGGTCCGCTGCCTCCTACGAGAAGACGTTTTGGTACGAACATGCTTAAAATATTTTGGTTAGTACCATCTGGGAGAGTCACAAATGCCTCCGCTTTCACATCAAAGTCGGGGGTAGCGGTACCAATATTCCTAACTTGCATATGCGTTACTGTATCTGCAAAAGGATTTCCATATAAAAACTTCTCAACCGACAAATCTGGCAGCTGAGATTGTGATATGAAAGATGATGTCGTTGGAAATGGATTCTTGCTATTTTCTGCGTCAAAAAATATCATAGGCCAACTTTTTTTAGTTGATGGAACATTTAAATTCCAAACGTAAGCTTGCTGACCATCAGAGCCAATGAGTTCTAAATTGCCATCATTATCCAAGTCTCCAATGGCAGGACCATTAAGCCAAGAACCATACCTCAATCTTTTGGAAAAAATGAGGTCTGCGTTTGAGCCGCTTCCACTGAGATCATATGCTGCTATGAACGAATAAAATTTACCTAAAGTGAAATCTAATTCTTGGTACTGTGTTACAATATCTTCTTTACCATCATTGTTAACATCTGCAACTACAAGGTACTGATAATCTTTATCAGGAACAGCAAATGTTTTGATGAGTGAGCCGTCACCAGTAAAAATATTTCCTAAGGTAACAATGTCAAGCACATTATCACCATTTATGTCGGCAAGCGCAAGACCTAAAGAATTACCTGCGATATTTTGCGGCCACCCTGAAAGTACTTCCCCTTGTAGATTTAAAACAGAAACTTGGCTACGTGTTATTACAATAAGTTCTTGCCGTTCATCACCAACGACATTGCCTGAAACAAGTGAAAAAGCCCCAGATGATGTTATTTTTTCCCACAATAGATTACCTAGGGGATCGAGCGCAACTAATTTACCCCCACTACGAATTGGCGAACATCTCAAAATCCCAGGTCCAAATGTACATGTAAGAGCCCCGGTAGTAACACTTTCTAATATCAGGTTTGAACCTACTCTAACAGGACACACGAGAGCATTCCCTCCAATAAGTACAGGTGACCACAATAATCCATCACCTGACGGATAGAAAGCATAAAGCTTACCATCGCTACCTCCACCTGCACTTAAAATAATTTCTTTAGTGGAATCACCTGAAAGGATGTCTGAAAAAGAAGCACACCAAATATAAGATAGACTACCGAAATCAACTAATGTGTTGTCAACTAGTTTTTTTCCTTGGAGCGAAAAGGAGCCACTTACGAGAAAAGGTGTTCCTGATATAGTTGATGCTATGATACCACCATGCACAGAATCATCTCCTATATTGAACTGTCCAGGTATGGTATTGCCGTTCGCATGAAAAATATTTACGGGATTGCGACGTTTAACAATTACATCAAGAAAACCATCTGTATTAACATCAAATAAGACAGGATTAGCTAACGGATCAGCACCAAAACTCAAACAAGAAGTAGTATCAGAACCACAGCCATTAATTTTTTGGGGCCATCCACGTCTGAGCGTTGGGTCAAAATATACTATTCTTTTTTCTTCGGTGATTCCAGAAGTTATCTTTATTGTGTAAAAATCAGCTTCTGTGAGGATTGATGTATCAAATGTTGCAAGTATGACATCATCACCTCTTTCAGTTCCTGCAGTGATTCCTCCTGTTTGCCAGGTCGTGGGTGACCACCCTCTGCCATATTCCGCTGTTATCATGCCTAAAATATGGTTTGCCCCTCTGATTTCAGTCAAGTCTCCTGCACGATGAACATCACCACTTTCAGGATTCTTGATATCAAGATTGTTTACTTTAACGTAAGCAGAGTCTTCATTGGAAAGTCCGTCATTAGCTGTTATAACCAACTTAAAAAAATAGCTTCCTTCTCCGAGCAGTCTTGTGTCAAACCCAGAAAATAAAACATTGCTTACAGGCAAGCTTGTTTGCGTTGTAATTGTTGTCCATGTGCTTGAGCCGACTGATGCATATTGGAGCGAATAACTTGCAAATTTGGTGCTTCGCAACGTACCTCTGATGTCTATAATTTCTTTAATTTCAGAAGGCATAATTAGTTCTGCCATAGGCACTTGGCTTACAAGTGCTAACGCTCTGGGAACATCAATTCTCCCCTTTCCTTGCTGATTAGGGTTTAGTCCAATATCTATTGCTGTTACTTTGAGAGCGGCTTTAATTTCGTCCGGAGTCCAGCTTGGATATTTTTGTTTCATAAGTGCCACTACTCCTGCTACGTGCGGCGTTGCCATGCTTGTTCCTGAAATAGCAATGTGTTGATCGACGAGGCATGGTTCTATCAATGGTGATCCTGTCCCCTCAAATGCAGTACCCCACTGTGCTGCACAGATTATTGCGCCAGGTGCTAAAATATCTGGTTTTATTGTTCCAATGCTTGTTGGTCCCCTTGAACTAAAGAAAGTTATTTGGCCCTGTCGTGGGTTAACGTCCTTGCCAAGTACTCTATCATCATAATTTTTCTTGTATGTTGCTCCCACAGTGATTGCTTTTCTAGCTGTCCCGGGGGAATTAATTGTTCCTTCTGACGGACCTGAGTTTCCTGCAGCAACTACTGCAACTACACCATTATTCACTGCATTGTCAATAGCGGTGCTCATCGGGTCGTCAGGATTTCCTGGCCCACCTATACTCAGTGAAATTATGTCAAGTTTATCTTCAGGCCCTTCATTTAGAATTCCATCACCATCGACATCAAACGAACGCTCAATTGCCTTAATGATATTACTTTCACTTCCTGAGCCGCTAGAGCTCAGCACTTTATACGCATAAATCTTTGCATCAGGAGCAACTCCTTTCAATACGCCATTTCCGGCAGCAGTCGCCGCCACATGAGTGCCATGACCTTGGTCATCCATGGGATCAGCGTCATTATTAACAAAATCGTAGCCACCGATAACTTTAGAATTGGGAAATGTGCTAGGAGCAGCCGGCAAATTACATGTTAATGGAGCATTTGACAATGAATAGTAGTATACCTGTATTCCATCTGCACCTCTCCCATCAGACCAAATAATGAAATCGCCATCTATGTCAATAGCCTGCTGATCAAATATGTCACAAGTTATAGGCTGCTCCTGTCCGGTCACAAGATTGTACTTGTAGATGTTCGGATTGCCATTACGCGTATCGCGCCAGATTATGTTATTGCCAGATATCTTAATCTGACTTTTTACGGCTGTAGAATCTCCTATTCGGGCTTGTTCTCTTGTTTCTATGTTATAAACATAAATGGAGCCTGCTGAATCAAATCCTGTTGTTGAATCCCATGCTGCTGAAATCCATGCCACTTTGCCACCGCTTATGGAAATATACTCAATATATTCATCAGGGAGATGTGCAATCTTTGTGAATTCATTAGTCACTAGATTTTTTATACATACAGAAGGATAAAAAGCGACAGACGGCGGACCATCATTAAACCGACATAGCCAAACAAGGGTATCACCCGATAACTTGGGATTACCGTTGTACATAGCAGGATCATTAGTGACTCTCGTTGTTTGTCTTGTTGCTAAGTCATACATATACAATTCCCAGTTAGCATTCCTATTATCCATCCATACAATTCGATTGCCGCTTATTGTGGGTACAGTCTGAGATGCTGCATCATTTGTAAGCTGTGTTTCTTGTGATGTCGACATGTCATAAGAAAATATATCAGAGTTGCCCAATCGTTGGTCGTCCCACACTAATGTATCTCCATCGATAGTAAGAAATTCCTGGTAATAGATATCGTTTGTAATTTGGTGGGTTGCACCATTATCGATGTTAAATGCATAAACGTCTGAATTTCTCCCAAAATATTTTACGTACGCTATCCAGTTCTGGTCAATCCCTCGTGCCAAGCTGCGATCGCCCCCGGTACTAACTTTAGTTCCTCGAAGTTCGCCCGTGTCAAGCGTATTTCCTCCAAGATCGATATGAGTATAATCAACTCCAGTATCAATAATAGCTATCTTCACACCTTTGCCCGTCAGACAATCTTTACCACTGGTAGCACAATTATTTCCATCAGCATCTAACTGCCAAACCTGATTAGCGCCAATCAATGGAACACTATCCATCAACATTGTTTTAACTTCGTAATTAGGAGTCACCCTCTTGACTTCAGGCAATTTTTCAATCTCCTTGATTTCATCAGCAGAAACATCAACAACCACAGCGTTAATCACCGTATCGAAAGACGTAACGACTGTTTCACCAATATCAGCAACAGCAGCACCAGTAGGAGTTTTGTCAGGCAGACTTTCTAATTTGCTCAAAAACCGAGCTTTTTCAGAACTGATAACATCTTTTTGATTGAGGGTTTTCTCCCGTATTTGCTTTTTCACATTATCGTGCTTTTTTTCAAATACAGCCACAGAACGCTCTAAAGCGATGGAAACTATACCATCAGCGATGTTTTTCTCAATTTTTCCCTTATCTTTTTCAAGCTTTGCCAAAATTTTTGAGTCTTCAGCAACGACCTCCAACACGGCAGGAGCTTTGAGTTCAACAATATAGCCCTCAAATTTAGGAGCAATCTGTGCGACAACACCATTAATATCAACAGTAGAAGCCTCCGCTGCATCACTTGATAAAACAGTAGTAACAGTTCTGCCCTGCAGGTCTTGTGAGGTTTGAACACTCACTTCGCTGCCTGCAAAACTCGACAGAAAAAAAAGAAACAAAAGAAACAAAAGAATTTTTCGCATCAGGAACACATCCCCATAGCTGTGCCGTCAAGAAATGCAGTGAAAAAAGTATCATAATCAGCTTCATTAACAACATCATCCGAATTAATATCAGCACAACAGAGATATTCAGGTGTTGTTTGTTCCAACCCATAGCCAATCATCAATTCCAAATCAGCTTCATCGACAATGCCATCATAATTAACATCACCTTTTTGGCAAGCGACATTGCCTGTTGCTTTTCCGACCAAATCGCGTGTAATACCGCTTGAGTAAAGTATCAACACAACAAGAAGGATTGAACCTATCCAAAGCAAAGGAAGCGCTTGTTTCTTCGGGTTTGTCTTATCAAACACATTATTTTTGTTGTCAGTCATAGATGCTCACGATGATGACCATGAGAAGAAGAAAGTTATAATGTTTAAAAAGTTATAGCTGGAAAAACAGTCAACCAAAATTGTTTTTACCGCGTTATAGCTGACGAACAAGAGCCATCTTTACAATTAATGAGAGTACAGCTCCCTTGTCCATCATCTACACCGAAATGGACAGGAACATTTTCAGGGCAAAATATTGAATCACCCTGCGTGCGGCAGCTTTCACTTGCTACGCTGAATTTCCTGAGAGTGCAAGTAATACAAGAATCCAAAGTATCAGCAATACCATCACAATCATCATCAATATTGTTCCCACAAGTTTCTGATGAAGAAGTGCCAGGAACACAGGATTGAAGAATGCCATTCAAACAATTAAGCACACTCGCTTGACAAGCACCAACACCACAGGAAGTCATTGCATTAGGCTTAATCAATGGGTTGGTATCATCACAATCGTTGCTATTTGATACATACCCATTTTGGGCGTAACATGTACGTATGCTGTTTGTAGGCGAGCCAAAGCCATCGTTATCTTGGTCCTGAAAGAACTCTGAAGTGGTAAGCCCTTCATCAACTTGACCATCATAGTTATCATCTAATCCATTACAAACCTCAGGAGAGCCTGCGACAACTTCTCCACTGCAGACACCATTGTTTCCATGACACAACTTGTACTTCTGACCAACAGTAAATTGTGAGTTGGTAGATAGAATGCTCTCAGTTTGATATTCACTTCCAGCTTGAGGGATGTACTTAAAACATATATTTGATGCGTAAAAGTTTGGAGCTGGTTGGATATATGCGCACGTTGAAAAATCATTTGAAAAGACAATGTCAGTGCTACTTGTTCCAACAGTAATACTTTTCAATTTTATGTACCTCTGGTTAACACTTATCACTGTGTTCGATGCAGCTCCAAAACCAATGACATCTTGTCCGACCTGTTTAGCCATTATCCAGTTAAGGTTATAAGTGCCAGGATTCCAAGTTCCCCACCACCCCAAGTCAAATGATTTTGATTGACCAGGTGCAATTGAATCTGAGTCTGAGAGGCTCACTTCTGAAAAACCCCAAAAATTGTTAAGAAATGGATTATCCGAAACAAGTTTGTACCCGCTTTGCTTTGTCCAAGTTGATGTGCCGATATTTTTAAATGTAAGAACACGCAGAAACGACACACCAATGTCAGTAGAATAGGTCATCGCTCCAATAAACTCAGAATTATCTGCGCACGTAATGCCATTATCAATCAGACCATCGCAATCATCATCTATTTCGTTGCAGCTCTCTGTTGTTGGAGTACCTGGTGTGCATATTTGGCTCTGCCCGTTTTGGCATTTTGGGACAGTTGCAGCGCAAGCGCCGAGACCACAGAGGACAGTTCCTTCATCCACGATGCCATTGTTGTTGTCATCAACATTATTACAGATTTCAGTAATGGGATGATTGGTATGAGCAGCATCGAAGTTGACCGAAGGCCAGCTCACTTTGCCAACAAGACTATTAAGATTCCATACATAGGCTTGACCACCATCAACTGCAATAAGTTCGAGGGAACTGTCACCATCAATATCCACGATTGCAGGAGCATTTTCCCACGAAGGATACTTCAAGCGCTTCGAGAAAAGGATGTTTCCATCAAGGTCATAAGCGATAACCTGCGTGTAGGCAAGGGAAAGAGCTGCATCAAATTCTTGATACTGTGTAACAATATCTTCTCGATTGTCGTTGTTAACATCTCCTACGGTGAGTCTGAAATATTGTCTATTTGGTGGATAGTTAGACAGCACAGTTTTTATGACATTACCATTCCAAGAAAACACTTTGTTCAGCGTGACAATGTCAAGTGTGCCATCGCCAGAGATGTCTGCCAACGCAAGACCAGTTGAGCGACATTGCACACCTTTTGGCCATCCGTTCATTAATTGCCCATTGGCATCGTAGGCACGGACTTCACAACCTTTATTGAGACCTAAGTTACCCAAGCTAACTAGTTCTTCAACACCATCACCATTGATGTCCCCAACCACAGACGTGAACGGAGCAAATCCAGACGCAGTCCAGAGAACAGCACCTTGAGAGCTAATTGCTTTAAGAGAACCATCCACATAATAAGGTCCACAGAAGAAAATTCCGTTTGCGAGACCAATAGTACAAGTAAAGCCTGTTGCTCCGAATGTTGTAGCAACAATTTTACCATTCGCTTGAAGCGGACAGAGAATAGGATTGCCGCCAACAAGAACAGGCCAGCCAGATAATGGATTGCCTTGTTTATCAAAAGCTGAGTAAGTGCCTTGAGTACCACCATCTCGTCCAACGACGACATCTTTAGAATTATCACTATCAATATCAGCAAAACTGGGACACCAGCTTTTCAAACCTATTTTGGGCCATCCAGAAAAAGAGTTCCCTGACGAATCATACAAGTGTAGAAAATCGAAGCCATTAACGATAGAAGTACTCGGATTTTGAACCACTGCTGGTGTGGAAAATATACTCCAGCTGTCACCTTTAATTTTCGGCCATCCGGAAAGCTCAGTTCCATCAGGTCGAAAAACATGAATCACGGAACCTTCATAAACTCCAACCACCTGTCTCACAGAATCAGCAACAATGATTTCTTTTACTCCATCGTTGTTAACATCAGAAACGATTGGAGCAGCTGTCGGCATATAGCAGGGCAAACTATTCGGACAGAGAACGTTAGCACTGATTTTTTGAGGCCAACCAGCACGCAGTGATGGATCAAGATAGACAGAGATTTGCTCAACACTACTGGTTTCCTGAAACTTTACTCTGAGAGTATAGAAATCAGCTTCGGTAATGACAGAAGTGTCGAACGTAGCGAGCAGCACGTCGTCACCTATGTTATTCCCAGCATTGGAAATGCCAGTATTCAGCCATGTTGTAGGTGATAGACCACGTCCATACTCAACGATGGGTGTTCCAGCAATTTTCTTTTTTGCTCGTACATCAATAATGCCACCAGCCCTAATAATATCACTTGTTGTCCATTGGAGTTGCAGATTATTAACTTTTGAATAAATAACATCATCACTTATCACACCTGTGCTGCCAACTGCAGTCACTTTGAAAATATACTCTCCATCAGCAAGCGCAGTTGTATCAAAACCAGATATCAGAACTCCAGCTGAAGGAAAACTTGTTTGAGTCGGCATATCAACCCAATTGTTAGCACTTGCAGAGGAATAAGAAACAAAATAATTGGTGAATGAACCAGTGATGCTTCCTTGGATATTTATAACACCACCAACTTCTCTTGGCATAACAATCGATGACACAGCAGGTGCATTTGCAAGGGCAAGCAATTTAAAAACGTCAACTCTACCACTTCCTTGCTCAATTCTTCTCAACCCCAAATCTTTTGCAGTTGCTTTCAATGCAGCTTTAATCTCAGCAGGTGTCCACGTCGGATTTTTTTGTTTGAGCAGTGCAACAACACCAGCCACATGAGGTGTTGCCATGCTTGTGCCTGAAATCGCAATGTGATTGCTGTCCAAACAGCTTTCAACAAGCGGAGAAGTGCCTATACTACTTTCAAACGCAGTACCCCATTGAGCAGCACAAATCTTAGCACCAGGAGCAACGATATCTGGTTTTACCGTACCAATCGTTGTTGGCCCTCGTGAGCTAAAAAATGCGAGTGAATCAACACGAGGATTAATGTCCGTTTTTATTGTTGCATCATAATTTTTTTTGTACGTTGCACCAACAGTAATTGCTTTTCGTGCAGTTCCAGGAGAGCCTATAGTAACTTCGCTCGGTCCAGAATTACCTGCAGCAACAACAGCAACAACACCATTGTTAACAGCATTGTCTATTGCAGTGCTCATTGGATCATCAGGGTCGCCGGGACCACCTAAACTCAAACTAATAACTTCAAGCTTATCTGAAAAATCGCCATCGCCGTTGGGGTCAACTGCTTTGTTAATTGCAGCGATGATATTGGCAGTCGTACCACCACCATCAGCAGCCAACACTTTATACGCATAAATTGTTGCATCAGGAGCAACTCCTTTTAATGCGCCGTTGCCAGCAGCAGTCGCCGCTACATGAGTACCATGTCCTTGGTCATCCATCGGATCACCATCATTGTTCACAAAATCCCAACCACCCACAACTTTGCAGCCAGCACCAAAACAGCCGCCCAAGTCAGGATGTGTATAATCAACACCGGTGTCGATAATGGCTATATTCACACCTTTACCGGTCAAACATTCTTTTCCGCTGGTAACGCAATTATTTCCATCAACATCGAGTTGCCAAACTTGATTTGCACCGATTAAAGGAACGCTATCCATCAAAAATGCTTTTACTTCATAATTAGGCGTTACCTTTTTCACTTCAGGTAATTTTTCAATTTCAGCGATTTGTTCTGCAGACACATCCAAAACGACAGCATTAATCACAGTGTCAAAGGATTCAACAACAGTATCAGCAACACTTGCAACAGCATTGCCGCTGATTAAATTTCCTGTATGCTCTGCATCTGCAGGTATGTCTTCCATCTTATCAAGAAACTGATTTTTTTCAGAACTGATGACAGCTTTTTGTTCCGTCACGTCATCTTGTATTTGCTCTTTAATATCATCAAGTTTAGTTTCAACGATGTCAGCAGAACGTTGGAGTGCATAAACATTTGTGGTAGAAGGCACATGATTAATTTTATCCTCAATTGCCTCATTGATTCGTTCCTGAATTTTTTCTTGATTGCCCTCTAACTTTGCTAAGACTTTAGAATCATCAGCAATAACTTCAAGCACAGGTAATGAGTTTAATTCAACGATGTACCCCTCAAATTTAGGAGTAACCTGCGCCACAACTCCATTGATATCAACAGTAGAAGCCTCCGCTGCATCACTTGATAAAACAGTAGTAACAGTTCTACCCTGCAGGTCTTGTGAGGTTTGAACGCTTACTTCGCTGCCTGCAAAACTCGACAGAAAAAAAAGAAAAAATAAAATAAAAAGAATTTTTTGCATCAGGAACACATCCCCATAGCTGTGCCGTCAAGAAACGCAGTGAAAAAATCATCATAATCAGCTTCATTAACAACATCATCAGAATTAATATCAGCACAACAGAGATATTCAGGTGTTGTTTGTTCCAACCCATAACCTATCATCAATTCCAAATCAGCTTCATCGACAATGCCATCATAATTAACATCACCTTTTTGGCAAGCGACATTGCCTGTTGCTTTTCCGACCAAATCGCGTGTAATACCGCTTGAGTAAAGTATCAACACAACAAGAAGGATTGAACCTATCCAAAGCAAAGGAAGCGCTTGTTTCTTCAGGTTTGCATTATCAGATATACCACTTTTGTTGTCAATCATAGATAGTTCCAGAGTTTTTTACTTCCCGGTGTTCCTGTGACGATGATAACCATGAGAAGAAGAAAGTTATAATGTTTAATACTCTTTGGGTTCAATTCCCTCACTTGTCGCCGAAGCAGCAGCTGAGCGTGATAGTGGAGAACACTTCACGTGGCTGCGAATAAGTAGTTACAAAACCTTATATTTGACAAAGCTTTTCCAACCTCAAACGCGCTAACCCAAAGACGACACGCGGTCGAAATACAATCTATCTGTGTGTGCCCGTATTTCGTAAAGTCAAACGGGATAAACATAGAGGCGCATTACCTCCGGAACGGGGGAATTTGAAGCTTGTTGGAGCATCCATTGGGTATGCTATGAAGCAAGAAGCCCCACAGCTTGTCGCCGAGGCGTCAGCCGAGCGTGACTAGTGAAGAGTGCTTCACATTGCTGTGTGGGTAGTTCACAAGGTTATAGTTAGAGTTACTTCCCCGCAATTCTTCCGATTTTATAGCTCGCATCATCTTTATTCTGAGGCTTTGCTTTCGCTATTCCTAACCCAAAAGAAAGTGGCTTAACAGTAGACTTAGGCTTTTCAGTCTTTGCTTCTTTCGCTGTTTTCTTCTCCTCTTTCTTCTTTGGGTGCGCCAAATCTTCTCTTCTTTTTTTGTGATGCATATACGCAAGTTTCTGGATGAAGTGTCGGTTCAACACTTGTTCAAACGCAATAATAGACAATAACAAAAACAAAGAATAACCGCCAATCAGCAGCAAATCTTTTTGCACGACAGACAGCTCAGGCTGAAACAATAAAACGCTGCGTAATACACGTTCAGAGATAACAAACGGATTAAAAGCTGCAATATCACGCACAAGTGCGGGCATGCTTTCCAATGGGATAATAACACTGGACATGAACAAAAAGACGCTTCCGCTCGATACCGTCGCAAGAATCCCCGTTTCTTCAGAGGTAAACACATAACCAATACCCATACCGAGTAACGTAAACATGGTCGCAGACAACAGCAGAACAATAATCACCAATTGAAGCGACGGCACAATTTGTGCGCTGAACACATAACCAGCAACAAGCAGAATAATGACAATTTGTATGACAACAAGGAACATCGTCGTGAGATACGTCCCAAAGATAAATGTAATGTTGCGAGTCGGTGAAATGAAATTGCGGAAATACGCAGGACTATGCTTTTCCATCATTACAAGTGTCGTGCCAAGCAACATTGAAATGAACATGATGACTAATATAATCAGGCTTGGGAAAAGATAATTCAAGTAGGTGGTGGGAGCAACAACTGGTTTTATTTCAGTAACAAACGGTTGTGCGATGGCATCAGGATTAGTAACCTGGATTGATTGAATATCTGAAATAATTGAGTCGAGCGAACTTTCAATGGTTGCGATGTCCGACAATCCAGTAGTGAGCTGCTGCGTAACTAAATCAAGTTTAGGTGTCGCAGTGTCGCGAAGCTCTTCAGCTTTTGTTAATTGTCCTTTCAACGATTCGATGTTTAACTTTAATCCATCCAGAAGTGTGCGCAAACGAACGAAACTGGGTGATGCAGAACCCTCAATAACTTCTTCAGCATACGCAATATCGTCGAGAGCCAAATCGAGCTTAGTTACAATACTCGATGTATTGTCAGCCTGTGATTTTGCGCTTTGAATATGATTGCCCGCGTCAGAAAGGAAAGAAGTGAGATTCTGCTCAACTTTATCGAGTTCAGCACTCACATTGTTCACAGGAAACGTCTCATTCTCAACATACGAAAAGTCGAGCTGTCCTAAATCATTTGTTATGCCGCCAACACTGAGTTGCGCATCGTTTGCAGATGTCTTAAGCGATGAAATCGTGCTCTTTCGCTCTTCGAGCTGTGCTTTTGACGCATCAAGTTTATTGAGAAGAATGGTAATTAAATTTTTACTGACTTCTTTCGCTCCGCTGCCAAATCGTTCATTGACAGTGTCCATGACCATCCAGACCAGATTAATCTTGCTTTGGTCAACGTGGAACGTCACCTGCCGCTGTTCATTTGACGTGAAGCTTAAGTCAGGAGGAAAGACAATGCACGTGTTTGCCGTGCCCAATTTCACATCATTGATACACTGTTTCTCAGTATCAGCTTTAACAACACGAATTTCTTTTTCCGCGAGTTTGCCGAGCAAAGATTCAACATCTGGACTATAGGATGACGAATGAACACCAACCGTAATGCCAAAAAGGTTTGCATTATCAAACGCAACACCTAATAATAAAATAACAAGCAAAGGTGCAAGAATGATGATAAGTGCTGAGCTTCGTGATCTAATAAGAAGCTTCAAGTCTTTTACAATGAGATGGTACAGATTTCTCATACGTCTTCCTCTTTTTTATTGATGTGTAATTGTTTGTTCGAACACTTCTTTAAGTCGCGGACGGTGTACTTCAAGTGATGTAACTTTCACACGTCCGCTATGGATTAAGCGTGCAATCTCTAGTAATGTATCACGTGGTGTTTTCGAATACAATAACAACGCACGGTCTTCATGTTTTAGATTATCACCACGACGAACATGCTGTTCAAGTATTTTTAATTGGTCAGCAGGAGCTTCAATACGAATTTCTACCATGTCATGCGCAAACTTTTCCTCGATGTCTTCAATTTTTCCGTAGTGAGCAACTTTTCCATTGCTGAGCATAATAACTCGAGAGCAGGCATCCTCAAGTTCTTCGAGCAAGTGAGATGCTACGACAACAGTCGTACCGAGCTTATTGATTGCTTTGATTAGATGCCATGTCTCATCGCGTAATACTGGATCGAGGTCAGCAGTCGGTTCATCGAGGATAAGTACTTCAGGGTTATGAATTAAACCACAAACAATACTCAGTCGCCGCTGCTGTCCACCGGACAGGTGCTCAGCAAGCTTGTTGCGATGAACATCGAGCTGTGTCATGGACAACAAGCGTTCCATATTTTCGTTTATTATTTTTGAATCGATTTTTTGTAATGCGCCAAAATGTTCCATATTTTCCTGAACAGTAAGACGCGGATAGAAACTCGCGGCTTGCGGAGCAAAACCAAAGAGCTTTTTGACTTCCATCATGTTCTCATGCAGTTCGCGCAATTCTTTTGGATTCTGATGAAGGATTCTTGTCGAATGATACTTGATTTCTCCTTCATCAGGTTCTAAGAAACCAATAAGATGATTCAACAGTGTAGTTTTGCCGCTGCCTGACATGCCGATGACACCAAAAATCTCGCCCTGCTCAACATCAAAAGAAACATCATCAAGTACGAGCTTGTCGCCATACTCTTTTTTTAAGTTAATAACCTGAAGTGCAATCACCATTTTGATAGTTACTATTTTTAGGAGATTTATAAAGCTTGTTATAAAAGAGAAAAAGCAAAAAGCAGAGTGTTTACCGAAGTCAGCGTCGCACTCGTTCGTCGTGGTCGTTGGAGCAAAAGGAAGGCGAAAAAATACGTAACGTTTAATTTTTTTCTTCCTCTCGTAACGACAGAGACTGGGAGTTCAGAGACTAACTTTGCGAGGAAAAATTACTGTTTTTCGCGAGTTTTCATTCCAAACTCTTCTTTGATATGCTTTTCGATGATGCGCGACATGTTGAGATTGTGTTCTCGACAGTATCGTTTGAACGCTATAAGAAGATTATTATCTATTGTAAAATTCACTCGCTGACGATATGTTGTTTTTGGTAATTTCTTGGTACGCTCAAATTCCAAAAGCGCTTCAAATACTTCAGGCTTTTCAGTAATGATACGTCGTGCTGTTTCAAGGAATTTACGGGATGGCATGTTACATACACGTATGCGTACAAATATGTAAATTTTACGTTTATTTTTGGCAAAACAGATAACAGAAGTATCATACAATGAATAACACTACCAAGCGAAAAGCATTGCTCAGTAAAACCCTCTCTAAATATCGCACAAGCTTTATAAATAATCCCGTTTTCGATTTTTTCTGAAGCGAGGGTGGCGAAGCGGCTAACATTAGCCAAAAGCTGATAGCATGCAACCGCCTGCAGTCTGCTCTTCTGAGGCTCGCGCCGATGAATGGTTGAGAGCGGTCATCTCGGGGGTTCGAGTCCCTCTCCTCGCTTTTAATCTTACAAGAGCCAATCGCTAAAAAGAATGGCGTTTTAGCCTTTCTCACTGTTTTTTGAACACAGTAATTTTTATCCAAAATTTAGCTTCTTGGACGATAAGTGCTTTTTGTAAGCGAAAGTGAGAATTTTTTATGACTCTGTTGCTCTTACACAAAAGATGTATTCTCGACAATAAAGATTTTCAGGATTCAGAATATTTAAGCAATTGGCTCTACAAAATAAATCGAATTCTTTATATACATGTATATCCACATATCTACATGGACGAGATGTTTTATGAAGGAAAACCGATTTTCATAAAGTCTCATGCTGTCAAAAGAGCCCGTGAACGAAACATTGCATACCCTGATCAGGTGTATTCCGTACTTAAAACAGGTAAAATAGAGCGGTTTGGAAAGCATGGGATAAGATGGGTTAAAAAGTCAAAAGAAGGTTCAATCATCTGTGTGGGAGAAGAGATAGGACATGTGATTATAATAAAAACAATAGAACGAGGAAATTAAAATGAAATGCCCAATCTGCAATAATGGAGAAATGAAAGAAACCAAAGACGTCATAGAACAAGACGACGTAGAATTTAGGATATTAAAATGTACTCATTGCGGTGAAGAACTAATGAATATGAAGCAATTGAAAATGCTTGCCAACAAATATAGAGAATTACGAAACGCAAAAAAGATAACCTTTGCGAAATGGGGCAATAGTTTAGCAGTGAGAATACCAAACGAGATTGCGGCAGAATTGAATATACGTGAAGGCAAGCATGGAACATTAACAAAAGAAAAGAGAGGAATTAAGATAATTCCTGTGTAAGACAGTGAGATAAGCTTTGAATAAAGACAACCGGAACTCACGAACATTTAAAAAACACGTGCTATTAAGCCATTCCATGCGCATCCTCCTCGCAAAAAACAGCAAAAAGTTCTTTGTCAAAGACATCTCCGCAGATTTTCATTGCCAGTTTGGTTTCGTCACTTCAGCAGACCTGAAAAAGAAGCCCGGCTCAACAGTAAAAACAAACAAAGGTGTCGAATTGAAGATTATCGAACCGTCTTTCATTGACCTCTACGCACGCATCAAGCGTGGTCCTCAGATTGTCGCGCCAAAAGACATCGCAAGCATTATAGTAGAAACAGGAATAGGCAAAGAAAGTGTTGTCGTCGACGCAGGCGGTGGCTCAGGAGCATTATGTTTTTATCTTGCACACATCTGTAAAAAAGTGACAACTTACGAATTGCGTGAAGACTTCACAAAGATACTTGAAGCAAACAAGAAGTTTCTTGGACTAAAGAATATCACCATTAAAAACAAAGATGTTTGTGATGGAATCGCTGAAAAAGCTGTGGACATCATCACGCTTGACCTTTCTGAGCCATGGAAAGCTATCACCGAAGCAGAAAAAGCGTTAAAGCCCGGCGGTTTTTTAGTATCATATTCGCCAACAATTCCGCAAGTAGCTGATTTTATTCAGGCGTTAAACAAGACGGAATTCATTCACATAAAAACAAAGGAAATATTAGAAAGATTATGGGAATGTGAAGAGCGTAAAATTAGACCATTTACGCATATGCTTGCGCATACTGGATTCCTCACATTTTGCCGAAGATTATAAAAGCGAGCACTTGTCACTATTCTTATGCAAAAACGCACAGTGAGAAAAAAACGGTTGTCCACTCTTGAGCGAGTTATTCAGAGGAACAGACAGAGTATTCTCCTGCAACAGCCCATCTCCCGTGTCGCTCCAATTCTTCTCAAAGAGTTAAGTGATGTAGTAAAACAACACAAGCAGATTGCTGCCAAGAAGAAAGCGAAGAATGAAGAGCCCGATACACCAATACTAAAAAAGCAGGCACCATCATTAGGATACCAGTTTAAGGGAACAATTCGAGAAACATATGCATTACCAGTGTACGAGTCTGTGAACACGTACGAACTGTATTATGGCAAGGGAAACAAAAAACACATACAGGCTAATTCATACGAAGAAGGAAAGAACAGCACGCCAGATAAAGAAGAAGACGCGCACACATTAAATCCTGAGCAGGCAAGTAACACCATTCAACGCATCATTTACGGGGTTTTGTTCGGGTCAAGAGCTGATATTTCAGTCGAGGAACGCGAGCGTTTCGCAAACTGGCGACAATTTCACAAACACTTGAGAAGAATGTACGAAGGCGAAGCGCACTACTTCAGTTCGACGACAAAGGCGATATAACATCCTCATACACACACTCATTCGCTTTCACACGAACACCGTTCCATAATTTCACACCAGGCATCAGCGTCGTATGGATTCCAGTCTGCGCATGGTCACCAATGATTGCACCGAGCTTTTTCCTTCCAGTAAGAATTTTTTCATCGTTCACAGCACTTTTGACTTCTCCATGGTCAAATCGCACATTTGCAGTTGTTGTGCCTGCACCCAGATTGACATGTTCTCCAATGACTGAATCACCGATATAACTTAGATGAGGAATACGACTGTTATCAAACAAGATGGAATTCTTCAACTCAGTACAATGCCCAACTTTGCAGTTATCACCAACAGCACTTGTTCCACGGATATACGCATGAGGACCAATCACACAATTTTCTCCGATGACAACAGGCCCTTCAATATACGTGCCGCTTTTGATAACAGAATTTTTTCCAAGCACAAGAGTACCTTTCACAACAACGTTGCGTTCGACCGTTCCCTGAATAGATGTTTTTATTCCATCAAGCAAAATCTCCTGCGCATCGAGCAAGTCCCACGGATAACGGATAGGAATCCAATAATCTTTAACGTGCACAGCATGAACCTGCTTTGTCCCGAGAAGAGCACGCATATAATCAGGAGCTTCGAATTCACCACGTTTTGATTTATGTAATGCTTCACGAAAAATAGATTTATCAGCAACAAAACAACCGGTACTTGCTAAATTTGACTTTGGCTTGTTCGGCCGTTCTTCGAATCCAACGACAATATCTTTTTTACATTCGACAACGCCATAATGTTGAGGGTCATCAACTTTTTTCACAAGCCATGCATAACGATGAGCAATGCATTTTTTGAGGTCATCGCGTGAATAGAAGTCATCGCCATTAAGCAGTATAAATCTGTCTTTAATCATTTTTTCGCACTGTCGGAGTGCATCGCCCGAACCAAGCTGATTCTTCTGCTCGACATAACGCGCACGATTTCCAATAACTTCTTGGACCATCTCTTTCATATAGCCGACAACAACAATGATTTCATCGACCAAGCCTTTCAGCTGTTCAATATTATGTTCAAGTATGGTCTTGTTCGCAGCTTTCAACAACACTTTTGGTCGTGTCGCCGTCAGCGGCAAACATCGCGTTCCTTTCCCTGCAGCTAAAATTACTGCCTGCATGGGATGAACCTGCACAACTCATTCAGTTTTGTGATAGTATGCATGGGTTTGTCAAGCGCATCCTGCGGTTTTAAATCTTTGTGCTTGCCATGGTGAAAATGGACCGTATTCATGCCGAGCATATTGCCATAGCGGATTTCAACATTGATGCGGTCGCCAACAACCCAGACGTCTTTTGGATTGACTTTGTATTTTTGAACAATGCGCTCAAAAACGTCTTTCTTTTCTTCAGCAGTTTCACAGATGAAAATATCAGAAAAATATTTTTTAATGCCGAGAATTTTAATTTTTTCTAGCTGGATTTTTTGGTCACCGCGTGATACAAGAATTTTTATCGCGTTCAACTGTCTCAGAGTAGACACGGTATCAGGAAAGGGAATGATGTTTGGTAAATGAGTATACAGTTCATCCAATTGTCCTGTAGTATCAAAAAGTGTATCGTCCAAATCAAAAATGACAATCATAAGTTCACCAGCACGCGCGCCAGTCGGTCAGAATCATGCCTGATAAGCACCGGCTCAGTCACAACATTCTCCTCAACGACACGAACACCGAGCTTCTCGATTGTTTTTTTGTCGACAATGACCGGAAAGGCTTTCTCGCGTGCGTACGTGTCAAGCAGTTTCTTATCTTTGACTATATGATTGTTGCAGACGACAAAATCAAGTTTTCCGCCAAGGTATTTGAGCATTTCTTTAACGTGTTCTGATGCAGTGAAATCGTTTGTCTCTCCCCATTTGGTCATCAGGTTGCAGATATAAACTTTCTTTGCTTTGCTTGCATTGATTGCTTTACTGACACCCTCGACAACCAGATTTGGAAGTATTGAAGAATAAAGGTCACCAGGTCCAATCACAATAATATCTGCTTTGAGTATTGCATCTTTTGTTTCCGAATAGATGCTTGCATGAGGCTTGATAAAAACTTTTTTGATGCGCAATTTCCCATCGTGCTTTGGAACATCAATGTTCGTTTCACCAACAACCGTATGCCCATTTTCAAGTTCTGCACCGAGATGTGCATGGTCAACCGATACCGGGAGGACATTTCCTTTGATATGCAATAACTGCCCTGCTTTTTTGATGGCAGCGACTTCATTGCCGGTAATTTGAGCCAATGCAGTTAAAAACAAATTGCCGAAACTATGACCTTTCAAAGAACATGCTTCATCGAACCGATAATTAAACAAATCTCTTAATGTGTTATCGCCGTCTTGTGCAAGCGCAATAAGACATCGTCGAACATCGCCCGGAGGCAAAACGCCAAATTCATCGCGCAACAGACCAGTGCTACCGCCGGAATCAAACATACTGACGACAGCAGTAATGTCCAAATCATATTTCTTTAAACCTCTGAGTACAGTAAAGCTGCCGGTTCCGCCACCGATGACGACAATTTTTTTCATTTTAAAGTCAGTGCCTAAAAGCTATATAAATATCTTTAGATTTACAATCAAGCTTATAATAGTGGGTAAATCTGAGATGATCAAGAACCACCCGCAGTGCAGAGCGTCGTGACGTCATGCCAGCCACCTATTGAGGGTGGTTCTTGACAGGTTATGTTACAAATGTGGCAATTGTGATAAAAAATGCTCGAATCTGAACAGAAGAAGGAAGGCGGAAAAAAATCGCTGGTCGAACGTAAACGTCTCGCCGCCATAGAAAAAGCATTTGGTATGGCAAAGGGCGCAAAACCTTTTGTTCGTGATCGTACAGATAGGGAATTCTGATGATTCTTGATACATCTGCGTGGATTGAATTCTTCCTAAAAACAGGAGAGGGTGAGCGAGTAAAAACAATACTGGAAACAAAAGAATGTTACACGAGTATTGTATCCATCGCAGAAATTTCTCAGTGGGCGTTGAAACAAAACCTAAACGGACAATCATTTATCTCTGTACTTAACGAATGTTCAAAAATAATCCATCTTAATTCAGAGATTGCCTTTTACGCAGGCGAACTTAACTATCATAGAAAAAAAGCAGGAATCAAATGGGGAATGATTGATTCGCTTATTGTCGCAACGGCTCATTTTTACGACCTTCCAGTTCTCACGAAGGATATTGCTTGTGACATACTCTCCCTCTAAGAGAGGGGAGCCTCTTGCTTCATCGACGGAACTACCTGCTCCATCTCCACAAGCGTTGATTCGGCTGTGTCCCAGCCTATCTCTTTGAGCGTTAGACGCTTTATCTCCAGTGCCGAATTGTAATCTCTCGCTGCAGTAAAACCGCAATTGCTGCATTCATGTGTTCTCTGCCATAACTCTTTTGGCACTATCGTCTGGCACTGACTGCATCGTTGTGTCGTCCCTTTCGTTGCAACAGGTATCAACAGCTTACCAGCACTTGCAGCCTTGTACGCTATGAACTGTCGCAGTCGTCCCCACGATGCGTCCTGCCTTGATTTTGAAAACTTATCTTTTTTTATTTGCATTGACATGTCTTCCATGCCAATCGCATCATACTGTGTTGTGTAATAATATGAAATTTTGTGCAGGAAATCTGTGCGGATGTTTGTTATCTTTTCATGCTGGCGAGCGACTTGTATCCTCTGTTTAGCACGATTTTTGCTGCACTTCTTCTTTGTTGAAAGTTTGCGTTGCAACTTTGTCAATGTGACTTCATTCTTCTTTAGGTGTCGTGGATTCTTCACAACATGACCATCACTGTCATACACAAAATTATCCAGTCCAACATCGATACCAACAACTTTCGTGACGGGTTGCTGAACAATCGTTTTCTTTTCATCGCTCACAACAAACGCAAACCATTTGCCTGATTGCTCGTGTTTGATTGTGACTTGTTTCACCTGACCTTTGATAGCACGATGGCAACGAATTGGGATGTCACCGATTTTTGACAGGCGGAGCGTGTTCAAGCGTTTGCCTGTTCCGAGCAGTTTGAATCCGCTTTGGTTATAGGTGAAAGTCTTGAACCAGCCTTTGCCTTTGAAACGCAATGAGCCAACATGTTTGCCTTGCTTCTTCGTCTGCGACAAAGCACGCAGGTTTGAGAACAGGCGGTAACATTCGTACTGCATTGTCTTTGAATAAAGCCTTTTGAATCTGCTTTCGCAGATTTTGATGTCAGGAATGATGCCCTGTATCTGTGCTTTGTCAATGACCTTTTGTTCCTGTAGCTCGCCAAGCAGAATGTTGTACGTCTGTCTTGACAGTTCCAATGTGTCAAACATCTTCTGCTCGACATGCTTGTTTGGATATAGACGAAATTTGTAGGTCTTCATCACAATCTTTCTTGATTTCTCCATTTATATATCTCACGCGCACGGTTGTCCAGTGGAGCTTATTTTTTGTCCAGTGGCTCTGAAAAAAGTAAAAATGAGCTTATTTATCAGCATTTAGTGAAGCATATCATGTGTCCAGTGGCTTTTCATCGCTCAGCTATCTCGCAAA
>Ga0209541_10004596_pt1 | contig 24441 bp, 31 predicted proteins | sample RifCSPlowO2_01_FD_184027 | JGI IMG/M metagenome (GOLD analysis project Ga0209541, IMG submission 184027) | Groundwater microbial communities from Rifle, Colorado - Rifle CSP2_plank lowO2_0.1 (SPAdes) (version 2) | ecosystem: Environmental > Aquatic > Deep subsurface > Groundwater | place... | reverse complement strand
CAGTCTAGATTAAGCAATTTTGTTTGATGCGCTTTGCGCGCATGGTGGGCATACATCTACCCCACTATCGTGGGAAGGTTTAAGCCCACAGCTTCTAAAAAACCATGAATTGCCTATTTTGTCAATTTTGTCCATGGAATCCCATCTCTTAAACAATTTAAACTGCATTTTCATTATCGCCCCTATATCTTCTTCTTTAGCAATTCTGTATGCCGGTTTCGTCATGGACATTAGTGCAAATTTCTTATTAATAAACATTCCCTTTTTCAACAATATTTATTAACCAATATTGATTTCTTCTAGGTATGAACAAGATAAAAGTAAATATCTTTGTAGACAGGAATAATTTAAACAAAACGCTGGAATTAGACAAAAATTCAATAGTTTCTGATTTGCTAAAGAGCTTAAACATAAACCCAGTCACAGTCATAGTCTCAAGAAGCAATGAATTGATTTTGGAAGATGAAAAATTAAAAAATAATGATGAAATTAAGATTTTGAGTGTTATATCAGGAGGTTGAAATAAAATGCCCTTAGAAACATATTTGTCGGATATTCAGGAAAAGAAAGAACTTGCGCAACAAATGGCTAGGTGGTACCATAAGGGTTTTGGTTCTTCTATGGAAGGAATTCTTTGTAATATGGAAGGATACGTACAGAATCCAGAAATGCTGAATTATTCTGAAATTGTTTATAGATTATTAAATAGAGTAGAGGAGTTTTATTCAAAAATCCCGTTTGGTGATTTTCATGGAAAGGAGCAATTTTATCCATTATTTATTGTAAAGAGTTTGCTTCCTTTTTTACATCATTCACTTGATACTACATTTAATGAGCGGACTGAAGAAAATTTTAGAGTTTTAGATGTCAGAATACAAGCTATTGTTGAGGTAGGTAGGCTCTATGACGAAAGTTTAAGAAGTGTATTGAAGGAAATAAGATTATTGCCTGAAGGAAAAGACTTTCAAGTCCAAGTTATAGACGATAGAGGAAAAGTTTGGAGCTTTTAAAATGAACTGCTGCAATCAAAAGCCAGTCATGGAAATGCCTTCAGGCGAAAGGCTGTGCAAAAGCCATTTCACGGAATATTTTGAAAGCAAGGTTTTCAACACCATAAGGAAGTTTGACTTGATAGGCAAGGAAGAAAACTTGGGAGTTGCTTTGTCAGGCGGCAAGGACTCCTTAAGCGTCTTGAATATTCTAAACAAATTATCAATACAAAACCCTAAAATAAAGATAAATGCTATCGCAATCGACGAGGGAATTGCAGGCTACAGGGACAAGACGCTTGAAAAGGCAAGTGAATTTTGCGATAAAAACAGCATACAACTGCATATTTTCTCGTACAAGGAAGAATTTGGCTTGACTTTGGATGAAATGCTGAAAATTCTGAAAGTAAAGCCGTGCACAATCTGCGGCATTTTCAGGCGATATCTGCTGAACAAAAAGTCAAAGGAATTAAAATTGACAAAATTGGCAACAGGGCATAATCTTGACGATGAATGCCAGTCAATCTTGATGAACCAGATGAGAAATGCTGTTGAGGCAAGTGCAAGGCTGAGTCCAAAGACAGGCATCACGCAAAATGAAAGCCTGTTTGTGCAGAGAATAAAGCCGTTATACCTGTGCACGGAAAAGGAAGTTACAGCTTACGCTTTCTTAAATGGATTATTGGACAACTTTTGCGAATGCCCGAATGCGCCGCAGGCTTTCAGGGCAAACGTAAGGGACATGCTGAATGAATTGGAGCAAAAAAATCCCGGAACAAAATACTCGATTGTGAACTCATTCCTGCAGACTTTGCCGTTTTTGAAGGAAAAATTCAAGGGCGGAATAATAAACATCTGCTTAAAATGCAGCGAGCCTGCTGCAAATGAAGTCTGCAATGCCTGCGTTTATTTGGAAAAGCTAAAAATAAGCAGAGAATTATTTAAAACAGAGCTTGTATGAATATTCATTATTTTAATGATTCTTACACAAAAAATTTAGAATATTTTCAACAGTTACTATACATCTTTTGACTTCCTATTTTGGTAAGAAAGCTGTTTTATATCCTTGATGGGTAATTAGTTTTGGTGCTAAAGGAAGCCGTTTCTGATGGACTTCCAAAGCAGCTAGATAGCCAAGAAGGTCTTTCTTAAGGAAGCTGGTCATAACAATAAAATTTCCTTTATTAAAAAATGGCTCTCCTAATCCACCCAGCCACATGCCAGCGTAAATATCCCCTAATCTATCACTTACCATTTTAGCTGGGTCTCGGTTTTCATATGCATTGATACTGAGCCGTACTGCGACTTCATCAGAAAGGCCAAATCTAGCTCCTGTAACGTAAACAGCAGAGTCAAAATCGTCATATCCAGTTGCAATATGGATTATTGCATCAGAAAAATGTTTTATCATATATTGCGCCATTGGATTTTTTTGCAAATAGTTTGGTAATAATTTATTTTTACCTAAGCCAGTTGTTTTTTGCCTAAGTACTAAACTACTGCCTGTTTTGGCAACAACGGATTCATTGCGGATGTCTTCATCTAAGCCAGCTATTTTTTTCTTAAACACTGAAATACCGCCTTCTCTGGCAATAAATGATTCATCGAGGATGCTATCGATTGTTTTTATGATTGTTTTTTCGTCATTATTACAACTACAAAGTAGGTATTTTTAAAACTTTGTATTTTTTGATGAATGATGAACAGAAACTTATATAAATATGGGCTTATTACTCAATTAACAATTGTTAATTAAATAATGGAGGTTGATTAAAATGCACACATTGCCGAAATTGCTATATGATTACAACGCGCTCGAGCCGTACATTGATGAGCAGACTATGACAATACATCATACAAAGCATCATCAGGCTTATATCGACAAGCTGAACGGCGCAGTGAAAGGCACAAAGCTTGAAACAATGAATGTTGATGAAATTCTAAAAAATATCAACGATGTGCCTGAAAATATCAAAATGGTTGTAAGAAACCATGGAGGGGGGCATTCAAACCATTCATTCTTCTGGCAGGTAATGGCTCCTGACGCTGGCGGCGAGCCTCATGGAAATGTCGGAGATGCAATTAAGCACACTTTCAGCAGTTTTGACAAGTTCAAGGAAGAGTTTATGAATGCTGGCTTGAACAGGTTCGGCTCAGGATGGGCTTGGCTTGTTGTGAATAACGGCAAATTGGAAGTTTACAGCACTGCAAATCAGGACAGCCCTTTGATGGAAAATAAGACACCAATTTTGGGTGTTGATGTTTGGGAGCATAGTTACTATTTGCTGTATAACCAGAGAAGAGCCGACTACTTAAAGGCCTGGTGGAACGTCGTCAACTGGAAGAAAGTTGAGGAAATGTTTAAGAAGGCTGGGAAATAGTATTTTGTTTATAAATAAGTTTTTAAAGGCTTCTTTGTTTTTGGATTTTAAAAATGAATGAATTGGCATTAGAAGGAAAGTTAATTCGGCTTGCAAGAAAAACAAATCAGGGATTTGATTTTGCTGGCTATAATGCACATCTCCGAAGCATATACTATTATGAAAGAGGAATTAGAAGTCTAAGCGATGAAGCCTTAGAGATTAATGAAGCGTATATGAAAAATCTAAAATGGGAGCAGAGAAAGGTTTTTCATAAGCTTCTTTTGCATGACGGTAGTAAAGATTTAGCAGAATATTTTGAGCAAAAATACCTCATACCAAAGTTTTTGAAGACGTAAGTTATTTTTAAGCCAAGTTCTCGAATAATTTTTCAGATTTCTGAAGCTTAATTGCTCCTTTTAGTCTAGGCTTAATTAAGTCAAGGAATATGGCAGTTTCAAGAGTCTTGTATTTCTCATCTTCAGGTACACCTTCAGCGGCTGACAATAAATCATTTAGTTCTGCTGCTGAGTAGTTTACAGCAAAATATGTGCCTCCTTTACAACTAATTCCATTAGTCTTTGATACGTAGGACTGTGTGTTCCAGTTGCATATTGCTGAATTGCCATAGCATGAAAGTAAAAATAAACTATTTATAAACCTTAGCACATCACATATGCAGAATCTGTATAAACTCACTTCTTCTTTTCCTTGGCTGGACTTTTAACCGCAACCTTCACCACAAAATAATACACTATGGCCCCTAAAAGGTGCAGAAATATCAGCACAAGAACCCACACCACCTTGTCTATGTCCCTCTTGAAGTCCCTCTTTAAGCAGTCAACAACCATCCAGAGCCAGAATACAAGAAGGAACAGGAAGGCAAGCATCACAACAATCCCAAGCCCTGCAAATATCCCGAAATTTGGCATGCCCATAAATCCGAATACATCAGAGTCCCTTCCAAAATAGCCGAAGGCATTTGCCATGGCAACTGCAAGAATTGATGCCAAAGAAAAGATGATTGCCCTTGATGTAGTGTTCATAGCCCTTAATTGCCTGTGCAGTATTTAAAAGTTGCTGTTTTTTACTCTTCAGAATCTTCCTTGCCTTTCTTTTTTGTATTCTTCAGCTTCTTCGTCAATCCAATCTTCTTGTGGCATTTCTGGCATTCAAAGACATATGACGGCACGCCTTCAAAAGTTTTCCTCTTGTATTCGGAAGTTGTATCGCCTTCGTTGCCGCAATGAGGGCATTTGTATTCAACATTGATTACAAGCGAGTTTTCAACCTGCTCGCTGCTTTCAGTATAGCCGCATGAATAGCAGACATAATGGCCTGCTTTCTTGTCAAGTTTGTTTCCTTTCTTCATTGGCTTTCCCATAATCCCTTTCCTGCACTTAGGGCACTCTTTCCTGAAAACCCAAGCCATAGCCCTTCCCGAATCCATAGTCCTGTTGGTAAAGTAAACACACTCTTCCACGCTGTTCGGTTTTTTTAATGTCATTTAGATTATCCCCCTTATTAATTTCCATAGCTTGACTGCCTCATCATAGCTCATTCCCATTATAATGTCTTCGGTTATGTTTGTTTTTTTCCTTATTTCCTGCTGGTACAGCTCAAGTGTTACGTTCTGCGGGCAAAAGCGATTGATTATATTGCTGTCCGCCCTGGCTTCCCTTGATATCTCGTAAAAGGTTGCGTTTAGGAATAATGCATTTTTTGCTGACAATCCTGCTGATTTGGCATCCTCTGGATATTTATTGACAAACTGCCTTACTAAATCTACAGCTTCGAAGCCTTTCAAGGCTGAGCTGTTCCTAAAGAATACCGACTCAAGAATAAGCGGCCTTGACTTGCAGCCAAATCCCTCTTTTGTTGTGCCCGATAAGCCGTATTTCTGCCCTCGGATATACAGCTTTTCTGCTTCTAGGTTTAAGGTTCTGTAATCAATAAGGTAATTGAACTGCTCCTGCCCCGCCTGCAGCTGGATTTTTTTCAGCTCTTGGTAGTCATTGAGCATCAAATCAATCTGGATTATGCTACCCGGATAGGTCTCCATAGTTGTATTGTATTTGGAATTAATCAGATTAATTTGCTTGGCTCCGTAGCCAAAGTCATTTGTTTGCGCGCATCCTATAATAAAAATCAACGCTACCAGCAAAATTCTTTTCATATGATCACCATTCTTAAAGAGCGGTTGATAACTAACAGCTTTTATTTATGCTTTTCGCATGCATATTTGCACAATTTAGGCGGATTCTGCCAAGTTGGCGCAGCAGCCCAAAAACCAGATTCTGTTGCATTATCGGGATATTCACAAAATCGTTGCGATTCGGGATATTTTCACACTCACAAAATCACCAGAGAGGCTTCTATTGGCTCTTAAAACCTAATAGTTAGTTCTCTGGACTAAATCAACCTTATGGGTTTCCAGCCGATAAAAACCTTATCGGTTGCGAGGCAGGCTCTTTATTTAAATAGATTTAAATAGGAATTTCTATATTTTTGGTGGATAATGTGGGTATTTGATAAAATAAGCGAAATTTACGAAAATTTAGGTAAATTAGCTTATCTGGAACTTCAAACCGAAACAAAAGAAGTAACAAAATTAAGGCTGATTTCATTATCCATTATTTTGTTTTTCCTGTTTATTCTAGTAAATCTATTGTTTAATGGAGCAATTTATAGCCTAATATTAAATAATCTAGGTTGGATTCTTTTATTGATAGTCGTTCTATTAATAATAAGTGTGGCTTATCCATTCATAGCGGACTTATATTTAAGAAAAATTATAGAAAAAGAAATAAAAAAATATGAAGACCTATCACTTGCAGAAAATTTTTCTATTACTTGGAAGGTACTCGGTAAATTCTATTTTTTAAGTTTTATATTGTCAGTCATTTTATTTGTAACAATCATTTCTTTATTATCCGCTCTTTTTATTAAATTCCCTGATTTTATTTTAAGTTATTTTCCGAATATTGATGTAGGTTCTTTATTCAGTCTTGGGTTAATTTATAAGTTTAGTCTTGCGTTTCTATGCATCTTTTTTATAATCATCACATTCATATATTCATTTAATCGTGAATTGGAAATTAGAAATAGAACGCCTTTGAAAAAGGGATTTATAAAATTTAATTATAAGATTATATTTACTCTTTTTGGATATGTGGAGGTAATCTCCAATATTACCAATATTTTACCTACAATAATTTTTGATTTTTTTAAGAATAAAGAATCCAACATTTATTTTATTTCTGGTAAATTAAAATTTGCTTTTTTAAGAGAAAGAATGTCAATTGGTTTTGAGTATGAAGGTAACATTTCCAATCCAGATTTTTGGAGTGCAATTTTGCAAAGCAAAGACACAAAGTTATACAGGGAAATTGAAACTCAAACAATCTTAATAGATTTTGGAGATTTTAATGTATTAGTGAATGATAATCAAACCTTATTAAATAAACTAACAGGAAAAATCGAAGCCCATAGCAAAGATGCCATTATGGGAAGATGGAAAAAATTTAAAAAGAAGTAAGCGGAGGTAATTAATATGGAAAACAGAATTAGCTTTGGATTTGGATTTTCAGTTTTTGTTCCAGCAACCGAATCTCAATTGAAGGAAGTTTCCGAGACAATAGATAATAAACTTGGCAATAAAAATAAATATTTAGCACCTTTCTTATTGCAGTATATAATAAGAACCAAAGATATAAGTATCTTAAAATCAAAAAACCTCGTAAAAATAGCAAAACAATCCCAAGATGAAAGTATGAATAATGCTAGAGATAAAATAATTGAAACACTTTCAGAGTATAAAATTTTTAACAGGGAATTATTAACAATTGATATAACTAATATGTTCCAGATAAAAGAAATAGATGTGAATAATATGCTTGAAGATATGGAAAAAAGAGGTAGAATAAAATTAATGAAAGATAGAATTGAATTGATTTAATTCTTAAAACTCTTTTTCAATAATTCCATCCATCTATTGCCCTCGATAGTTCCCTTAATCCCTGCTTTTATCGCAGGCGTTGTTCCCAATGCAGAATGTATTTTAATATGGTTGTAATAATTCCCAAATGATTCTGTCATTAAGTCGGCAGTTTCCTTGTTTTGCAATCCTCTCATAACTTTAAGGCGTTCCCTTATCGTTCCGTTCAGTCTTTCCATGACATTGTTGTTTGTTCGCTTGTCTTTTATCGTCTTTAACCTTATATGGTTTGCATTACCAAGAGCCAAAGGAATACTTTGCTCATAACTTACACACCCATCAGTTATTATAAATTCAGGTCGCTTTTCTGCAATGCCTCTTGCTTCATGCAAAACTTTCACGCTGTCCTTGATTCTTCTTTGGTTAGTTACCTTTCTTGTTATCAGATATTTTGTTTCATCGTCCATAACATTCCAAAGCCATCTCCATTTACCGCCAGCTTGTATCTTCATCTCGTCAGTCCGCCAAAGTTCAGAAACTTCGGGCTTCAAAGTCTTAACATAATCATTTATGATGGCAGAATACCTTTGTATTCTCCTTAATATGTTGCTTGCATTTATTTTAAGGTCATAAAATTGGTTTAAGTGGTCGCTGATTTTCCTCAAGGAAATTCCTTTGAAATATAAGTCAAGCATTAAGGTTGTTATCTTTGCATTTCCCTTCAATTTTTGGAAGTCCTTTTCCTCGATAAATCTTTTGTTACAATCCGTGCATCCATACCTCTGTTTAACTCTGTCTTTGCAATACCTTCTGCCAAATCTAATAATATTCAAGCCCTTGCAGTATGGGCAATTTGGCTTTTCCTTGCCTACTAACTCCTTCATTACTTTTTCCTTTAATCCAAGAAACAATTTTACGGCGTGAATATGCTTGCAGTCTTTTTGCCTCTCAACAAAATCTGGGCAAGTGCATCTGCTCTTTCCATTTATGGTTACTTTGTATTCGCCATTGCCAGACTGAGAAGGCACGATAAAAGTTTCTTCTCCTACTTGTTTTGGCGTATCACCTTTAGAAATAATTGCATATCCCCGAACAACACGCATTTGTTCCGAAGCATTTTTATATTTTAACTCTTTTTCCACTACTGAACTAACTTGGTTAGACGCCATTTTGGTTCTCCGAGCAGTTAGGCTTCTCAAGAGCCTTTCTGCTCACTTTATTTTTTCTTGTTTTCTAAATCCTTTCTGATTAAGACAGCGATACGAGAACTTAACATCATGCCCTCTTTTTCACAAAACTCCTCAAATTGAGTTAATAAATCATCTGGCAATGTTATGTTAAGCCTTCTGTATTTGTCCTTATCCATACGCATTAGTAAGCATTACTTATATATAAATGTTTTGGAAAATCTATATGCTGTAGAATATAGTTCCTCTCGTGTGTCTCATTCGAGATAGAGGGAGGAATATAAAATGAAGATATTAAAGAAAAATTTAAATAGCCTTATTAAAGTTTATTACAAAGGGGTGGAATTTATGGAATTAAAGAAAAATGATGTATATAATCTTTTCTTGGAAGTAAGTAAAAAAACTAAAGGAAAGATTTCTAAAAAGGAAATATTTGAGATAGAGCAAATTTTAGAGAAAAATTTGGTATCTAAACCGCTTAATATATTAACCTTTAATGATATAAACAGAGCTTTAGAAGTTAAATATGGGGTTGATATTAAAAATTTTATTATAAGTCTATTGATAAATCCGCCTGAAGTTTTCAATGAATTAGTGAAAAGAAAAGTTATAAATAGAAAACTTTTTGCAAGAATATATAAAAATTTTTCTAAATTAACTATTGATACAAAATCTCTATTTGATTATCCAGAAAGATGGAGATTATTAACGACTGATTTAGTTCAATCAAAAGACAAAGGGGTTGTATTTAGGTCAAGATTTGTAAGGTATGATAACCATATGTTTAGTTTTGAATCGCTTCCTCAAGACTATTTTGTTTTGATAAACCATTTCATAAAAAGATTAAGTGAAATTGAAGTTGAACCAATGGATAAATTTTTGGCGGAAATTAACAATATTAAAAATAATCTTGAGATGGTGCAAAATCAAATAAAAAATCGTCAGAGTGTTAAATCAAAATCTAAAAAATAAAATGCCAACTTTACAGAATGATTTGGCTGAATTTACAACACCTACTTCTGGTTCTGTAAGTTTGGAAATTAGTCATTCTGGAACTACACCTACATCATCTATCTACAATTTTACATCACCTCAACAACAAACTTTCACTTTAGGTTCTTCTACAACAAACCCTTCAATTAATCCATCTTTAATGTTCCAACCTCAACCAAATATTCAAGATTGGGAGGAAGGGAAAACAAACAGATTTATAATAAAATACAAAATAATTTTTGATTATGGTGGTAGGATAGTAGTTTCTCTATTATTAATCATATTCTTATTTTATTATTGGGAAAATCATTCTTGCAAATGCCAATTTGATACATGGTTAAGTTTTATAATTATATTGCCCTTAGTGGCATTTTTCTTGAACTTTAAAATTTCTGATTTAAAAGATTTCATAAAAAATTGGTAATTGCTCATAAATCCAATTAAAAAGAGCCTACCAATAACCCTAATCGCAACAATGAAATAAATAACCCGAATATGCAACAGAATCAAAAACCATAACATTTATATAGGTAAAATAACTACTAGAGAATAATTACAAAAAATGAAACTAATAGCCTTTTTGCTGGTGCTTGCAATTTTGCTAGCCTCAGGTATATGGGCTGCAGGGCTTGAAATTACAGAAATAGACTTCAATGTAGATTATGACGACGCTTACACTTACAGGATAGAGGACAGGGACAGGATAGATTCAGGCTCTGTTTCAATGACCAATGACTCAAAAATAGATGCATATCTACTTCCAGGCTCTAATTTAACATTTACTATAAGGGTTGAAAACACATTTCAGGGTGAGAATCCTGATTTAAGGGGCGTGTTTGCAAGGGTAACCATCGAGGAAATTGACGACGGCGCTGACCTTGAAGAGGAAAGCATTGACTTTGACCTGGAGCCAGGAAACGACAACAGGGTTGATGTAAATTTTCCCATACCGCTTGATGCCGACGCAGGCACTTATAATGTGATTATTGAGGCAGAAGGCGAAGACAGGAATGAAACTCCCCATAATACCGAACTGAGCCTGAAGCTCGAGGTAAAAAAGCAGAGCCATGACATAAGGATAACAAAAGTCCTGCTCAATCCAAGCATAGTGGATTGCAACAGGAAGGCAAAGCTCACAGCAGAGGCAATGAACCTCGGCTCAAATACCGAAAACGAGGTTGCCTTGGAGTTCAAAGCCGCAAGCATTGGAATAAATTCCTATGACAAGGATGTATCTCTGGAGTCTTCAGACGAGGCAAGCGAGGAGGAAAAAACTTACACAAAAACATTGAATATAGAAGTGCCTTCTTTCTTCAGGGCAGGAACATTCCCGATTTTGGTTAGCCTTTACTGGAAAAATTTTATCCTGTTTGACCAGAAAACTGTTGATTTGGTTGTAAAAGACTGCGTTTCAGGCGCTAAAACTACAGAAGAGCCCAAACAGGAGGAAAAAGAAGAGGAAGTTGCAGTAATACAGCCGGAAGATGAAGAAGGGCTTGCAGCAGAAGAGCCCGTTACATATAGCCAGGAGATATCAGTTTTGAAGTCGCCATTTCTGGCAATAGCTTTGGGCGGAGTTGCCATTATAGTGCTTATAGCATTAGCCATTGCCGGGTACAGGGCAAGAGCACAATAAGATTTATAAATTCGTCCCATAACCATCAGCTAGTGGGGGCATGGTCTTGAAAAAGATAGCGGTTGGGGGGTTATTCATAGTTTTTTTATTAGTTTTGTCATTGGGCTCTTATTCTGCGGTTTTGGTTAATGAGATACTTGCCAACGGGCTTAACGACCCTGATTCTGAATGGATTGAGCTGTTCAACAACGAGAGCCTGGATATCAACCTCACGAACTGGAAGATTTCTGAAACTTCAAGCAGCAACTTCACATTAAATGCCACAATACCCGCTAATGGATTTATTGTTCTGGCAGGCGACTTTGCAACATTTAATGCAGCATACCCCAACGTAAATTCAAGCGGTATAAATGTAATAAACATAACAATATCCAACTTCAATCTGGCTGATTCAAGCGGCGAGGTAAAGCTGTACAATTCATCCGGTGCATTGTCTGATTCCATAGCATACGTCCAAGCATCAGGAAAAAGTTTTGAGAATGTATCAATTGGCAGGCATCCTGACGGAAATCCTAAAATGTTCAATCTCACAACTCCCACTCCCGGGGCAAAAAATGACAGAGAAGCGCCGACTTTGAACAAATGGATTATTCCATCAGGCAACAATACAAAGATAAGCGCTTTATTCAATATAACTGTCAACATAACAGACGACACCGCCCAGGTTAATTCCACGCTGGCCAATTTCAACGGCACAAATTTCTCAATGGTGAAAGATGGCAACATTTGGTCATTTTTATTGAATACGAGCCAGTATATTCAGAAGCAGTATAATGTGACAATTTTCTTCAACGACAGCTACGGGAAATCAGGATTTGATGTTTTGCTTAATGTGACTGTCAACAACAGCCCGTTCGTAGTGTCTTTCTCCCCATTAAACAACATAACCCAGATTTTATTGGAGAATTCAACTTTAAATTTCAATATAAATGCATCCGACCCTGATGACGCCTTGCTTAATTTCTCCTGGTTTATAGACAATGCGCTGAACAGCACAAATCCCGCAAATTTCTCCTACAGCCCGGGATTTGAGGACAACGGCACGCACGCCATAAATGCGACAATAACGGATGCTGCCTCAAACCAGGTTTCCCTTAAATGGGCAGTAAGGGTTACAAACCTCAACAGGGCGCCGATTTTAGGGGATATATCAAACAAAAGCGTTTCTAAAAATACTAATTTAACGTTCAATATTACTGCCACAGACTCTGACAATGACGCATTGGCATTTTCCAGCAACAACTCGGCAATTGCCATATCAAAGGTTAACAATTCATTGGCAATAGTTTCTTGGAAGCCGACAAACCTTGACTTGGGCAGCAATGTGGTAAACTTTACAGTCGGCGACGGCTTTTTGATTGACTCAAAAGTCGTAACCATAACCGTTGATGCTGCAGGCAACAGGGCTCCAAGAATAACAAGCTCTGCTGTGACAAGCGGCACAAGAGACGAGCTTTATAATTATGATGTTGATGCAACCGATGCTGACAATGACACATTGAGGTTTTCCCTTAAAACAAATGCAAGCGGCATGTCAATAGACAGCTCAAGCGGCTTGATAAGCTTCACTCCAGGCTCTAATGGAGTATTCTCGGTCAATGCAAGCGCAACTGATTTTGTTGAGATAATAAACCAGTCATACACGCTCACTATTGCCGTGGGCAACAATCTGAGGATTGACGATGTCGATGCCAAGGTAGACGGCAAGAAAAGCAGCAATGTAAGGGAAAACTCAAAAATAGGCAAGGAAGCGAAGCCGGGCTCTGATGTTGAATTCAAAATCACGGTGAAAAACAATTTTGTGCAAAGCGACAATATCAAAATAGAGGATATCAAGGTTGAAACGGCAATTGAGGGCATAGATGATGGCGCTGACTTGGAGGAGGAGTCAAACGAGTTTAATTTGAATGAGCAGGATGACAAAACCGTGACGATGAGGTTCAAGCTTCCGCTTAACATAGAAGAGGGCGATTATGACGTGGCAATACATGCCGAAGGCGAGGATGAAAACGGCAATGCTTATGAGCGCGACTACGGGATTGAGCTTGAGGTTGAAAAAGAGAAGCATGACCTGAGGCTTTTAAGGTTTGAGCTCAGCCCTGCAATAATAAGCTGCGCAAGGGCTGCGAGCGGAAGGCTTGAGGTAATCAATATTGGGCAGGAAGACGAGGAGAATGCCGTTCTGGATGTAAAGAGCGACGATTTAGGCCTGAATTTTGAGCAAAAGGGCATTTCAATCCAGGAAGGCACAGAAGACAACATAATTTCCATGTTTGCAAACCTAAAAATAAATGAAAATGCCGAAAATGGCGATTATAAAATAACAGCAAATGCATATTCTGATGACGGAAAATTGAGGGACACAAAAACTGCACAGCTGAAAATTGTTGACTGCGTGAAAACCAAAGCTCCAACAGACGAGGTTGTGCTGCTGATTGGAACAGGGCAAAAAGAAAAAAGCTCTCAGGATAAAAATATCGAACCGGTCAAAACCCCCATTAAAAAAACAATTGTAAAAACAACATCAGAGGATGCTGAAAAAAACATGAAGCTGCTTTTGATAAGCGGTTTTGTAATGACTCTGTTTTTTGTTGTTGTTGTCGGTATTTTGGTTTTGGCAGGATAGAATTATTTTAATTTTGCCTTATTTAAAAACTCTTTTGGAGTGAGGCATTCAAAATAGCTATTTTTTGCTTTTTTCAGGAATTCCCTGTTGTTTGAAATTAGATAATCAGCTTCTGCCACAATACAACTGACAAAGTGCCTTAAGTCTTCTTTTGGTATAAGCCCGGAAAATTTAGGCTCTATCTCTTTGCATAATTCATCCGACACAAACACAGGCTTTGAAACATCCAGAATCAGATGCCTGAGCCAGCCAGCAAAATCCTTGCCCACCACCCTCTTTGCAGATTCATGATACTCGCTCAGCAGCCGCAAAGATAATACTGGTATAATTTTGCGCTCAATTGCCAGAGAAACTATTTTAGCCTCTTCAGAAGATTTATCACCCCTCAGGTCCAAAGCACCTACAAGAAAGACATTTGTATCAATGAGGCATCTCTGCGTTGTAGACATCCCTTCTTACCTCTTTGCAGAACTTGATTATTTTATTTTTGTCGAATCCCTTCTCCTTTAGCCTTTGGCCTAAAATCCGCAATGCTATCAGCAATTCTCTTTTTTTGTCTATCTTATTAATGAGCAAAGAGCCTTCTCCCAAGTCTATAATCTCAACTTGGGTGCCTTTCTCAAGGTTTTCCCTCTGCCTTACTTCTATAGGAACAGTTATCTGCCCTTTTTCTCCAATTCTTACTGTTATTGTTTTCATTTTAGGTAGGAATATCCTACAGTAGGAAAGGTAGTATTTAAAGGTTGCGGTTTTCAGGATTTATTTTAATATTTGCTTTTTATTTCCCATGCTCTATAATCCTCTTCATCCTGCTGACAAAGTCCTCTGCAATCCTATAATAGCGCTCGAATTCCTCGCCTTTTATCTCCACAATCTCCCTGTGGGTGACCATTTTCATCAGCCTGTAGAAGTTCCTCATTATTAAAACATACTTGTGCTCAAGCATTTTTCTTTTGACAAGCTTCTGCTCCATTAGGTCAGCGACATGCTCGGGCGTAGGCGGAATTTCGCCTACCTTCATCAGAGCGGCATGCGCAGAATCAATAACCGCCCAGTACAGGTCGATGACTGCCTGCAGCAGGTGCCATTTTGAGTTGTGCAAAGTGTTTGGCGCCCTTGCATAATAAGTCCAGATGCTTTCCTGAGTGGGCCTTATCTTTCCCCTTTTCAGCAAAACCTGCATAGGGTCAAAAAACCCGGAGTCAATCAGGGCAACACCATCCCTTAAAAGATTGATTGCGATAGGGTCGCCGTTGCGCATGTATTCCCAGAATGAGGTAAAGCGCATTGTTGTAACGTGGAGCTTTGTGGAAACCCTGACAATTGAGTTTTGGACAATTATCCTGTAGGCCTCGACAACTTCGGGAGACATGCTCATTATCAAGTCATCTATAATCACAAGGAGGTCTATGTCGCCTCCGGGCTGCTTTGTCCTTCGCGCAGTTGAGCCGAATACGACAACCGCCCTTATCAGGCTGCCAAGCTCCTTGTATATTTCATTGGCAAACTTGTAGGCGGTGTCAATATCCTCCTTGTAGTAGCGCTCTAAATTAGGATGCTCTTTCTTAGGAATATCAAATTTCATTATAAACCTCTTTTTTACTGCTTTTGATTTAATCCTATATAAAATTATTGATAGTTATTTAAAAGGTTTTGTTGTTTTCTTGTTGTAGTGACATAAAAGTTTAAGAATAGATAGATTTTGCTTTATCAATATGGCTAAAACCATTGAAATGTCAAGGTACGCAAGCATAAAGAGGCAGCAGCAGTTATATGAATCTATATCAAAAATTGTACAAACTGCTTCGCCGAGTCATCAATCAGAGCCTTATCAAGGAATTCAGCCGAGAATGCCTGCAACGATAAAAACAAAAGAAGAATTGATGTTATATCAAGCAATAAATGGCCTTTTGGGACCTGAAGCTCGAACAGAGGCTGCAAAGGCTTTAAGCCAATATCGGGCTTTGGCAAATTATTTCCCAGAGTACAGCGTTGCTAATGAAGCGTTAGGACTTGCAGAACAAGTAAGAGATGAATTGCCAGTTAAAAAAGAAATTTCTATTTTAAGGATAAATCAAAACTCAGCTAACAAAAATCACCAAACAGGCTACTCTTACTCTAAGTATAACCCAAAGGCATATTCAAAACCATCAATAAAAAAACAATATGGGAAAATTATTGATTTGTTCAGAAGATTAAGAAGCAGCAGCAATAACCAGACTTACAAGCCTAAATTGAAAACTAATGATGGCTCTAAAAGAAGTGGTGAAATTGGTGGCCTGGAAAAAATTGCAGCCTAAACCAAAACATTATAAAAACAAAACTTATTCTTTTAAATGATGATTCACAAACTCCAGCAGATATTCCATTCCATCACAAAATCCCTTGAAGTCCTGTATGTCATTGAGGGCGTTAAGCCGTGCGCAAGAATCCTTGTCCCCGAGGATGATTTAAGCAAAGTTCTGGATTTTTTGAATGGGAATAAGATAAAACATGCAACTTCTGACTTCAAAGTTTTAAAGCAGAACGCCCAAAGTGAATTCTATTCCGACAAATCAATAAAAATTGACAAAAACAGCGCTCAAAAAGGCTATTTTTTTGTTTATTTGTCCAAAAACAGGGAAACTGCAGAAAAGGCAAGATCAGCTGAAGAAAAAAATGCCCACAAAGAGCTTGGCTTAATATTAGGCTATCCTGAATGCTGTTGCGAATTCTTTGAAAAGAATTTTGGTGAAAACAGCACAGACTTAACATTAAAGACATTACAAAATTCTGATGGTTATGAATTTCCATTCCATACAAATATTGCAGCAAGGCATTTTGACGTAAGCTTATTAAGCCATTTTCCGCATTCCTTTGCCTGCAAGCCGTCAATGGAGATTGCAAAAGCCAATCTTAAAACAATAAGCAGATATTCAAAACAATTGGCAGCCATCTTTTCAGGCATTCTGCAGGGAGCTGTCATCTACACAACGGAAGAGGGGATATTTTTGCTGAGAAAATACGAAAAAATCGGCAATGAAATAATTTACGGCGATGTCATGACAACGGCAAAAACAAAGCTGTATTATTTGTTGTCTTCAAACAAGGAATTAAGGGTAATTGACAAGAACAATTTTGCTGTTAATGATGTGAAGATTGGAGGAGAAAAGTTTGGGGTTATGGTGTTTAAATACTTGGGTGCATAATAGAAAAATACAAAAATTTCCGAAATTTGCTATCCTGTAACTTCACTAATTGGGCAGTTCTTTGATTGATTTTTTCATAAAAGAAAGGCGAATATTTTTGGGCAAATGGTAGATATAACACTTCAGCATCTTGAATGTATCTTTCCAAAAGCTTTGGGTAGTCTACACAATGCATATTGTGCAATCTGCCTGCTAAACGGATTATTTTGGATTCAGCAGGGGCAGATTCTAACTTAACAAAATGTTCACTATCCCGTTCCCTAAACTCTTGTCTTCTTTTTTCTGCTGTATCTCCTCGCGGAAACATATAGGGCTTTGTTAATGGCTCTACTATACGAAACAATTCTTTTCCAAACATTTTCAAGAAGTATTCTTTTGCTAACAAACCATCCATTACGTCATGCAATAATGCGCCCGCTACCAATAATCCAGAATTAACCACATATCTTAAAGGTTCGTTAGATTTTCCTTGAGCAGCTTGTAAGTATTCAATAGCATACATTGCTGCCGGATAAAGATGTCCTTCTGGAGTCGGGGGGCCATTTCTTCTTTTAAATAGTTTATAAAGTTCCGGAATTTCCCTCAGAGCTTTTTGTATATAATTATCAGAATCCAAATTTGTTTCTTTTAATTTAGCTTCTAGCTAGCTGTATTTTACTCGTGGAAAATTCATAAACTAAGGTAACAAATCCCAGTTTTTAATTCTTTTGTTTAGAATACACCCCAACCAAATTCCCGTTCACCAAAAAGCTGTCTTCTTTCTTCAGAAACCTCGGCTGGAAATGATGCCCGTAATGGATAAGCCTGCCTTTCATTTCCTTCAGCAGCTTATTTTCAATTCCCCTTTCCGGAGGCGTGTCTGGAGCCAAAAATAAGATGTCATATTTTGAAACGTCATGCTGGAAAAAATCCTTGTTGTGGAACTGAGCATTGCCTATTCCCATTTTCCCCTGCATTTCTATGGCTTTGCTGTGCAAAAATTTGTCTATCTCGATGCCTTCTGCATTTTTGCAGAACAAAGACGCAATCAATACAACCTTTCCGTCGCCGCTTCCTATGTCCAAAAAATTATTAAATTGATTTAATTTGGCTCTTTTAAATGCTTCATAAATCTCATCGGAAATCGAGGCGTTCCAGAAGCCCTTTGATGTGCTCCACATCGGAAGCCTGCATTTTCCCAAGATATTCCTGTAGAAGATATCATACTCTTTTTTGATTTGGCTGAATAGTATATCATTCATCTTGGGCATAAATTCTATTGCTCTTTATTTAAATAACTTGTTGTTAATGATCTATACAACAAAAACAAAAGATTTTTAAGTAGATTAACTACCCAACAGTCATAATCTTATACAGAAAGATGAACCACAAACCAAAAACAATAGGAGAGTTGCTGTTAAAATTGGAGTTTACAGAAGAGGATTTAAAGAATTTAATTATCGATATTGCTTATGAAGATTTAACTGAAGTAAGAAGTGTATACAGTTGGGTTGGATTGATTCCGGAAGAATCTAACATGATTAAAGCATTAGAGAAACCTCATGAAAAACAAAAAAGTAGAATTGAGGGGCTAATAGACAGGGCAAAAAGTTATATATCAGGCAATCCCAATACAACAAAGCTTGATTATGATTGGACAAAATTAATTACGCATCTTCCAGTTGGAGTCCGCACTCCTGAATCATATCTTTCACATAATGTTCCGCAGTCCTTAAGGGACATTACAAATAAAAAGTTAGAACCTTTAGTCCATCAGTTAAATGATGATAGACAATTCTTATTAAGTGAGGACTATCATCCGCTGAGGAATAAGACGGGACAATTTTTTAATGAATATATTGCTATTCCATCCATTGCCTTGTTATATTTTTTAACTTTCGGTAAAGTTCCTGAAGTTGTGGAAACTGACAGCAGGGGGCAAAATGTTGATAAAACATTTCTAAAAGTACAAAAAGAATTAAAAATGATGTTTACAGATGCCGTATTGCTAACATATTTCGAGGATTTTGAAGATAAAAAGTCTATAAATTACAGAGTTAAAGTCGATGGTAGATTAAAGCTTGTTCGGGCATTTAGAGATATAGATACTAAACAAGAAGCTAGGAGTTATTTGATATAAATTTCTTTTTTGATTTATTAAAGGCATTCTATATTTTTTACTTAATGCAACTATCAATTAAAACTTCAAAAACCGCAACCTATAAATATAACCTAAACTTGCCTGTTGGATATTATATCCAAGAGGTGGTTTTTTGGTTGACATCACATTAGCTGAAAAGATAAGAAAGAATTTCTCGAAAGTCAGGGTAAAGGGGGCAATTGTCAGGGTTCCAAAGCTTAATATAAAAAAGATAAAAGCCTCAAAAATAAAAAAGCAAGACAAAACGCCAGTATCTTCCATAGTAAGCATTCTTATAAAAAGCTCAATTGAAAGCGCCAAAAAAGAAAGAAAAGAAAAAAGCGAGCTTGAGGAAGACAGGGCATACAGAATACCAAAAGAAGACGCAAAAACAGGCTTTGAAGGCTATGGAGCTTTTTCCAGGCGCTATGGAGCATCGCCTCATGCTTCCTATGTGGACTACGGAAAGCTGTTCAGCTACCTGGGCAAATTCAGGGCGCAGGGCGCATTCGAAAATTTTGCAAGCGACAATCCAACAGAAAGAATCAACAAGATTGTTGAGCAGGGCAATAAGTTTTACCTCATTGATAATGAAGTCAGAGACGATGCAGTCAGGAGCATAAAGTACTTTACCCATGGCGCGGTAATGGGAGAGCAGGCGCTTCCGACAGGCAAGATAAACTCAGCTGACTGGGAGAAATTCAAGATATGGAAACTTGTCAGCTATGTGGAATTCAACCTGAAAATGCAAACACTGTAACTACATTCCTGCATATTTTCTTATCTTATGAAGGGTAGCCTTGCTTGCAACAAGAATGTTTGCTATTTCTGCACCGATATTCTGGTATTTTGTCTTGTCCAATCTTTCGTTAATTTCATCAATTACTGCCTGATGCTCTTCATTTAAAGAGCCGGTTGCCGCATAACCCATGAGCTTCTTCAGGCTCGAGTAGTCCTGGTAAGCCTGCGCAAAAGTCTGGTAGTCTTTTGAGCCTTTAGTTAAATCCCCCACCCCGCCTTCTTTCCTTGCTGTCCTTTCCAGATTTTCACCGGCATCTGTCTCGAACAGCCTTGAAATATCAACGGCTTTCTGCTCAGGAGCTATTTCCTCTGCAAGCTTCTCTGTCTTGATTTCCTGCATTGACTCATTTATTAAGCGCCCTATCTCGCTGACTTCCTTCTTGCGCTCTTCCTCCATCAATTTGAGCTTCCTTATCCTTTCCTCGGGGGAAAGCTTGCCCAGCTCCTTTTTGTTGAGTGGCATGTTTATTGGTTTTTTATTTATTTTTCAATATATTTTATTACCTATTACATCCTATTTTATTTAAACCTTTGCGAGAATTTAATGGTTATTCCAACGGAACTGCGCTCCACAATGTCCAGTCATTTGAAGGGGCATAGCCTCCAAAGACATAGTATGGCGGCTTGTTTTGGCCGAAGAATGAGTATTGGACATCTGCCCATGTCTGGGGCACTCCTGAGCCCCTGAAGCCCATTCCGTAGACAGGCGAGCCAAAAAAGCGCCATGTCTTCATCAGTCCATGGAAATCGCTCAGATCAGTTGATGCGTCAGCGCCGGGCTCTACTGTGATTGCCTTTTCATAGCCGTGCCTTTTGAGTATTGCTATGATTTCCTTGATGGGGCTGTTGCCCTGACCTGGAGCAAGATGGTCGTCATGATAGCCGAAATTGTCAGCCAAATGCACATTGCCAACCATTTTTTCCTTTGCAAGGCTTTCCACCTGGTCCAGCACCCATTTCTTGAAAGCGTCGTCATTCTGCTCGCGCGTTTTTCTTGGGTCTTCCTGCCAGTACTTTCGCCACAGGTTGATGTGCCCTGTGTCAAGGGTTGCCTTTATATGCCTCTCTGCCAGCTTCTCGGCTTCTTCCCTGCTTACGCCCATATAATAAGGATTAGGCTGCATTATGTCTTTATCTAATTTCTTTTTGTCTATTTCCTGAGGAGCCATGCTTGCGCCATACTCAATTTCAGGCTTTATCAGCATATCAACCATTTTTTCCCTTGATTTTTTGATAATCCATTTCAGCTCTTCCAGATGCCCTCCGAATCTTTCAGGAAATATGTGCTCGACAGCAACTGTAACCGGGTTGTTTGGATCCCTTGTTTTTCTCAATGCGTGTATGCCTGCTTCTGCATACATCCTTGTGCCGTGCTTTTCAAGCCTTTTTATGGGGGTAACAAGATGCTCTTTTGTTTCAGCCGTGTCCAAAGCCTGCTGCTCCTGCGACAAAGATGTCTGCCTTGCGTATTCAAGCCTTTTGCTGGCTTCTGTCAACTGCTCCTCGATGATTTTTAACGGGTGCTTTGTCTCTGTGGGGAGTATTCCCCTTGTTATTTGGGCAAAATCAGTGTCCTGCCTCATTATCTTCCATTTTTCTTCTTCAGGAATGCTTTTGTCAAGCTGCTCATAAAACTTCTTTGCTTCCTCAAGTTTCTTCATCATCTGCAAGTCGCGCTCTGCATCTTTTCCATAGTAAAGCGCCCAGCCTCTTGCATTCGCTTCCTGGGTTTCCAAGGTTGAATGAAAGAATGCCTCTTCCGGATATATCTTTTCGTAGTAATTTGGCTTTCTGCCGTGCTTTTTCTCAAACCATTTATTATGCTCTTCAGCTTCTTTCCTGAAATAATCAAAAGACCTTAAATCCACTTTAAACCTGCCTTTTGCTGAATCATATTCCGGAACACGGCCCTTTAATGCATCGTAAGGGTTAATTATCTTTCTTCCGTCATAATCGATGTAGTCATCTTTTTCTATGTAAGCCCTGTTGTTGTTTTGGTCAATGCCCCACCTGCCTTGCTTTTCCCTGCGCCATTCCGGAAATGCAACAAGCCTGTCTTTCTGCACTGTCTCGAATTTTTGAGAGGTTCTGTCATCAAGCACCTCAAAGCGGGCATCAACTTCCTGGGTATGGGCTTGCCTGAACAGCAGCCTGCCGCTTGGGTCTCTTGCAAGATTAAGCCTTCCGGTTTCATCATCCATATACATGTCTGTCATGGGCCTTTCAAACTCACCTGAATGGATAACAACAGAGCCCCCGCCGACATCTGCCTGAAAATCGATTGCCCTTTTCAGCTCGAACAAGTCTTGAGTAGCGTTATAGATTGAGAAGTTGCCTCTTTCATCCCTGCCCATCATGCCCATCAGCTGGAAAGACGCATGCGTTGTGAATTTTACTTCATTGGCCAATGAAAGCTCCCTTATGGCTTGCCTTTGGTCCTCACCAAGCATTTCAGGGGTTTGGGCATTCCTTGAGCCTGTCCTGTACCCAGGGAACTGGATTTCTATATTGCCTGCGCCCATCCTTATTTTTGAGTAGATGCCTGCGACATTTGCAGCAGAAATTCCCATTGGAACGCTCATGCCTATATCTTTAATCCCCAATTCAGCGCCATAAGGTGGGGGAGTTTCCCCGTAATTCTGGGGATCCATTGCATTGAAATAGTCCACCATGGGATGGTGGGAATAGTAGCCTGAATTGAATTTCATTTTGCGCTTTTTTTACTTGTATTTTATTAGATTTTATTAGATTTTATTATTTAACAATTTCAATCCGCTCACTTCGTTCGCAAACAATTGTGCTCAGCCTCGCTGTTGTCCACACGCTCGGCTTCGCCTATTTATTCATTAACACAATAACAAGCGGATTACTTTCTTCACCTATGGAATCTAAAAAGTCGCTCTCGTGTTTTTAATTTTAATATTGCGTATTGAGTTGACTCTTTATTATTTTAATTATTTTATGGAAAAGGTTATATTTATAGTTAGTGGTTTTTGATTTAATAAAGAAAATGACATAATCACCAGTTCAGCATATCATGCTGCTTCTTGAAGTGATGGTAAGTGTTCCACATTACTTTTTTGACATTTTCTTCTGCATTTCTCCTTGAAATAGCCATCCTCATCAGGCTTGTCTGCTTTGGCTTCTTGCCTGCTTCCTTGACCTCTTTCTTCATTTTGAATGACGTGAACAATTCTGCAAAGCCTTCAAAGACTGACAAAAAAGGGCCTGCTCTTTTATGGGGCGCTTTTGGCATTTCTTTTTTCTCCTCAAATTCCTCGCCAGCTTCTTTCAGGTAGCGCATCAGCTCATCCCCTAATGCTTCCAAAGCAGCCTTTACAGAGCCGTCAATCACGCCAAGCAGCTGGAAATCCTCCTGCTCGCGCATTCTTTTGTAGCTTTCAATTTCCTTGTCGGTCCATGCATAAGCCCTGAAGTCCATTTCCACCCTTCCAAGGTGCAACGGGCCTCTTTGATAGCCTTCCTGCTGGTAGCTCATCTCGGGCTTTGTCCTGAAAAGGTAATGCATAAGGATGCACTCGTTAACCGGAACAGACTGCTTGGAGGGCTTTACAGCCAGGATCTCCACTTCTATCATTGAGCTTTCAAAGGCAACTATCAAGTCTGCTGTGTCTGCCCTGTCCTGGTCAAGCTGCATCCTTTGTATGTTCTTCAGGTAAGGCTTAACCCAGGTTATGTACATCCTTATAATCTCGAAATGCTGCCTCAGGTACTTTAAGGTAAATTTTCTCCTGTTTTTCAGCTCCTCATAAGTATGCTCCTTCCATGCCAAAAATGCCCTCAGCTTTCTCTTCAGGACTTCCCTTACTTTCCTGTTGAACTGCCCCTTGTCCCTTTCCACGACAATATCCACATCTTCCTGCTTTTTAGGGTGGGTTGCGAAGAACAAATCCGGCAATGTTGTAAACTGGACTTCACGGGCCATGCCGTAAACAGACGCAGGGTTTTTTGCTCCCTGCTCGACCAAGTCAACCCAGATGCCTTTCAATGTAATTTCAGCGCTTTCAGCGCTTGGGCTATTGGTGAAGCTGTCTGCATAATAGCTGAGCCTTTCATCAAGAATCCTCATTTCCCTCACTAACTGGAAAAGCTCGCGCACCATCTTGCCTATTGTTGCAAGGAACTGGCTTACCTTGTCCTGCTGCGCGCCAAGCCTTTGCTGATTTGCCCCGAAAAAGGCGGAGTTTTCTGCTGCCGCGAATATGTCTGTTATCTTGTCAATCCTTGGAAAGCCGCCGAAATACCTCAGGTAATGCAATGTCCAGAAATACGGCTCCTCGATTGATATGTTGTAGCCTTCGTAATGAATCCTGTACCGCCTTGCAGGGGTTGGATAGCCTGTCTTTATGGAAGAGCTCCTGAATTCCTCGCTGACCTCGTTGTCAGCCTTGCCATCTTCCACAAATCCGAATTTTGCAAGCTCAGCGTCTGTTGCCATTTTCCTCTTTTTTTAGATTGAGTCTTTTTTTGTATTATTTATGCTTATTGATGGGGTATATCATTCATAAATCCTTAGGTCGTCATTCTCCTCCCTGCGCTGCCTCCTCTCGCTCAGGTTCAGTTCTATGGTGTCAGTTTTCTTCA
>Ga0209541_10004595_pt1 | contig 24442 bp, 25 predicted proteins | sample RifCSPlowO2_01_FD_184027 | JGI IMG/M metagenome (GOLD analysis project Ga0209541, IMG submission 184027) | Groundwater microbial communities from Rifle, Colorado - Rifle CSP2_plank lowO2_0.1 (SPAdes) (version 2) | ecosystem: Environmental > Aquatic > Deep subsurface > Groundwater | place... | reverse complement strand
ATGGGTCGCTTCCAGCAGCATCAAACTCATGGCTAAGTATGCTAGTCTTTGTATTAATCATAATTAGCGCTTTAGCCTCAATAATAGTTTTTGTAAAAAAAGATAACAAATCCGCCAAAAAAATCGCGAAATATGGTTGGGTAATAACAATTATTTTAATAATAATTTATATACTCGCACCACCTATTGCGCAATTGATTGGAGTTAGATAGTTTATGCCCGCTCGTTTAGAAATCACAATAAAACCAAATGTTCGAGATGTTGTTGCAGAGCAGCTTAGGGTTAGGGTAAAGGACGAACTTGGTTTGAACTTGCAATTTGCACATTTTGTTGAATGTTATAATATAGATGCAGAATTATCAGAGCAAGAAATTGAAACACTCAAAAAAAGCTTTACTGATTCTATTATTCAAGAGTGCCATCATAATAATCCCGCAAATGTAGATATGTGGCGTATTGAGATTGGTTTATTGCCTGGTGTAACAGATAATGTTGGAAAAACCGCGCAAGAAGCTGTTAGAGATGCGCTTGGTAGAGAGGTTTTTGTTTATTATTCACGAATGTACTCTATTAGTTCGATAAGCGAAGATGCATGCATTAAGATTGCTGGCTTGCTACATAATCCATTGATTGAAAAATATTTTGTTCATGTACCATTGAAACCTGCTAATATATACTTACCAAAGGTTGCACTCGAGCATGAACCACGCGTAGAAAAAATAAGCCTAAGCATAAGCAAGGCAAAGCTAGAATTACTTGCTAAAGATCGCTTACTCGCATTAAGCGTAGATGAAATGGAAGTAGTACGCGAGTATTTACGTGACGAGCGCGTGCTAAAGCAAAGAAAAGACGTTGGCTTGGATAATAAAATTACAGATGTTGAATTAGAGGCAATTGCACAAACATGGAGCGAGCATTGCAAGCATAAAATATTCAATGCAAAGATAAAATATGATGATGGAAATGAAGCACATGCAATTAATTCAATATTTAAAACATTTATTGTTGGCGCCACAGATGCAATAAACAAGCCATTTGTTGTAAGCGTATTCAAGGATAATGGAGGCATAATAAAATTCAATCACGAGTATGATATTGCAGTAAAAGTAGAAACACATAATGCGCCTTCTGCCTTGGATCCATATGGCGGTGCGCTTACTGGCGTTTTAGGTGTACAACGTGATGTGCTAGGCACTGGATTAGGTGCAGAGCCAATTGCTAATTTGGATGTTTTATGCTTTGGCTATTTAAATGAAAAAGAAATTCCAAAAGGTGTGCTTCACCCTAAGCGCATATACGAAGGCGTGATTCGTGGCATCCAAGATGGTGGGAATAAGATGGGCATTCCTACTGTTAATGGTAGTATTACATTTGAACGCGAGTTTGTTGCACGGCCATTGGTTTATTGTGGAACAGTTGGTATAATGCCTTCGCGTATTGGAGATAGAAGAACAAATGAAAAAATAATTAAGCCAGGTTATCTAGCAATAATGGTTGGTGGAAGAATTGGCAAGGATGGTATTCATGGCGCAACATTTAGCTCGCAACAAATAAGCGAAGGAGTACCACAAAGTGTTGTGCAAATAGGCGATCCAATAACACAAAAGAAAATGCTTGATTTTATTTTAGAAGCAAGAGATGCACGCTTATACGAAGCAATAACTGATAATGGCGCAGGCGGGCTTTCTTCAAGCATTGGCGAACTTGCTCGCTTTAGCAATGGGTGTAAGATTTATCTGGAGCGTTGCCCGCTAAAATATGCTGGTTTAGATCCATGGGAAATATTAATTAGCGAATCACAAGAGCGCATGACGCTTGCCATTACACCTGAAAAATTAGAAGAACTAAAGAAATTAGCAAAAAAGCATGATGTTGAGCTAAGCGTAGTTGGCGAATTTACGCATAGCAGTAAATTCCATGTACTATTTCGTGACGTTGCTGTTGCTTACCTAGATATGAAATTCTTGCATGAAGGATTGCCACAAATGAAATTATCAGCAGCATGGAACAGAAAAATATTTCCAGAACCAAATATAAGCGAGACGAATTTAGGTGAAGTACTGAAAAAATTACTTTCCTTGCCTAACATAGCAAGCAAAGAAAACGTTATCCGTAGATATGATCACGAAGTCAAGGCAATGACTGTTGTTAAGCCGATTATGCGAGGCCCTAATGATGCAGCAGTAATTAAACCACTATCAAATAGCAGCGAAGGATTAGTAATTGCGCATGGAATATGTCCAAAGATTGTGCATGATGCTTATGATATGGCCGCGCTCGCATTAGATGAGGCAGTACGCAATGCACTAGCAGTTGGTGCAAAGTATGGATATTTAGCTGCATTGGATAATTTCTGTTGGCCTGACCCAGTTGTAAGCGAGCGCAATCTTGATGGCGAATATAAATTAGCGCAGCTTGTTCGAGCATGTATTTCTTTATATGATTATACTACTGCTTATGGCATTCCATTAATATCTGGCAAGGATTCAATGAAAAATGATTATCATATAGTTGATAGAAAATATTCAATACTTCCAACGCTCTTGGTAACTGTAGTTGGTAAAATGGATAATGTACAAAAAGCCCTGACTTCTGATTTTAAACAACCAGGAGATTATATTTATGTGCTTGGCAAAACGCGCGATGAGATGGGCGGAAGTGAGTATTTCAAATTATTTGGTGGAGTTGGAAACAAGAATCCAGTAGTGCGCAAAGACGAAACTATTCCGCTTTATCACAGCTTGTCGCATGCAATTGAAGAAGGGTTAATTGCAAGTTGTCATGATGTAAGCGATGGCGGAATCGCAGTTGCTTTAGTAGAATGTGCATTTGGTGCTGGATATGGTGCAGATCTAGATATATCCTTACTACCGAGTGATAGCGAACGCGAGGATGTTTTATTATTTTCTGAAAGTGCAGGTAGGTTTATTGTAACTGTTAAGGTTGAGAATGCTGAAAAATTTGAAAAGGCATTTGCTGGTAATGCATTTGCTAAGGTTGGTCGTGTGCGTGGGGATAAAAGATATGTTATCCGCAGGGTAGAGGAATTCATAATTAATGAGGATATTTATAATTTAAAGCAGAGTTGGGAAGGAAAGGTAAGTTAACACCTGTTACCCTTATAAACACATTCTAACATAAATAACACTATGCGTACTAGAGGTAGAGGGGGCAATTTACATACTGATACTATCAGGGCTAGCGATCCATTTAGGAGATATAAAAAAGAGCGCAAGCAACCTGTAAGAAAATTAGAAGTTGAAGAAAATAAAACAGTTCAACAGCTTAAGGACCTTTTTAGAAATTATAAATGGAGCGGCGCTGTAATAGATGATAGCAATTATCCTGAAATATTGGGCTTGGTAAGACAGATAGCATATTCCGCGAAAGATGTGGAGTTATTCAGCATCGCAATAGCAGAATTTCAAAGCGATCCGCTCTTTTCAGGTAAGGCTGGCTTCTTTTTAAGCGCTTTGATAAATGCTGGAAATGAAACAGATTATATTATTCATACAGAGCATCTTGAAGAAGATATTTGCTTTTTAGGTTATCAAAATACTAAGAATATTAGGATAACAGGAGATGCTGGTATGTGGGTTGGAATGCAAATGGTTAGCGGAACAATTGCAATAGAAGGAAACGCTGGTTTTCAACTCGGAATGGCAATGCAAGGCGGAACTATCATAATTAGGGGAAATGCTGGTATGGAAGTTGGTGCATTTATGAGAGATGGTGAGATACATCTAAATGGATCTTATAGAAGTCTTTGTGGGGATATAAGGGGCGGAAGAATTTTTCATAAAGGAGAATTAATTTATCCAAAAGTTGATTAAAATGATGGTTAGAGCGCAATTAGGAAGAACACGTACTGAAATGGCTAGAGGTTTTGATAGGTATAAGACAGAAGAAAAACAAAAAGTTCGAAAAGCTGATGTTAAAGAAGATCAGGTGTTAGCCAAATTGAAAGACGCTTTTGAAAGATACCAATATAAGGCAAGATGGGTGGTTGGCAAGAATCCTGAATACAAAGGAGCAGATGTGCTGGTTAAAGGTATTAATTATACTGTTAGAGATGTTGAAAGATTTGTTATTGCGCTTGCGGAGTTTACAGAGCAGACAGAATTTGAAAGGCGTGCAGGGTTTTTCATTAGTGCACTGGTAAATAATTGCAGCGATGATAATTTTAGATTGCCATTAAAATATCTTCCAAACCCATTACATTTTCTTGGTATGGAGAATACGAAAAATATAATTATCGAAGGAAATGTCGATGTATCGCTTGGCATTAGAATGGATGGAGGTAGTATAATTGTAGAAGGAGATAGTATGGATGGTGTTGGAGATTCAATGAAGAGTGGACTAATTATAGTGAATGGCTCTTCCTCTGCAGTTGATGGTGTCGGTAATAATATGACTGGTGGTAAAGTAGTAATAAGAGGAGATGTACATGGAGTAGTTGGAGAAAAAATGGAAGGCGGGATAATAGAGATTTTTGGTGATGTTACAGGAAGAGATGTTGATAGAGGGCCAATTGTTGGTACTGGAGCTAAAGGAGGAGAGATATACCTTCACGGAAATTATATTTCAATAGATCGAAGCGGAAAAGCTACCATATATCATAAAGGACTGGTAATCCATTCTGAAGGATGGGTAGAACCAGAATAGTCATAATTAATAACATTTTTTGTCGTTTTTGTCGCTGATTTTATGTCTGTAAAGCTAACATTTAAAAAGCACCTTTGACTAGTTATAATTGGGTGATAAAAATGAAATTGAAATCAGCTATACTTGGTGCGACAATGCTCGCAACAGTTGCATGTTCAGATCGTACTTATAAAGCGCAGCCAGGGTTTAAGACAAAAACACCTCAGGCAGATACTATTGCAGGCACTGGCAAACCAAATGAGAAACCAAATGATTGTAACAGTGTATTTAATGGGCCTGTTCTTGTTAGAGATAAGACAAGTGCAACATTGGCAGCACCTTTACCGGTTTCAGTTACAATATCCTCCATAAGAATGAGCGATCTACCAGGTTATGATAAACAAGCTGCTGATTTACAAGTGACATTCGATGGTAATGATACAAGACGCGTGCTATTGAATGAGCAGAACCAAAGCGTGCCGATTACTTATGGAAAATATGTGTTTACATTTTCTTTAGATGGAGTAGTAATGGTCGAAAGAACTCTTGCATTTGACGAGATGGTTGGGCACATAGTTTCAGTATGCGTTAGATTATTAGAAGAGCCAAAACCACCTGAACCAGAGCCAAAGCCTGATCCAAAACCAGAACCACCTAAGCCAAAACCACAGCTACCAAAACCAGTTCCACAGGCATGCAAGCCATGTGCAACCTGTCAGCCTGTCAACGTGACAGTTAGCCCAGTTATTACTAATAATAACGGTGATGGAAGCGTAACTGTAAATAGACAAGGAGAAGAAGGTAAAGGCGATGCAACACAAGCACCAGCAACCCAGTAAAGCACACATTTAAATATATCTGTTAACACAATAGTATAATGGCGATATTGGCGAGAGAATCCCTTGTAGTAAAAAGTCCATTTAAGCGCGCAGCACGAACAGTTCTATTAGGTGGCAAGGATCCACTTTTTGATCGAGTAGCAGTGCGCGAATTGCCAGCGCGCGCAGTGCACAGGGTTCGAAATTTTGAAGATTCTGTTTGTAGTATAGGGGTTAAAACAACAAAAACAGTGTTATCTCAAAATCTAGGTATGCTAGTAAGAAAGCCGCTTAGGTTCTTAATAACAAAAACAGATAATGAAACTATTTCTAAATCTGCAATAGCATTATTAACTGGAGTAAATGCATTGGCAGCAACACTTTCTATTTGTGTATATGGGGTTATACCAGAATTATTTTTAGATACAATAAAGGTTTGGGCTGTAGCAAATCTAATTGTAAGCGCGTTTATATTAACTAGAAAGAATATGGCAAGATTTAGAGAGATGGCTGAGCCAGAAATAGACGAACTAGCTAGATCAACTATTGCAATGGTAAAAGAAAGTTAGCTGCTTTTAGACGGATCTACTAGTTTTCCCATAAATAGTATCGTTCCAGACCGATCATCCCTAATTACAAAGAAGAAAGGACGATCTGCTATAAATTTAAGAGGGATGCCTGGAGCTGCTGATGCCACCATTCCAATTCCAATTACAGTTGCTGCAGCAGCCTCGCTTCCTTCTTCATTAACCTCTATAACTGCTTTATGATCAACAAATGAAATATAAAGATTTTGTTGTGGGGTAAGGGTTGCAATCCCTCTGAGATTAGCATCGCCTTTATCAAAAGCTACTTCCATACCTTGTTTTTTCAGTATATCATTCAGTCTTTTTTTGCCATACTCTATTTTGAATTTCGGGACTTTTAATTCTTCAAGATCTTCTGATCTGAATTTTTCAAATGAGTTGGGATCCAGATTTTTAATTAGTGTATCCACTTCAACACCTTTATTTGGTAAAAAGATGTACATTGCAATCTTTCCTCGTCCATAAGGTAGTCTTACTGCCTGGAAATGTTTTTCTTCTAGATAATCGAATTCGCCATTATTGGACATCATGTCTACTTTTATTGGATTACCATCAGATAAGAAGAAGTCCTCTTTTTTTGTATACTTCTCATCAAATTTCTCAGTCCATTCACCCTTAAAATAAATTGCATTAATCAAGAACATTACTAGTTCTGGTCCTATCTTATCAATCATTTTTGTTATTTTTCCATTTGTTGATTTGTCTATCCAACTATTTATTTCATCAGCGGTTTTAGAATCAGTAAAATCTCGCGCTAAGATATCGCTATTGTAATTTCCATTTAGCCTATCTTTAAAATCCTGTTTAACTGATGGTTCAAAACTTTTATTTACCCATATTGAGTTTGAGACCGTTAGTTTTATCTTGCTGTCAACTTTGTCTAAGCTTTCAATCAAATTTTTATATTCTTTATTTGTGTTTTCTATATCGCTGCCAAACTTAAGGGTTTTTTCCATTGCATCTTTGGTCGTGCCTTCAGCGCCATTATACGTCATTGTCAAGGCAGTTGAAATACTGAATGGTGAAATAAAAATATTCTGATCTTTATCTTCTTCAATGAGTTCCTTAAAGACGTTAAATGCAAATTCGCTGTTTGAAGCTGTGAATGACTTGTCAACTGCATCTGCTTTTTCATCAGAGGCTGCGAGATCTTCTGGTGGGATAGGTGTGGGTTCTGGCTCTGGGTTTGGTTGTGGTGTTGGACCGGGAGTAGGTGTTGGAACAGGTTCTGGGCCAGGAGTAGGTTGAGAGCAACCATATATAAACAAAAGCAAAATTAAAAAAATTGGTAAATAATTTTTGATCATTGAACCAATCCACTAACCAGATTTTAATGGTATTCTTATTTCGCCGCGTTCAAATGGGAAATACCTGTAAAATTCCTGGTTTGTACCATCCTTAAGTAGTGTATCTGTCTTAGGAATAATATACACAATTTCGCCTGTTCTAGTTTCGCCCGGTTTTATCTTTTTTAGATCAATTGTTTTTGAATAACCATCCGCGTAATACTTAGGTGGTACAGATACATCATCACTAAAAAATATCGCACTATCTTTTTCACCATCATATCTGCCCATCTCTGGGTCTTGGATATCTGCAGGATCTTTTCCTAATAATACTGCGAATCTTTGCAAAGAGAATGTTTGTGGATTTTCATATGCAGATTTACTTTTTACTGTAACATCAAGAATAAGTAAACCACAATCATGTTTACTACCGGCACTACCTTTAGGATAATAACATCTCTCTGGTACATTGAGCCCTGGCAAGGAATCTGCATATTTAAACGAGTTAACTTTTATGTCCAATACGGTGAATTCATTTCCTACAAATTCTCCTACGTTTCCTCTTGCTGCAAGTTCTTTGTTTCCATATTCAGCTATATTAACTTTTATTACACCATAGTCTGAATCAGCAGTATATTTATTTTTTATGTTATATGAGATTTTATCATTTAGATAAAGTATAATAGTATCACTTTCAAGTGGGATAGCGCATACAATTCTGCCAGTTCTCTCCTCACCAGCTGCAAGTTTATTAATATCTATTGCATTTGGCACATAGTCAACTGCGTCAGATTTACAGTTAAATCCATATTTATCTGTTTTTTTGTTAATAATAGAAACGGAGTTGAACCAATCTACTGCCTGTGTGTCTAGGTTTTTTATTTTTATATTTAATATTAAGAATTTACTGCCATCTGGAGGTGTAATACGTTCATTTTTATCTAATGTACTTGCATATTCAAATGAATTAACAGTTAGTTCTAAATGCCCATTAGATAATTTTTCACCTAGTCTACCTTCAACATCAATAGGCTCGCGTTTTATTTTGCCGCTTGGGGCAGGTGTTGGAGTAGGTGATGGGGCTACACCATCTGGAGTTTTCTTTCCGTCAGAAGGAGCACTTGGTGGCGGGCTTTGCCCAGGTAAACTACAGCCAGCAATAAAAACAGCAGTCACTAATCCTAAAATAAATAATAACTTAATTGTAGAGTTCATGTTAATGATTCAAAAATAACCTTTAAATAAGTTATGCTAGTTGATTCTTGCATGTTAAAAGAACTAAAACTAGAATTAGCCAAGGCTATTGCAAGCGCTGCGCAAGTTAATGAAGAACAAGCATTAGCTAGTTTAGAACTGCCAAAAGGAGAATTTGGAGATTTGGCAAGCAAGGTAGCGTTTATACTTGCAGCGGAAAAGAAAACAAATCCAGTTCAAATTGCAAACGAAATAGCGAACCAGTTAAATAATAAAAAACTAAAATTTATCCAGCGCATTGAAACAAAAGGTCCATACTTGAATTTTTATTTTAATAATGGATTTTATGCTGAGGCACTTAAGAAAATTTTAAAGGAAAAACAAAAGTTCGGAACAGCTAAAAAGAAAACCGGAAAACAAATAATGGTTGAATTTTTCCATGCTAATACACATAAAGGCGTACATATTGGCCACATAAGAAATGTATCAACTGGTGAAGCACTTTGCAAACTGCTAGAAATAACCGGCAACAAGATTATTCGGGCAAATTTTCAAGGTGATATTGGTCCGCATGTTGCGAAATGCCTTTGGGGTTTTCTTAATTTATACAATGGTAAGGCACCAACCAGCAATCGCGGCATATGGCTCGGAAAAGTATATTCAGAAGCATCTAAAAAAATCAAAGAAGAAAAAGAGAAAGGTAATGACGAGCTAGAAAAGCAAGTTCAGGAGATTAATCTAAAACTATATGCAAAAGATAAAAAAATGAATGAACTTTGGAAAAAAACAAGGCAATGGTGCCTTGATGATTTTAAAGAATTCTACAAAGAATTTAATGTAAAATTTGATGAGTTATATTTTGAAAGCCAGACAGAGAAGGTTGGTACAGAAGTTGTAAAGAACGCATTGAAAAGAGGTATTGCAAAAGAAGATCAAGGCGCAATAATTATGGATTTGCGTGATGATAACCTGGGCGTTTACGTACTGCTGACAAAAGAAGGCTATCCACTCTATTCTACAAAAGATCTTGGTTTAGCAAAATTAAAATTTGATAAATATGATTTAGATAGAAGCATACATGTTGTTGGCAAGGAGCAGGAGCATCATTTCAAGCAGCTGTTCAAAACATTCGAGAAAATTGGGATGGAAAAAGCTGCTAAGATATCTCATCATTTAATTTATGAATTGGTTATGCTGCCTGAGGGTAAAATGTCCTCGCGTGAAGGTACAATGGTGCTTTATGAAGATTTAAAACAGAAATTGCTAGAGATAACAAGAAGTGAAATAAAAAAGCGTCATGAAACCTGGAGTGAAAAAGAAATAGAGAAAATAGCAATGCAGATAACATTGGCAGCAATAAGGTTTTCCATGCTACGTAGAGAGAACAACAAAGTACTAGTCTTTGATTGGGATCAAGCACTTAGTACTGAAGGAGACAGTGGACCATATCTTCAATATGCATTTGTGAGGACGCTTGGGATCTTGAGCAAAACAAAAGAAAAAGCAACAGCAGAAAAATCTTACGCATTCAACCTAGATGAGAAACGCCTTATAAAAAAATTATGCGAATTTTCACAGCTTGTTGAAAAAGCAGCGCATGACCTTGCACCAAACTATCTTACAGATTATCTGCTTGATGTAGCAACAGATTTCAATAAGTTTTATACTGTGTCGCCTGTTTTAACTGCTGAAAAAGAAAACGAGCGTAGGTCAAGGCTTGCAATAGTAAGCGCTTCCAATATTTTACTAAAGAGTGGGCTTGGTCTACTTGGAATTGAATGTCCTGAGAGAATGTAATTATTTCTTATTCTTCTTCATCATCTCTAGCAATGCATTCTTCAGCTTTTCAGCATTTTCAGGATCAACACCATCTATATGTGCATGTGCGACAGTGCTATAACCAATAGTAGATAGATGGGTATCTCTCAAATCAAATATTCTATCAAAAATATCCATATCAACAAAGATATTCTGCACACGCGAATACGGCAAAAATACCTCTGTATGTTCAAGAACACCTTTTTTAATACTCAATAGCCTTTGTGTTGTTTTGTAGGAATAATTATCAAAATAATAAACTTCGTATATGTATTTTAGAATTATAGATACCACTATTACGCCAAGCGCAGCAAATAGAACTGTTTGTAGTCCCAATACCTTTATACCAGGAATAAAATTGAATAACGCAAATGCTAAACCAGCAGCAACTAATACAAAGTAAAAAGTAAATGAAACTGTTTTTTTCAGAGGTTTTTGTCTGTCAAGTGGAAACTGCGATCTTAGATTAGTATATTTTTCATCCTTTGGTAAGCCCATTTTTTCCAGTATCTCATTCTTTAGCTTATGTGCATCTTCTACATTTAAGGCAGGAATCATGGTTGCAAATCTGCCAGTACTGCTATTATCCCTAGAAGAGTATACTGGTTTCTCACCTGTTTCTATAAGCACTGAGGCAAGTCCACCTAACCGGTATGTCCATGGTTCTTTTATGATAACATTCTGAATTCGATCAAAGCGGTAATTAGAAACTTGTTCTACTAGAAATTTATAGCGCAGTTGTAGCCAATCTTTGCTTATTGAATATTTATATGGCATGATCATCAAATAAGAAAAAAATACAAATCCTAAATTAATTATTAAGAAAAATAATAAATAAACTGGATGAAAACCAGTAAACAATATAATCATAATAAAAACAAATAATGATATTAAAAATATTCCTAAGGTTGAATATATTGTGCCCCTGTTAATCTGTATTGCATAAGGATTGGCCTTAAAGTCAGCTTGCGAGACCTGCACTGCTGGCCCAGCAACAGTAGGCAAAACCTCTTTTTTGGCAGTTTTATTTATGTTAGCAACAACCAACTCTTTGAATTTTATCGCTTCTTCTCTTTCTAAACCAGAAACAACACCTTGGATGGTGGATGCACCACTCATAGTAACTATTCTAAGATTTCCAATCGCAAAAACTCTATCCAGCACTCCTTTGAATTCTTCTACATCTTGAATCTGAGTATAAAGAAAGAGCGACTGACTACGGAATATTAATCCTTTTCTTATAAATACACCGTTATCACGAATCTCATAATAAGTGAAGTAGTATGTTATTAATGCACTTATTATAGGGATAATAATTATGACTAAGAATAAAAGCGGCGTTTCCACAAGAACCTCAAAAGAGAAGATAAGAAGAAATACAAATATCGCTGCACCTTGCGCAAAAATATATTTGGATGACGGTCGGAACACTTCAGCCATAATCAGTCATACCCTGTTGCTTTTTTCTCTTTGCCCCTTATTTTATCAAGTAATAACTCACGTATTTTATTTGCATTCTCTTGGTTTACCCCATCGATATGTGCTTCCATTCCAGATGCCATTGTTGCTGTTGATACGTGCACATCCCATAATCCAAATATCCTGTCAAACAGATCCTGATCCACATAAACGTCTTGTAGCTTTTCGTATGGAAGAATAGTTTCGCGAGGTGTTATCCAATCCTTTTTTATTTTTAAGAAATCTTTGTCTAAATCGTAAAAATAAGCATCAAAATATTTATGTTCGTAAAACCATTGCCATGCTGCAAATATGAGAAGTAGCCCAATTAATAGAAGCAAGGAAGCGATTAAGTCAAATCTCATCACAAACAATAGCGCTAGAGACATTATCAAACTGACGACTAACCACCCGATCATATTTCCTATAAATCTTTTTGTTATTTTTTTCCTATCTAATGGATGCATCTCAATTGTTGTGGGCATATAAATAATCACCGGAAGTTATATCATGTGTTATCTATTTTAATCTTATCCATTTAATCGTTTCATCAAAATCTTTCTTATAACCAAACTTAGCAAAATAATTCAAGATATTTCTCACATCGCGCTCAAGAAATTTTTCAGCATTCGGATGTTTTGTAACAACGCCTTGCCCAAAATCTATCAGGTATAAGATTTCTCCTAATATTATATTATACTCGCTTAAGTCCGCATGTACTAGGCCAGCTTTGTACATTTTTTTTATATCTTGTAGTAATATCTCAAGATCATCTGCATTTCTTGGCCCTTGTGTATTCATTGTGGGATACGGTAAGTCTTTATCTCCTATTAAACTCATAACAAGAACATTTTTCTCAACATAGAATGGTTTTGGAGCATGCACACCAGCTGATTCGCAAATCTGTAAATTTTTATACTCCTTGCGAGCGAACGCGATAATAACGTCTTTACTGTTATTTTTTATTTTCTCAAATCTTGGATCTCCTTCTAGATATTCCTCTCTACGGAAGAATGGCGTTGTTTCTATTTTATAGATCTTTATCACAACGTGTTCGCCGTTTTGGCTAGTTGCGCGAAAAACATTTGCTTCTTTGCCAGTTGAAATAGGAAAATCCACACTACTAATAATTCCTTTTTTTATAAGCTTCGCTAAACTCTTTAGGGTTTCTCTATCAAATACCTCGCTTTCTACCTTATACTGTTCTTTTAGCATGAAGTGATCGCGAGATGGTTTTTTTGTCATACTATTTAACTAGAAGATAAGTTTAAATACTTTTTCTACAAAGTATAAAAAGTATATAGGTGAGGATATGACTGAGTATATATCAAAAAAGATTAGTAGGGAAGGAGATAAAATACTAAAATATGTGCAAGCGCACTATCAGCTTGAAAAAGGTGAGAAAGCAACCGAGAGTGAAGTCCTTGAAATGGCGCTTGGACATATTGCTGAAGAGAAATATGAATATAAACAAAAAATAACTAAAAAGTACAAGCTTTCTGATATTATAGGTCTATCAAAAAGCAAATTAAAAAGCCGAGAACAAGATATAGATAGAGTAGTGTACGGAGTTTAATATGGAAAAAATATTTTTAGATACCGGCTTCATTATTGCACTAATTAGGCCCAGTGATGAAAATCATTTAAGGGCTAAAGAAATAAGTAATAGAATCTATAGTACATTTTTTCTTTCAGATCATATTATAGATGAGGTAGTAACCTTCTTGGGTAAATATAAAGAAACAGAGACAGCTTATGAAGTTGGTAAAAGATTACTTAATAGTGATAATGTGGAAATAGCATTTCCAGCTAGAGAAGAACTAGAAATAGGTTTAGAACTTTTTAATAAATATAAGGAATTAAGTTTATGCGATGCATTGTCTGTCGTGTTTATGAAACGGCATGAGGTTAAAAAAATTATATCTTTTGATTCTGATTTCGATTTAATTCCCGGAATAGAAAGGATTCATTAGATTAAACCCTTCTCCTTTAGAATTCGAGCTTGAATTGGGTTATATCTATATACAATATCTGCCTTTTTATCTCCTTGAATATCATAAGGCTTGATGCATACAACATCTCCTTCCTTTACCCAAATAGTATTCTTCATTCTACCAGGTATGCGGCACATTCTATCTTTGCCATCTTTGCAGGTTACGCGCATGCGCGACCCGCCCATCATACCTATTACAATACCTAATACTTCTCCTTCTCTTGGAAAGCGTACGCGCCTTTGCGGTTCTTCTGGATTTTGTTCTACCATATTGATTTCCTCCAATTACTGCCTTATTGCATTCCTCGCTCCACATGCTTCACATATTAATTGTTTTACTCCATGGCCTAGCTCTTGAATATGCGTATCTGGTTTCTTGCACTCCTTGCAAATTACAAAGCGTACGACAAAGTCTTCAAGTTTTCTATTTATAACATCACTAGTAATTTTCCTCTGCAGAATTAAGCGCTCGCCTTGTTCTTCCAATGGCACTGCAAGCTCTTTTGCAAGAAATTTAGATACTAATGGTTTATCTCTTCTTATCTTCTCGCAGACAGCAGCAAAGTTTTTTATGATCGTTTTCATACCTTCAGTAAAATAATCAAACTTTGGAATCTCGAAACGCTCACCGCTATGTGTAGCCTTCTCTGGTAATGCGGCATACGCCTCGTCTAATAGCTGTTCATAACTTGTGCTCATAAAATCAGTTTTATAGAGATAAATTAGTATCGAGAGGTTTTTAAAGAGTAACACTAATTGTTTTTTCCAATTTTCTTTGCCCAGGCACTAGCAACATCTTCTGCAGGTTTGCCCCTTATATCAACATCTCTACTTTCGGGTGTGTCTGTAAATCCATAACCGAAAAGATTAACCCCAATTATCCAATCGCGCTCATTAATCGCTTTATAGAAGGATTCATGAATCATTCTTTGTTCTTTGGTATCTAAAGGATATTTGAGGTGTTCATCTGTATTAGGCCCTTCTGATTCTGGGGCATGCACTGCATTAGCAGCGCCATCTATAGCACTGTATGCAAGTTGGTCTATTAAAAATGGGGTTCCAGCTTTTTCGTATATTGGTTTATATTTAGCATCTAAAAGATTTTCAACTGCTGTGTCCATTTCTTCCTGAGAAGCATCTTTATCTAATTCTAACCCATCCCATATTTTTTCTGATACAATATCCGCATCTTTCCAATAGTCTATTCCTTCTTCCAAATCTGCAGCAGCAATTACTTTACCTTTGAAGATTGTACGAACTTTTTGAAGTATTTCCCCTTGCCTTTTATTATAAGTTTCTTTATAATTTTCTGGCAGGTTCATACCTGGCTGCCTTGATTGAAAAACAAGATATTCTATTCCTGCAGCTTGCGCTGTTCTGGCATTATAAAGATTGAATTTTTCCATTTCATTAAGCCAAGCGTTCCACCACCCCTCATCAAATTCTTTCGGCTCATTCAAAACGCTTTCTGCCCCAACTAATTGTGGGAACATTGTAACACTCAAGCCTTTTTCGTGTGCATAATCAGAAACCCTTTGTACATCATAAAAAGGCATATACAAAGTCATTGGTTTATCTCTGGAAATTTTAGGCAATGGTTCTAATGTCTCATACCCCCATATTTGAGAAAGAGCAATACCATGAAAACCCTTCTCAGATATTCTATCTACTAATGATTCCATTAATCTAGCATGACCTGGCCCATAATAGTCGTAAGGGTAAATGAAAATATCGAATTTATTCTTAATGATTGGTGGCGAATAATTATATGGTTTAATATAATCATCCTGTAGTTTCCACTCATCAATTATATCATATATTTTATCCTTGTTTAATCTTCTCCTTTGAACCTTTTCATTTCCCTGCCCCGCAAATCCTTTATAATAGCGATATTCAGTCCCCTGATTTACATACCCACTTAATTTTAATGTCCACTCATTGTTTCCCTTTGGATGCATGAAAAGTGGGGTAGGATGTATATATTCTAAACCAATTACATCATTAGGATCAGTATATGCAGGAACCTTAACAGTCAGATCAACCGTATTTTTTTGTGTAAAGTTTCCAAGAGTATCATTAATAATTAGTCCATCTGTTGCAATAAAATGCCTAGTTATATGCTGGCCATTTTTATTCTCAAAAGCTATATATGGACTACCTACAGTATACAAATAATCTACATATTGCCCTTCGTATAGCTTAAATGTCAATGTGTCATTCTCTAATGTTTTGAAGTTTTCAGTTAAAAATCTATTTTTATATAAAAACCTGGCGCCAGTTTGCTCAGCAGAAGAATAAATTCTAACCTTGTGATCTGCTGGTGGATTGGCATTTATATTTATAGTAACTTTAGCTGTATTCGCCTTTTCCATTTCAAAATTTATTTCTTTTTCTTTGATACTTTCTGATATTTCTATGATCTTGGATTGTGTTTTATAGCTGCCATCTAGCAGATAAGCAATAATTTGGTGTTTCCCAGATCGAATGTTTAATTCATACGAACCATCCCCACTTGGAAAAGTAATAACGCCATCTGCTACAATTACTGCATCTAGCACAGGTTCACTGCCTTGTTTATCAATTACTTTGCCATATATTTTTATTGGCATTTCAACCTTTTTTGCACCCCATGAATATATTTTATCAGAAACAATCATCGGTTCAGAAACAAGAACCATACGGTTTGGTTCGATATCCTTTTCAAATTGCTCTCGTTCATCCCAAGATTTTCCTTCCAATATGTATTGATATCTAATTAGTGAATTTTTTGGAAATTCTACAGTAGCTTCGAAAAAATTGCCTTGCTTTTCCATCTTAACGTTGTCCCTTTGATATTCTGCCCAAAAAACAGGAAATGACATAGCTACGTTATCTGCTTCTAGCGCCTTAACGCGAAATGTTATCGGAATAAGTTTCTCTATTTTTTGAGCTTCATTTTCTACAATTTCCTTTGTTTCGTTTGGTTGTAGCTGTTCTGGTGAAGTTACATTCTGTTCTCCTTGTTCAATTGTTTTATTTGACTGAGGTATTATCTGTGAGGATAGAGCTTCTACCTCTTTTGAGGCGCAACCATTTAGAAAAATTAGAGCGACTAAGAAAAATGTAATTACCCATCTCATGCTTTCTATTCAATTGGTAAGTTTATAAACATTAGGCGAAAACCTAAGAAAAAGGATATAAACTTATTTATCGAGTACCATAATGATAAATATGAAAATGATAATTGGTTTGTTGGTAATCGGATTGATAATGTTTATTGCAGGATGTACTGGCCAACAACCGCAGCCACCTAAGGAAATATCCTATATTAAATTAGATGATAAAGCTATCTCTTGTATAAAAGGTATACTACCTATTGAAACGTATCCACCACAAGTCGATCAGATAATTTACCCTAAAGACTTAAAGATTAAGGATAGTAAAGATTGCCAGGATATTTCTAAAGACTATAAAAAGAAGGTAATAATTGGAAAAACACTTCAATTAGGTGGTTGCGTTAGTTTTTCTGATAAAGTAGAAATAAAAAAAGATAATGAAAACAAAAAAGTAATTGTCACATTTGTTATAAATAGCGCCCCGCCAGGTACGAATTGTCTTTTATATATTAAATTTGAAGACGTATGGATAGCTGTTGATTATTTAGAAGGATACACTTATGAAACAAAAGTAAAAACAGAGATTGAAAGTCTAGAAAATACAACTAAAAATGAAACAAACCAAACAGGTGTTTATACGACCACACAGCTAAAAGAAAATTCTGCTAATTTAATTAATCAGACAGTAAAGGTTAGTGGAACAGTAACCCGTTTCTCTCCAGAGTGCTCATGCCCGCAGGGCGCTATATGTAGTCCTTGCCCACCAATTGGCATAGAAATTTCAGATGGACAAACGAAAATAGCTGTAATATTTTTCGATTCTGCGACGCATATCGATTCGTATCCATTCCGTAAATCATTAAAAGAAGGAGATGAAATAACAGTGGAAGTGAAAGTGCAACTACAAGGACGTAACTCTAAGTATGTCCATTATGTTTTTGTATCAGGAGAAAAAAATGAACAGCAAAAAGAGCAGGAGAATGGAGTACCATTAAATGTTATGCAAAAATATGATCAACTTGCAAATAATACTTATGGGCTGCCTTCTGGCGTAGGTTTAATATTATTCAACTGTACTAAAGGCGATCAATTAATATATCATTTACACAACAAAAGAAGTTACCCTGTGGAGATAGATAATGTTACGTACTACACTACTTCATTAGTTGGCTATTATTATGATGAGGGTGGGAATCTAATCGATGAATATAAAACAGATGCCCTAAACGGGAAAGAAATCAATGTAACAAAAGCCACTTTGAATATCTCAGAATACAATTGTAGATCTATTAAAATATGGAAGAAAGTATATTAAACTAGTAACTAAGTTTTTGTTTGGTCTATAAGAACTTCAAGTTCCTTCTTCCCAGCTATTCAATCTCCAGATATCCGTTTCTAAAATCTATAGTAAGTTTGAAATTATTCAAAAAACTTAAACCTAGAAGTCCATCTACGTGACTGTTTTCGGGTAGATCATGAACAACGGTTTTCACATTTGTTGCAGTTTTATCAGAAATAGAAATTGATCTTAATGTTACTAATGGAACCTCACATCTCCCCTCTGCTGTCATCATTTTTATTCTCTTTTCTGGTTTTTCAATGTCAATTTTTAAATATTGAGCAAATTCTAAAGGTATAAGACAAAAAGTTGCACCAGTATCCAGTGCCATTTTTATTAATCTTTTTTCATCCAAGAAAGCAATTATAGGAATTATCCCTTTATTTTTTCCAAAATCATATCGAGCCATAAAAATGCAACCGCGTAGCCCTCTTCTTCTACTTCACCAGCGTAGAAAACCGCAATAATTTCATTAAATTCCATCTGCTTCTTATACGCTTCTGCGCGCTTTTTACTATGAAAAACTACTTCTAATTCTTCAGGTTGGCCTTTCTCCATTTTTAAGACTTTAGCAACTACCCATTCGCCCGCATATTTTTTATTTACTTCGTCGAGTTTCATAATTAGATATTATTGTGAAGTATTAAGAACGTTACGTCCCCTCTTCCCAACTACTTAAATATTTCTTCTGCTCTTCTGTAAGCGAATCGATCTTAATTTCCATTGCATCAAGCTGCAGGCTTGCAATCTCATCATCGATTTCTTTTGGCAAGGTAATAACACTAGCCTTCAGCTTCCCTTTATTTTTCACTAAATATTCACATGCGAGCGCCTGCCCACAAAACGAAGTGCTCATAACCTCAGATGGATGGCCTTCAGCTGCTCCCAAGTTTACAAGTCTGCCTTCTGCGCATAAATAGATTTTCTTATTTCCTACAGTGTATTCATCTAAAAATGGACGCATTTTTCGTTTTTTATAATTTTTATTTAATCCTGCAACATCAATCTCATTATCAAAATGCCCAGAATTTGCAAGCACTACTCCATTTTTCATTTCCTTTATGTGCTCTAGACGAAGTACATTTTTGTTTCCTGTAACTGTAATAAAAACATCGCCAATCTTTGCAGCTTCAATAATTGGTAAAACTCTGAATCCATCCATTACTGCCTGTAAAGCGCGTAATGCGCTAACTTCAGTAACAATAACATTAGAACCCATGCCTTTTGCTTTTAATGCAACACCTTTACCGCAATCCCCATATCCGCAAACAACAACATTTTTTCCAGCGAATAGAATATTTGTAGCGCGTAATATGCCATCTATTGTGCTTTGTCCTGTGCCATAAAAATTATCAAATAAATGTTTCGTTGCATTATCATTAACTGCAATTACTGGGTATTTAAGCGCACCATCATTTTGCATTGCATGTAAGCGTATTACGCCAGTAGTTGTTTCCTCGCAACCACCTATTAACTTGGGTAACAGATCCTTATGCTTGGTATGAATACTAGAGATCAAATCGCATCCATCATCAATAGTAATATCTGGTTTAAATGATATAACAGATTCGATAAATTTGTAATAATCCTCTTTACCTTCGCCCTTATAACCAAAAACATTTACACCATCGCTCGCGAGCGCAGCTGCAACATCATCCTGCGTACTTAATGGATTGCAACTGGCAATTGCAACCTTTGCACCGCCTGCAATAAGCGTTCTAACTAGCACTGCAGTTTCTTTTGTTACATGTAATGCCAAGCCAATAGTTAAGCCCTTAAACGGTTGTTCTTTTGCAAACCGCGCTTTAATTTTCGCTAGCGCTTGCATTCTTTGCTCAGCTAGCTCTATATTTAGCTTGCCTTGTTCTGCTAGATCAATATCTTTGATTGAATAAGAAGACATAATAATTAATTAATTGGAAAGCTTTTTAAATAACCTTAATGGTTGATGCTGATTTAGAGTCTTTTATATGACAGCAGGTCAAAATAGCTATTTAAACCTCAATGTTTTATATTAATCATGGCAAAAAAGAAGGAAAATTTTAGCATGTTCAAAAGACTCAAAGACAAATTTGGTAGTGTGGGTCCCAAGGTTTATGATTTAATTGATGGAGTAACAACAATAGATCAAATAATGAAAGAAACTGGAGTGACAGAAAAAAGACTAATGAAGATACTTAAATTTCTAGAGGAGCAGGGGTTTATAAAATTGGGTCCTCCAGAAGATAAGGCTGTAGAGAAAGTAATTAGGGAAGATCTAAGTTCACTAGAAAAACTCATAAAAGACAAATTTGGTAGTGCTGGTCTTAAGGTGTATAACTTAATTGATGGGGTAAAACCAGCAGAGGAAATAATGAAAGAAACGAGGGTAACAGAAAAAAGACTAGTGGAGATATTAAACTCTCTAGAGGAGCATGGACTTATAAAATTTGATTATCCTGAAAAGAAATCGAAAGAAAGTAAGTCTTCCAAAAACCCAGATTACTATTTTAATCTTGGCAGTGAACTCTTTGAGAAAGGGGATTACAAAAAGGCAATAGAAGGTTTTAGCAAGTCAATCCAACTCAAAGATGATTATGCAGACGCTTATTTTAATCGGGCATTATGCTATTCTCGACTAAAAAACTTTGATATGTCTATACTTGATTATTCAAAAGCTGCAGAACTAGATCCGAATAATCCATCTATTTATCATAATAGAGGGGCCATTTATTATCTAAAAGATAAATTCCAGGAAGCAATAAAAGATTATAATAGAGCAATTGAATTAGATCCAGGATATATGAAAGCATATTATAATAGAGGATTATCGTATGCCTATATTGAGGAATATGAAAAAGCAATTAAGGACTTTAATAAAGTAATAAAGCTTAAACCAGATTTTGTAGATGCAAAGAAACAGTTAGAAGTCACAAAGGCAAAAATGAAAAAACAACTTGCCAAGCGTAGGAAGCTTGGCAAACACAGGTAAGAAGAATGAAATCCATTCTTTTTCTTATGATTTTTATTATTTTTTTCGGCTGTACCGCTAGCCCAAAGGATATAAAGAATGAAACGATGACAAATAAAACAAATGAAACAATAGAAAATAAAACCGGTGATTCAATGGCCAAAACAGAAAATGAAGAAATTATAGAAGTTATGATTAGAGAATACGAAAGCGCTAGCATCTTTGAAAATTGGACTGTTAAGGTTAATGGCATATTTATGCATTCTGGAAAAATTAAGGCAGAACTAGACGTTTCTGGTGGTTTTGATGAATTGCTAAAGGATACGCCTAGCATGCCTCTTTACATTGGTCATGAAAGAAGTGATGAGGTAATAGTAGGTCATGGTAGAGATTATTATTTGAAAGAAATTAAAAAATTCGGAAAGGATAATCCAGGATATGTTGTTATCTCTACTGAAAAACCAACAGAAGAATCAAAAATATGTCAAGAAGAGGTAAGCATAGAAGAGACTACTGTAGGAAACGTTGGTGGCACTCGTATTGGTATCGCGGGCATATGGGATACTGATGGAAAAATATCAGTGCAGATGTCTTTTAGTGGGGTAAACTATGTCGCATTTGAAAACGATACTATTTGGGTTGGTGAATGTGCTTATAACGTAGAAAAAATCTCAAAAGGAGATGAGAACGGATATATTCTATTAAAGCGATTAGAGGTGACTGATATGGTTGAGAAAAAAGGTGAAGAACCAGAAGGTAAGAAAACTACTATTAAAGGAATTGCCAATAGGGTGAAGGTTGGCTTAGAAGTTGGCGGAGTTTTTTTAGTTTCTCTACCTGATGCAGATAAATACGTAGGAAAACTCGTGGAAGTCACAGGATACGTTATAGAAGATCAAGATTTAGTAGTCGAGCCATATGAAAAAGGCAAGCCTATTTCTCAAGGCTTTCAGAGTGCGCCATCTGTTATGCGAGATATTGTTTCTATTAAGATTATAAAGAAATAAGTTGGTGATCCCCTGATCCCCCCAGATAAATGTCATAAATGTGGAAAATTTTCAGAAGATCCGTACGGAGCTTTAGATAAAAGAAAGCTCTTGCAGTTTTGTTTTGAGATGACTGGAGAAGAAAAAGCAGCTTACGAACGTGGTATAACAGAAGGTTCCAATTGTGCATGGTTATGTAAAAAATGTGCCAAGAAATTTGAAAAGTATAAGCATTTGATAAAAGAAGAGGCATTTGCTAAAGTAAAATAAGCTGGTTGTATGAAAAAGATTATTTTTCTGTTTGTGCTTTTTGTTTTTTTATTTGGCTGCGCTTCTACCAAAGAAACAAAAAATGAAATCATTATAGAAAATAAGACTATTGAAGGTGAGGCTATGGCAAAAAAGAATGAAATGAAAGAATATGATTCTATTGGTGCATTTTTAGCTGAAAATAACGTTTTAGGAAAGCAACTGGAAATAGAAGTTTATGGGGAGGAACTCAAATCAACCTTTGGTAATTTAAGCTGTGTTTATTTTGAATCTGGAAAATTTTATGATGATGGTAGCTATCGCTTCAGAAATAGCGAAGAGCAATTTCACATTATAATTGAGGGAAAATTCAAAGTTGCAGTAGAGCAAAAAGGTGGAGCCCTAAGATTGTTTATCTCTACATCAACTTTTGAAAGGCAGTTCAAGGACAAAGATAAAGCTGGGAGGGAAGTTGATTATTGCTTGCAGAAAGGGAAGAAATATTATATGGTTATAGGAAGCGAGGGCTATGAGTATGGGCCGCCAGATGAAAGCGGGAAAAGGGCTACAAGCGGTGTTACTTATATAGAAATATCAGATAAAGAATTCAAAAACGGAAAGCCACAGGTTGAGCAGACGCCAACTGTAAAGAACTGGATTTATGGATGATTAACATGAACAAAGACGATATAAAGAAGCTAATAGAAGAGCTAAAAAGTCCTGATTCAGATGTTCGTAGAGATGCAGATTACAGACTATTAGCTTTTGCGTTATATAAAGAAGAAAATGCGTGGTTGGTGTTAGGAGAGATAAGAAATTCTAATTTGTCTCAACCTTTTAAAGAACAATTAGAAGAAATCTTGGAAAAATATACTAACAAGTATAATACAATCCCATCGCTCATAAAAGCACTTTCAAGTGAAAATACAGAAACTAGAAAAGAAGCTGCAAAGCAACTTAGGGATCTTACAGAATATGGGCTAGATACTTCGTCCGCAGTGCCAGCAATGTTAAAGTTGCTCGGTAATGAAGTCTCTGATGATGTTTTATATGATTATATTTATACAAATCCAGATGAAATGAGCGATTATGGAAAATATTTAGATATATATGAAACCTATTTAGCTCTACAAAAATTTATAGAAGCAAGAAAACCAGATAATGGAAAAATGTTTTTGAAGGAATTAGAAAAACTTAATGTTGATAGAAATTTATTCTGGGTAAAGGAACTATTGAAAGGCATGCAAAATGCTTACGAACAAAACCTAAAGACCGATAGTTTCGAAGCAGAAGATGATAAGAAATGCCCAGATTGCGAAGCTACTCAATGGTATTCAATGAAATACGATGCATACTTTTGTAAAAAATGCAATAAATGGTTAGAGACTGGCTGTAAAGACCCAGAGTGTAAATTTTGCTTAGAGAGGCCTAAGAGGCCACTCGCTGAAGGAAAGAAATGTTTAGCATGTAAAAATGTTCTAAAAAAACATTCGGCCAATATACTGTCAGGTGAATCACTTTCAACTTCTGACATAGAGAAACTAGAGGATTTAGGTTACTATGGTGATGACGAGTATATGGTTTCTCTAAAAAAATGTTCAAGCTGTGCAGCTTATTATAGAATAGGTTCAGCAGACACTTTCGAAGCTGGTGGTGGTGTTTCTGAAAGTATTAGTGAAATTAATATCGAGGAAGCTATTGAAATACTGGAAAAAATAATAGAAAAATTCTCTGCACCAATGTATTCTTATAAAAAAGATACACTTGATAAAGCAAAGAAAGAGCTGGAAGAACTAGAAAAGCAATAAGTCTAAGAGTGTAGGTATTCTATATAGATAAACATGAGATGTCCAAGGCCCACGGCTCATTGCCCAATGCTCAAGGCTCAATGCAATTAACATCTATGCCTATTATAATCTTTTCCATTTCTAAGTTTTCTCCATTATTCGCTTAGTGAGCAATATGAGCATCGAACTAATAGTTGCAGAAAAACCAAAGGTTGCGGCAAAGATAGCCCAAGCTATA
>Ga0209541_10004593_pt1 | contig 24447 bp, 22 predicted proteins | sample RifCSPlowO2_01_FD_184027 | JGI IMG/M metagenome (GOLD analysis project Ga0209541, IMG submission 184027) | Groundwater microbial communities from Rifle, Colorado - Rifle CSP2_plank lowO2_0.1 (SPAdes) (version 2) | ecosystem: Environmental > Aquatic > Deep subsurface > Groundwater | place... | reverse complement strand
GGGGAAATTGCAAAAAGAAGCAGATTTACTCCCCGTACCGCAAATTATTTTTTGAAACGCTGTCGCGATTTTGCTCAAGTCAACAAAAAAAGTGAGAAAAAAAGTTTAGATCAAAAAACAGTCAAAGAAGCGCTTAATATGCTGGCGGTTGATGATATTGGATTAAATTCTTCTGATAGAAAATTTTTAAAAATATTAATCGAGAAATTCGGTGGAGGGCCGGTAGGGCTCAAGACCATCGGAGCAGCCATGTCCGAAGAAGAAGCGACGGTGGAAGAAGTGATTGAACCATATCTAATCCAGCTCGGTCTCCTTGAGCGCACTCCTCGCGGTCGCGTGGCTACAAAGAAAGCCTATGAACACCTTGGTTTTGACTTAAAAGAAGGTCAAGAAAAACTTTTATGAGAATCTTAGGAATAGACCCCGGATTTGAGAGGCTGGGCATCGCAGTTCTGGAAAGAGCAGACTCGCCCCAGATAGAGTCTAAGGCTCTATCTGGGAGATATGGCATGCAGAAGAAAGAAAAAGTGATTTTTTCGGAGTGTTTTAAGACTTCGGCAAAATTGGAGTTCGCGGAAAGATTACTTTTGATCGGGGAAGAAGCCCGGAAAATAATAAAAAAATATAAGCCAGAAATTTTAGCGATTGAAACCTTATTTTTAAATACAAATCAAAAAACAGTAATGCGCGTTGCTGAAGTGCGCGGAGTGGTGATTTATGAAGCTACCCGAGCAAGACTTAAAATCTTTGAAGCTTCTCCACCCCAGATAAAAATAGCCACGACCGGCTATGGCCGAGCAAATAAAGAACAAATGATGAAAATGGTTAGAATGTTGGTTGAAGTAGGCAACTCCAAAAAATCAGATGATGAAATGGACGCAATTGCCATCGCCCTAACCGCCTTTGCACATATTGGGATTTAGGTTATCCACAGCTTACCTCAAATTGCTATTGCCAAGCCTTTTAGATTTTGTTACAAAGTAGGAAATAATAATTTATAGTAGGTCGTTTAGTAAAAATTTAATAAAAATTTTCATATGAGTTACTACGAAGAAGAAGGATTAGAGGAGCAAGGTTTTAGAATGAGTGCTGACGAGGATGAGCCGTTAGATGTGCCGGAAGAAATGACTGATTTTGGGCTAGATGAAGAAGACCCCGACAAAGATAGATAGATTAAATTAAAACTTTAACAAATTTTTTCTTGCCTATTTTCAGAACTAAATCTTTTGAAGTTTTAAGATTTACATCTACTATATTTTGATTTTGAGATAAGTCGTGTATGGCATTTTCTTGTACAAGCCTTCGCCATTCACTTTTTGAAGACAAAACTTTATTTTTTACCAAAATTTCACTCAATAATTCTCCAGCTTTACATTTTATCTCTTTTATAGATTCCGGGATTTCTCTCTTTTGAAAAATATTAATGAAATTTGCTTCTGCTTCTTTGGCTTTTGCTTTATCGTAAAGTTGTGTAACTATAAGACAAGCAACACGCTTTTTCAAAGCCATGGCATCTTTTTTAAAATTAAATTTTCCTATCTCTTCCAATGAGACATCCGTCAAAAGTGTAAACATGGGAATAACAGCGTCATCTCCCAGAGACATAATCTTGCCGAATAATTCTGGGGCAGGATCAGTTAGCCCAATCACATTGCCTTCAGTTTTTCCAATCTTTACGCCCTTGGCGTCAAAAAGTAGAGGTGTAGTCATTACAAATTTTTCTTTATTTTTCATCGTTCGCATCAGCATGCGCCCAGCCAGCATGTTAAAAGTTTGATCAGATCCACCTAATTCTAAATCCACATCCATGGCGACAGAATCATAGCCTTGAAGAAGTGGGTATAAAAACTCACGGACATTTATAGACTTGCCATCTCTCAAACGTTCCTGAAACATGTCTCGTTCAATCAACTGTTGAACCGAAAAATGCTGGGCAATATTCAAAATGTCAGTTTTGGTTAATTTGTCTAACCAGTCGCCATTATATAAAATCTTAATGGGATTCGGTCCATCAAAACGAACTATTTTTTGGGCTTGCTCAAGATAACCTTTAGCATTTGCACGTAATTCCTCACCAGTAAAAAACTTTTCTCTTGTTTTTTTCTTCCCAGTTGGATCCCCCGCCTCGCCAGTCCCATCACCAACAAGAAAAATGACTTCGTGCCCCAGGTCTTGCCATTGTCGGTGCTTTCGCAAACCAACCATGTGGCCAAGATGAAGTTTATCCCCCGTTGGATCGAAACCTTGATATAATCGCAGTTTTTTCCCGGAGCGCAATATCTTTTCCAGTTTTTCGCGAGAAGGATAGATTTTATCTACTCCTCTAGTTAATAGTTCATCTATTTTATCCATAATGAAAGTATAGCATTCATTTGGTATAATTAAAATAAATGAAAAGACGATATAAAAACAAAAAATTCCTAAAAAATATTATATTGCTCAGTGTTAGTATTTTTATTTTAACAACCGGAACGACAATTGTCTGGCTTTCTTCCTTGCGAATCCCGGATTTTCGTTCTTTTGAAAATAGAAAGGTTGTAAATTCTACTAAAATATACGACCGAACAGGAGAGATTCTGCTCTATGACATACACCAGGACATCAAGAGAACGGATATCGCTTACCAAAATATGGGAGTGAACATAAAGAACGCCACGGTCGCCATTGAAGACTCAGAATTTTACAATCACAAAGGAATAAGGGTTACTTCTATAATTCGCGCCGTCTTGGCCAACATTTTTGGCACCGGGCGCACCCAAGGGGGTTCAACCATAACTCAGCAGCTAGTGAAGAACACCCTCCTGACCCAGAAAAAAACCTACGCCAGAAAAATAAAAGAATGGGTGTTGGCAATGAAAATCGACAAATCAATGTCCAAGGAAAAAATTCTAGAATATTACCTAAACGAGGCTCCCTATGGCGGAAATGTCTATGGGATAGAAGAAGCAAGTAAAACTTATTTTGATAAGGATGCACAGGATTTAACGCTGGCTGAAGCAGCTTATCTAGCATCAATTCCACAATCTCCAACGACCTTATCGCCTTACGGAAAAAATAGAAGCAAGCTGGAGGCGAGAAAAAACCTGGTTCTTTCTAGAATGCTGGAGCTTAATTTTATAAAAAAAGAAGAATATGATAAAGCAAAAAATGAAGCTGTAATTTTTGTCCCGCAAGCGACCATCGGGATCAAGGCTCCGCACTTTGTTTTTTTTATTAAAGACTATATTGAAGAAAAATACGGGAGCGAGATAGTAGAAAAAGGCGGGCTAAAAGTTATTAGCACGCTCAATTATGAGCTACAAGAGAAGGGCGAGCAAATTGTAAAAGAGGGCGCATTGCAAAATGAAAAAAATTGGAACGGGAAAAATGCGGGAATGGTAGCAATAGACCCTAAAACAGGGCAGATTCTGACAATGGTAGGTTCCCGGGACTATTTTGACAAAGAAATTGATGGCAATTATAATATAGCCACAGCTAACAGACAGCCAGGGTCAGCTTTCAAGCCTTTTATATACGCCACGGCCTTTAATAAGGGCTTTGTGCCCGATACGGTGCTCTTTGATCTAGCTACAGAATTCCAAACAACCTGTAATGCGGAAGGTAGAGCCCTACCCAGGCATAATCAAAAAGATTGTTATATGCCTGATAATTATGATGGAAAATTCCGTGGGCCGATAAGTCTTCGAGATGCCTTAGCGCAATCAATCAACCTTGTGGCTGTAAAACTTTTTTATTTAGCAGGAACTTCTGACTCGTTAAAAACGGCAGAAGACTTGGGTATTAGCACCTTAAGCGATATTGGCCGATATGGGCTTACACTTGTTATTGGAGGCGGAGAAGTGTCACTTCTCGATATGACATCAGCTTATGGAGTTTTTGCAAATAACGGTTATAGAAACCCATATACTGGAATTTTAAAAATTGAAGATTCCAGCGGAAAAATTCTAGAAGAGTTCAAGCCAAATACACAAGAGGTTTTACCTAAAAATACTGCCTTAACCATTTCGAATATTTTATCGGACGAAAAAGCTCGTATCCCGACTTTCGGAATACATTCAGCCCTTTTTATACCTGGAAAAGATGTAGCTGCAAAAACTGGAACGACTAATAACAATAAAGATGCTTGGACTATTGGCTATACTCCGTCTGTTGTAGTGGGTGTTTGGGCAGGTAATAATGACAATCAACCGATGAAAAAGGGTGGTGTGGCTGTGGCAGGGCCAATTTGGAATAAATTTATAAATGAGGCATTAAAAACTTTGCCTGATGAAAGCTTCGAAAAACCAAACTTGGACATTGACCCAATTAAAGTAAAGCCGGCCCTTCGCGGATTTTGGCAAGGAAATGAAAACTTTTTTATTGACAAAATTTCTCATAAATTAGCCAGCCCCGATACGCCAAAAGAAACTAAAGAGGAAAAAGTAATAACCAGTGTGCACTCAATTCTTTACTGGGTAAATAAAAATGATATTTTGGGAGCACCACCCTTAAACCCAAATGGCGACTCACAATTTGATCACTGGGAAGTACCCATACAAAATTGGTGGACACAAAATAAGGGAAAATATGGAGTAATAACTGAAAGTGATAGGCCAACTATAGTAGATGATGTGCACACCAACTCATCAAAACCAAAACTTTCAATTATCGAGCCAAATACAAAGACAATTTATTCGCCCGACCAAAAAATAAATCTAAAAATTTCAAATTCTAGCCCTTATTCTCTTCTGAAGATAGAAGTTTTTATAAATGATACATATTTAGGAACATATGAATACCCTGCCGTTTTTTCTTTCATCCCCAGAGAATTAGAAAACTTACAAACAGACAACGAGTTAAAAATAATCGCCTACGACAGTATTTACAACAGCGGTGAAACAACTTTAGTATTTAAGGTGCAAGAATAATTTCTACCACAACAACGATCGTTTTTATAGTAGAACTATACAAAATCAAAAAAGATACCGCTGGTTTTTACCTATTCATCGGCATTATCAGATAAATAAACGATGAATCGTTCACGGGAGATATAACTATCGGACTAGAAACTCCAAAGAGTTTTATGGATATACTGTCAGTGGTAATTGACTGGAAACAATCCAAGAAATACTTATAGTTAAAACCAAGCTCAATATCTTCTCCGGTTATCGCAGCATCCAAATATGTTTTATTTTCTCCAATATCGTTATTAGCAGATGAAAGCTCAAAAATTTTCCCCTTAATTGTAAGATTCACCTGATTAAATTTATCTGAAAAAATGTTGGAAAGTTTAAGCGCATTTAATAAATCCTGCTTAAGCATGACAATATTGGTTGAAGAATTTTTAGGGATAATAACGCGATAATCAGGAAAAATCCCGTCAATTACCCGTGAAGTCAGATAAATATCGTCAGATGAGAAGGAAATTTGATTTTTACTAAAACACACTTTTATAGAACCACTAAATTCTCCAAAGACTCTTAATATTTCAGAAATATTTTTAAATGGTATGAGTATACCTCCAATTTCTCCGATTCCTTTTATTTTAATTTTTTTCTCAGCTAATCTAAAAGAATCAGTTGAAACAAAAACTAAATTATCCTCGCTGGTATACATAAAAACACTTGAAATTTCAGGTTTGATGTCAGATATAGAAGAACTATAATAAACCGATTTTATACCGTCCATTAACTTTTTTGATTCTATTTCAAAACTCGTTCCTACAACTTTCGGTATTGTCGGGAAATCATCATATGGTTGTCCTTTCAATTTTATTTTACTTTTCTTTGTTTGAATCAACAAGTTTCCATCTGCACTTTCAAGGCGAACATTCTCATTTTGAAAAATATTGGAAAAAATACCATTTAAGACTGACCCAGAAACAGCCAAGACTCCTTCTTTTTCTATTCTCCCGGGAATTTCAACCTCAATACCAAGACTTAAATTTGTAGATCGAAGTTTAAGAGATTTTCCAGAAGCAACCAAAAGAACAGAGCTTAAAACCGGTAAGGTTAGATTTTTACCGGTAATTCTTTCTACTTGGGAAATTTTACTTTTAATCTCTTCGATTTTGCATTCCATTTTCATAATATGTTTATATCTTATTATCTTTAATTTATTATTATTATTAAGTGTGTTAGTAAGTGGACAACTCCTTTTGTTTTTGTTTTATAAAGCTGTTTCCTGTTTTTGTTTTATAATTCAAGTCTAATAACTTTTAACTACTTGAACATAATTCTTATTTGTTCCAATTCTTGTAATAGTTGTGGGTCACTTTTCAAGTCTGCCTTAATTTTTAAACATGAGTGTATTACTGTTGTGTGATCCTTCCCCCCTAGTTTCTGCCCAATCAGGGGGTATGATACATTAAAATCTTCTCGGAGTAAATACATCACCACCTGCCTTGCTTTAACTATTTCCTTTTTTCTGGTTTTTTCATAAATTGACGCTTCTTCTATTTTATAATGTTCACCCACTATTTTTACAACATCCTTTATTGCCATATTTTTTTTAGGTTTCATGTTGTTTTTTAACAGATTTTTGACTTCCGCCAGCGTTAGGGGTCTGTTTTTTAAGCGATATTGGCAAACTATGATATTTAAACTTCCTTCTAGTTCTCGAATATTTCCGTCTACGGCTCCGGCGACATATTCCAGCATTTCTTGTTCTAGATCAATATTAAGTTCTTGTAATTTTACTTTCAGAATTGCCAGGCGAGATTCGTACTCCGGCGGAGAAATATCGACTATCATCCCAGCGGCGAAACGAGACTTTAAACGGTCTGCCAATTCAGGGATATAATTTGGATGTTTATCAGAAGAAAAAATAATTTGCTTATTATTTTCGTGGAAAGTATTAAACGTGTGGAAAAGTTCTTCTTGGATTTTTTCCATTTTGCCGATAAATTGGATATCGTCTATAATTAAAAGATCATATCTGCGATATTTTTCTTTAAAAGAATTTGCTTTATTGTTTTGCAATGAGTTTATGAAATCAGTAGCGAACTTCTCTAAAGTCATATAATGTACCTTTTTGTTGGGGTATTTCTCCTTTATTGAATTTCCTACAGCCTGGATTAAGTGAGTTTTGCCAAGTCCAGTACCCCCGTAGATAAAGAAGGGATTGTATTTAGTGCCAGGGCTGTCTATTATTGCTTGCGATGCAGCATAGGCCAGTTCGTTAAAAGATCCTACAATGAAAGAATTAAAATGATAGCGTGGGTTTAAGTTATCCTCTGGGTTTATATAAAGATCTTTTAAGGGTAATTCTTTATTTATATAGCTTTCGTTTATTATTGTCTCCTCTCTATTATTTTCTATTTTAGTAATAGTATATTCTATCGCGCGCATACTTTCGTAGGCATCGGCTACGGTCTTGGTAATAAGTTTATGATATTTATTCATAAGCCAATCACGGACAAATTCGTTAGGCACGCCAATATAAATAATGCCCGTATCCTCTTTTATAATAGATGTGTTTTTAAACCAAGTGCTGAAATTCGCCTTTGATATACCTGCTTCGATTTCAACCAGACAGTTTTTCCAAAGCTGTTTTGTATTCATGGTTTCATATTATACTATTTACTAAAGAAACAAAAACCACAAAAACTTACTAACTATGTTGATAAGCTGTGGATAATAACCTCTCTCCAACCCTCTCCTTAGCAAGGAGAGGGCGAAGGGTGAGGTAAAATTGATTTTTGCCGTAGAATGTTATAAAATATGACTATGTCATTTACGTATCAGCCTAAAAAAAGGAAAAGAGCCAAAACCCATGGGTTTTTGGTTAGATCTAGAATTAAGACCGGCCAGAAAGTACTTCTACGAAGAAGAAGAAAAGGGCGCGCCAAACTTTCAGTATAAGCATGATAGCTAAAAAAAATAGGCTTGATCGCAAATTGATAGAGGAAATTTTTAAAAATGGAAAATTTTTAAGTTCTTCTGATTTAACCTTTAAGTTCATTCAGGGTACCAGCCCCATCCTAAGACGCATCTCTTTTATTGCGCCCAAAGCAGTCGCTAAAAGTTCGGTAAAACGCAATCTTCTGCGAAGGCGTGGATATGCCGCATTAAAAAAACATCTTGGGAAATTCCCAGCGAGCATTATTGGCGCTTTTGTTTTTAAGAGATACCAACAAGATATTTCAATAATTGAAAATGAAATTGAAAATATTCTCAATAAAATTAATTAACTTTTACCAAAAAAACATTTCTGTTTTTAAAAAACGAAGCTGCGTTTTCTATCCTACTTGTTCAGAATATGCCAAAGATGCCATAAATAAATATGGAGTCACTAAAGGTCTTTGTCTTTCTTTATTTCGTATCCTGCGCTGTCATTCGTGGCAAAAAAATCATATTGACCCATTAAAGTAGCCAAATTTATTTTCATACCTGCTCGGTAGTAAATTTTGCTAAAAATTTTACCACGGGGTAGAATGAAAGAATGTTCTCTTATATTTGGAATCTTATTTTATATAAGCCATTACTGAACGCGTTGGCCGCCTTGGTTTCGATTGTTCCCGGCGGAGATGTAGGCATCGCCGTCATTATCCTTACCCTTGTCGTCAAACTCCTGATATTTCCTCTTTCCCAGCGTTCCATTGAAAGTCAGGCCAAGATGAATTTGCTTGCTCCTGAGCTGAACAAAATAAAGAAAAGCGGCAAAAGCAAAGAAGAGCAAGCAAAAGAAACTTTTGAGCTCTACAAAAAACACAGGACCAATCCGTTTTCTGGATGCCTTTTGGTTTTAATTCAGATTCCTATTATTTTTGCCCTATACTATGTTTTTTGGAAAGGAATAAATTTTGAGAGCGGGCTCCTGTATTCTTTTGTTCATGTTCCGGAACATATCAATATGATTTTTCTCGGCATTCTGGATTTAAGCAAAAAAAATCTAGTCTTGGCCGTTTTGGCTGGTGTGTCTCAATATTTTCAGGCATATTTTATGCCTAAACCGCCTAATTTAGGAGCTAGTAACGGTACATTTGGTGAGAGTTTTCAAAAAAGTATGAACATGCAGATGAAATACTTTTTTCCATTCCTGGTAGCTTTCATATCATATAGCGTTTCTGGCGCAGTTTCACTTTACTGGATTACCAGTAATATATTTGCCATAGGTCAACAGATTTACGTAGAAAGAAAAAAGCACGTACCACCTGCAGGTGTGTAATTTTATGGACAAAGCCGAAATCCAAAATTTAATAAAAGAATTGATTGAAAAAACCGGAGTTACAACAACTACGATTGCTATTACTGAAGATGATGGAACTAATACATGGTTTTCGGTTGAAGTAAATGAACCACATTTCTTTATAGGGCATGATGGTGAAGCACTTCATGCATTAAATCATCTTGTCCGTAGAATGATTGAAACTAAAACTCCGGTTGATGTCGAAGGTAACTATAACAATATTTTGATTGACATTAACGGTTTTCAAAAAAAGCGGGTAGAAAATATTCGCGCAGTCGCTCATATGATGGGAGAGCGAGCGAGATACTTTAAATCGAGCATAGAAGTTGACCCGATGTCTGCCTTTGAACGCAGAATTGTGCATGAATTTTTATCTAATGCAACTGACCTTAAAACTGAATCGGTGGGTTTTGGGCCCTCGCGCCGAGTGGTGATTAAGTATATCGGCAATTTATAATAAATATTAAAACTAACTTTTTGTAGGGGTTTCGAGGCTGACGAGCCGAGAACTTCAGGATTTTTTAAGCTTCAAAAAATCTGTACCGAAAAAAAGTTGAGTTTTGATATTTATTTCAGCTCCAGTTTCCAAAGAAAAGAATCTTTTTTGTTTACAAAAAATAAATAGTTTTCACCTTCGTCCAGAGCAAGTTTTATGCCATCAATTTCTTCTCCCCCCACAACCGTAATTGGGTCTACGAGCAAGGTTGCATTGCCGTTCTTAATGTCTATTTTCCAAAGCTGATCTCTTAAGGATACTTCTCCCTGATACCAAGCGTCCGGATACCCGCCCGCGTCAATAGCTTTTGGCACAGCGCAATAAACAACATCGCTTACTTTACCCCAGACGCATTTTTCCGGCAGAGTCTGTACTCCCAATAAATCGGAGTTTCTGGTATCAGTGTGGTAAAGACTAAGCGACAAGTTTCCATTGGCATAAAGAACCAGTTTCCCGTCTGGGCTTGTGAGCGTAGTTAGCCCGTTTATATCACCCAAGGTTTTAGTTAGGCTTTTCTTGGCCAGGTCAATACTGTACATATATCCAGGGATACTAAAAGAGGGTTTAGTTGAGAGAATAATTGTCTTGTCATTCGGCCATTGGGATAGCCATTCTGTGAAAGGTGAATCAAATACTTGAACTTTTTTATTATCCAACAAACTTAAAGTTGTGCCTATGATATTATCCACATTTTCAAATAGATAAAATATTTTTGTAGTATCAGGCGAGACACTGATATCTTTAATATTATTAGGCAAAAAAGATCCCTTAATTTCATTATCTCCAATTGTATCCGCGCCTAAGTATTCCTTCGGGAGAGTACCGACAAAAGTTTCTATGGTTTTACCATCTCCTTTTAAATATCGCATAACCACTGACTCTCCATGATTGCCAAAATATGCCTCATATACTCTAGGGATTGTTGTTACCGAGAATTTTCTCTCTTCTATTTTATCTGCGAAAGTCTGGTAGATAATACCTCGCGCTTTTTCTACGTATCTTAAAGCTGGTACAAATTCAGTCGGCGGCGGCGTTGGTTTCAGAGCGGGTTTAGGTTTTGAATTACCACCCCCTTCCCCTCCTTCATTAAGGAAGGGTGCCGGAGGCGGGGTGGTTGCCACTTCTTTTAACCTTTCTTTTATAAACACTACGAATCCTGCTATGGGCATGCTTGAAACTTTTGTTAGTTTAACTTTTAGCGTTTCCTCGCCAGAACCGGGCTCATATCCTGAGACGTCAACAACCGGAGGCATCACAGTCGGAGGCGTCGGCTTTTTACTCCCGAATGGATTGAATTGTGAAAGAAAATTCGTGCCAAAATTTTCTTCTCCGGGCATAGTCGTCCCTTTCCGAAAATACAAAAACCCGATAACCGCAATTACCACAAGAACCAGGATTATTATTAAAAGTATAAAATTTCTTTTGGACATAAAAATTACTTCGGAGGAAATTTACTCCTACATGAATTATAAGCTCCCCACTGCCCCCAATCTCTAGCTGCTTGTAAATTTTTTGCGAATGTTATGTTATTGGCGGGGTTGGTTATATATGTCCTACATGAATTATATTTTGCCTGATCAGTGACCCTGCAGTTATACTTGATACATATACCACTTTTTTCTTCCAAACATGCCCCCTGCGTACCAACGCCGGTAGTTTGAAATATACCACTACAAATACCACCCGGAATTTCGTTAGCATGGGCGATCACATTTATTTGGAATAAACCAAGAGAGAAAGAATTGTCATCAACGCATTTATCAACTCCACTAGCACCATTGACATTACCCCTACTTTCTCCATTACATATAGAAGACGCTTGAGTTGCTCTTGGTTCAACAAATCCCGCAGCTACTAAATTAGCCGGGCTGCAAGGACCAGTCGCGATGGGTTCGCATGTGCCTCCTCCCGTGTAAGTTTTTATTTGCTCATCTAAGCTTACAGTAACCGTCGCGTCCGCTATCTCTATATCTGATTTAAGCAAGTCCGGGTTTATTGTATTTAAAAGCGCGTAGGCGCCGAGGGCGATAAGAAGTCCCAGAAGCGCGCCCCTAATTCTTTCTCTACCTGCTTCCTTGCTTGATATCAACTCGCTTGTCATATATTCCATCCCGCCAATGACAATCATGATAACCGCTAAAACTGTCGCGATACCGATGATTAATTTTATCATTAGGTTTAAATAAGTACCCAGAGCGTTTTTATCTGAAGGGTAAAAACCACCGTCAGAGTTTAAATTCTTGCCCGGATTATCGGGATCAGGAAGTGGTGCTAAAAGAATATATGGTTGGGGTGGGGTGCACGGCTTATTTGTTGGATTTTTTGAATCATTACAAGTCGGTAAATTGGGCGTATCTGTAGGAGTTGGTCTTGGTCTTGGATTAGTAATTGGTCCTACTGGGGGCGTGGTCGGTGGTCCTGGTGGTTTTCCACCAGCTGGCACCCAAGTGTAAGCTTTTTGACCAGTTGTTGTCGCTACATTAAGATCACATTGTCTTTTTGTAAGATTAGTAGGGTTATTATATGAGTCATAACATGTCCCACCTCCATCGGCTGGATCTGGACTTTGCGCACTTATTTTCTTTATCGAACTAAACAGTCCGACCAGTGCAATAAACACCAATCCCAGTACTAAAATTTTACTTTTAGATCTTAATCTTGATTTATTTTTATCTTTTATAATCATTTTATCCTAATATTATTTAATCAAAAATTTAGTACGGGATGAGGAAAATCATATTCGCTTCGCTTATTGATTTTCACTCAGAATTCTATACTTATCTCTTTGCTGGCCGTCTGGAAAATTCTATATTTGTTTTCAATCATAAGCCTTAACCTTGATGTCCCAGAAGTTCCGCTCTCGGCCCGTAAGGGCATCAAATTTTTTTTGTAGCCTTGGATATTTACTAAACTATCATTGATAGACCAGCTCCATATTAAGGTCGGATGCTCTAATTCTTTGGGTGAAATGAAATAGGGCACGGCTTCCACTATTTCCGGCCCTTGTATTTTATATGGGTCGGTGAGTGTTTTTTCCCAAGTTGTTCCCAGGCTATTATCATTTTTGTAAAATAATATTTTCGGCTCGGTTGTTCCCACTTCTATGCTTGCCTCATTTGAATACTTCTGGTCCAGAGTTGATGCCACTACCGATACATTGTTTGAACCTTCCAGATAATCGTTGGTATAAAGGAAAAAATTCTTGCCATAGCCCGAAGCCTCCTGGTCATTGCTGTAATCTTTCTTCCAAGCGTAGGTCATATTTTTTGAATCAGTCATAGCAACCACTTTTATTTCACTATCGGGTGTTGCCAGAGCCTTGCCACGGTAGAATGGCGGGACGTAAGAATCATTTGCTTGCCAAAGTAATACCATTACAGACGGTCTTATTATCAGCCTTTTTTCTACGTTACCCTCTGGTAAAGATATAACAGCGAGAACGAGGGTTTCCGAGCCGGCAGCCGGAGCTTTCAAGGAAAATGATTTTTTCCCGATTCCAGATGAAACATTTTTACCGTCAACAGACCACTGTATTAAAACACTATCTAGATTACTCCCATAACTACTTAAGGCGATGTTGACGTCTTCATATGGAGCCGGATTTTCGGGCATTATGTCAACTAAAATACTACTGGATGAAGCGGCGTTTACTCTAGATGCGAAAATTATTCCGAATACTAGAAATGTTACAGCTAAAGAAAGTTTAAACTTCATAACTTAATTATACCATTTGTTTTAACTTTATAAACTTTATAATTTTTTACTTTATGACTTACCAACTATTTGTGCCGCTTCGTGTTCTTCTTTAGCCTTTCTATTTGACAATATTTGTGAAGGGTCGGAAGTGATAATCTGATCTTCGGTGTAAGAAGAAATGGTTTTTATGGCAACATGTTTTAAGCCCGCGAAGAATATTCCCTCGCCGACGCTGGATTCCAAAAGAAGATATTTCTCCTCGTCGGTCAGATTAAAAGTTTTCTGCAAAAGATCAATGGTAGTGGGCGATTGTTTCAATAGCAGCTGGATAGAAGAGTTGGTGATTATCGGTACGCCATAGGGAGAATTTAAAAAGTCAGCTGCGTCTTGGGTAATGGTGGAAAGGCCTAAATAATATTTTCTGCCTCTTTTGGCCATAGAGTAAAGAAAAGAGGCGGTATCTTCAGACTTCATCATCCACCAAGCTTCGTCCACAACTAATAAACGTTTTTTAAGATTTTTGCGTATAGCGTTCCAGATGTAATGCATAATTATATACATTGCCACCGGCTTTAATTCGTCTTCCATATCACGGACAGAAAACACCACAAACTTTTTATTTATATCCACGTTACTGGGCCTGTTCAAAAATGTTGCCCAAGAACCTCGTGTGTATTTTGCCAAGCGTGAGAGGACGGAATCGCTTCCATCCATTCCCGAAAGCACCATTTCAAAATCTGAAAGAAGCGGAGGTTCAATGTTTGAAAAATCCGATTCCGGAGTAATATCTTTGATGGCATAAGTTTCCGAAATAGCTCGGTCCACGATTGAATCTTCTTCGGGCGTCAGTCCTCCCAACATCAATCGAAAAAGTCCGACTAAATTAATAATATTTGAACGCAGGACATCTTCAGCTGTTTCGTCTTCGCGCGGGATTGGCAAATCAAAAGGGTTCATATGGTGGTCGGAAGAAAGAGAAATGTTAAAATATCGTCCGCCCACAGCTTCAGCCAAGAATTCATATTCTCGTTCCGGGTCTATGACGATGACGTCAATATCAAACATCAAAGACCTTAGAACTTCTAATTTTGCAGCGTATGATTTTCCTGCGCCGGCCTTGGCGAATGTTACCGAGTTATAATTCTCTAGAGAAAATCTGTCAAAGATTACTAGACTTGAGTTGTGTCTGTTGATGCCATAGAGTATGCCTTTATCTGAGGTTAAATCAAAAGAGATGAATGGGAAAACACTGGAAAGCGGCTCAGAATTTAATTTTTGGTGAATATTCAGCAAATCAGTATTTATTGGGATAACGCTCTTGAAACCGTCCTCTTGCTGGAAAAGCGCCGGTTTAATATAGATTAATTTTGACTCCAGCATTGATTTTATTTCACTTTCAATCTTAAAGAGTTCCAAGTCATTGTCGGCATAGATTGTGATATAAATACCCACCTCAAACATTTTCTGCTGCGCCTGTATTAAACTGTCGCGAAGCCCTTCTAAATCTTGGTTGGCAGTATCAAGCATCGGGTCGCGCACCATGCCCTTGGTCTCGCGCACGATTATCTGGCTTTGCACTTCAGCAACCTTTTTCTGAAATTGCCGCAGGATTAAGGACGTATCTATTGGATGGATGAAAATTGAAATATCAAAAACTTTATCCAAATTGATTATCGGGGAGAACCAATTGTCGCTCAAAAATCTAGGGAAAGATATTATGAAAAAAGTGCGAGCTATTTTGTCGCCTAAGTTTATGGATTTTGATTCAATTTTGAGCGCCGATGGCGCAATAATATCCTGGAGTTCTAGACTAGCTGACTCGTAGATTTGTTCTGGTAATACTGCCAAGATAGAAGCATCGGTGTTGCTTACCATAGAAGTATTTCCCTTTTTCTTAAATAATGTGTCAAAAATTCCCATTGTGATTCAGCTTATAGCTTCTTACCTTATAGCTAACTAGCTTATGTTTCATTTTATACTCTAATTAGCTAACAAGCTATAAGCTATCAGCTATTCCAATCTTATTTTTCCTTCTACTTCTCCCGGATTAAAAACTTTATAAAATACTTCCACAATCTCTTCAGTCCCCAGTTGGGCTGATTTTATACCACAGCGGCCAAGTCCTTGTTGTATTACACCCACTCGCTCTTCCAGTTGAGACCTTTTTTCCTCAAAGTCTTCTTGTTTTGCGAGCTTTACTTCTTCTTTATTTTTTCTGCTAAATAAACCTTTCAGTTTTTCTATTCCAGAACCTGATTTTAGAACAGTATGAGTATAAGGGACTACAACAAAAAAGCTTTTTGTCATTATACTGACTGACTCGGTGAAATTTCTAACGAACTCTATATATTCTTTCGTTTGTAATTTAAGCAAGGGTTCAGTTTGCACTTTTATCCTCTCTTCTAGAAGTAAAAGGTAAGGCCGAATATCCAGTCTTCTTGACTGGACTGATATTTGAATAGAAAAATCCAGAGTATTAAGAAAACTTTGGAATTGAATTATTGTTGCTTTCTGTTCGTCGTCGGACTTTAAAGACAGGTTGACTGAGCTGGCCAACACAATTGCTCGAAGTCCACCATCTTTTAGCACAATTACTCCATCGCGGACTTCCTTGATTGGTACAAATTCTTGAGTTGCTTTTGCATTTAAGGGCATATAATTTATTATATATTAAGGCCTATTACTTTCATGCTTGTTTAGATCTAAGACATCCAAACTCCAGGCTAGGTCTCGCAATTTATTTCCGCCTAGCCTTACCGTATTCTCCATCATTTCTCTTTTTTTATTTCCTTCCTGCGTTTCCAGCTCCTTTTCATTCGGCTTGTTGATTTTATTTTTGCGTCTTTTCCAGATATAGAGTTTGTCCTGTCTAAGATAATTAAATCCGGCCTCGATCATATTGATGAAAGGTTTATTATTTGGTCGATAGAAAATAAGTGCCAACGAGAGCCCTCCTGCAATTAAAATTGGTATAGCGCCCCAGTAGAGCCCTAGTATTTTGTAAAGCACAAAACACAAACCTGCTCCGCCCACCAGATAGATAAATTCCTTAAAAGTGAATGGACCAAAAATCTTATCTTCTATTTCTAAAAATTGTGGAACTTTAAATTGCATATTATTCGTTTGGTGATAAACGATACGGGTCTTCATTTAAGGAATAAGCTTTGGATATCTTAGCTTCAGAAGAGGAGACGGGTTTTATTTTTGCCGCAACGCTTGCTGGCAAACTTGGTTTAACTAGAGATGCTTCTGATGCATGTGGAATTTGTTGTGGCTGTGTTTCTACTTCGTTTTTTGTTTTTGAAATATTATTTAGAGAATACTCTGTCTTTACCATTGGAATTTGGAAAGAACCGGACATTTTTTGCGCTAATATTGGATGGGTCTCTTGCCCGCCTGCGTGGGCAGGTTTAGGCTTGTCAATAATTTCAATACCATGCGAATTTAATACCTGAGTGTTAGTTTCTTCCTCGCCTGCCTGCCCGACACGCTGTTGCGAGTCATGCGGGCGGGCATCAGCTATGCTGAAAGCATTGCGGGCAGGTTCGGCTTTGCTGTTTGCGAATATTTTCTTTCTTTCGGCGTTTTTAATTATTTCTTCTCGTATTTTTTTAAAAACCAGATCATTCATTTCGTTTACCAGTTGGTCCGCTTGCCCTTTAGAGATTTTCATTCTGCTCTCCAATTCCTTTGGATAATTTTCGGGGCTCAAAAGTCCGCACAGCAATAATTCCGTTTCAAGCTCCAGGTCTCCCAGTTGCTCAAAGCTGTAACCTTTACTTGCTCTCATCCCCAAGATAGCTGCTCTCCAATCCACCGCGGCAATTGCATTCAGGGTTTCTTCCGGCAGTTCCCTCTTGGCTTTTTCAATTTTTATTTGTAATAAATCTATTGGATCGTTCATATAATTTAGTATTATAACATAAACCCCATTTTTTTCCTTGGTTTCTCTTCTTGTATTAAAAGTTTTTTTAGCACGTCAAAAACTTCTTTTAGTTTTTTATCATATTTTCTCTCCATGCTCTCTATTTTTTCTCTCAATTGTTTATTTGTTGCCAAAAATTCTTTTAACTTTATAAAAGTTCTGATAATTTGAATATTTACAAGTATTGCGCGCTCGCTATTCAAAATACTGGACAACATAGCAACTCCTTGTTCGCTAAATGCATAAGGTAAATAACGTCTTCCACCATGACTTGAGGTCACAGATTGTGACCTCAAGTATGCGGTCACAGATTGTGACCGCATACTCTCTGATTCTTGCTCATTGAGTTGAAACATAAAATCCAACGGAAATCGTTTGACATTTCTTTTAACAGCTTGTATTAGTACTTTAGTTTCAACGTGATAAAGAAGAGCAAGGTCGCGGTCTATCATTATCTTTCTACCTCTAACTAAAAAAATTTTTCTAATAATTCTCTCGCTTGGTATTAAAATAATTTTATTCTTCATATAGTTATTTATAACCCCCTAAATCCCTCTCATCAAGGGGACTTTCATCTCCCCTTTCCATAAAAGCAGAATAATCTCCACCCGAGAGGATAAAATTAAGCGTCTGTTCCGGACTTGGATTTTTATTTCTTAGATTCTTTTTGATATTTTCTTCCAGTGTATTTTTTATCGGAGCAAATATTTTTTGGAACACCTCATCAGCCATGCTTTCTGCTGTTTCTTTTATAGTGTTCACATGGTTTTCAATATTGATTGCATAGAATTCAGGGTCTGTGGCGCCTATTAGAACCAGTAGAGTTTCCAATTGAAAATCTTCCATTTCGCTTTCCTCAAGCGAAAACTCCTTACCAATTTCTTCGGCAAGTTTCACCCAATCCAGAGCATTAATAGCATCCTGCCCCTCTTTGGGCAACTGCGCTATTTCTTCTTTGATTGTTTGTTTTAATTTTTCTGTCATTTGATTATATTATTTATGTTTTATGTCCGGCATCTTTCGCTCCTGTCGCTGGCGCGGAGCCTTTATCATCGTGCCCATGGCTGGAAAATGCCTGCCCTAATGCTTCTATTGCTGCGTGTTCAATCAAACCTACTCCATGTCCTCCACCTCTTTCCTTTTCTGGCTTAACGCCCATTCGTATTTCATGAGCGGACTTTCCGACCTCTAGTCTATTCCACCACCACGCTCTTTTTTCTAGATTGTAAGCATGACCTTCTATTCTTTCATCATTTACTTTTTTTAGTTTATGTTCGGCTTTTGGAATTAAATCATCTTCGTACGCATTTTGTGAATTTCCATATCCATTAAGCGCGGCAGTATTGGAACGGTTCGCCCAAGCTTCTTTATTAGCATAATCCTGAGCAGAATTGGATACATGTGAAGTAGCCGAAGTTACATTTTTAGTAGCCGAAGCTGCATTTGCAGTAGCTTTCGCCGCTCTTTCCTTAGCCGCTGTTATCGCTTCTGGTGTCACCGCCAAAACCACTTCAGCCAAAGCATCAGTTTCAGCTTTCTTAGCCGCTGTTTCATCTAGGGTAGCTTTAGTTAGCATTTTTTCTGCATTAGCCAAAGCTTTGTCTGCATCTTCTACAGCTAGATTAGCCTTTACTACTTCGTCTTGGGTTATTTTACCATTATGGGTTCTATATTCTCCTGTTTCTTTATCAAATCCGCCATTTTTAATATAGCTTCTCTGGGCATATAGATTATTTACTTCATCAGCTGCCTTTCTATATTCTTCTTGTTTATTGTCGTGTTCAGGATCTTTATAACTATCATCCGCATTCTTGCCCATATGTTCTGAGGCTATAGCTACATCTTTTAATCTCTTTACTTTAGCCTCTGCTGCTTTAATGTCCCTATCCTTTTCACGAATGTCTTCTTCGTTTTTTAGAGAAACTGTTCGATGTTCCTCTTGAGCTTTATTTAATTCTTGTTTCTCTTTCTCATTTTCACTTACTTTTAGTCCTTCAGCACGCGCCTTCCTTTTTTCATCTTTTCTCTTTAGGTCTGCCATATGTCCGCCAGCTTCTGATGAAAGGAATTTAGAATCTGCTCCCAAATTAAGTCCAGTCACAGCAGATAAAGACTTCAATCCCCCGCCGACTATACCTTTTCTTGCGTCAAAGCTTGAACCAGCCATTCCGCCTTTACCATCATCTCCACCCGCGAAAGATCTTAACGATCGAGCAAAACGACTACCCCCCTTTTCCGCATCTTTTAGTCCCTTACTTTCAAAAATTCTTTTGCCAGCTTCCCCAAGAAATGTCTGCCCTGTTTTAGCCGCAAGACCTAGTCCTCCACCAATCACTAGGCCAGTCGCTATTCCAGCTGTTTTCATTAGTACTTCTCCTAACGCCCCTGCTCCCTTTTTAGCAAATTTGGTTGCCTGGTGAAGAAGAATCAGAATTATCAAAGCTGGTATAACCATTAATATTATAGTTTCCATCCAAAGCTGTTCTTTGGGGTTAGGTCTGGCAAGTAAGCTGATGAATATGTTTGACTTTATAATCATAAATATGAAATACATAAAGAACATGAAAATTGGTGCCATAAACGATACCGTGAGCAGACGTTTCAGCCAAGCATCCCAACCTATATATTCAACATTTTTCAGTAGAGGTATAGTGAAAGATACAAAAGCAAAAGGAGAAAATATAATCAAAACCCAAAGCTCGATTAATCTGCCTAAAAAGCTTATGCCCGCTATGAAGAAGCAATAAGTAGCAAAAATTATAATTGATCCGGCAAGAACGATAAATCCGGCAGATACCGCAAGTGGTATACTATTAGCAAAACCCGAAAGGGCATATCCCACTAACCCCGTAACGGCTCCGATTCCTGCACCTACGCCAGGTATAGGAATAAGGTTTCCTACAAGCGCTCCGGTACCTGTCGCCAGTGCAGCCCCCTTTATACTGAATGTATAAGTTTTTTCTCTAAAGTTATCAAAAAATTCTTGTGTTAATATTCTTGTGGGATCAAAATAGCCCATCATCCCCCCCGATATATCTTTATCTCGGTCTTTAGACAATACTGATAAATAATTTGGCTCTATTGTTTTTCCGTCTTTTGTTGTTGCCACATTTATTTTATTATAAAAAATCAATGCCAAAATATTAGAAGTGTCAATAACTATTTTGGTCATAAACATAGAAAAGTTTATAAGGAGCGCCATAATGATTACATGAGCTATCATTTTTTTGACATCAGTTCCCCCAAGTCCCAGTATTACTTTAATACCAATGTAAAGTAGAATAAGTATGAAGAAAATATTAGAAAAATCTCGAACAATTGCCCAAGCATTCCCCACGAAAGTGGCTTTATCATATAAATCGCTGTATAAAGTAAGCGCTACAATGACATTAAAAAAGTTACCGGCAACGTTAAGTAAGAGATTTGGGATAGCGTAGAAAAGCCAATAAAATATTCTTGCAATACATCCATCAATTGGCGGACAAGTGGAGAGACTACCATACAATGCGTTACCTGATGATGATGGTGCTGGCGTTACAGGCGGTGTTGCTCCTGGGTTTGGTGTAGGGGCACTGACACTCCACTTTACCTGACTTCCCAGTCTATAACATTGTTCATAGGTAATAGTTGTGGCCATAGGTTGAGATGGAGTTTGATCTACTCTCCAGCATTGTCCAGGTGGAGGAGTACAGCCAACTGGAGTATTTGGAGATGTACATTCCGCTGCCTGTACTGTATTTACATTAACCGCAAATCCAAAAACTCCAACCAGTATAATCAGTATAATTGAAAGTTTTAAAGTTTTTAAAGTTATAAAGTTCATAAACTATCATTCATTTTAACATTATTTTTGGTCTCTTATTGTAATTTTGTCCCCCTTGACCCTGTGAAATAAGATTTGAGTTGATTTCTTATAAACATTTTACCCCTATATGATTTCAATACTTTTTCTCTCCGCCACGCATCTTTTTCTTCAACACATGCTTCGTAATAAATAAGTGATAAGGGTCTGCGATATTTGGTTGATTCTACCTCACCTGTCTTGTGTTGCTCAAATCTTAACTGCAAATTTTTTGTAGAACTTGTGTAGAGCTTTCCGTCTTTCTTACTTTTTAATATATATGTGTAAAACATTGATTTTGTTGGATTAAAATTTGCAGTATTTCACGGGGTTGACATTCATTTCGCGTTTGCTATACTCTACATACAAATGGCTTCGGCCCGTCCCCTTATGGAAACATAAGGGAAAACAAAGAAAATCGTCAAAGTAAATCTTTGATGGTTTTTTTGATTTGATTAAACTTACTCTTATCTAAAACAGCAAGCCGACGAATTTCTCTTTCATAGTAGAAATGAGGTTTATCATTGTCAATTTCCTTTTTTCGCTTATTCCATTTGTCGAAATCTTTTTGCATTTTTCTTTCTACTTTATAACCACTTTCCGCTACTGAAAACTGGCTGAAATATTGTGATTCACGTCCATTGTACCGGAGCAAGTGCTATTGGAACCCAAAGGCGCGCAGTCGCCGCCCCAGCCGATAAATGTGCGCCCGGAGTTGGGGTTGGCGGTCAAAGTAATACCGGTTCCTGACGGGTAGCTCTTGCTGCAAGTTGTGTTAGAAGGGCAAGTATCAGTACCATCGGTTACTGATCCGGATCCGTTAACTACCATAGTCAAAAGGTTTGTGGTTGGTGGCGGACTAGATGCAGGTGAAAAGTTAGCTGAAACATTGTGATTCACATCCATTGTTCCTGAACAACTTATATTTGTGCCAAAAGGCGCGCAATCTCCTCCCCAACCAGTAAATGTATTTCCTGGATTAGGATTTGCAGTTAAAGTAATACCGGTTCCCGCCGGGTAGCTCTTGCTACAAGAACCAGAACTGCAAGTACTTGCGCCATCAGTTATTGACCCAGATCCGTTAACTACCATAGTCAAAAGATTTGTGGTTGGCGCAGGCGTCGGATATGGCGTCGGATATGGCGTCGTTGGCGTCGGATAAGGCGTTGGATAAGGTGTTGGATAAGTCGTCGTCGGCGTAGGATATGGCGTAGGATAAGGTGTTGGATAAGGCGTCGGATAAGTCGTCGTCGGTGTTGGATAAGGCGTCGGATAAGGCGTCGGATAAGTCGTCGTCGGTGTTGGATAAGGCACTCCGCTTCCGCCAGTTCTTGCTCCTGTGCTCACGAAGCTCCATGATCCGGAATATCCGTCGTCAGGGCGACAAGGAGTTGATTGTCCTAAGGTTGGGTCGGTAATGCTGTTATCACCACATGCTCCTCCGACACGCGCAATTTCATACATCTCCCCGGTTGTTGGTCCAGTTCGTATCGCTAAATTATTGGCCGATGCATTACAGTTCCCGTTGTATCCTTGAGCCGCCGTCTCTCCATTTGCGTTGAGCCAGTCCGCTACTGCCAGCTTGAATCCATTCACGTCGGTTGAATTTTCCCAAGCGGACAATACAGCATCCATAGCCTGTCTTACTTTTGCTTTTTTAATTACAGCCCCAGGCGTAAGCTCACCACCGCAACCAGTAGGTTCTGGTTCAGGAGGTTCGGTTTCGTTGTCGGGCAATTCCTCATACGGCTCTATCACAGTAGTCAAGCCGGGGATGTTGCCTTTATAGTCTAGAACATTAGCTTTGAATATAATGTTACATTTCATTTCTATATTAACTTTCTTTATGCCAAAGAGACCGAAGAAACGAGGCCAACTCATTACATTTTTTGCATTTACCATTGGTAATTTTGGAGTTACAGTATCAGGGCCGTTAAATGACTCATGAGTATATCCGCCCTTGATCGGCAGACTACAGAACAATTCTAATTCTGTGCCAGAAGGGCCGCTGCTTGTGCCAGTGCAGATCGAGGAACAAGCGCCGCCAGATTGAATTCCTTGTCCAACATAACTCCAGGTTCCGACATAAGCATCCAAAGGCCGACAGGAAGTTGCATTTCCGACTGTGGCTGGCACTTCGTCGTTGCATCCTGCTCCATCCCGCGCGATTTCATACATTTCGGCCATACCTCCACTTATCTGGATGGCTAAATTATTGGCAGATTTGTTGCAGTTTCCGTTATTGCCGCGGGCCGCGACTTGACCACGAGAATTTAGGTAAGCCACCACCGCGTCTTTAAAGCCTGCTATGTCGGTAGAGTTTTGCCAACTTGGGTCGGCTGCGATAACTGCATCCATGGCGTCTTTTACTGTTTGCCATTTAGTACCCCTGCCTGTTCCTGTGCCGATGTAACAGCCGCAAGCCGATTTCGAGGGGGAGCTTGCGTACTGAGAGCAATATAAGGCGTTGCCAGTCGAAGGTGGCGATGTCGGGCTTGGGCTCGGCGTAGGCCCGCCGGTGGCAACTCCCCAAGGCGTAGCATCAAGCGCGGCCTTAAATGAGTTCAAGAAATCTTTTTCCTTGGAGCCTAAAACATTTTGCACCGTGCTGCCGTCGATAGCAAAAGTGTCTTCCGTGTGGAAAGTCCAGGCAGCATAACCTGTTTGCTTGGATCTTTTCGCGCCATTGATTACATCTTGCACCGAGTAGGTGTTGTCTGCGAAAGAGCTCGTATGATAAGGTTCCCCGTTATACGCTGGCTTGGTCCCGATCGCCGCGCCTATATTTGAATTAAGTTCCGATCCGGCCGCGAAATGGGCATTGGTTATGTCCATACCGTAAGCCTGCGCGATGTTTTTCGCTTCATTACCGTCCGGCGCTGCGGTTGATACGGAAATAATAGCATTGGCATCCAATGCCCTGATTCTATTTTTTAGATCAGTCGCATCCGCCGGGGCGAGGCGAGTTACGTCCCCGTCAAATTCATTCTGCAGGTCGTAAAAAATGTTTGTATAATCTTTTAGAGAATTAGCCACGCTGGTAACCCCATTTTTATACTGCGCTTCACACATCATCGGATAATTTACATCCCTTCTGCGGTTGCTGCATGATCCTGGCACTGTTTCTCTGGCGAAAGAAACATCAACAACCATCCCTTGCGCCGCCGCCGCTTCAATGATTTGCTTAAGTTTGCTGAGCTGAGCTGGCCTGACACCGCCCGAGGAAGTAATAAGGGTTTCGTTATTTTGGGAAAAGTTAGTGCCGTCATAATCCTGCCAGTTAGGGAAAACTCTGACTCCGTCAACGCCTTTGGATTTCAG